>ENA-OPCN01000728-OPCN01000728.1-human-gut-metagenome-genome-assembly--contig:-NODE-728-length-26886-cov-2.430211_pt1 | contig 26886 bp, 44 predicted proteins | sample MGYA00241567_ERZ501485 | MGnify/ENA primary metagenome ERZ501485 (study PRJEB25962, sample SAMEA2042579) | human gut metagenome | biome: human gut; feature: human-associated habitat; material: faeces...
TCGGACGAATTTCAATACGCACTCCCTTGCGGGAGTGATTCTACGATTAAGCAGATTTTACTTGATGCATATTTCAATACGCACTCCCTTGCGGGAGTGATTCAACTGTACTTGTAGTCTCTAAATCCAATGCAACATTTCAATACGCACTCCCTTGCGGGAGTGATTCAAATAATTTGATATTATATTTTTAACGAAATTTCAATACGCACTCCCTTGCGGGAGTGATTCAGAGACATTTGCCAAATCTTGGATCAGAAAATCCTATAAATTTTGTCAGATTGCCAAATGCTCTGTATACATTATAACAGATTTGAGGAATATTACCATACTTTTGAGCATGATTTATAAGATTCCAGTCGGGAAACCTCTCCGAACACATCGCTTTTTCCAAGTCGAAAACGGTAGGTTTCCCCAAATACGCTACGGAGGTACAAGATATTGGGCCATAACAATACCTCTTTTCTTTATTTCTGATAATATGGTATTTTTGCTTTTCTTACCATTTCATTATTATTCCATATTAATCTGTATTCACAATAAAAGCATTCTTTACAAAAAAAACAGTCATTCAATTATGTTTGAATGACTGTTCTTTGCATGTCTAAAGTTTATTTATCAGAAACTTTATGTATTGTTGCCAATCGCTCCCCGTATCCTATCGGAGTTGGAGCGATCCATCGCAATACCAGTTCTGTCCGTCCTTTTCCTGTCCAGTAATGATGCCAGTGCGCTCTTCGTACATGTGCTCTCACTGAAGAAGAATGACGAGTCTTCGTTCTGTCCGCTACAAACTTTTCTTTTTCATCTTCTTCTGAGCAGTCCTTTTGTTCAGTTCTCTGTTTCCGCACCATGCTTCCATATACATAGCCACATTCATTAATCTGAATTTCAGAAAATTTATTCCGGATGACTTTGCTTTTCCGATATGTGCTTTTTGTCAGTTTACTCTGTCTGACTTCTGCATTCTCGGAACACAGATATAAGAGAGCATTGAACAGAAAGATGGAAAACTGCTTGTACTGGATATGGGATTCTGTCTCAGAAGAATCAATATCCGTCTCTTTGTTGATGATAAAGACCGGATTCTCAGATTCTTCTTTTACTCCATTATCCCATACGATCGAGTCAGATTCCGGAAACAGCGGAATAAAACCAGTCATTGCTTTCAGATTGTGTGTCAATCGCAATACTTCTATCGCATATCCGCTCCCTACCTGGAATACTTTTACAAATGCTCCATGGAAGTTTTCAGCAAATATACCGTCTTCCGCAAACTGGATATACATTTCCGTAAATGGCAGCCGGTCGAGGATTCTTACAGGAACCTTAACTTCTTCCATATCCGAGAGCATTTCCTCCAGTTCTTTGTCAAAGGTATATACCTGTTTGTTTTTCTCCCACATTCTGGCCATGAGATAAGGCAATATACAGTCTGCTGCCGCATCATGGTCTGCTTTTGTTCCATGAACATAACCCGGGTGATCTTCTCCAAACATGAGCTTATAAAAATGCTCCCTGTTTTTGATCAGCCACTGATTCAGATCGGCAAATTCGCCGTCATATTCCGGATCAAGGAAACCCTTCTCATAAGTCAGGAAGCTCAAAGCACGACCTTCTTTTCCATCAAGACCGACCATGAGCTTTTTAAATGGATGAGTATCACTCATGCTTTCTACTGACACTGTTTTTACAAAATCCAGTGGTGGATACATTTCGATTCCTCCTTCTTATGTAAAATAACTAAACGATTTCCTGATAGCAGTTCTGATAAATAATACCGCCTTCACGTACAGGCAATTCAATCACCTGAATTACATCCTTGCAGAAAACATCTCCTGACAGGTGTTTATTTACAGTATCTTTTGCCATAATCCCTGCGACATCTTCGCTCGCTGCATACAGGATACAGGTGCGGTTAAGCACCTCATATCCCGTATCGATTGCAAGCAGTACATGATATATCTTCATGCCATCACCTCCTGCATTTTGGAAAAATCCAATTTACAGCTAAGAGCAAACAGTTTTGCTCCTTTTCTCTTTCCACTCTTGTATAGATTCCAGATATGGTTCTGAACTTTTCTGATCATATGCTCATCAAGCAGTACACCTCTTTTTGCATATCTGTCATACACAATATTAGTAAGAACAGCAACCTGCTGCTCTCTTTTAAGTTCTCTTTCATTCATTTCGTAAAATAATTCTTTTTTCATTTCGTTTCCTCCTTTTTTGTGTATACAGGTTCTACCTCATCCAGAGTTATTAGAACCTTTTTGCTGCATCCATAGCACTCATACGGTCCAAGTGGCAGGTCTTTGATATATCCTGCCCTTTTGATAACAAGGCTGCATTCCGGGCATCGGATGATATATTCTTTTCTTAACAATCCGATTTCTTCACATTTTGACAGCGTCAGATGCGCTTTTGGTAAAGAAATCCTCAATTTTCTGGATAATCCAGGTGCGGAGATATTCTCTGCCGCACCGCCGATCAGGCTATTGAAATAGGACTCCATATGCCGGATCTGTTCATTATCCAGAATGTCCTGAAATTGATCTGTCATGAATCTGCTATCCACTTCAACCCGCCTTTCTATGTGAGACTGAAAGCTCTGAGGATAGCCATCCTTGTCGGAAAATCTGTCATGAACAGATGGATCGTTCTCTTGACCCGGTCCTTTCCAAGAAGATGGTACTCATCGTCTTCCATGATCCATCCATATACGGTATCTTCCGTAACATCATGAGGAATCGGATTCCCATGGTCATCGACCATGCAGTCTACATTATCCTGAAGGATATGATCCAGAGCCTCAATAAACTTCCTGAACCGTTTCTCTTCTTTTATCTCTTTCCGATACGATTCCTTCAGCATGTCATTTATTCCCATCTTACACACTCCTTTTTGCTTCGATCACCAATATATTTCCATCATGGGTGATATATGAAATCTTCATATCAAGGATTGCATCTAATGGTTTTTTGAAACCGGAAGACACAGAATTGTACACAGCTTCAGAATTGTACCGATTAGTTCCTTTCTTTGTACAATCATAGACAGTGTAATTACAGCTCATGATGAAATCATCGCTGTAAACAAGATCTCCTACTAACATATCGTTTCCCTCCCTTATGCTACTCTCTTGATTTCCATATAACAGCCATTCATGGATTTATGGTACTGGCGCATATCATAGAGCTTCCAAAACGGAACCCTTACAATGCCGTCTCTTTTCAGCGTTTCCAATTGTTCTCCTGCGGAATAAGCACCCTGCATGAACCCGTACCCTGATAAATACTGGCTTCGGTCCAAATCACACAGTCTGTCATGATATGTAATCTTGTTCTTCTTCAAGAACTTTACATATCTGTCTGACAATCCGTTATTCTCCTCCGGGTTATCTTCACTATATTCTGACAAAAGAAAATATCTTCCACCGAATAATTCAAGCTGCCACAGAACCTCTTTTAGACTATACAATGTCCTTGTGATTCCATTGATTGCCAGCATGTAATCATTTCTGGTACCTGGTTCCCAGTTTTTTTTACTGCATCTTTCGCAGGTATATTCATCCGTATTAATAACCATTTTATACTTTGCCATTTCGTTTTCTCCTATTCCAATACCGGTTCAAATTCTTCTGCAAAACGCAGGACATTTTTATAGCCCTTTCCATCCATTAAGACCACAAATCCAAACGGAAGATCCTCAGAATTCAGATCACAAATACCGATAATCACACCGGACTCCCCAGTGCTTTTTAGAATAACCTTCGTCCCTAACTTGCAGACAAAATCAATCCCATAACGCAGACTGATTGGTGCATCTGAATCATAGTGATCCGTAACGCCCCACCCATTGTAATAGTCTCCGTCTTCATCGATGTATTCTCCGCAATTTAAGTCTGACAGGATATCTTCTTCTGACGGCAGATTTGTTTCATCCGCAGTATCGATCCCGGCATCCAGAGTTTCTTTTCTTTTAGCAGCACAATCTTTAATGAAAGTTTTCACCTTCTCTTTCCCATAAGAAGTCAGGACGTAATCCAGATCTTTTTTATCTGCAAATTCGGCCATTTTCTTTTCTGTATTCATTGCTACCGCTGCGAATTGATCATACTGTTGAAGCAGCATAATCTTTGTTTCATCGATAAGGGCTTTTACCCTTTCATTTAAGCGATAGTCGTTCCGGTGCCAGTCAACCACAAGATCCTTGCGTCTGGTTAAGGAAACAGTTGCAATAACCGTACCGCTTTTTGTATCATCTTCCGGGTATCCATCAATGCATACTCTAAGAAGAGTATCGTCCTCATGATACATCCAAGTTGCTTCTGTATAATCATTTACAAAATCCACATATTTTTCCATTTCGTTTTCTCCTATTTTCCTGTCTTATTACGCTGCAGCTTTTACTCCAATTAAACGAATACTTCGCAGATCATTAAGGAAATCTGGTCCCACGTAGCAAAAATGGTAAACTTTATTACCTAAGTCGTCATACCAATCGGTAGCGCTTGTCCAGATATGCGGATCATCATCATATTTGATAAAATCCGGATCATTTGGAAAATGAGCCTGCTGCTCTTCTTCTGTAAGTTCATCAAACTCTTTTTTGAAAAAGTTATACACTGCTTCCACAACCGGTGTTTTATCGCCTTTCGGCAATTCTAAGCGCAGCACCGTATATCTGCAGTATTTATCATCTCCAAACATAAGTTCAACATCACATACAGTCCCTGTGGTGAAATATTCCATTTTCTTTACAGTCGGGACCTGCACTGGATGATTTTTTGACATTACAGCGTTATTCGCATTGCTGCTCGTTTCTTCATTTCCCTTTTTCATTTTTTTTATGAAGTTTCGGATTATGTCGTTATATTCTTTGCGGTAACGATCATACTGATCTCCTTCTTCAACGAGCAATATAGTATTTTCCCATGGTTCAATCTGCTTTTTAATAAAATTCACAGCATCTTCCGTCGGATTTTCTTTTACGCCAATCGGCATATAGTCATCTACTTTTAACTTTTTCCAAAATTCTATTTTTCTGCAAGAGTATGATAATCCGTATTCATTACCTTTATCATCTGAAGCTTTCCAGGAAATGGTGTATCCTGTTTTTGTCTCTTTCGCATGATATACGATACCAGACATATTGATCTTGCTGACAAAATCAAATTCCGCCGGCAATTTTTCGATATCATCTAATTTCATTTTCGTTTCCTCCTTTTTTACACCCGCACAACCCGAATCGGATTATCAAATTCCTTTGCTAACTCGAAGCTATGAGCAGTGCCTTTACTTTTTCCATCCCAGAATGCGATTACACCCCGGCTTTTCTGTTTCATCAGATATTCGTGCATTGCACGATTCCGGATATACCCGGCTCTTTTTCCGTATTGGTTCCAGTCTGCCGGAAATTCCTTGTATGCAAAGCCTTTTTCTTCTGCATATCTCTTTGCCAGCGCATCTGTACCATTCGCTCCACCGGAAATGATCACAATTTCCGTTTTTTTCTGAAGCAAATGGTCACATTTTTTTTTCAACAACTCATAGTTGTTAAAAGTCCGGCTGCCAACGATCATGCAAAAAAACGATTCACATAACCGTTCTTCGCATTCCTGACAATCAAGATACAGTACTGGTCCGTCTTTCTGTGGACAATAATGAGCCATTAGTCCTCATCATCTCCATCATCGTAAAGCCCGTCCTCTGTCGGGGCGCATTTAACGACTGTTATGGATGTGATCTGAACGTTTTTGAAATTATTTTCTTTTATAAAACCTTCAAAAAGCTCATTCAGCTCTAACATGTCATATGCTCTGATATCAAACTGTGTTTCATCGTTCTCGCATTCATCATGTGAGAAATCAACATCCACAGAGAACCAGTGTGTACTGTATGGGTTACAATGTTCAAACTGAAACAGACCTCCATTCGCAAAATATTCTTTGACTGTCTTTCCTGTTACATTTTCTTTAGACATATTCGTTTCCTCCTGTTTAATTTTTTTAATACAAATTCAATATGGGGTAATGCTATATTTTGGATTTAACGCATCAAAAAAAACGGAACATTGTTCCGTTTTTCAATAGCTAGATTTTGGAAAATATTCCATATTATTAGAAATAAAAGAAAAGAGGTATTGTTATGATCCGATATCTTGTGCCGCCGTAGCAGATTTTTTGGAAACTACGAATTTTGACTAAAAAAAGCGATGTTTTCAGAGAGGTTTCCTACTTGGAATCTTATAAAACAGGTTCAAAAGTATGGTAACATTCCACAAACCTGTCATAATGAATACAGAGCATTTGTCAGTCTGACAAAATTTTTTGATTTCAGATTTGGTAAATGTCTCTAAATCACTCCCATGCTGGAGCGCGTATTGAAACATAGTTTCAGTATCATAATTAGAAGTATGCATGAATCACTCCCATCCGGGAGTGCGTATTGAAACATCCAGTCTGCTGTGACTTTTCGATTGTCGAATCACTCCCGCAAGGGAGTGCGTATTGAAACTAAATGTCATCTGAAAAATATTCAGTTTTGAATCACTCCCGCAAGGGAGTGCGTATTGAAAAAGCAGTCGTCAAATGACGGCTGCTTTTTTCTGTCAACAAATCACCACATTTCGTGCGCTGTCTCAGGACTCTTCTTTTTCACGTATATTACGTGAGCTTTTGTTTCCAAAGTTTCCAGATCACTTATGTAATAACTGAGCGAATCATCGGCTCTGTCACATGAAACAAAAAATGTATAATTATCGTATTCCTCATCGGTCATCTCTTTGTCAGGGTCACGATGCAGGTAAAAATCACGCATTTCTTTGTACTGATCCTCTGGCATAAAAGAAGAACACTCTCCGCATCGACAACGGAATTCATATCTTCGTCTCATAATTCCAACTTCACACAGATATTCCATGAGCGGCTCAAATTCTTCACTGCTCAATCCAGTAACTTTCAAAAATGGTCGTTTGTATACAAACTCTCCATTTTTAAACCATACCTTTCCAAGAGCGTTATCCACGATCTTTAGCATCTCTTTAGGTAGTGCGGTATAATTTTTCAGATCCGGATAGTATACCGGGCCTTCTAGCTCCGGATATTTCTCCATACGTTTTGCCTTAAACGCCTTCTGAAAAATATTCAGTTTTGTCACATCTGCGAACTCTTTCAGGACTGGCAGCAGCTCTTTTTCTTCTTCATATGACATTGACATAAAATCTTCCACCGAAACATCCCGGCACAGATCACGCAACCTTTCATCTGCCATCTTCATTTCTTTTTTCTTGCATTCACAGATATCCACCTGGGCTTTGATCAGCAGTGCTTTTTCATTAAAGTTCTCAGTTTTTCCTTTACTCATTTTCGTTTTCTCCTCTATTTTCTGCATTTAGAGCTTTCAGTGTTCGTAGATCAGTCACATTATACCCTTGAGCCAGGTAATACAATGCTCTGTTTTGGGTTTCGCAATGAATGCCGGTCGCTCCAGCTTTCGTGCAACGATATCCCCGGCGTTCGTAATCAGAGGCATGTTCTTCAAGGTGCTTTTTACATGCGATCATACAGGATGCCTGAAGGGTTGCCATTTTATACATGGCATCATCATCCGTTCTCAGAGTTTTGAAGACCATAACAAATTCTTTCACTTCATGATATGGATCGTTGCTGAAATAGCCTTGAATACTCATTGACAAGTAAATACCTTCCACTGATCCATAATGAAGATCTGCTTTCAGATCAAATTCTGAATCGACGATATGAACAATATCGCTTGTCACTGCCGCATAATCCAGCAAATCGTATGGATACATATGCGATTCATTCTTGACAATATCAAGGATTGCATTTCCCAGATCTCTCGTGGTTTTGATTCCCTGTTTTTTCATTTCGTTTCCTCCTCTAGCTTCTATAGTGTGGACTAATCCTCAATTTCCTTTACTGAGATTTCATAATGCTTTCCAGTTTGACGTTCTACAACACATAACGTATCATGATCTCCATCAATCACTTTGTATGCATTACTAATCCCTGCGTCTATTGCTTCCAACAATTCTTTCATTTTCGTTTCCTCCTATACTGCATATCTTAATACTCCACATCCGGCAACTTCTTGGAATTCATCTGGACATATTTCAAAAAGGATTCGTACATCTTCTTTTGAAAATCTAGGACCTTTTAGCTTGCATAAATCAGAATAAAAATCCTGCATATCCTTATGCCATTCAATAACCTTGCTAACACGATATTTTTTCATATGATCTTCTACTTTTTCTTTAACAGTATCTTTTATTGATTTCTTCTCTGAAAAAGACTTGATGTAGTTTATATTACGGAATACATTTATCTTAAAATCAAAAAAATCACTTGCATTTTTGATTTCTTTTTCTTCATCGAGATATTCCCGGATCCAATCTTCCAAAAGTTCTTTCAACTTATTTTGATCTATATTATATTTCAGCATTTCACTTCCAAGAACAGTGTCATTACTTAACATCGTATACGCGTACCATTGTCCCCACCATTTGGAAAAATCAATAACAAGATCAATATGGTTGCTTAAATTAAATTTCTCTGTTGACATTTTTATTTCCTCCTTATTTTCGCCGTTACCTTTTTAATATGTAAAAAAGAAAAGCGAGAAATTAATTCTCGCTTTTCCTGTGTCTAAGTAGCTTCTGTTCATTTTTCAAACGCTTTTTTAGATAGCTCTGTTTTTACGTTTTATAAAGTTATCTGCTTTTTCAAAAACATGGTCCTTTGTATCAAAGTGATATACTTCGTCTGTAAGACGTTCTGACGGGGTTACCTGAGTTGCATTGATTTCTGAAACCATCATCTTTAATTCATTCACGATGTTTTCTCCGTTATCAGGAAGTACAATCATTTCATGAATCGAGGAAGGAAGAATAAAGTAGTCCTGCCAAAATAAACTTCCTAAATATTCCATCATTCCCGGATAAAAAATAACTCCTGCCCCATCAAGCTTTTTCTGGTTTGTCACAACATAAAAAGAAGGTGCCGGTCCAGATTCCTGTAGCATGTCATTTTCTTCAGATGACATCATGAACGGATCTTGTTCCAAAAATTCTCCTATAGAAGATACTTCCTGTGGCATGATATATGGAGAACTATTCATAGCATCTTCGTGAAGCTGTTCTGCCGTAATACCATACTGTTTGAGCAAATCATTTTTGATGAGTAATGAACTCAATTCTCCACCTCTCATATTAGTGATCAAATGATAAGTGATTGCAAGATCTTCTTTTAACTGATGAGGGGCATTTGCAAGAATATCTTTATTTTTCTCTGCTGATGATACTCGAATAAATAAATTATATTTTGCAATGTTATAATCCATGATAGGATTAAGATTTACCTCGATTGGTGTTTCCATGACTACCTTTGCAATTCTTCTGCATATGACTTCCATCGTTGTTTCTGGCTGATTTTGATAGATCTCATAAAACTGATCAAGATTAATGATCGGTGAAATCATTTCTTTTTCCCTTTTGACCATCAGTCCCTTATAACTAACATTTAGTTTCTGACAATCCATAACAGACACTTCCGCATTTTCATAAGCCTTCGGTAAGAAGCATTTGATGTTATCCCTTACTTCGTTTGCAAATTCGTTAATATCCATTTTCGTTTTCTCCTTAGACATTTTAGTTTCCTCCTATTTTTTATTATTACAAAAGAAATATGTAAGTTTTGACGACGGAAAATTTTGCAGAGATTTCAGAATATCTAAAAGTAAATTTTTCATTCATCAAAAAAAACAGAACAATGCCGTTTTTATGCTTGATTTGGAAAATTATAGGATCTTTTGATCTCAGATTTGGCAAATGCCCTTGATCACTCCCGCAGGGGAGTGAGTTCAAACATTAAAAAAGCGAGAATCAAATTCTCGCTTTTTCTGTGTCTAAGTCGTATTTTATTTCAAATATTCTTCGATAAACTGCTTATAATTGTCCACAGTTTTTCTTTTGAACCACCCTTTTTCGATTTCTCTGTCGGTATGGTTCTCTATAAACATATCCTTATTTGATATAAAATATCCGAACCGATTTACAAATCCTCTTTCGCTTATGTGCGTCAGCTCTTTTTCATTATAACAATGCTTTGCAATCGATACAAAGAACTTGCCGGACTCTTCCAGTCTTTCTAACCAGTTCGTACATGTAGGGTCTGCATACAACTCTCCTACCAATAAGATCACTCCTTTTGGAAGATGCCCTTCTGATTCTCCTTTTTCAGTTACAACCAAAATGTCAGAACCTGTTCTTCCTGAACTTATATATCTATATCCCATTTCGTTTCCTCCTTCTAGGCATCTTTCTTCGAACGCATTTGTAACGCAAACTTCAGATCCTCAAATAGAATTGCATCCATATTTTGCATTAGCGTGCGAAAAGATACTTTTCCCTTCATGATCTGCACTGCTTCCTGATCCAGATTTTCATTTGAATCAGATAAAATTTTTACCAGATTTTCAAGATTATCCTGAAATTTGATTTGCGTAAAATTACAGCCAATAAACTGCTCATAATCTCTTCCATTCTGATCTTTTGTCTTATGAATGAATTCATCCGTAATCAGATAGTCACGACGCATTGCTTTTTCAGGTGGCTCCAACAGCCATAACTCTCCGGTATCTCTAGCATCTGGAACTTTATCTGCAGTCGGAATATATACATTCTTTGCGTCGGCAGAAAGATAATATGCATGAACGATCACAGGTAATCCAATCAATCTCATGTTTGCTATTATTTTTCCTGTCTGTGGCATCGCTCTGAGCGCTCCTTCTACCGTCTTTGCTATACAAATCCGGGGCGTAACAGAATCCTCTTCGAATTCACTCCCAGAATTCCCTATTCTGGATGAAGGAATACGTGGCACAAAATCAGATGCCACAATATCCCAACTGCAATGAATATAACTTTTCCTTTTATTCTGCATAGTCCTTAATCCTCCGGATATGGATCGTGATAATCTTCATAGTTCTCAAAGAAGTTACAATCATGGCACTTCTTGTGTCCGTTTCCATTGCAAAGAGGATATGCAGCGTGATTTGGGTTGTAGCATTCTGGATGATCATCTTTATCTCCAGATTCCATATCCATTTCCATCGTAAAGCCGGAATGGCAGAACCCATATGTATCGGATAAGTAGTCTCCAATATCTTCACTCCAAGACATTTCATCTACTTCTCCGCTCTCATCCATATAATTCTCACGATTGAATCTGTCTGGAAGTTCTACTTCCTGCGGCAGAGCTTCAAATACTTCCTTGTCTCCGTCTGTATCCCATTCGATCTTCTTTGTTCTCATTTTCGTTTCCTCCTTTTAGTTTGCCTTCTGACAGCGCTTCTCCCGGTCAAAGCCGGGAAAAGCTTATCAAAAATTCTTATTTCTTTTCTGCCAGGTAACACATAATGCCGCAGTCCGGGAATATTTCCGTATCCATATTTCCACGATCTTCTGCCAGCTCATCTAAGTACACCGGTCCGTTCTTATCCTTCAGGATAGAATGATTGACCAGCCGCTCCAGATTTGCCCGCTTTTCAAAGACTTCCGGGAAATCTTTACGGATCCTGTTCCAATAACCCATGCCACCTTTTACGCAGCCGATGCAGTTATTGTTTGGATATCCCAGTTCGTACATTTTCGGACGTTTGAAATCGAAAGTCCGTTCAAATAATCCATGAACTTCTTTTTTTGTCAGATACTTGTCGATTAACGGAAATTCGTGGTCTGCCTGCGGGTTTGCCTCGATAACTCTCTCGGCCCGGTCTGACTCATCTAAGTCAAATCCCCACACATATATCAGATCATCGTTTCTGTGCTGATATTCCCATTCTTTCCGAACCCGTTTTTTCAACCAGTTCGTACATGGGGCAAATCCATTTGCAATATTCCGGAAACCGCCAAACGTCCTTACGCACTCTTCAACATTTCTGTATTCCTTGGATTTTAAAACCTTTATCTCTTTTCCGATTGCTTTTTCACAATCTTTGATAAAGCGTATGCTATCGGGATGCTGGTCCTCAATATCCATATAGATCCATTCATCTACATCTCCTGCCAGATATCCGGCCATAAAACTACTGATCCCTGCGCTCATCCAACATACTTTTCTTTTCATAACACCACGCTACAAATGCTGTATCGTGGATCATCATTCGTTTGCCCTCAATTGCGCCTGTACCGTTTCCAATACAGACCTTTTCGGCCACAGTGTTGCAATTTTCCGGTACGCCACTCCTATTCACTGCGCACCAACCTGGTCTACCAGGCATTCGTTATTCCTTTCTTTTAATTCCTTTTTCTAAAGCTACCAAGTTCTGCATAAGGACCTCCTATGCTGCCATCGCCCATACGCCTCTGCTTACCGGACGTGTTACGCCGGATTTCGCAAGCTGCTGCAACGTCTGACGCACTTTTTCTTTGTAATGAGGCTTATCTTTTGCCTTTTTGTAAGTCGCAATCTCAACATAGATTGTTTCCAGATTGGCAGTTCCAAGCTTATTCATTACCGCACATACGACATCTTTCCATGTTGCTGTTTTGGAATCACGTATATCTACTTTGTAGTTTTGTGACAACTGGAAGTTGATCATATATGCCTGTAATTTTTTCATTACAAGGATATATTCATGCACCAGCGGGACGAAGTTCTTATGTCCTCCGTACGTTTTTCCAGATCTTCCGGAAACAGTGTTGTGCTGCATCTTAATAATGATCTGTTCGAGCTGCCCTGGTTTTACAATATCGGTCAGCATAGAGTGTAAGCCACCCCGGCGTACGTCCCCCATCAAAATAGCCATTCTTGAGCCTGGCTCCATCGCAGCATAATACTTCATAACGATTGAATTCAGCTCTTTCATGAATTCCTGCCATGGCATCTGACCAAGATCAAATTTAGACAATTCTCCTGTAGGATCTGGGAACATATTTCCTGCATACGGAATACAGATCTCTTTTCCATAAGGGGGATGGAAAAATAGCATATCGCAATTTCGAAATTCATCCGGCACCTCATCCGTCACTGCATTAACAGTCAGGATATTTTTTCTGACAGGACAAGGATTTAGGTCGGCTCCAATGTATGGAATTCCCATATCCTTACACACATCAGATCCAGTGCCTGAACCTGCAAAAAGTTCTGCCATCCGTTTAACCTGATACTTCCAGATCAGGAATGCGTGGATCCAGCCGGAGCAGTTTCCACGATAAGCGTTTGATCCCCAACAATTTCCACGATTTGGAAAAGACAGTACGCTTTGATCATGTTTCATAAGTTCTTTGATGATGTCTTCTTTTTTCATTTCGTTTCCTCCTTAGACATATTGTTTTCCTCCTGTTTATCGTTGTTACAAAAGAAATATGGGAGTTTTGCAAAAAGAAAAAACAGCACCTTTCGGTACTGTTCCTTCTTTTGAATATTGAATACTATTTCATCAGATCTCTTTCGATATTGGCAGAGATATCATAAGCACTACCTTTTGTGACTTTAGCACCAATTTTGTGCTGCTCCACAATATGCAGCAGTGCCTCTGATTCTTCCGGTTCCAATGAGAGGTTGTGAACATACGACAAAGTATGTTCCCTATGCCGGACCATGATCCCTTCGATACATGTTCCGTCGACACTCTCCTCTGCGTCGATGTCAACATAGCCTTCCAACCATTCAGAGAATGTTCGCAGAAGTTCATCGTTTACATCCACCCATCCGCTATCTAAGTCGTCAGAAAACTCATACCATGCCAGTGTGAGTTCCCGGTCCGTAGCAACAAGGACTCCGGTATTCAGCAAGTAAGATCTGATCTTTTTCAGGTCTTCAGCATGCTTATTTTTCTTAACTCTTTGTTTGTAACGGCAATATTCCATTTCGTTTTCTCCTTCTGCAAAATCTTATAAAAATTCCGGGATTTCCATCAACAGGATTGGTTTTGTCCCGTTTAAGGCATTTTCATATCTTTCTTTTATATCTTCGTATTTCTGTAAGAAGTCAGACATTTCATCAAGATTCCATTTCTTGATGTCTACGAAATTCTGGTCCTCTTCTTTTGGATCCGAAGATTTGAAAGTAACGATACCTCTCCAGAAGTTGTAGATGGTGACATTTTTATCCTCATATACCACGAAACTTCCGATTGCGTCTGTAGCAGCCAATAGATCATTTTTGTCCACTTCGAACTTTTCAATCCACTCAGCAGAAAATTCGACGATCTTCTTTGCCTCAAATAACTGCTCTGCCTGAATCTCTGGCATATTGGTGAGAATTTCATATGCTGCTTTGATATGATCATATGTCACTTCCAGATCTATTTTCGGCACATATTTTCCTTTTTTCACTTCGTTTTCTCCTCTTAGAACATATCCGGATTTACTGCAAACTCATCTGCTGTTGGATTGAATATCCAAATACCATCATAGCAGACATTCTCGTTTTCTCTCAGCTCGCTCAACAAGGAACGAACTTCTTCCTCTGTTTCAAAGCGGTTCCACTTATCATATATTCCTTCAATCCATAATACGGTATACATGTTCGTCTCTACTTTCCTTTCTTTTCGTTATCATCACTCATTGTTTCCAGATATGGGTTATCCTTCAGTCTCTGATCACAGCCTTTGGCCAAAAGATATTGCTTCCACTTCCAGAGTTCTCCATCTGTCAGTGAAAAATCATGCGTTGCAATTCCCTGGTCGTAACCGCTTGGGACTGTCAGATCCAATGTATCTGCATATTCCGGATATTCATCCATGATATAAATATCACAGGAGATACACCGGCTTTTCTGATCCCGCACGATATTGTCCACTTTTTTCGTATATGGGAAAATATCGGTAATGATAAAGATGATCTCATCGTCCGTTAAGGACATAAAATCTCTATATTCCATTTCGTTTCCTTCTTTCTTATCAGCAAACAACCTCATGGGATTTTTTTGCCATTTTGTCAATCAGCCATTCTACGGACATCCCGTTGTTAAGTGCGGCCAGCTCATCAAATTTCTGTACCGCAATTTCCAATGACTCCTGTTTGCCATAGCCTTTTTTCTGTATCAGCTTCCCGGCCTTCAGGACATTGTCGTATGTCTTACGGTTCATTGTATCTCCTTTACTTGCTAAGATTATGAACCTTCTCAAACTGAAGGATCTCTTCTACAGCATCATCAAATGCCTTCTGAGTCTCTTCATTACTGCTGCAGCTCACAGTGCCTGCGGCTTTTTGCATTTTTGCTTCCAATGCTTCCCACTCTTTTTTCTCTGCAACCGTCAGACCAAGATGTGCGGCTTCACAAGCAATGATTTCAGCCATATCTTCGGATTTCTTTCCGCATGTCTCACATTCGTAAATAACATGTCTTTTCATTTCGTTTCCTCCTAATCTGCAACTGCATCGTCAGAAATCTGTTCTGCCATATTCAGTAATGTATCCAGCTTATAACCTGTAAAAGCTATCAGCATGTCATCCACTACCTGCAGTTCCTCTTCCTTCTGATACTTTTCAAAAACATACCGCATGCCTCTTACAAGTTCTTTTCTGCCTGATTCCATACGGTCACTGTCATACGCTTCGATGATTGCGACGGCAAGTTTGTCGTAATTGATTTCCTTTTTCTCAATATTCATTTTCGTTTCCTCCTGTTTTTTTATTTTTTGATACAAAATCAATATGAAAGAAGTCGTTGACGTAAATAAATAGCAGTAAACCGCAAGAAGTAGTCGGATAATTATATTTATCCGACTACTTCTTGTGACTTTTCGTAATATTTCAGAAATTTCAAATCCAAGATGATTAGCAGAGGGATTTTTTTCTGAATGGTATTCTCAGCAAAATAAACGCACATAATGCAACTGCATCTAATGCTGCAAAGCACTTCTTCAGCTCATTAGGCTTATAATCCTGCAGCAGCATTTCTTTTTCATACTCATAGTGAACATGATCTAGTGTATACGCCTGCATTTTATCCCCTACCCGATATTTCTCATACACCTTTCCTGGCACATTCATTTTTTGGCCTGTGTGATTGTAATAAAGGTAATACCACTCTTGCGTTGTACCCGTATCAGGATTGGTCGTATCAGTTTTTACTTTTTTCCCAGAGATCAAAACCGACTCTCTGTAATAGTCCTTTCCTTCTTCCATTTTTGAAATTTGCGCTTTCATGTTCCTCGATGTGTATACAATATTCACGCAAAGGAAAGCCAAGACAGCTGTCAAAATGATGATCATTACTGATAACGCCTGCTTGCGTGAGTTTTCCTTTGATTTATTTTCTTCGTATAATCGTTTTCCCACTATTTCTTATTCCTTCCATTATTACAGCAGCTCTCTAAATTTCCTTAACGCTGATCTTAAAATGCTTTCCGGAAGATCTTTCCCAGATTTTGATCATGCCATGTCTCTTTTCGACTACACGATAATTAGAGGACAGCTTCCGCTCGATCTCTTTCAGAATCTTCTTTTCACGATGATTTTCCATCCTATCCCTTCTTTCCATGTTCTTCTCCACTATTAATATGTATTTTTGACCATCTCATCAAAAACGGAACATTGTTCCGTTTTTACAAAAAAAGAGTAATCCCAAAACTAGGATCACCCTCTTTTTATCAGATGTTAGAAAACAAACAGCAGTTTTTCTCCTCCGATGTTATTACCATTTTTTACTGTATCGTCCAAGCGATACAGATGGGATTCCTCTTCCTGGTCATTGAAACTTTCCAGAAACTCCTTACAGTTTCCGGTGTAGATTTCATCGAACCCGGATCCTGCTACGATATGGATAACAGTTCCAAAGATCCCTGTCTCCCCACCATGCAGCACAAATTCCGTTTCATCTTTAAGAAGCACGACATCGTCACCATTAATGTCCTTTTGCAACTGCTGATAGGCCCTCAGGATTTCATACTTAGGCATCTGGACCGGAACATCGAAAAATAGCCCGTTGAGTTCTGTATCATATTTTCGATATTCCTGTGCTACATGATCGTATAATTCCTTTGCTGTTTTCAGTGTTTTCACTTTGTTTTTCCTCCTAATTTTGATTTTTCAGATACAACCATAATATGCTTTTTCTGTTTGTATCCGATTAATACGGAGAAACAATGGCATGTGCTATTGAATCACAGCCGCCAGTTTTTTGATTACTGCATTTTCTTCATCTGACAGATTCAGTTCGAAATCCGGATAGGTATCCGGATTATTGGCCATCGCCCTTAAATATCTGAATTTATCAAAAATCTGCTCTGTTTCGTTTCCCTGGATCTCTTCTTTTACACTGTTACAGATCGTGTCAAACTGAACATCCGAGATTGTGAGAATCTTATTGATCTGTCGGATCTTTTCACATTCCTTTTTGCAGTTTTTTTGTACTCTGACATTTAAGAGGATTGTAAATAACGTAATTCCAACAAATACTAACATTTTTGCAATGTCTGGAACTTGCGGAATATATTTACTTGCATTTTCGTACATCAAGATATATATAAACACTGCACACCATTCATGTACTAAAGGTTTCGTTATATTAATCTCATCATAATCATCAAAATCCCTTTCTATACGCCAATACATCCCGTTGACAATCTCGAAAACTATGTAAATGAATCCAAGAGGCATCATTATTGATGCTATTACGTTATTTCCATACAAAACGTTCATGCTTAATCCAAACCACACAACAGCCAATGCAAACGGCTCGATGTATCGAAATACATCAATGGGTTTTGGAATGACCGTATCAAATCCTACCGGTAATTTGCTACCCTTATTTTCTCTCTTCAGATAATTATTTTCATTTTTCATGATATTTTTTCTCTCCTTTTCTTATTCCTAAAATTAACTACACCAGTTATGAAATTATAACGTCGGCTATCACCATTATCGACCAAGCTAAAAATGAAAATACTGTGATTGCAAATATGCAAATACCCACCGTACCTATGCTTTCTTTTTTAATATTGAAATGTTTACTTACTAATGAATCATCTGTAAAACACCAGATAAAACATACTCCAAGCCCTGGTATACAAATGACAATAAAAATGCCTTCAATAGTTGTTCTGACTAAATTTGTAACATTGACACTTAGCCCATATTCTGATGCAAAAGATTGTATTTTGGATAGCTTTTTTATTTTCATACCACCATCTACTATATCGATATTTCCCAAATTTGTTTTTACAGAATAATCATATAATTTAAAAAAAGATTGTTTCGCTTCGATGCATTCAACTTTCTCGTATTGAATTATATTGTCAAATTCACTTTCCTCAATAGAGTCTCCACCTATAGGAATTTCAATCAACTCTATGTCGTTCTTGATTGCCTGTTCTCTGATTACCTGGTAAACCTCTTCTTTTACGTTGTATCCTTCCTCGGAATATGTATCATTTATCCAGATTTTGTATTCATTCTTCTTACGATATTCCTCTTCATCTCCGAAATGTTTTACCTCATTCCACAAAACACATTCTACCTTGCCACTTTCCATATCAGAAACCAACTGCTTTATGCTTAATTTATTTTCTTCTGATGCGGATTCTGTGGTAGAATCCTCTAATCTGCTTGCGGCCATTGCTGTTCCGAATGGCATTGATGCTACGATTCCGACTATGAACAGCAGGCACAGTATTTTTCTTAACTTTCTCATTTTCTTATCTCTCCTCTAACTTCCCAAAATGTGTTCTTACATCACACACATGATTTCATCATATCTTTCACCTTTGTAGTCTCCAGAAAATATCAAGGATTATCGCCTGCTTATTCCAAATCCAAATGATCAAGTCTGACCCATATGACGGCACCATGCGGATGTCTGTATGGGATTGGATTGTCACATGCCGTTACTTCTGTTAATTCCCATGCATAAGGTGTTCGGTATCTCTTGAGCAGCTCTGAAAATGGAATGTCAACGCAATGATCTGCTCTCTTCTTTTCCCACTTTTCTTCTGTGAGAGCTTCTACTCCATGTATGACACAAAATCCCTTAATCTGAGATGATCCGCTTTCGATCAGAGCAATCCGCTCTCCGGTATGGCCTGTCCGGCTGCCTCTTATCTCCAGAGTCTTTTCTCCTGCCAGAATTTTTTCTAGCCAGTGTTTTTTGATGATCAACCCGTACATGCCGCACCTCTTTTCATGTTCTCTGAATTGTCTTAGATATATACTTTGACATTTTTCATGATCCAACCGCTCCTGCGCCTTCCAGAAAGGTCCAGTTCCGGCTCCAGAGAATCAATGTCGGCCGGTCTGTGGTTCACGATCATGATATATACAGATGTTTTGGAAATATCTACGCCGATCAGGATTGGAATTCCTTTATATAGTCCATATACTCCCATGGAATCGGCTCTTGACTCCTGTATCTTCGCTCCAATATCTGGGATAGAGTCTATTGTTCCGCTCCAGAAAAGGTTTCTGACTTTTCTTTCTGCCGGATCCTTCCTTAGTCCGGAATATACTTCTGCTTTATCAACTGCAAAAGTTCCATTCTCAATCAGTACCGCCAGATGGTTCAGCAGCCACTCTGTCAGATCCGTTCCGGATACAGTTTCCCGTTTCTCTTCATCTGTGAATCCGGAGTAATAATAGGCTGTACTTTCCGAATTGACGACCACTCTCTTATATGCAGCCGGCAAAATTCTTTCTTGATCCATAATTTGTTTTCCTCTCTCAGTATTTTCTTTCTTCCAATATGATACATTTTTCAGAATCTGCATGTATTTCGGCAGAAATAGCAAAAACCTATCACAATTAATTGTGATAGGTTTTACAAGCAATCAGTTTTTGGGCTTAGATTCCATTTCTGTCTCAATCTTATATTTTGACAGATCCGGCAGCCACTCTACCTCTTCTTCCCTCAAGAGTTTTGGAGAGATATAAGCATTCAGGGCAGAATCCTGTGCCCTTGCCATATCGATCAGCCAGAAGTCTCTTCCATTCTGCATGATATCAAGGCTCCACTGTCCGGTCAGTTCTACGTCTGGCAGCATTTCCTCTACATGCTTACAAACAGTCTCAATGTTTGCGCGATACCGAGCCATCAAATACCCTTCATGTGCTTTGTATACGATATAATCATGCATCTGATGAGGGCTGTCTGCGTCTTTGCCGCTGCCAAAACGCCGTTTCATCATTTCCGGTTCCCAATATGGGGCAAAACCGATGATCTTCGGATCTGAGCCATCTTCCGGCGTAAAATCCACAAAGATACGGTATTCTGTCCGTAAAGGCAGTCCTTTATAGATACTTGGGATTCCATCATTACAGGAAGGGATAAACTCCCGGACACACCACTCTGTTGTTGTCGACATCCCATAAATACATGGTGTGCATAACGGGCTTGCCGCCTGCAATGCCTGGAAGTGGATGAATAACAGATATTCTCCAAGTTCCCTGACTTCTTTCGCTCCTGTAACATGAGCATTCCGGAAGTCAAATTTAGATGAGAATGTACCTGTTTTTATAAAATACTCTTTCATTTCATCCAACTGGAACGCTTCCTGGCAGAATTTATCCACAATCCGCAGCGTTGTCTGGTTCAGGGAAAAATAATCATTCCTTGTCAGTTGCAGTAAGGTAATCGGAACGTTGATGATCGTCGTGGAAGGGACTTTAAAGAAATCTTGTTTTCTTGCTGCTTCCACCAAAGCCGGGAACCAGTTCCCAATCGAATTCGGGTTCCTTGATATGATCTCATATGTAATTGAATCCAGATCCAAAATATCAAGCCCCTGCCGGAACTGATTATAAAACATCTTTTTCCGCTCCGGATCTTTTTCCTTCCGATAATTGACATACATCCAGGAAAGCATTTTCCATGACGGTTCTTTGATATCCAGTTTGGCATAATTTCCCGTCAACTGAGGACGTAATTCCTTCGGTAAGACCTCAAGGTCAGAGGGAGTGATTTTCTCTTTTTCAGGGATCTCCCACTCATTAACCTTGATAGTATCCGTTTCCCGGTCATAAACATAAGCTGCTGTCTGATCCAACAGTTCTCTTACAATATCTTCCACGAATCTATGAATATCCTCATTTTCTTCAAAAAACGGATTTTTGAATCGTGCATTCTCTGTAACGGCCAGTTTTGCATTTACGTCAAACAGATTCATGGATGAGAACGGCTTATTCAGCACATGCTTCTGATAGGAAGACTCGAAGCTTGACATAGCATCTGCATCTAACTGCAAAAACTCTGCAATCTGGTCTTTTTCCTTTTTACTCTTCGCTTTCCCGCTTAATGGGAACTTTCCAAAAATATTCTTATCCATTTTCTAGTCCTCCTCGTAATATACACAATCCGAATCACAATACATTTGTCCTGCCGGACATTCTTCTATATCGACCGCTGGATTCCTTTTTTCAACATCTGCGCTACAATATCCGATGCAGTTCCATACCCTGACACCATCCTGATACATTTCCATTTTCGTTTTCTCCTTTGTTTAGTACTTAACATCTCTTGCAGCAGATCGAAACATCATAAACAGCATCTCTGTTACGGATTTTTCCCGTATTTTTCGCCTGCTCCTTTTTAAAGATCTCAATGAAGAGAATCCTTTTTGGTTATCTAAAGAAATAGGAGTAAGCACTCCTATTCCATATGGAATCTCATCCTTTACTTGATCGTATACATCCGCCGGCATGACATAATAGTTGTAATCACCTAGAAAATTGTGTCCATTGACAGAGCGAAAATCTTCCACTGATGATTTGATCTCATAGCAGTAAAAATCTCCTTTCTCAATTCCTGAAATTTCATTATTGAGAGGTTGAAATTTCATAAAGTCGACTCTCACAGCATGATCTGTACGATAATCAAATGTAACTTCTCTTGCAAGATATATTCGTGAATCCCTGTTTGGATTTAGATATTCTAACAGGCTTTTTGCCAAATACGACGTAATCTCTTTCCTGCTTTTTTCTGATTGCATTTTCGTTTCCTCCTTATCTGGTTTTTTTTGATACACGTTCAATATGCTATTTTCCGAAAAACAAAAAACCAGGCGCTGCTGCGTCTGGCTTTCGGCACCCTGTCTCGTCCCGGGGTGCTTATATATAATAATTGAGGAAAACGAACAGAGCAGATGACTTCTTTTATAGAGACCATTCCCTGTAAGAGAAGTGATCTGTTCTGTTGATGGTTATATTATACTGCTATGGATGGATTTTTTCGATTTTGCAGAAATAACATAAAAAATTTATGCATATCTGAGGCAGTCGGGAATGAATTTTTGTAAAAAGAAAGTTTTATATGCTATAATATTATTAGGCAAAAATGATGAGATTTGTGTTCACAGTAACGCAACAAATTCCCCGGAGTTCGCACCTCCGGGGAGTTTTGTCCGTTTTGGCAGAATGTATTATGTATTTCTAAAAACGGAACTGTGTTCCGTTTTCTTATAATCGAATTGAAAAATAAGCCATATTATCTGAAATAAAGAAAAAGAGTTATTGTTATGGGTCGATATTTTGTGTCGCCGTAGTGGATTTTGGAAAACCTGCAGTTTTTGACCTGGAAAAAGCGGTGTTTTCAGAGCTGTTTCCTACCAGGATCTTATAAAACTGGTTCAAAAGTATGGTAATATTTCACATATCTGTTATAATGAGTACAGAGCATTTGGTAGTCTGACAAAATTTATAGGATTTTTTGATCCCAGATTTGGTAAATGCCTGAATCACTCCTATCCGGGAGTGCGTATTGAAACTATGATATTGCAAGTCTTGTGAGAAACAAGAATCACTCCCATCCAGGAGTGCGTATTGAAACAAAGCTTCTGCAATGTTCATGCAGAAGCTTTTAGTTTGCATATTTTTCAATCTGATCAATTATCTGCTTTGCATTGATGATCTTTTCGCATAGTTTACATAAAAGATTATATAACTTACGTTCCCTTGTCATGCAGTCAACCGCTTTGTCAAATCCACTTTGTTCGATTCCAACCAGGTTTCCAGTTCCTCTCTGCTTTAAGTCTTCTTCTGCAATCTTAAATCCGTCATTTGTTTCAGCCATGATATTCAGACGTTCGTTTTCAAGATCATTGCTCAATAGTACACAGTAAGATTGCTCTGATCCCCTGCCGACCCTTCCCCGAAGCTGATGTAACTGAGCCAGTCCGAACCGTTCCGCATTTTTAATGATCATAACGGTTGCATTTGGAACATTAACCCCTACTTCCACGATTGTTGTCGATAAAAGAACCTGGTATTCATTTGAAGCAAACTTGTTAATTTCTTCCTGTATCACGTTTTTTTTCATCTTTCCATTGATACAACCGATTTTAATATCTGCGTATTCTTGAAAAAAATCTTTTATTTTTTCATATGTTTCTTCTAATGAATCTACCCCTTCCATCACTTCATTCGCTTCGATCAGAGGGCAGATGATATACCCCTGATGCCCCTTTCGGATCTCATTTAGCAGAGATTTATATGTGCCACGTTCATTTTCAAACAAAATCGTCTGCACAGGCTTACGGCCTCCCGGCATGGTATGTATATCGTAGATATCCACAATATCCCCGTACAGCGCAAGCGCAAGGCTCCGGGGAATCGGTGTTGCACTCATGGAAATATTGTGGGCGCCATCTTCGGCTTTCCTCTGCAGTTCTTTCCGCTGCTTTACACCAAAGCGGTGTTCTTCATCCACTACTGTCAAGCCAAGCTTCTTATAATGAACATCCTGTCCTATGACTGCATGCGTCCCTACGATCACCTGCGCTTTACCTATTGCGATATCTGACAGAATCTGCCGTTTCTCCCGGACTTTCATGCCGCCGGTAAGAAAAACAGTGTTTGGGAAATAATGGAAAAATTCGTGAAAATGCTGCTCCGCCAACACCTCTGTTGGAGCCATAATCACAGTCTGATATCCATTAGCTGCTGCCATAGCGGTTGCCCCTATGGCGATCATTGTCTTGCCGCAGGAGACATCTCCCTGGATCAGTGCATCCAGCCGCCGGCCGGAACTCAATTTTTCTGAAATATCTTTTAATACCCTGCTCTGGTCCGATGTTAGCATAAATGGCAGCTTATTGGTAAATTCGGCTAAGCTGCTCTCTGTCATTTCTTTATCAAATTGCTTCCCCGAGATATGCGACGCATTGAATTTTTTCTTTGTCATCTCATAAACATACGGAAACAGGATCTCCACGTTCTGACGTCTTTTTACATCTTCGATCTCATTGAAATCATTCGGAAAATGTGATTTTCTAAGAAAATCATATAGTCCATCAACACCAGTTACTTTTTTCAGGTAGTTCGGCATAGGGTCATCGGTGCCTTCCGGAACATATTTTGAAAAGGCTTTCCGGATACAATCTTTTAAATATTCTTCCGACATGCCTTTTACTTTTGAATATACCGGCATAGGTTTCTCTGTCTGCGTCAGGTCCCTGGAGTAAAACTCCGGGGCGTTGATAGAAGTCCCGTAATTGTCGTTATATGTTATTTTTCCATAGAATAGCCAGTTTTCTCCTCTGTTAAACTGCTTTGCAATATAGGTCTGATGAAACCAGACTATAGATAAGAAATGTCCTTTCCCATCCATTATCGTAACCCGGCAGTATTTTTTTACCTGATCAGTTTTAATATTGCAGATTTTTCCTATGACTGAAACTTTCTGACCATCATACTGAGGAGCCTCTTCTATTTCTATCACATTGCTCCGGTCTTCATATTTACGTGGGAAGAAGAACAGCAGGTCTTTTAACGACTGGAATCCTTTTTTCTTAAGTTGTTCAATTTTCTTATCAGGAATATCCAATATCTCCTTTAGATTCTGGTCTAACATTGCCACTCTCCTCCCATTTATTTTCTTAGAGCAAAAATTTTTTTTCGGTATGCAGTAAGCATTTCTTATTTTTTCATTTACTTCCTTCCTAATGCTTTCTCCAGTATGTCAAAAATTCTCCTGCAGTGAAAGGTAAATTTTCATACCCTGATTCTTTGAATAATTTTCTGACAAATGCGGCATTTACCTTATCATCCGGCGCCCATGAACCTTTTGCAATTTCAAAAGAAACACGATCCAGTGTTTTTACAAAACCTTTGTTCTCTAAGCACCATTTTCGTATGATGGCATTTTTCTGTTCTTTTTTCTTGATATCTTTCGGAGTTCTTGTCTTATATGAATATCCGGCATAGGCTTTCTGAGCAGTCCGATATCCATATCCCTGAGCATCGTCCAATATTTCTCCCGTTTCTGTTGAAACAATCACATATCTTGATTCGTATTTTTTCGATAGCGTTTCGCTTTTGATTGCTTTGAATGAGCTTTCTGACATTATTATCTTCCTCCTGGTAGAGATCTGCCATTTTCATTGTTAATCATAACATTCAGTTTGAATTGTATGTTTCTGGCAGAAAAGCATCCTTTCTTAATATGGAATTTTTTTAGAACATGAAAACACCCGGAGCAGGACGCTCCGGGTCTGTATCAGATTTTGAGATTCGAGATTATTTCTCTTTTTTTCTTGCAAATACAGCAGCCCCTAATGCTGTCAGTCCTGCTGCAAATACTCCAGCCCATCCTGCTGTCTGTGCAGTATCGGATGTTTTTGGTGCTTTAGATGTCAGAGTTGTATTGGAAGCGGCTGAGGTACCGTTACCGCTCTGTGATCCTGAAGCAGAGACATTGCTTCCGTAAGGAGCCTTGCCTGCATCCTCTTTCTTTGAATTCTTGTTAAAAGCATCATAGTAAGATTTTGCTTCCGCCTGTTCTGCTAAAGCAAGTGTATATGCCTTTTTCGCACTGTCATATTCTGTTAATGCGATCTGGTAAGCAGTCTCCGCCGGAGCGATAGCCCCTTTTGCAGCATCCAAATCCTGCTCTGCCGTTTTGACAGCGGAGATCTTGCCATTCAGATATGCAAAGTCTCCTTTTGCTCCGTTCTCGTAAATATCATCATAAGAGAGGGCATTTGCTGCATTCAGTTTTTCCTGTGCAACAGAGACGTTATCCTTTGCAGTAGATAATGCTGCCTCGCAGTCCGTTACTTTCTGTTTTGCATCATTTAACGCATTCACTGCAGCCGTATAATTATCTTTGGTATCCTGCACTTTTTTTGCTGCGGCATTGACATTTTCTTTCAAAGCATTTTCTTTCTCATATACAGACGCTGCCTGATCATATACTGATTTCTTGTCAACCTGCTTGGATTGTTTATCTTTCAAAGTAATGGCTGCCTGATCTGCTGTATTTGTAGCAGTTACTACATCTGCATTTGCTGCATCTAATGCAGATTTCGCATTTGTAAGAGAAGTACCTGCTTCTTTTGCGCTTGCTGTTTTTTCATCCAGAGTTGCTTGCGCTGTTTTCAGATTTGCTACTGCAGTCTCAAGGTCTGTGCTGAACTGAGCAAGTACATCCTGTGCTTTGTCGTACGTCGCTTTTGCATCTGATGTTTCTTTTTCTTTTGCTGTAAATACATTCTGTGTCTGGGAAAGAGCCTGTGTCTTATCAGTAACACGCTGTTTAGCTGTATCCAATGCTGCTTTTGCATGATCTCTCATATTCTGCGCCAGGTCCATTTCTGCCTGTTTTTCTTTCACATCAGCGGCAGCCTGATTTACAACGGCCTGTTGCAGATACGTTCTGGTCAGCTTTGATAATTTCCTGAGCGGTAGCTGTTTTTGCATTCTCTGCATCTGTTACTTCTTTCGCAGCCTGGTTTACCGCGTTCTGTGCATTAGAAACAGCGGTTGCTTTAGCATCCCGGTCATTCTTTGCCTGTGTCAATTTGTCCTGAGCTGCTGTGACAGCCTCATCTGCATGATCAAGCGCATAGCAGTAATCATTGAACCGTTTCTCATATTCCTCTACCGTATATGCTTTTGATTCTGTACTGTACTGGAATACCTGGCCGTGAA
>ENA-OPCN01000733-OPCN01000733.1-human-gut-metagenome-genome-assembly--contig:-NODE-733-length-26749-cov-2.501311_pt1 | contig 26749 bp, 8 predicted proteins | sample MGYA00241567_ERZ501485 | MGnify/ENA primary metagenome ERZ501485 (study PRJEB25962, sample SAMEA2042579) | human gut metagenome | biome: human gut; feature: human-associated habitat; material: faeces...
AGGCAACCACCTCCACAGCAGGCAAAGCAGGCGTGCGCTTCGGTGAGGTTGCAGTATCGACCCTCGCCGAGGGTACTGTGTTCTCAATTCCCGAATGGATAAACGGCGATGCCGATGCAATGGACGTGTGGACTGATAACATGGCGATGATGTTAGGCTTCAAGGTGCAGCACGGACTCAAGAGCGCACCGCGCTATATCGCCAGTCTGCGCCCAATCAAGCCAGTTGACGGCCGACCGCTGACGCAGGCAGAGCGCAATCACAACCGCATGAATTTCGAGGAACGTCTGCGCAGGAACTTGGATGCAAGTCCGGGTGACTTGTCATTCACCGCCGATGAGCGCGAAGAGCTGCGCAGAGCAGGCTATGGCGAACTCGCCGACCTGTTCAGCCGTGACCGAGTGCAGGAAGTTCAGCGACCCGACATTGACCCTGCCGATGGCGCGATCGAGTTGAGAGCCGAGCGCGTTGAGGCCGAAACAATCAGTCGCAACCCCGAATTTGACGGCTATTCCTCAATGGAAGAACTCATGCAGGATGGCAGGGTCAGCCAGTCCGCACGCGCAAAAGCATACTACATCCTTACCGGGCGCAGACTCCCAATGGCTTCCGTTACCGGGTACACAACCACCACGGACGCAGACGGACGTGTGACCGTCAACTCCATGGCCGCTGATGGCGAGGTTGTAACCAGTCGCACATTCAAGAACGAGCAGGAAGCCAAGCAGGAAACCGACAACATCATGCGTCAGGCAGAACTCAACTCTGTGGACATTGGTGAGCGATTCAAGGAAGCCGTTGCCGATGACATGGTGCTTGATGCCGCTATCAGCGAAGTGTCACCCGGTGCCGACCCTGCAACCATCAAGAGAATCTACCGCGCTGTCAAGGCAGGCAACAAGGACGTGACCGAATCGCAGAGGCAGTTGGTTGAGTTCCTTGATGACGCTATTGAGCGCAACCGCGACATTGCAGACCGCTATCGCCCCGAAGCAATCCGCGAGGTTCTGAAAGAAGAAACTGGCATTGATGTCGATGCAGTCCTGCGCAAGATGCCGAGCAAGCGTACCGAAGCGGAGCAGGCGGTTGTCAAGTCGTATCTTGAACGGCTCTTCCCCGAAGAGGCACGTCAGCAGGCCGCAGAGCCTACCCCGGAGCAGGCTGAGGCGCAGAGCCAGTATGAGCAGGGCCGCGAGTTGTACGGACGCTTTGAAGAGGGCGACCCGACAGTGCAGGCTGATGTGGACGCTATCGCCCTGCGTATGCAGGAAGCATACCAAGCGGTTGAGGACGCTTTCGGTTCGGAAACCGAATACTATATGTTCCATGTGAATGAAAATCCGTGGGCGTTGGTCGATGACCCCGAACTGACTGTTGAGCAGAAAGACGCTGTCCTCTACTACATCAACGCAAAGGCGGCTCTTGACGGCGTTATGGACGCTTCCAACGAGGTAGCCGACCGCAAGCGTGCCGAGGTTGAGGAGAGCGTTGCCAAGCGCACCCACAAGGACAACGGCGTGATTATCCCTGCCACTATGAAGGTGGATGACCGACAGGTCTATATCGTCAAGGGCGATGTAGTCATGTTCCCCGATGGCACAGCCGTTGACGTACACAACTCTTCGGAGAGTGTAGTTGTCATGGACGTGCAGACTGGGGAGTATCAGTTTACATCCCCCGACCAAATCTTCCAAGTGTCCGAGGCTGACAATCCGCAGGACGAACTGGACACCGCTTTGTCGGTGATCGAGCAGGAGCAGATGAATATCTTTGGCGACAATGCCGTTGCCCCCGAAGAATCTACCGAGGGCGAAGAGCCACAGCAGACCAACGAAGCACCTGCGACCGCAGACACCGCCGAATATGACCGAGGCTATGAGCAGGGATTAGAAAAAGCTGCTAAGGATGATGACGCATGGATTGCAAACCATATCAATATCCTCAGCCAAAACACGCCCGAATCTATGCCCGACACCATGAAAGGAGAGTTGGATGCATACCTCTACGAGCAACAGCGCAGGGCGCAGAGTGCTCCCGAATCGCCCGAAAGCGTTCCCAATCCTACCGAAAACCCAGTTTCAGACGCGGAAACCGCGCCCGAAACGTTCCCAAATGTGGAAAATGGACAGCAGACCGCACTCTCTCGCATCCCCCTCAACGAGCAGGGAGAGCCGATGTTTGAGGCCGTTGATAAAGATACGGCCTGGAGCGGACTTGTTGAGGCTGTCGGTGGGGAGGCAGATGCAGTTGACATCGCTATGGCGCAGGTGCAGCAGGCAACCTCCGACCTTGAAGCACTCAAGAAGAAACCGCCAACGCAGAAAGCACCCAAACTGAAAGGCTCACCCATGGCCATGGCGCAGGCAAAGCGTGAGGCGGCCGAACTATATCAGCGTGAACTCGTCCAATACAACCAACAGATTGCAGACACACAGACACGTCTTGATGCATGGAACGGCATTATTGGTGTCTATACTTCTCGCAATGCAGAGTTGCGCCGTCAGCAGGAAGAGGAACGCCGACAGCGTGACGCAATCGCCCATGATGAGGCTATGGCCCGATTTAAAGAGGAACAGCGCATCAAGGCTGAAAAGCAGGCCGAGCAGGAGCGCATAGGCGTTCATGCTGTCAATCCCAAGATTAAGGATAAATGGGACGCAGCTCCCAAAGTAGATGGCAACGAAGACGCGCTGACACTCCCCGACGGCTCCACCATATCCGGCCGCTATGTCCTTACCGAGGCAGGAGCCGCCTCGCCCAGTCATGACGCGAACAATGCCTATCAGCCGACCGAGGGTTTCCCGATTGACGAGAACGATCAGAGCGTCAATGACCGCGACTATATGCGCGATAAAGACGCACAGCAGAAAGTCGAGGGTATGGCAGGCAACTATGACAACCGCGCCCTGCAAGACCCCGTAATCGTCAGCAAGGACGGTGTTGTGCTGTCGGGCAACAACCGCACCATGTCGGGCGACCTCGCCGCACGCAGAGGCACTGACAAGGCTTATGTTGACTATCTCACCCAGTTCGGGCATAAGAAATACGGCTTTACCCCGGAGCAGGTAGCAGGCATGAAGAATCCTCGCGTGGTGTTTGTGCCGGACGAGGCTCTACCCTACGATGCCACCACCTTTGCACGATTCAATGCGCAGGAGAAGAAATCGCAGGGCAAGCCCGAAGCCGCTGTGAAACTCGGCAAGATTGTTCCCGACAACGTGTTCAACGTCATTGTCAACGACATCAGCCGTTACGACCGCCTTTCAGACTACTATGCTGACGAGAAAGCCGTGGCGCAGGCACTTGGCTCACTCATGCAGGCAGGTGTCATCAACGATATGCAGATGCCCGAACTGCGGACAGGCACAGCGTTGTCGGCCACAGGCAAGGAACTAATCGAAAACACTCTTATCGGCAAAGTGTTCCAATCCTCGCCCGATGCAGTGCGGCAGATTATCTCCGTCCCCACCTTGCGCCAGTCAATCGTGATGGGATTGAGCGAGATTGCCAATAACCGCACCTTGTCCCGAAACGGATATGACATCAGCGATGAACTCGCAAAAGCAGTTGACCTTGTGACACGCGCAAAGAACGCCATGCCGGACGTATATACCGATGGGATGCCAGTATCACCTTTCGGTCGTATGCAGGGCTTGTTTGATGATGAGTTCGGTGACAGCCGCGTAACTGACGGAACTACACTCCTGCTTGCAGATATTCTCAACAGCGGAAAGCCGAGCGACCTGCGCAAGGTGCTGACCTCATACAACAACGAGGCTTCGCAGGCTTCGGGCGGTCAGATTGACATCTTCTCCGGCTCGATCCCCACCAAAGAAGAAATACTCACAACCGTAAATGAACATTTCAGAAATGCAACCCCAAAAGAACAGCAGGCACTCGTGGACTCTGCCATTGCGGAGCGCAAGCGCAGAGCAGAAGAATCAGCCGCAGAACAGCGTGATCGAAGCGAGACAAGTGAACAAACTCCGCATGATGATGAACGCGGTGCAGAGTCTCAACAGCCAACCGCAGGAATAGATGAAGAACTGACACCCGAAGAGCAAGCTCTCGCAGCCCGTGTCGAGATAACAGAAAATGACTGGGAAGAAGGTGACGGAGACAATCCTACTTACAAGCGAGACATCATCATTGACGGCACACACAAGGTTACGCAAGTTGACGCACCCGATGAGGACGGACACTACACTGGTTCATATTTTGAGTTTGACGGTAAGCGTTTCGGTGATATTGCCGAGATTGCCCAGTACATAGACGGCGGTATGCAGGCAGAGCCGACCGAGGCGCAGAAAGCCGCAGGCAACTACAAGATGGAACATCGCCGCGTTGACGGCTACAACATCAGCATAGAGAATGCCAAAGGCAGTGTGCGCCGTGGTACTGGAGCGGACGGCAAGCCGTGGGAAACCACCATGCAGAACGACTACGGATATATTCGTGGAACTGAGGGCGTGGACGGTGACCACATTGACGTGTTCCTTTCCGACACACCCGAAGAGGGCGATGTGTTTGTCGTTGACCAAGTGAACGATGACGACTCGTTTGACGAGCATAAGGTTATGTACGGCTTCCCCACGGAGCAGGCCGCGCGTGACGCATACCTTTCCAACTATGAGCCGGGTTGGACCGGTCTCGGCGCGATTACCCATGTCAGCAAGGACGAGTTCAAGAAATGGATTCAGTCGAGCAGGCGTAAGACCAAGCCCTTTGCCGAGTACAAGAGTGTCAAGGCTATCACCGAAGATGTTGACCAGACTCGCACAAACGTCAACGCAGAGGGAATGGTTGTTGACGGCGAGGGCAACCCTCTCACTCTCTATCACGGCACACCCAATGATGTGGAGGCGTTGAGCGACCTTGGAACAGGACATCCACGCAAAGGAACTGACGAGCCTGCACGCTTCAATGGTGACGGCGTATCATTCACGCCTCATCGTGATGTAGCCGAGGACTATGCCTCATTAGGTGACGGCAACAAAGGAAAGGTGTTTGAGGCTAACATCATCTTGAAGAATCCCTATTATACCGTAGGCGTTGCCAACTTCACCCCGGAGGAAGCCGCCGAGTTTACAGCGTCTTTGAAAGCAAAGGGTCATGACGGCATCATCAATTATGCAAGTCAGTCCATGAGGCAGATTGGTGCTGAACCCAACGAGGTCATTGTCTTTGACATCATGAGCGCAGTCCCAGTTAAGACGAAACAGGCAGACACCGATGTTGTTTACTCCATCACACCAACTACCTACACCAATAAGAAAGGCAAGACGAGCGATGTTCACCTTGTCAAGTTCAACCGCGAACTGACAGCCGAGGAAAAGGCGGCTCTTGACACATTCGCGCGTGAGCCTCTCACCGAGGGGAAGAAAACCTCTCGCGGTTGGTACGACCGCAAGCAGGGCGGTTACATGATGCGTAGTGAGGAAGCCGCACGCCAACTCGCCGAGATGATTGGCAACGAGGAAGCGGTTGCGGACGCACAGCCCATGACCGCCGAGGAACTCCGTGAGGCTGTCGCTCCTGCCGAGAAGAAGCCTGCACGGAAGCCGAAGAAAGCACCTATCAACCGCGTCAGCCTTGAAGATGTGATGACCGACCTCTCGACCAAAGGCGAATCCAAGTTGAGCGACCACGCCGAGCCAGTCAAGGCAGAGCCGGAGCCACAGCACGAAATCAGCGATGACGAAATGCGTTCGTTGCTTGGGGAGATACGCGATATTCTGGGTATCGGTGATGACGAGGGCGATACTGACATCAAATTCCGTGACCCTGGCGAACTGACAGTTCAGGAACGCATGAAGCTGCAGTCGGCTGGTATCCGCGTGGCCATGGGCCTGATAAGCCGTGGCACAACGGCATTCCCCGACTATGCCACCAAGATGGTGGGATTGTTGGGCGACAAGATACGTCCGTGGCTCAAATCGTTCTATGAGGGCGCACGTTGGACACCCGGCTATGACAAATATACCTTTACGCCTACCGAGCAGGTTGCCACGTTTGACGTGCAGAACTTCGACAAGAAGCAGGCAGACCCCATTGCGCAGGCCGCTATGATTGTCGAGGAACGCAAAGCCTCGACCGCATCCGCGCAGGCGCAGAAAGAACTTATCGAAACCCGAAACAAGAACCGAAGAGAAAATGACAAGCAGACAGAAGCAGATACAGCTGCTCTTGCAGAAAAAGCAGAGGCTGTTGCAGGCGAAGCAGAAGTTACAGTGCAAAGCGCAGGAACTGGAGAAGCAGGACGCAAGCGCATCCTCCGCGACCTCAAACGAGTAGATGACACCCTTGACGAGGTCAACGACCAGTTGGCATTTCTCGGCTACTATGAAGCCGAAGAGGTTGACAAGGATTTCAACGAGGCATACGGCTATATGCGCAATGCCGAGAAAAAAGCCGTCAAGGATGCAGTTGATCTCGCCAAACAGCTTGTGAACGACCTCGGCCTGGGATTTGACAAGGTGACTGGCTCAACAACCGCCAACCGCGGCAAGAGAAAGAACGCCGTTACTGCGAATATCGCGCCCGCAGGTGGTGACATTTCCATACGTCTGCCCCTCAACGAGGGCCGCGAACTCTACATTACTATCGGACTTGACCCGTCAGTAACGCCGGGCGATGTGACATACAGCGGAGATAACCTGCAAGCCACTCGCATCATGTACCGCGTTGAATGGCCCGATGAGAAAGGTCATGTGTCGTTTGACCGCATGGGGCGTAACTGTTGGGCAGATGCCAACGTGACCTATGCCGACCTGCTCAACGGTATTCAGCGCGAGGCAGAGGACTACCTGCCGTCCTCTGCTTCTGCTAAATCCGAGGAAACCCACAACGGCTACAAGATTGGCGATGAAGTCATGTGGGACCGTTACGGCAACGGCAAATGGGAGAAAGTCAAGATTGAAGATTTTGACGCTGACGGAAGTCCAATCTTTGAGGCTGTCAAAGGTGTCATGTCTGAAAAAGGTGACTGGAGCCGCGTCAAGCTTGCCAATGGTATCTTCGGGGAGGCCCAACGTGTGGCAAGAGCTACACAGGAGAAAAAGAAGAAAGCCACCGCCGATAATGTGGCAACTGCGACTGGCAATAAGTCAAAGAAATCTCGCAAAAAAGATGTAACTTTGAAGCCGGAACAACCTATCGGAGGTTTGTTCGCCGACTTAAACGAAGAACCTCAAAAACAAGAAACAGATGAACGAAAACGTAATCAACCGAGTCAAGAAGTGGCTGGAGGAGAACTCGCACACACCGTGGGCACTGATGCGACTGGAACTGATGGAAGAGTATCGTCCGCAGGAGTTGAACAGACTGATAAAGGAAGGGCAACTCATGAAGCAGGCGCAGGAGTGGAGCGAGGAACTGACCGCCCGACACATGGAACTGATGAGAACCGGGGATTACAACCAGTCATCGGAAATCGGGGACGTGATGAGAGCGGAACTGATAGCCGAGGTAACGGCTCCGCAGTGGAGCGTGGAAGAACTGCTGGAGCAGGCTCTGTATCAGAACGTGGTGCTGACCGAGGAACAGAAAGACTTTCTGAGGGAGAATCTTCCGCCATCATTGGCCGCGGAAGTGGAATTCCTGCCGTAAAGAAGCTGAAAAAGCCGGAAGTAAAATACACGCACAACTTCCGCTATGACGAAGAGAACGGCAACGAGGCAGACACCTACACGCCGTCACAGCGTCTTGAAGCCAACGTCAAAGCGATAGAAACTCTCGCTGACGTATTGTTCGGTGACAAACCTGCCACCGATGAGCAGAAAGCAATCATGTCACGCTTCCGTGGATGGGGGCAGGTGGACTTGGGCAAATATTATGACTTAGAACAAATCACACGCAACACCTTTACGGACACGCCAATCAACCGACTGGCACAGGTAATCAAGAGACTCGATCCATCGGGCGACAAGAACCTCTTTGGCGCAATCAAACGCGCCTCGCTTTCGTCCTATTACACCCCGACCCCGATAGCAAGAGCGATGAACACGTTCCTTGCGCTTGCAGGCTACAAGGGCGGCTCCCTGCTCGACCCCTCTATGGGCAACGGTATGTTTGAGGGTACACTGCCCAAGAGCATACAGGAGCGCACCTCCATTACGGGTGTTGAACTTGACTGGCTCAGCGGTCAGTTATCTCGCGCCCTCTATCCCGATGCAAACGTGATGATAAGCGCGTTTGAGAAATCGGGCATCGCCCCCGGCTCATTCGATGTGGTGACAAGCAACGTGCCTTTCGGCGACATTGTTGTTAACGACCCGACATGGAAGAATGACGGTACACCGCTGAAACGCTCCGCACAGAACCGCATCCACAACTACTATGCCGTGAAGATGCTTGAAGCGACACGGTCCGGCGGTCTCGTAGCCATGATGACAACAAGTGCCGTCATGGACACACAGAGCAATCAGAATATCCGCGCCCATATCGCAGACCAAGGCGAGATACTGGGAGCAATCCGACTCCCCGATAACACATTCCAAGGCACAGGCGTAGTCACGGACATTATCTTCGTGAGAAAGTGGAGAGACGAGCAAGACCGCGAGCAGACACGCGCTGATGAATCCTACATGGATACAGAGCGTGCTTTCCTCTCACAGCATGAGAGGACCGCTCCCAACAAACTTGACGGCACACAACAGAAGGTAAGTTTCAACGGCTACTACAAACTGAATCCGCGTAATCTCATCGGCGAAATTCAAGCAGGCAACCAGTACGGTAAGAAAGACGCATTTGGACTGACGAGCAAACTGACCGTTGACGAAATCGCCTCTGAGGTAGAGAAAGCCATCAAGCGCATTGTCGGAAGCAGGCGTGGCAGTCTGTTCAACCCATCGCGCACTATCCGTGAGACACAGCAGGCTATCCGCGAGACATACAAGGGCAACGGCGACTGGGTCAGCAACGGCAATCTTGTCGTTCAAGGCGGCAAGGTCGGAGTCCTTACCGCCAAGAGCAATGAGTATGGCGAGGTGACCCGGACGTTCGAGGGTACGCTGAAGTATGACAGGATGCTCCCGCGCATAGAAGCAATGATTGAACTGCGCACGAAGATGAAAACACTTATCGCCTTTGAAATCGAGGGCGAAAAAGAACATCATATCGCGGCAGTCCGTGCCGAGCTGCAAAAGGCTTACGACAACTTTGTAGGCAAGTTCGGCAGATTGCAGGACAAAGACAACTCTTTCATTCTTGACGATATTGACGGCTACACCTTGCAGGCACTGGAGGTATGGAAGAACGGCAAGTTTGTCGGACTCTCCGACATCTTCACCAAGAGCTCCATCAAGCCGTCAATCAATCTTGAAGGTAAGAAAACTCCGCAGGAGGCAGTCGCGCTGTCATTGGCAGAATACGGCTACCTGCGCCCCGACTATCTTGCCAAGGCACTCGGCGAGGACTGGGTCGAACAATGCGGAGACGTTGTATTCCTCAAACCCAATAGTGAGGATGACTACGTTACACGCGATGAATATCTGAGCGGTGACGTTGTTACCAAACTTGCAGACGCACGAGCTGCCGCCGAAAAAGACAAATCGTTTGAGCGCAACGTTAAAGCACTTGAAGATGTGCAGCCGGAACGCATACCTTTCGATGACATCACAATCCACCTCGGCGCACGTTGGATTCCCGAAGAGGTGCTCAACGATTTTGTCAATGAGTTGCTGGGAATCCACGCCGTGTACAGCAACCGCGGCCGAAAGTGGGACCCCGAACTCGGCAGATATGTCAACGAGCAGAAGAGCGGTGTTCGTTACATTCCCGAAACCGACTCGTTTGAAATCAACATCGAGAAGAAAGAACTCGGCGGCGAGGCATCGGACTGGGAGACCCCGAAGAAGTCGGCGAAAGAAATCCTGCAAGCCGCGCTTGAAGACAAGACTCTTGTAATCATCTACAAGGACAAAGACGGCAACACCCACGTTGACGATGAGCAGACCGAACTCGCCAATCAGAAAATCGCAGACCTGCGCGAGCGGTTTGAGACATGGTTGCCGAGTGACCCTGCGCGTGTTGACCTCATGGAGCAGTTATACAACGACCGCTTCAACCGCACCGTGATACGCCACTTTGACGGCTCACACCTCATTGTGCCGGGTCTCATGGGTAAAGAACTGCGTCCGCATCAGAAAGACGCTGTATGGATGCTCATCAACAACCGGGGCGGTATCGTTGACCATATTGTAGGTGCAGGCAAGACCCTTGTCATGCAGTCTGCCATCATGGAAATGCGCCGTATGGGCATAGCAAAAAAGCCTATGATTGTTGCATTGAAATCCACTGTGGCGCAGATAGCGCGTGAGTTCAAGGAGGCATTCCCCTCGGCGCGTGTCCTTGCCCCCAACGACAGCGACTTCAAGAAAGAGAACCGCAAGAAATTCATCGCCAACATATCGCTCAACGACTATGACTGCGTTATCCTCAGCCATGAGCAATACTGTATGCTTCCCCACACCGAGGAGGCAGAACGCGCCGTGATAGACGAGCAGATGTGGCAGCTGGACAACATGATTGAGTACCTCTACGGCACGAACGACACAAGCCAAATGACCAAGAAACAAATCAAAGCACTGGAGAAGCGCAGAGAGAATCTGAAGGCCAGGCTTGAAAAGCGTCTTGACCGTGCCGTTGACCGCGAGTTCTGCTTTGAAAATCTCGGTGTGGACTATCTGTTTGTTGACGAGAGCCACCAGTTCAAGGCTCTGCCATACGTGACAAGTTACCAAAAGGTGGCAGGGCTCGGCGACCCGCAGGGTAGTAACCGCGCTGTGGCGTTGCTGACAGGCATACGTCACCTGCAAAGGATGCACCAAGGCGATAAAGGCACGGTATTCCTTTCTGGCACCACAATCACCAACTCGCTTGTGGAGACCTACAACCTGCTGAACTACCTGCGTCCGCGCAAACTTGAAGAGTTGGGTATGCCGACCTTTGACGCATGGGCAAGTACATTCGCCGTCCACACATCAGAACTGGAGGCGACCATAACAGGCGGCTTCGCGCTGAAAGACCGCTTCCGTCAGTTTGACAATGTGGCAGAACTCTCGCAGTTGTACGCAGAGATAGCCGATGTGCGCAACGACCAAAACCTCAAATTGCCGAAACCGGGCATAGACGCTCATACGGTCATCGTGCCTGCCAGTGACGCAATGTCGGAAATCAACTCCGAGATTGTGAACATGATTGAGTCAAAGGATGGCAAATATTTCGGTATCTACCCGAAAGACCCGAACCGTGCGCCGTGGGGACTCCACGCCTCAACCATATCGGCAAAGGCTGCTGTAAGTCCGCGACTCATATTCCCCGACATGAACGATGATGGAGGTAAGGTTCATGCCGTTTGCGAGAATGTCAAGAAATACTATGACGAAATGGCAGAACAGCGAGGCGTACAGCTTATCTTCTGCGAGATAGGCGTGCCTGGCAAGGGTAAGGAGTATGACGCATACACAGATATGGTAAATAGGTTTGTGAATGACTACGGCATACCTCGTTCCGAAATCGCATATATCCAAGAAGCCCCAACCGAGGAAAAGCGCAAAGACCTGTTTCAGCGAGTGCGTGACGGCAAGGTGCGCATCCTTATTGGAGGCACAAAGAATATGGGAACCGGTGTGAACGTTCAAGACCGCATTACTGATATGCACATGCTTACTGTACCTTGGACACCTGCCGCACTGGAGCAGTGCATAGGCAGAGGCGGCCGTCAAGGCAATATGGTTGCCCGTGACTTTATGGGCAACAAGGTCAGAGTGCATTACTATGCTACTGAGGGCAGTCTCGACCTCTACAAATATCAACTTCTCGATGCCAAGGGTAAGATGATAACCCAGTTCAAGATGGGAACCGTGTGCGGCACTCGCAGTTTTGACGAGGGTTCAGCCGATGAGGACGGCAACATGGATCCTGCGGAAATGGTTGCAATCCTTTCGGGCAACCCGGTAATCTTTGAGAAAGCCAAGCAGGAGAAACTCGTCAAGAAACTCCGCGCCCTGCGCAATGGCTTTGAGCGCGACTATCAGCGCAAGAAAGCCAAGTACGAGGAGTTGAAAAAACGCAAAGAGAATTTTGAGCGTCTTATCCGGCTTAACGGCCGAGACCGTGCCGATTTGGAGCGCAACGGCTTCAAGCCGGATGAGAAGGGCATTTATCCCACTACCGTCACTATCAATGACACCGGCAGTTACTACGGAGGCGGTCGTACGTTTGACAAGCCAAAAGAGGCCGGAGAATATTTGCTTTCTGCACTTGATAAAGGCAAGAGTGTGACTCTGCAAGGCTTCGGACAACATGCGAGAGTGGCAACCGTCAATGAAGAGAAAGGCAACTCTCTATTCTCTTTCCGCGAGTTGCAGATTGGAGAAGGCGATGAGCGCAGCATAAGATATTCCGTGCGTCTGTCAGATGATGCAACTGCCGCAGGAACAGCATACCGCAACCTGCTCAAACGCATTATAGATGTCGGAGAGGTGTATCGCCGTGAACTTGAATCGGTCAATACTCAGCTTTCGGGCATGAATATCGGTGACGGCGTATTCCCTCGGCAGGCTGAATATGACGAGGCAACAGCCAAACTCAAAGAACTGACTGCTGAGTTCAATAAACTCGGCAAGAAATCGGAGACCACCGGGGACGGCAACAAGTACCGTGACGGAGCGGAGATGAGCGATGGCGAGAGACTGCGTGCCATCCGTGTATTGGAGCCGATAGCGGTTGAGCGCAATGAGTTGAGCCGGGAGGAACTGCGAGAGGTTTACAATAATCTTCCTTCGGTTGAGAAGGATGGCAGGGAGATAGAGTTCTATCGCAGTGCTTTCAAGAAGATCTACAAGGACGGCGGATTGTTCGGACAGGTGGTGCCGGTGCTTGATGAAGTGCTGGAGAAGTCTGTGCTCGCCTATTCGGAAGAGGACAATCTGGGAGGGACTACGCGCCCCGACGGGACAATTCATAAGGAGCATCCTAACGTCGACACCTTTGACAACTATGTCGGAAAGGTGAGCATTGATGGCAAAGAGTATTATGTGCGTACGACTGTGCAGACCCAGGCCGGTCAATCGGGAACGCATTCAGTCTTTGTGACTGAAGTGTCTATATATGAAAATACCGCCAGCAGTTTGTCGTATCCGGGAACCCCACGGGCGAGAGTGACTGATGACGGTATTGTAGATGCAAAGTTACAACATTTTTTTGAACGCGCAAGTTCGGAGGCACTGGAACTTGACAAGGCAGACCGCGTCAGGGAGCTGTCGGAGAAACTGAACACACCGATACGCGTGGTGTCGGATGCCGAGGAGATTCGCAATCTGCCAATGCTGCGTCAGCGTAGGAGCAAAGGCTGGTGGAGCGCAAAGGATGACGAGGTAGTCATTGTCCTGCCCAACAACGTTAATGTAGCCGATGTGGACAATACGTTTGTCCATGAGGTCGTAGGACACAAGGGTCTGCGTGCGCTCATTGGTGAGGAACGCTTCGATGAATTCCTCGGTGAGATTTACGACCACGCTTCAAACCCCATCCGAAAAGTCATTGACAAGATAACCGACAAAATGGTGAATGAGGAAGCCGACCGCCTGCGCGTGCGCAAGGCACAGGCCCATGAACGTGCCGGGGAAGATGTGAACGCCAACTACTACACCGACATGGCAGAGGCGCGTGTGGAAGCCGAGAAGAAGCGCGAGGAGTTCCGCAAGGAAGCCACCGAGGAATATATGTCAGACCTCGGCGGCCGAATCGGAAGCGAGGGCTTTGAGAAGATGAGCCGTGACGAGCTGACGCTTTGGGGCAAAATCAAAGCAAAAGTGCAGGCTTTCCTCGACAAGTTCCTGCAAGGTCTGAAAATTGCCAAGAGCATACGCCTCAACGACAAAGACCTTTCCTACATCCTCTACAAGTCGTGGAAGAACCTGCGCAAGAAAGGTGTCTTTGCCGATGCAGAGGACGTTGTAATGCGCAGACGCACCGGCTATGATGCTGACGAGGTAACCCGATTCCGTGACCCCGGCCTGGGACTGGAAGAAACCATTACCAAGATGAAAGCCGAAGCGATGCAGGCTAACGCAGGCAACTTGCAGGCGAAGCGCGATGCCATGCGTGCTATCGGCGGCAACCTCAACCACTTGCGTCAAGCAATGGCACGTCAGCGCGAGTATGACATTACGACCGTCAAGAGCGTTGCAGACCTCGCCCGTGTCCTCATGGACACCAATCTGCTTGATGACTTGAGCAAGTATGAGACCAAGCGCATACTCGGCGCAATCAACAATGTAGTCGGCAAGCAGGACGTGAGCCAGTATGTTCAAAAGGTCATGGACATCATGGTTGACAATCAGCTGCGCATGGGTGCTAACACCCTCGGCAGGCTGTTGAGCATTCGCGGTAGCCGTGTCGATGCACGCGGTATCGAAGTGCAGGGTGAACTTGACCCGGACGGACAGCGCATAGCGCAGGTGGTTAGGAAGTCAACATCCCTGCCCAAAGATGACATTGACAACCGCATTGCCGAAGCCATCAACCGCATGAGCAGCACCGACCAAGCCATTGCAGACGAGGCAACGATTGAGTATGCAGGTCTGCAAATAGCACGCCAGTATGTTGAGGACATCACCGAGAGCAAAGCCGAGGAAAAGGCTCTGCGCGACTCCATAAGGGAAGCAAAGGAAGCCAAGGATGCAGGTCAGATGACCGAGGACGCATACCGCCAGTATGTAGAATCCACCGAGGACGCTATTCATCAGAATAAGATTGAGCGTGCCGAGGCATTCCACTCCCTCGTTGAGCAGATAGGCGGTGTATTGAGTGAAAGCGTTGAGCGTGCAAAGGCATGGCGCGAGGCCGAGAAACAGCGTGTTGAGGAAATCCACCACAACGCCAACTCCGACATGGAAGGCAGACCGACCGATGAACACCACAAGGATGACCGAATGCAGAAACTCGCAAACAATAGTTTTGCCCGATTCCTGCTTTCACCTCTCGCCACATTCGACCAGATGCTGAGAATGTTCGGCAAGAAGAATTCGCGTGGCGAGGGCTATCTGTGGAACCGTTATATGCGCGACTGGGTCACAGCCACCGAAAAGGAGTACACCGGGTATCGTGACGCACTGAAAGTTCTTGACGCTAAAGTCAGCGAGATATACGGCAAGGACATGACGTGGGGCGACCTCTTCAATATCGACCGCAAATTGCCGAAAGCGTCCGTAAGGTTCTTTGACGGCGGTGAGATGAAAGACCATGAACTGACGCAGGGCAACCTGCTCTACATCTACATGGCTGATAAGATGAGTGACGGCCGTATGAAACTGCGCCGTATGGGTATCACCGAGGAAGATATTGAAAACATCAAGAATTTCCTTGACCCGAAATTCATGCAGCTTGCAGACTGGATGCAAGAAGAATTCCTTGTTGACAAGCGCAACGAGTACAACGAGGTACACAAGCGTATGTTCGGCGCGTCAATGGCCGCTATCGAAAACTATTTCCCATTGAAGATACTTGCCAACGCAAGACTGGAAGATGTGGACGTGGCAGACGATACGACCGACACCGCCCTGCCCGCGACATCAACAGGCAGTATCATCAAGCGCAGGCGCAACAACCTCGCCCTTGACGTGACCGGTGCCAACGCATTCTCGGTAATCCTTGACCACCTCCAGCAGATGGAAAGGTGGGCCGCATTCGCAGAGTTCAACCGTGACCTCAACACCCTGCTTTCATACAAGCGTTTCCGCAACCAAGTGATGAACATGAGCAGTGTGTACGGCGCAGGCAAGACGCTGTGGAATAATTTCCGCAACGTGTGCAGTATGGCCGCAGGCGCATACCGCCGATTGCAGCTCTTGACAAGTCAGCAGTCAACATTGCCAAAGGTGTTACAGCCGCAAAGGTAAGTTTCCGAGTATTCACGGCATTAAAGCAGTTCCTTTCTATGCCTGCCTATGTTTCGGACAGCAACCCCTTATACCTTGCCGCCAATATCGCCAACCCGATAGGCGCGTGGCGTTGGTCTATGGAGAATCTTCCGCTGTTTGAGAAGCGTTGGCGCAGCCGTATGGCAGGCGACCCTCGCCTGCTCAAATCCGAAATGGACTGGAAGATGTGGCGTAGCCGTGTCGTTGAACTCGCCTCGCGTGTCGGTATGGCCCCGAATGCCTTTGTTGACGCTCTGACAGTCGCCATCGGCGCACACGCCATGTATCAGACCAAACTCGCCAAGTACAAGCGGTATGGATATGACCCTGATGTCGCAGAGGCAAGGGCGAAGCAGGACGCAACAATCCTCTTCAATCAGACCCAGCAGTCAAGCGAAGGCGCGTTCCTCTCCACAATGCAGGTTGACCGTTCATGGTTGAGCGTACTGTTTACTGTGTTCCGCAACTCGTCCATGTCGTACACCCGACAACTCTATGATTCACTCCGAAACATCGGCCGCCGACTGACACCCGGCTATAAGGCGTTGTCGGAAGAGTTCATGGCTAAGCAGATGAGGCGTGACGGCATAGACCCCGACAAGGCAGACCGCAACGCGAAGCAGGAATACCGCCGTGGTATCATACGAGATCTTGTGCGTGTCGGAATCTTCGGCTACGTTCTGCAACTCGCATGGAACATGGGCGCATACCTGCCTTATCTCATATTCGGTGATGACGATGACGAGAAAGACAAGATGTGGGATGACGTATTCACACACACCATGTTCGGAAGCATCGAGGGTCTGACTGGCGGTGACGTTATGAGTGCCATAGGCAATATGTGGTTTGGAGGTGACGGGTATGAATCCTCAATGGAAAAAGATATGCCCATATCCTCAGACTTTACAAAAATCGGTAAAGAACTTTATAAGTATTATAAGTCAGATGGTGCCAATGGAGATTTAGTAATGGCGATGAACGATGTTATCAACCTGCTTGTGCAGTCGGCTGTCGGTGTCAATCCCCAGTCACTGACTGACGCTGTTGTTGCCGTCATGGACGTGTGCGGTGATGATGCACAGACCTCACGCGAGTGCGCCCTACTCATGGCAAGGGTTCTCAACTGTCCGCAGAGCCAACTCGACAAAATCTACTTTGACGAGTTGGGATCGACTGGCGAAGAGGCAAGCCAAATGACCCCTTACGAAATCGCCGAGCGATATGCCCGATACAAAGTAAGGCGAGGCGCACCTCTGACTGGTTGGGCCTATGGCAACGAACAGCGCGAGAAAATCATGGACAAGTACCGCAAGAAGAGCAACACTCTTGCCAAAGAGAGGCTGACGCGCGAAACCGATACGCAGGCAAGTCCGAACATGACCCAGTGGCTTGAAGAGTTTGAGGCGACTAAAGACCGCGTCAGCGACATCAAGAAAGTCAAGAGCCGTGACGAGGACCATTACTATGAGCTGCTTGATGAACTGGAAGCCACACCCGAATTCAGCCGTTACGAAATCATCAGAGCATACAAGCATGATGTTGACGAGTTGACAAAAGAGTGGCTCAACGCCACCACGCCTGCACAGCGTGATTCCTGCGTACAGGCGATACTGACGCTCAAACGCGACATGGTAAGAGAATTGAGTGACACGCAACAATAGTTAAACGATTGTGGACGGTGCAGGGATATATCTTTGCACTGTCCACAACATACCAAGCACAATGGCAAAGAAGAAATTACATAAGGCAAGCCGCGTGATGCCCAAGAGCGAGATGGACAGCGTGGCATACTCCAAAAGTTTGGGGGGCAACCGTGCTTTTGATGTCCTATGGCAGGCACAGCAGTATTGGCTGGCAATGGAAACATTCCGTCAAGACCGAGAACGCAACAAGAACTACACCTATGGCAGGCAATGGGATGATTACATCTGCGTTGACGGCAAGATGATTAGAGAAGAGGACTACATCAAGTCGCAAGGCAATGTCGCACTGAAGAACAACCTTATCCGGCGAATGGTACAGGCTGTACTGGGTGTGTACCGCAGTCAAGCCAAAGAACCTACCTGCACGGCGAGGGACCGCGATGAGCAGAAATACGGCGAAACGATGTCAACCGTCCTGCAATGCAATATGCAGCTCAACCGCATGACCGAGATTAATGCCCGGTGCATGGAGGAGTTTCTAATCTCCGGCTTTGTGGTACAACGCAAGTGGTATGGCTGGCGCGATGACAAACTGGATTGTTGGACGGACTATGTTCAGCCAAACAATTTCTTCATCGACAATAATATGCGCGACTTTCGAGGTTGGGATGTATCCTGCCTCGGAGAGGTGCATGACATATCGTTTGAAGAGTTATGCGGAAGATTTGCGCATAACCCGGCTGATTACAAAAGGCTTGCCGAGATATACCAAAATGCACGCGACAGGAAAGTAGTGGGTGCGACGTTTGACTATTTCGGCTATCCATTACAAGGGTACTATGATTTCCTCGTCCCATACGATAGCACACGATGCAGAGTGATAGAGGTGTGGCGAAAGGAGAGTAAGCCACGCTACCGCTGTCATGATGTCAACAACGGTGATGTATTCAAAATCGAGTTGGAGGATTATGAGGAATTTGTCGGCAAAGTGAACCGGGAACGAATGCGTGAGGCACGAGAACTTGGTATGGATGAGAGTGATGTTCCGCTGATTCAGAGTGAATGGTTCATGGATTCCTACTGGTATTACTATTTCCTTACGCCTTTCGGCGATATACTGGAAGAGGGCGAGACACCATACGACCACAAGAGCCACCCCTATGTGTTCAAAGCATATCCGTTTATCGACGGCGAGATTCATTCTTTCGTGAGCAATGTGATTGACCAACAGCGATACACCAATCGCCTAATCACAATGTACGACTGGATTATGCGTGCAAGTGCAAAGGGTGTGCTTCTCTTCCCCGAAGAGTGCCTGCCCAAAGGTATGTCAATTGAAGATATTGCCGATGAGTGGGCGCGTTTCAACGGTGTGATAATGATAAAGCAACCTAAGACTGGGACAGCATTACCACAGCAGGTTGCCAACAACTGCACGCAGATAGGCATAACCGAGTTGCTGAATATGCAGCTGAAATTCTTTGAGGACATATCGGGTGTGAACGGCGCATTGCAGGGCAAGCCCGGATATTCGGGAATGTCGGCAAGTCTATACAATCAGCAGGCGCAGAACGCAACTACATCGTTGCTTGACTTACTGGATACGTTCTCCTCGTTCATCAAGGATGGGGCTACAAAGGATGTCAAGAACATTCAGCAGTTCTATGACACTCCGCGAGTGTTCAACATCGCAGGCAAAAACTCTGCAATAGTCGAGTATGATCCGCGCAAAATCCGTGACGTTGAATTTGACCTGTCGATTGTCGAAAGCACATCTACTCCGGCGTACCGTGCAATTGCAAACGATATTCTGATGAAGTTGTTTGAGGTGCAGGCTATCTCGGTCGAGCAGTTGCTTGAACACGGCGATTTCCCATTTGCCGACAAACTCCTGCAAAGCATCAAGAGCCAGCGCGAACAACTGGAGCAGGGGCAGATGCCGGACGGACTTTCGCCCGAACTTGCCCAACAGGTACAGCAGGGAGCAAATATGCAGGCTGCACAAAGAGCATACCAAATGTTGCAAGCAGCATAACACCACTCAGAAAACGGCCTCGGAAACGGGGCCTTTTCTTTTTCTTACCGGTGCCTGCTGTTTGGGAATAATCCGAGGAATCTCCATTTCATAGAAGCAGATGTGCATACCGATAGCGCGTGTCATCAGCAAGTCATCGTGCTTGCCAACAATGGCCCCATACGCACCGTTCTGTTTACGCTCATAGGTAAGATATTCATCAAGACATCGCTTGTCGCGTTCGGTGTAGAGATGTTCGCGGATAACCTTGACGAGCGTTGAGATTATCATTGGCTTTGTAGCAATGTTGGTGTGGAAACCATACTTGCGCGGAACGCCCTGCCGAATCTCGTCCTCAGACTGACGCCGGGCATAGAGGTTAGGGTAGATGGTTGAAATCTGATTGAGGATATATTGTGACTGGTCGCCACCCTCGACCTGCCTTTCACGGTCATGAGTTTCCAGTGTATTGCTCTCTATAACAAGGAGCGATTCATTGTAGTAAGCCGCCACCTGCGCAGCTTTCCACGCGAGACGGTCAATGTCGCAATGCCCATACCACTGAGCAACGACAGCCGGACGGCCACCCTCAATCATGTTCAAGCGGTCGATAACAAGAATCACAGACCAGTCGGCTTTGGCAGAACGACCGCCCACATCAACGACCGTGAGATATCGGTCAGTTATCTCAACCTCGTCATCATCTTCAGGCTTGGCCCAAACGCAGAACTGGCCCTGCCTGTCCTCATGGAAGCGCAGATTCTCAAGAGCCTTTTCGCCCTCGTCACCATCTGCATATACGTCACCGATGTATCGCGGAGGACGGCAAGCCTTTTCAAACTCTTCGACTTGATATTTGTCGAATACCATTGTGCCGGAATGAACAAATGCCTCAATATCGTCAGAGGGAAACTCGGAAGCCATAATGCCATGGTCGTTCTTACCGCTTCGCTCCTTGATGTACCAGTTGATTGCTTCCAGTGAAGCACCTTTTTCCCACAGCCACCAAAGATACTTTCCGCACTCTTCACGCGATGACAGCACATTGTCGTTTTCCCGGTTGTCGTATAACCATTTGGCGAAATTTCGCAGAGCCTCGCCGTTCTCAAACGGCAGAGAATATTGCTCGATCTGAAACCATGCTATAAACAGTGCCTCAAACTGGGAAGGAGTGTTGGGGTCAACGGCCGCAGAATATTCGGTATGGAAGAAATTGCCGGTGCCATTTGCAGTTGACTCCATCACAATCATAGTCAACGGACGCAGAAGAATACCCGAACAGGCAGAGCGCACAATATCTTCGGGCGATTTGCCGTCAGTCTTTTTCCAAATGCCGACTTCGGAGAGGTGGACGAGAGAATATGCACCGCCACGGCAACCGTCAGGACGTTCAGCCGTACCAATCTTAATCTTGCAGTTCCGTTGTGGCACGCGCGATGTAGAGCCGGACTTTCCGACACCAACCATTTTCGGTTCGTTCTCATTGTAAGGCGCGCCCATATCGTAGAGCAATTCAATCGGATATTCCTTAATCATTGTGTCGAACATATCCTTGATTTCATCGGACGCGGTACCTTGATGTGCGATGATGAGGGAGTTCAGTCCTCGCTTATGAAAGAACTGCAACCATGCCATATACAACTGGGTCGTAGTGGAGCCGCCCCACTGACGTGCTTTCAACAAAATAATGCGGATAGGCAAGCCTGCCTTGCGCTTCTCTTCAAATCGCGAAACCAGTATGCGTTGTGGATAGCGAAGCCGGAACAATACGTCAGAGCCTGCATCCTTGTTGTGAATCCACACAAGGGTAGCGGCCCAAAATGGGAAATCGTGTCGATAGCGCAGACGTATAAATTTCTCGGATACCTTATCATGGTCGGTGTCGTTCGGCTCAACGTGGAGAACATCGGAGAGGAAGCAGTCGATAGAGCCTGCCTCAACAAGTTTGCTGACGAAAGGGATACTCATCATCTCAACAGGCAACCACTGGACCGGCATGACAAAGTCGGAGATAGAAACCTCAACTCTTTCTCCAATAGACCCCTCTCCAGTAATCGGATCGAAAGACGCATACATCACCTCATTCCTGCGGTCGTTCTCCGTCAATATCTTTTCTATATCGGTCAAACAGCTTGTCATACCAACCATTCTTAATACGATATACAAACTCTCCGACAGTGCGAGGCGTAAGATAGAACTTTGGGGCAGGTTGATGAACAACAATAGAAACCAGTTCAAAAAGCGATTTATCGGGGTGCAAATCGCGGAGAGCAATATATCTGCGGAATATCTCTTTAAACATCTCGCGTTTGTTTGTACGCATACGCGAAAACGGCTTTCCAACCAACATCCGCGAAACCTCAACGGCAGCCCGCTCCTCGGAAACCCAAAAACGTTTTGCCGGGGATTCTGCAACTTTCTTAAATATTTCGGGCATAATAATGTAGTTCGCCAACGCGAGTTGCTCACGATAGGCACGCATAATGTCATCGTTGCGCTGACGTGTAAAGTCCATTATTGAGCCGAAGTGTTTAGCCATCTATTCCATTGCAATGTTGATTGGTAACCTCTTACAAATTTAGCCAATTCACGTCACAAAACTTAAAAGTCGCACCCGAATTTATAGCCTTACTTTTGCGCATAGATAAAACCGCAACCATAAGATTTTCAAAGTAATGGCTGATAATAACGAAGTTAAGAGCAGACGTGACCAACATCTTGAACGCCTGCGCAAAAAATACCCCGACAAGAAATTCGAGGACGATGAGGAAATCTACGGGCAGATTTCCGATGATTACGATACTTACGAGGCAGAGTTAGACGGTCTCCGAGGCAGGGAGAAATCTCTTTCGGATATGTTTGCGGCCGACCCTCGGAGTGCGCAGTTCCTCACTGATATGCACAACGGCACTGACCCGGTTCTCGGTCTTGTCCGCAATTTCGGCGTAGAAATCAAGGACGTTCTTGACGACCCCGAAATGCAGGACAAGATTGCCGAAGCCAACAAAGAATATGTTGAGCGCGTAGCCAACTCCAAGAAACTGGACGAAGAGTATGAGAAGAACATGGACACTACTCTTGAAACTCTCCGCCAGTTCCAGTCAGAGCGCGGCATGACCGATGAGCAGATTGACCAAGTTGTGACGTTACTGCTCGGCGTAGTCCGTGACGGCGTTATGGGCAAGTTCAGCACCGAAACTCTTGACATGGCCAGCAAGGCTCTCAACTACGATGCCGATGTAGCGGCCGCAGGTGAAGAGGGCGAGATAGCAGGACGCAACGCAAAGGTTGTGGAGAAACTGCGCAAGAGCAAGAAAGGTGACGGCACAGCCCCACTCGGCGGCAAGAACGGACAGGGTGTGAGCGCACCACGCAAAGCCGAATCAATGTTTGACCTTGCCAACGAAGCTATGTAACATGGATGGCGTTGTGGTACACTGCCCCGATGAAGGCTATAAGGTCACTCCGACAAAAGGTTCGGCAGGAATCCGTAGTCATGTCGCAGGCGCGACTGCCTCAATCAGCAATTTTGCCGTCGCTACTGGAGGTATTGGCACTGGCAATCTCATAGAAAACGACAATAAATAATCATTCTAATTTCAAAATTTTCCTACCATGGACGGAGAAACAGTAAATGTTGGTGGTACTAATCCCACCCCGACCCCCGGCTCAGCCGGAGTCAGTTCGCAGGTAAGCGGTGAAGCCGCTACCGTGAGCAATCTCGCAGGGGCAACAGGCGGCATTGACGGTGGCAACCTCGTGCAGCCCGACCTTGACAAAGAACTCTACAAGTTTAAGGGCGATGACACCCCTCTCATGCAGATTGCGCTGAAAGCAAAGCGTGTCAAGGTTACATCGCCCGAAGTTGACCACTACATGATTGACGAGCCGCGCACCTGCGTGACCACAACCGCCGCCGTTGCCAAAGGCACAAGCAATCAGTTTGTAGTTTCCCTTGACGGCGACGACCAGCAGATTCCGCGCCCCTACGGCACGTTGCTTGCCGTTGGCGTTGACGGCTATACCGAGGACGGAAGCAAGGCAACGCCCGGCAAAGGCCTCATGCTGTTTGTTGTCGGTCACGACCCTGCAACAGCCAACCCCATCTGTCGCGCCGTGAACGGTCCCAAGTCAACCACCGATGCCGAGTATTGCACTACGCCTGCCATCCCAGCAGGAACGAAACTCATTCTGCTCGGCAACGCGCTCTATGAAACGCAGAAGAAAGTTGACCCCGACCTCTTTGTTCCGCAGCCCACTCGCGTGTTCCTGCAGAAGCGTGGCATGAACCGCATCGTGTCGGACTACTTCGATGCCGTCAAGAAGCGCATCCCGTTCACCAAGGCAATCATCGCCGAGGCCGCACTTACCAAGTTCAAGTGCGACACCAACCGCTCCCTGCTTGCCGGACGTAAGGGCAAGATTAAGGTGAACACACCCGAAGTCGGCGTGCAGGACATTTATTTCTCCGAGGGCGTGCGCTATCAGGTGAAGAAAGAGATTCAGCACATCGGCAAGTGGACTTACGAAGAGTTCATCGCCCTTGCCAAGATGTTCTTCACCGGCGAGGACGTTCCGAGCAGTGGCCTGGCCCTCTGCGGCAAGAACTTCCTTGAGAACATCCAGTGCATCGATTTCTCGAAGCACCCGGAGGTCAAGATTGACGTCAAGACCAACAAGTTCGGATGGACCGTTACCGCCATTCACACCGTGTTCGGCGACATCGAGTTCAAGCGTGAGCCGACCTTTGACCGTCTCGGCTGGAGCAATTCGGCATTCCTGCTTTCGCCCGACCGCCTTGTGCGTTACGTTCTCGCCGCCGAACACAAATCGTCTGACCGCGTAGAGGGCGAAGAAGCAACACGCGAAAGCATTCTCACATGGGATGCAATCGCTCTCAAAGGCTCTTGCCACTTATGGATCAACGGCGAGGATACCACTGCCAACGACAACGTCAACGAGGACGCAGCCCACTATCTGTTCTACGACGGCTCTACCGCCCCCGAATCCCCGGTTGACGGCGGTATCTACTACCTGCTGAGCGACTGCCCCGGTATCGCAGCCACCGCTGTCAAGGGTACGCTTTGGCGTGCCAAGAACACCACCACTACCACAGGTGAGGGTGCTTCCGCGACCACCAAGACCACCACAACGTGGAGCGAATATGAGGTTGGCGATGTAATCAGCGTCTAAGGCCCATCAAGACTAAGTAAACAACAGAGAGGCGGACTGGTAGAAATGCCGTCCGCCTCTTTTAATAAATGCCACAACAATGAAAAAAAAGAGAATAACTTACGGTGTATCGGGTATGATGGAATACCAAACCATCATCCGTTTCGGCAAGAACACCCTCAAAGTAACATTCACCGGCGGCAGCATGAACGCCATTGGCGTAACCCCTGCCACATTTACCACCAACAATTTTCTCATTCAGCAGGCGATCGAGAACAGCAGCGAGTTCACGCGCGGACGTATCTGTATCGTCAAAGTCGTAGAACTGGATGAAGAGCTGCGTATCGAGCGAGCTAAACCTGCCCCGGTCGCAGTTCCTAAAAATGTCGCAGAAGCACCTGCCATTTCCAAAGCACCTGCCGCTCCCGAAGCAGAGGGCGTAAACATTGTGGAGGACACAAAGGGCGAAACAGTCGACCGAACCGCTCCGACAACCGAGCCTCTGCCGGAAAAACAGGAGAATGTCGCAACCATGACGCAAGTTGAATTCTCCTGCAACGATGATGCAAAGGACTACCTTGAGCAGACTTTCAGCTGCATCCGTAGCAAGCTGCGCAACCGCGAGGACATCATCAACGCAGGCAAGGCCCACAACGTAGAGATAATCTTCGTATAAACGTCCGGCGATATGGTGTATAAAATCCTGCATATCGCGCGTGACGTGCGTATCGCCATAGATGAAAACAAGACGAGCGAACAACTGATAGCCGATGAGGATATTGACACCCTATCGCTGAATGATATTGTGCGCTCCAAGATTGTCGAGGCAGTGCGCAGGGTTGTGACCGAAGCACCTACGCACCTGCTTGACGGCGGTAAGCCATTCGGCGATTCTGTCTTTTGGCGAAGCAAGGGTTCGGGCTGGACACTATTGCCCGAAGATTTCATGCGCCTTTTAATCTTTAAAATGAGTGATTGGGAGCGACCAGTGTATGAGCCAATCACAGCCGCCGACCCTCAATATCAGTTGCAATTCTCACGCTACAAGGGCCTACGGGGAAATCCGCAGAAACCAGTTGTAGCCATTGTCAGCAGAGCCGAGGGCCGTGCGCTGGAACTATTCTCCTGCAAGGACACCTCCGCGACCGTGGAGCAGGCTGTCTATCTCCCTCTTCCGAGAGTGGACTGTGACGGAGGTATAGAAATCCCGGAGCGGTGCTATATGTCGGTGGTCTATCAAGCTGCCTCGCTTGTGCTTGCCACAATCGGTCAGAGCGAACTATCCTCAGTAATGTCAGAACTTAGCAAACAACTTTTAGTATGAGTCAGATAAAGGCAACCGAAATAGAGGGTGATGTTGCGATTGGCAGACACGTCACCACAGGCGGTAACGCGACCATACAGGGGAATGCGACTGTCAACAGAAACCTCAGAGTCAAGGGCTGGCTTGACGCACCTAACATCAAAGGGGCAAACAAAGGACTGTTTGAAAGCGTGGTCTCTCTGCGTGAGGCGTATCCCCATCCGCATGACGGCTGGTTTGCCGGTGTGCCCGCTTCAGACAAGGACATCTCAGACCTTGGCCTGACGGCAGATAAGGGCAAGACACTCTTCAGGATGTATATCGGCATCGGGGGTGACTGGGTCTGCGAGCCGCTTGACAAACTATATGAGATTACTGTTGACAGCGAGCAGATAGATAGCCTCGGAGAGAGTCTTGCTGACCTGCTGGATGAGCATGTCGCCCTTGAGGGAAGGGTGGATGCCCATGATACCGGGATAGCCGACCTCAGAGAGCAGCAGACGAGCCACAGTACGGAGATAGCCAGTCTCAGGAAACAGCAGACATCCCACGGTGCCGAGATTGCTGCTGTCAAGACGGAGCTTGGGAACCACTCGGATATCCTTGACACCCATGCGGGACAGATAGACGACATACAGATTTCGGTGCGCGAACTGTCAGGCGCGACCACGTCCGCGCAGGACTCCGCCTC
>ENA-OPCN01000737-OPCN01000737.1-human-gut-metagenome-genome-assembly--contig:-NODE-737-length-26636-cov-2.394417_pt1 | contig 26636 bp, 40 predicted proteins | sample MGYA00241567_ERZ501485 | MGnify/ENA primary metagenome ERZ501485 (study PRJEB25962, sample SAMEA2042579) | human gut metagenome | biome: human gut; feature: human-associated habitat; material: faeces...
TCAGGCGGAGTTCATCGATCTCGTCGAATTGAAGGAATGTCAGCGTCAAAGCCTCGATGACGTTGACGTCGTTGTACTTTGAATCCAGAATTTCTTGGTGGTGGCCGTCTCCTTGCGGTGCTTGCCCGCGGAGGGGTCGAGCACATTGATGACGTAGATCGGGCCGATGTTCCCGAGGGTGTTGTTGAAATGCGCGTACACGGCCTCGCACAGGGTAAAGGTGCCCCAGTCGGACGAGTAGCCGATCTTCTTCTGAGCGTCGACCAGACTGGTGATCTTGATCGGCGCGTTGATGATGCCGGCCTCGCCGAAGCCGCGCACGAGGTTGACGGGTGCCGTGCCGATATAGACCGGCGTGGTGCCCGCCTGCACGGCGCTCTGTGCCACGGTCTCGCCGATGTGGCCGTAGGCGCCGTAGAGGTATTCGTTTGCCATCTGCTTATCCTCCTTTGCATGAAATTAGAGCAGCCGAGCGGCTGCCCTTAAAGCAGGTGTTGGTAGCTTTTCGGGTTGCGGGTCAGTGTCTCCTCGATGGAGAACTCAGCCCATGCAAACCAGTACGGGTAGAAGTCAGGGACGGCGTCTTGCTCCGTGACGGGGCCGAAGGTGATGCCCTTCTCCTTGATGACGCGGAGGTCGCCGAGGTACTCGGCGTTTTCAATCAGCCGGAGAGCTGTGTCCACAAAATTCCATGCGTCACGCCAGCCCTCTCCGTTCTTCACGAAGTAGGAGGCCGCCGCCTCGTTGTATTGCTGGATGTAGGTGCCGCTGCCGTCGCCCTTCGGCTTGAAGATGTCGGGCCCGTGGTAGCCGGGATCCCACGCTGAGAAGCAGAGCCGGATCTTGATGTCTCGGGCACTCTGGAGCAGGTCGTCGTCGCCCTGAACGATCTGCACGCAGACCGACGGGATCGGCGCGGCGATGTTCGGGGGCGTCCTGTCCTTCGATGGTACGAAAAGCGAGAACGCGGCCGGGTTTACCAGCTTGTATGGGTAGGAGGCGTCCGTTGCGTTGTCGTCGGGGAGCTTCAGCTTGACCAGAGGGCAGACCTCGGCGGTCAGCCAGTCCCGGACGGTTTCGATGCTGTTGACGATGGACATGGGGCACCTCCTACATGGTGACAGTCTGGCCGAGGGCCACGGTGGCGATCCCCATGTCCTCGCTCCAGTCGTTGACGATGTACTCCCGGGCGCCGAGCGGGCAGATCCTCGACCGCTGCGTAAAGCAGCAGAGAGGACTCCGCGACGCTCAGCTCTTGCCCCCCTTGGCGTTCCTTCAGGGCGTTGTCGTCCAGCACGGCGGCGATGGCTCTGCCTTCGACGGTGTGCTTCTCACCGAACTCGTCGAGATTGAGAAACGTGCGCCGACGGTCAGCCTCGACCATCGCCTTGAAGCTGAAGGCCATCAGACGGGATCGGCGGCGCCGATCTGAGGGGGCTCCTCGTCGTCGGCGCCGTCATCAGGCTGCTCAGCCTTGGTGGCCTCGATGGCAGCGATGACGTCGGCCTTCTTGCGCATAGCAGAGGCGTCCACGCCATAGCGCGTGGCCACTTCCTTCAGCTCGTCGAGCTTCATGTCCTCGTTGTACTCAGGGGCCTCGTCGGCCGCGGTGTTGGTGCTGGCAGGCTCGTCGGCGTCGTCGCCGGGAGCGGGCGCGGGCTGCTCGGCAGTCTCGCCCGGCTCGCCGATGTACTTGGCGACGCCTTCCTTCACCAGACGGGCCTCCAGCTCGTCGTCGAACTTCTGAGGGCCGTCTGCTTCAGTGATGGGGATCACCTTGCGGCCGTTATAGTAGCCGAAGGTGCCCTTGATGATCTGGATCATGCTCTGCTCCTTTCTACTGCGCCCAGTCCGTCAGGACGTCCGCAACGATGAACGGGTTCTTGTTGTTGGGGATCATCAGCGGGCGGCTGGAGATGGTCAGCGTGCGGCTGTTGCCTTCGGCGCTGCTCACATACTTCGGCACGCGGCGGCCGGCGTAGGTGTGGAACTCGCCGTCGCTCTGCTCGACCTGAGAGACGGCGCCGTAGGCGGTGCGGCCAGCGCCGGGAGCGGTGAGGACGCACTTGCCGGACGGGATGTAGAGCTTGTCGTTGCCCTCGTCGTCGGTGTAGGTCAGGTCGTAGGAGATGACGCTGATGATGCGGCCGAGGACGTTCAGACGGGCCACGATGGCGGCGCCGTCAGGCAGCAGCTCAGGCTCCACGTTGCCGATCTCGATGCGGCGGTTGTCGAGGAGCTTCTGCACGGCTGCGTCGTTGATGATGGTGTCAGCCACGTCCGGGGAGCAGACCAGATCAGAAGCGCGGAGGCCGCGCTTGGTCAGCATACGGATCATGGCCTCCAGATCCTTCAGGATCTTGCCGCCGGTGGCGTCCCACTTGGCCGTCGGAGTGTAGGTCGCGGGGTTGCTGGCCTCGGAGTAGAAACGGATCTCCATCTCGTCGGCCTTGTCGACGTCGTCGGCGATGTGCTTCATCACGCAGCCGTTGGTCAGCATGGTCTCGGCGGCCATTGCTTCTTCGCGGTTGGTGATGAGCTCGCCCAGCTCGTCAGCGTCGCGCAGGATGAGGGTCTGCTGGCGCTGCTCAGGGGTGAGCTGAGAGTAGAGAGCCTCGCCGAAGCCACGCTTGCGCAGCTCGTCGAGGGTCAGGACGCGACGGGGAGCCACGAAGGGCGGGGTGTAGCGTTCCATATTGTAGCCGGCGCGCAGGACGGTGACGCCGCCCTTGCGAGGGGCCACAAAGGGCGCCAGCTTCTTGCTGCCGTCACGGAACTCGACGAGCACGTCGTCGGTGGCGAAGATGTCGTTCGCGTCGTTGGTGGGGAAGTAGCGGTCACGCAGGAAGGTCGCAGCAGGGGTGAGCTGCTGCACGGCCATGAGCAGCGTGTGGGTGTCGTAGAAGTTAAAAGGCATTTTGTTGTCCTCCTTCTCTTAGTATTCGATGGCGTCGGAGAGCAGGATGCCGGCCTTGCGCAGCTCCTCCTCGTCGGTCGCCTTCAGGGTGTAGCCGCTTGCGACGGCCAGCTTGTTGCGGGCGAAGTGGCCGGTGCGGTAGGCCAGCACGGTCACGTCCGTGGTGGTGCCGACTTCCACGTCCTCGGCGAGGATGCAGTTGGCGGTCAGGGTTTCGTTGGTGGTCGCGGTGGAGCCGAGGATCACCAGCTTGCCGTCGCCGGCGGTGCCGGCAGGCAGGGCCAGCACGGTGCCGCGCTTATAGGTGGCTGCGGCGGTGGCCTCCTTGCGGATGGTCACAGTGAACACGTCAGCGACGGGCTCGTTGGCAACGATCAGGCCGTCATAGCCGACGCTGCCGAGGTTTTCGTCCAGTCTCTTGCTCATTACTTCTTACCTCCGTTCTGAGACTTGGTGGAGTTGTAGAGGCCGACGATGGCGTCCACCTTTGCCTTGTCGTCGTTTTCGCTGCCTTCCTCGCCGCCGTTAGGGGCAGCGCCGACGCCGGCAGCGCCGGACTCGTCGTTGTCAGCCTTGGCGTCCTTCAGGTGCTTGGCACCGAGGGCCGCCTGCTTCTGCATAGCCTTGAGCGCGAGCTGCTCAGCGGTGCAGGGGGTCTCGCCGTACTTGGCGTCCCTGACGAGCTGCGCGTCGCCCACACTTGCGGCGATGCTGTCGATGGCCTCGATGCGGGCGCGTTCCTGCGTTCTGGCAGTTTCGGCCGCCTGCTGCTCGATCTGAGCCACGACGTCGGGGTGCTGTGCTCTCATTTCTTCGAGGGTCATGGTCTTGTTGTCCTCCTTCTTGGGGCCGTCGTTCTTGGCGGCCGCGTGTTTATTTCCAGCCGCAGGGGCGGCGTGGATGCTGTTGTCGATGGGGATCGTCCCCGGGATGTGTCTGAAGCCCTTGACGTCGTGCCGGATGCCGGCGACGAGGAGCACCTTCTTGTCGGCGCTCAGGGTGACGTCGGGGCCTTCGTCTGTGAGCAGGGTGTCGGCAAAGCCGTTGTCAATGGCCTCCTGCCCGACCATCCACGTCTCGCGGGTCATCATGCTGCGGAGCTGGTCGACCTCGAGGCCGGTCTTGGCGTGGTAGATCTCCGCGATGGCCCGCTCGCTCGCGTCGAAGTCCTTCTGGAGCTTCTTCAGGTCTGCGAGGGTGTAGTAGTCGTAGAGCAGCCCGGCGACGCCGTGGATCATCACCATGCTGCCGGGATAGACCTGCACCTCGTCACCTGCGCAGGCGATGACACTGGCCGCGCTGGCCGCGATGCCTTCCACGACGACGACCTTGTGGCCGGTCAGGCCCTTGATGGCGTTGTGGATGGCGATGCCGGTGTAGAGGTCGCCGCCGCAGCTATTGATCTTGATGGTGATGTTGCTCTTGCCCTTGACGGCCGCGAGATCCTCCATGAAGCTCTCGGGCGCGATGTAGAGGCCGGGCTCGGGCTCGCCCGTCCACCAGTCCACAGGCTGACGGCTCACGACGTCGCCGTAGAGGGTGATCTCGCCCTCGTCGTCGCCGATGCTGGCGACGTTCCAGAACTTGATCGGCGTGCCCGCAGTCTGAGGCCCGGCGCAGAGCCGGGGAGTGTTATGCGTTCTCATGCTTGTCTCCTTCCTTGATGCTTTTGATGGCCTCGGCGACGATCGCCTCCCGCAGAGCTGCGGAGATCGTGCCGCTGGCCGCTGTGCTCTGGTCGACCTGCCCCTGCGCTGCGCGCAGCTTCTCGTTTTCCCGAGTGAGCTGGTCGACGTTGGCGTCCCACTGACCGCCGTTGAGTCGGATGGTCGCCTGTTCTCTGGTCGTGATGCCTTCGCCGATGGCGAGGATCTCGGCCGTGATCTCCTTCGTCGGGTCGAGCTGTCCCTGAGAGGGGCCGATCCACTCGGCGCCGAGGTATGCGGCGCGGATCGCCGGATCTGCGAAGAAGCCCGGGGCGCTGATGCGGCCGCGGGCGACGGCTTCAGAGAGCCAGATCTCATATACCGGCGTGCAGAAGTCATCGACAAACCACTTGCGCCTCATGCGGAACGCCTTCCACGCCTCCATCAGGGCGGCGCGGCTGGCGCTGTACGAGCTGTTGAAGCTCTTGAGCAGAAGGTCGGCCGGGATCTCGAGTGCCGCGCCCACCTGTTCACAGATGGCGCGCAGGAATGTGTTGAAGCCACTGGCCGGCCGCTTGGGGTCTGCAAAGGTCACGTCCTCGCCGGGCTCCATGATGTTGATCTGGCCGGGGCCCATCTCGTACTCATTAGGATCTCGGCTCATCTCCGGCAGGCTGCTCCCGACCTCGTTGAACGGGTTGTCGCCGGCGCCCGCCTCGGTCTTGATGAAGGCCGTGAAAAACGACTCGACGACCGCCGCAGTCAGCTCGCTCTCGGTGTAGCGGCGAAGCTGGAGCAGGGGCTCGATGACCTGCGCGAGATAGCTGACGCCGCGGTATTGATCCGGGCGCTCGCTCTCCATGACGTGCAGGATGTTCGGCAGGCCGCTCGCCGTATGCCTGAACACGGGCCCACGTCGTCGTCGTGCTGCCGAGCTCGAAGGGGTAGGTGCTGCGGATGTGGTACGCCTCGATCTGGCCGTCGTCGTTCACCTCGACGCCGTCGTAGATGGTGTTGCCGTTGGCCGCCTTGCCGGTGGTCAGCAGCATCGGGGTGATGATGCCGGAGGTCGTTGGCGTGGCGACTCGGTCGGCCTCGATCAGGTGCAGGCGTAGCGAGTAGGGCGTGAGCGGCGTCGGCTCGTACTGCTTCACGACGGCGAACACGTCGCCGCTGACCAGCCACGAGGAGAGTGCGAGCTGCTGCATGGCTGCGAAGTTGTTGACGCCGGTGGCGTCGCACGCCCTTTTGTTCTCAGACCAGAGAGCGAACTCACGCTCGGCCTGAGCCTGCCATGCGTCGGCGGCCTCCTGCGTCATGCCGAGCGCCTCGCGGTCGATCCGACTCTTGAGCTGGAGGCCGATGCCGACGACGTTGGTGCGGTTGGTGCGGATGGCAGAGGTGGCGATCGGGGCCGCCATGTAAAGCATCCGGGCACGCTGCCGCAGGGTGTAGTTGTTGGCGTCGATGTCCTCCTTCGGGCTGCCGCTCATAGCTCTGAAGCCCTTGGTCGCCTTCTTGTGCCAGCTCGCGCCGGCGTCGCCGTAGCCCTTATTCACAGGGCGCGGCTGCTGCCGCCTGTTCTGTGGGCGGCTTCTGCTTTTTCTTTTGCTGATGGTGCTCACCTCCTTCATGGTGAAGATGGCCGAGTCGGGAGAAAAGGAGCGAAAACTCCCGGCGTCGGCCTATGAAAAAAGCCCCTTTCGGGGCTTCTTTCACCAGTCTCGGGGCACTACTCCCACAGCTTTTCGCGGCTTCTCGCCGTTCAGTGCGGCCTCGAGGGCTTCGATGTCTGCCTCGAGCTGTTTGATGGCGGCCCGGATGGATCCGAGGTCGGTGTTGTAGCGGGCCAGATTGCGCGAGCCGATGCCGTAGCTCTGGACGCCTCCGTCCAGCATCTCGGCCTCTCGCTTCAGGTAGAGCTCCAGCCGGTTCCTCTTGATGGAGAGCTGGTACTCGATTTGTTCGCGGGTCTTTCTCATTGTGGTCTGTCCTCCTTACCAGTCGTCGAAGGCGTCGGCCCGGTTGTGCCGTTGCCGCTGCCGTCGCTGTTGCGGGGCCTTCGGTTTTTCCTCCAGTCCTTGCAGGCGGCGCTCGATGGCGTCCATGTCGGGGTTGATGATCTTGAGGCCGGCGTTGGCGTAGTCGCGGCAGTCGAGGGCCTCGTTGCGGTTGTGCCCGGGCAGCTTCTCCCACGCCCAGCGGTCGCCGCGGCGCGTGCGCGTGAGCACCAGCTTCTCGGAGAGGAGCCCGTTGAAGAAATTGAGGTCATAACCGGCGTCGGGGTGCCGGTTGAAATGGCAGTATTTTGGCCCGGGCTCCTGCACCTTCAGATTAGCCATGATCGTCGCCTTGCCGGCGTCGACGCCGATGGTGTAGAGCCAGCAGGTGATCCGCTTGTTGTCGCGGATCGGCACCTTGCTCGGGGGCGAGACGAAGGGGATGCCGTCGCCGCCCTTGCCCTTGATGGCAAAGACGCGCTTGCCGACGCGGGCCCGGCACGCCTCATAGACCTCTTGGGTGAAGTGGCCGCCGGAGTCGACGCAGGTGATGGAGATCTTCAGGCCGCGGCCGTTTTTGAACTTGTAGACGTGGTCGACCACGTCATCGAGCCGCTGCCAGACCTCCGGGGTGTCTGGCCGGCCCATGATGTAGCCCTTGACGACGCCCCACGTCTCGCCGTACTTCCCGTGACCGACTACCTCGTATTCGAGGCGGTTGTCCTGAGTGTCGACGCCGCAGGTCAGCACGAGCACGCCGTCAGGCAGCTCCACAGGGGTGCCGTCCGAGCGGGTGCCGTAGTCCTCACGGCGGGCGAGCATGGTGTCCTCGTCCTCGAGGTCGCCGCGATCTTCCCACAGTTGGCCGAGCAGGGTGTTGTAGACGACCTTGAGGCGCTGCGGGTCATCCTTGGCGTCGAGGAACTTGAGGACGATCTTCTCCCACGGAGTCCACGGGCTCGAGAAGGCATTGAGCCAAAAAGAACGGACGCCCTTCTTGTAGGCGTCCGGGTTGTCGGCGATCCACTTGGCAGGCTGCTTTCGCATGGTGTCCTCGGGGATCAAGCAGCCGCACGCCGGGCAGTTCCACGAGACGCCGCTCTTGAGGCTCCACGACTTTTTCCCGCGGATCCTCTTGACCTCCGGGTCGAAGTGGATATTGTCGAACACGATCTCGCTGTACTCCCCGCACTCGGGGCAGCGGTGGCACCAGCGTTCCTGCGTGCCTTGGTAAAAACTCGTTTCGATGTTGCTGTTGCCCTTGATGGTCGGGGTGGAGACCTCGACCGCCTTGGCGTTGTAGAATGTGGCCTGACGTGCTTCGGCCAGCGCCCACGGGTCGCCCTCGGTGCCGGCGCTGGTCGCCCAGCGGTCGCGCTCGTCGCCGATGATATAGCGGGCAGGCGTGGAGGCCAGAGCCGAGGCGCTGTTGGAGCCGGTCAGGGTGAGCATCCCGCCCGGGAACGACTTCTGGAGGATTGTGTTGCCGCTGTCCTTGGCCTTGACGTCGTGCACCTTCGCCTTCAGGGGCTTGCTGTCGCGGATCATAGGGGCCACGCGGAGGCGGCTGAACTTCCGGGCGTCGTCGATGGTCGGGTGGACGTAGAGGATGCTGCCGGGGTCTTGGTCGATGATGTAGCCGATGATGTTGAGCTCGAGCTCAGACTTGCCGACCTGAGAGGCGGCCACCATGACTATTTTGTGCACCTTCGGATCCGTAAAGGCCCGCATGGGCTCCTCGAGGTACGGGGTGCGCTTGGTACGCCACGGGCCGGCCTCGGCTGAGCTTTCCGGGGAGAGGCGGCGGTGCTTGTCGGCCCACTCGTCCACGGTCAGGCTCTCAGGCGGGGCGAAGCGTTTGACCGCTCCGGCGATGGCGGTATTGAGCTTCGCGGCGGCTTTTTTAGTCGTCCGCGTCATCGGCGAGCTGCTCGCCCCAGCCTTCCCGATCCCTTACTCGCCGGGCGTACACCTCGGGATCGTATTTATAACCGGCCAGCTCCGTCAGGATCTTGTAGACCTCTGTGCGGATGATCTCAGACGCCTCGGCGGGTGTTGCTGCGCCGGTGACGTCGACGGCCAGACGGCCCGGCAGGGCCACGAGCATCGACCTGATATTGTAGACGAGGTCGGTCATCACAGCCTCGACGTCCTCGCTGCGGTGCATGGTGCCCTCGAGCTCACTGAGCTGGAGGGCGGCGATGTCTGCCTTGCTGCGCTTGAGGTCAGCCTCAGCCTCCAGACGTCGGCCCTCGATCTCGCTGTCCTTCTTCGACGGCTCCCGGCCGTTGGCCTTGGCCGTCAGGTATCGGATGTACCTCTGGATCGTCGGCAGCAGGTCATAGCGGTTGGCGTTGCCTTCCTTGACCGCGGCGATGACGCCATCCTTGGTGAGCTGCTGCACTCGGCGGGGCGTCATGTCGAACAGGGCCGCGATGGTCTTGCTGTCGACGAGCTTATTGTTGGTTGGGTTCGGCATGGCGTTCCCTCCTTTCTGCCGCTCGGGCGAAACGAAACGGCCCGAAAAAAATTTTTCCCGGCTGCGCGTTTTTTGGGCTCGCCAGCACCGCAGGCCAGAGGGGCCCGTCACAGTACCTTGCGGCGCTGTGCGTGGCCGTGGAGGCGTCTGCGCGGCGCTGTGGCGCGCTCTGTGCGCGTCTGGTGGTGTGGGCCGGGCTCGGTGTCGGGTGCGGCTGTGGACGCGCTGTGCGGCGTTCTGGTGGGCTCTGGCTTAGAGGCCGAGGGCTCGCTTCATGTGGTGCTCGAGGCGCTTGCTGGTCTCGGTGTTGAGCCGGAGCATGATGGCCTCGTTGGTGCGGTCGCTGGTTATCATCTGCGGCACCGAGATGGTGGTCAGCTTCTTGATGTCGGTGCGGGTCTTGCTCATTCGCTGGAATGGGATCCAGCTCGTGCCGTCGCTCTTGGTGTTGCCTGTCCCCATGAGAATATTGTGCGATCGCTGTGAGAATGGGCCGCCCGGGGTTCTTGTGTTCAAATAGCGGCCAACTACCTTCTTCTGCCCCTTGAGCACCTGCGCCTTCAGCGTGTAGCTCTTGCCACGGGGCGGGGCCTTCGGTGTCATGCCGAAGTGCACGGGAGTCAGGAGCCTTCCCTTGTAGGTGATGGCGAGCTCCTCGATGGTCTCGCCGGTGATCTGGATGCTGCCGGCCATCTTCTTCGGCTTGCCGCTGCCCGATGGCGTGATCTCCGACTTCTTGATGTTGTAGACGGCCGTGACCTCCTGAGCGATCCAGCCCGGAGCTCTGGCCTTGACGTCCTTGATGGTGTTGCTGATGGCCTTCTTGCCGCCGTTCTCGATTGCCTCGAGGTCAGCGACGAGCTGGTGCAGGTTGCTGAGCTGCGCCGAGATGCTGTTCTTCGGCATGGCCGTCGCCTCCTTCCTATACGCAAAAAGAGACCGGCGGGCGTTGGTTCGCCCGTCGGCCTCTTGCCGTCGGTTGTTATTCGGTTTTCCTCTGGTCAGCCGCTCGGAATTGTCACGGCGTTGCCCGTGTGTCCGGCGGTCTTTTGCAGGATATAGAATAGCACGGGTCGCTACTGCTTTTCAATTCCTTTTACTTCCCTTTTGTTCCTTTTACTGCGTTTTACTGCCGCAGCTCAGGCAGGGGCTCCAGCTCGTCCAGCACGGCGGCGAGGTTGAGCAGGGCGCGGCCGTGGATCTTGTATGTCCTGTTCTGGTAGGCGTCCACTCTGTCGACGTAGTCCCGCCGATCACCGAACAGGACGCCGCAGGTGCTCTCCCAGTCAGCCCGGTCGAAGTAGCGCAGCCGGATGACGGCGCGCTCGTCGGGGTCGGAGAGCTGGAGGATCAGGCCCTCGATGGCGTTGCGCTCCTGCTTCTCCTCAGCCTTGAGCCGGTCGATCTGTTCCTCGAGCTCCATTTTCCGCTCCACCATCATGCCGGTGCGGTCGGATGGTGTGCCGGATCCGCGTGGCATACCTGTCAGATCAGGGCCTGGCGGTGAGGCCATCGTCATCTCCATGCGGTCGAGGCGTTCGAGCTGGTTGTCGATGTCCCTCAGCATGGCGGTGTAGGCCGCGAGCCTGTCCTTGATCCGTTGTGTGATCGGCTTCTCGCTCATTATGTCAGGGCGTCACTCCTGCTCACCTCCTTCCTCGTCAGGCTCGAAGATCGCGGCGATCTCCTCGCGCGGTAGCTCTCGGCCTTGACGGACGCAGCGCACGGTTGTCTTTCCTGTTATCCTGATGTACCTCTTGACGATCACGTCCGTGAAGGCGGGCGTCAGCTCCATGATGTAGGAGGGCTGCCCGTATGCCTCGCAGGCGGCCAGCGTCGTGCCGGAGCCGCCGAAGGGATCGTAGACGCCCGTGGCGAAGTCCGTGTTGTCGACCAGCTTCTCCAGCAGCTCGACGGGCTTCTGCGTTGGGTGCAGCTCATTCCCGGAGCGGGAGATGCTCAGGACGTTGCCGTAGCCCTTGTGGCCGTCGAAGTGGGTGGCAGCCTTGGCGCCGAACAGAATGAGCTCATGCTGCGAGCGCCAGCCGACGCCCATGCCCGGCGTGCCCTTGTCCCATACGATCTCAGACTTGACGCCGAAGCCGGCCGCCTCGACGAGGTCGAACAGATATACCCACATACGCCAGTCGGTGAAGATGTAGGCGTAGAGGCAGGGAATGTCGGTGAGCGCGCCGCGGATCAGGTTTTGATAGCCGCGCGTGCTGAGGATGTCGTTGGCGATCTTCGGGGCCTTGCCGTTCTTTCTCTCGGTGCCGATGCTGCCGGTCGACTTCTGTGACTCCTTGCTGCCGCCCGAGCAGTAGGGCGGGTCGGTCAGCAGGATCTCAGGCTTGTTGCCGTCGAGCAGCAGGGCGCGATCCTCCGGCCGGGTGCAGTCTCCGCAGAGGACGCGGTGCCGGCCGAGGATCCAGAGGTCGCCGTACTGTGTGACCGGCGCGGCCGGGGCCGGGATCTCTGCATCAGGGTCACTGCTCGGCTCATTGGTGTGCAGCGCCTCAGAGAGTGCCGTCACGATGTTGCCGTAGTCGTCCTCGGTGTAGCCGCTGAGCATGAACGGGATCTCGCCGGTGTCGATGTCGGCGAAAACCTCGGCGAGCATCTTGTTGTCAGTGGTGGCGAGCTCCGCGATGCGGTTGTCTGCCGTCAGATCGGCCAGCTCCTCGGCCTCGCTTGCGTAGTCCTGATAGTCGACCGGGGCGTCGGTCAGGTCGTCGAGCTGCGCGGCCATGAGACGGCCGTGGCCCTTGGTGACGAGCCCGCTGCGCTTGCTGACGGTGATCGGAGCACGCCAGCCGGTCGCCCGGATGATAGAGGCGAGGAGCTTGATCTGCTCCGGCGGGTGCTGGTTGGGGTTCTTTGGATTGGGCCGCAGATCCTTCAGCGGGACGATGGCGTCGTGTGCACAGAACACGGGGACGCTGCCGGCGTATGCCTTCGGCGTGGCCGTGGTGCTGTACTCCTCGATCTCGGGGCCGGTCTGCGGCTGCGGTTTATTCATGGCCGTCACCTCCTGTGGAGAATTGTTTCTCGATCCACTTGTGGAGGCTGGAGCCCTGCCAGTTGTTTCGGCCGTCAAGACGGTTTTTCAGCCGTTCCAGTTTCGCCTCCTCGACCTCCTCGGTGGATCGGTGGAAGATGATGCGGAGCTGGTCGAGCATGATCTGGACGTCGGCCATCTCCTCGATCACGTTGCCGATCGCTGCGGTCACTTCGCAGCCAGCCTGTGCCCGTTTGATTTTGCAGAGGGCTTTGGTCAGCTCGGCCATCTCCTCGACGGCCATGTCCATTTGTGCTGGCGCGCCGTAGGTCGTGATCGCACGATCCAGCAGGGCCCGGCGTTCCTCCGTGGTCATCACGGGCGGCCTCCCTTCGTCAGCTCTCTGACCAGTATGGCCACGAGCACGATCACGATGATGGCGAGGGAGATGGCGGTCGGGATCCAGATCGGGGCCAGTACCCACAGCCAGCTCCAGTTGATGACGCCGGTGAGCTTCAGGACGATGAAGGCGACGGCGAGAAGGCCGCAGAAGCCGATCCCGCCGGCCGTCGTGTTGTTTCTTTCGTTGTTCATGTATTACCTCCAGTATTATTTGCCGAGCCCCTTCAGCGCGCAGGCTGTGCAGGCGGTTCGGACGTCGGGCTCCAGTGCGAGGATCCGGCGGGCCGTGTCTGTCTGCCAGCACTCAGCGCCACAGACGGGGCAGGTGGTGAGCTGCCAGTCGTCCGTCGGAGGCTCCGGGACGTTATCGCGCAGCGGCATGGCGAGGATCCCGCCGTCTCCGGGCTGGTGGGGCGAGAGGATGGGCTCAGGCTCGTCGGGGATCATGGTGTCGAGGAGCTCGTTGTACTTCTTGAATATGGCCTCCGACGCTGCGCTCCAGCTCTCGCCGTGCTCCGTGTCCTCCGGGGTGGCGACGTGGGCCAGCTCGTGTGCCAGTAGCTCAGGGGCGGCGCTGATGGGCGCCTCGGCCGAGATGCAGACGATCGGCGAGCTGCCATCGTCGGGAAAGATGGTCAGGCCGTAGGCGGCGCCGTTGGTCTCGTCCCGCAGGTCAGGGACGTACTGCACAACGTACTCGACGCCGGGGTAGAGCTCAGAGAAGGCCCGGGCCACGATGGCCGTCGGGTCGTTGATGAAGGGCGAGGCCATCGGGCCGATCTTCTCGTACTGCTTCAGGGCCGTGTAGGTCTCGCGCAGCATGGCCCGCACTTCGTCCTTCTTAATGCCGTTGATGGTGGGCCCGTTCAGGATCAGATCGAGCATCCTGTCGCTCCAGTCCTGCATCAGGTGGGTCTCCGGCATACCGCAGCCGAAGGGCACGACGTCGACCTTCTCACGGGTGAGGGTTTCGTATTCTTTCACGGTGCTGCTCCTTTCAGAAAAGCCGAGCGGGCCGGAGCCCGCCCGGTGCTCCATTTACTGCATGACGACGACCTTGCCGGCGTCGATCAGATCGCCCATGTTCTTCAGGAAGTAGTCGGCGATGTTCTTCTTGGCCTCGAGCTTCCAGATGCCGCCGTCAGCCTCGAAGAAGCCGATCCCCTCGTCGGGATCCACGCGCAGCAGGAACTCGCTCTCGGGCTGCTCCACCTCGAGGAAGGTGCGGAACGGCCGCAGCATGACGCGGGGCTTGATCTCGACGACCGCGTTGAGGGCGACGCCCTGACGTGCCTCGACGGTCTGCGTGACGCCGTTGTCGTTGGTGCTGACGCTGTTCTCGTTGGTCATGCGACTCAGCAGGTCGAGCAGGTAGGCCGTGCCCTCGTTGGGGATGCAGAGGCTCCGCAGCTCGATCAGAGCTACCTCGCGTCCCCTGAAGCCGGTGCGCAGGCCCGGGGCGTCAGCCTTGGCGCGGTAGAGCGTGTTGCGGGAGAAGTCGCTCAGGTAGGTGGTCATCACCTCGACGGTGTCGTTGCTCTTGACCTGCACCATGATGGTCGTGCCGACCTTCTCGAGCTCGGTGCGGATCAGCTTGCAGATGCTATCGAGTCCGCTGACGCTGATGCAGTCAGGGCGGTCGACGTGCGGCGGGATGCGGGTGAGTGATGCGTCGGCGTAGGTCTGGCCGTTAATTTCGAAGATCTTGGTCTCCTTCAGGCTGACGATTTTGTCGATCATTTTTGCGAGCATTGTGTTGTCCTCCTTGTTCTGTGTTGTGGGTGTTTATCCGTGCTGGACGAGCTTCAGGAGCTTCGGGGCCTCCTGCTGCGTGCCGTCCATGTTCATTTGGCCGGGCACCTGCGGCACCATCTCGGCGACGACGAGCTCGCCGTTGCCGTCAGAGGTGACATAGAGGGCCGTGGCGACGGGGTTGGTGGCCGCGAGCGTAGACTTGGCCGTCACGGAGACGCCGATGGTGCGGCGCTCGTCGTCCGGGGTCAGCTCGATGGTGAGGGTGATCTTGCGCTTGGCTGTGGCCTTCGTGTTGGGGTCGAGGATGTTCTGGATCACCTTGTCCATCTCATAGTCGACGCGCTCCTCGAAGGCGCCGCGAGCCATCGACATGATGCTGTCGCGCTGGTTCTGTTCGTTCATGTGGTTGCTCCTTTCTCTTTGTCTCCGGCCGTTCCGTACTTCTCGAGCGTGTCCTTCAGGGCGCCCGCAATACACTCGGCCATGACTGTCGCGGTTTTGGTTTCGCTGCTCTTGGCAGCCTGTTCAATGGCTGCGCGGATCTCGTCGGGCTCATAGCCCGTGTTCTCATAGGCGGCGAGCTTCTGGACGAGCGCCTCCTTGGTGGCTGCGCTCCAGTAGCCCGTCTTGATGCCGTTGACTCTCTCGTGGGTCAGACGTTCCATGCTGGCCCTCCTCTCAGGTGGCCGATCCGAGCGTCATCTGCTCGGCCTCGGTCGGGTTGTCTGCGTAGGCTGCGGCCGTCTGACCCGTGGGGCCTGAAGGCTCCGCTCTGGCCCACACGGCCTCGGTGGCGTCTGAGCGGGTGGCCTTACGGCGGCCGACCGTCGTGAGGATCCCGATCTCCTTCAGCTCTGTGAGCCGCGGGGCGACGTAGTTGCGGTTGAAGTACGGGATCCGGCCGGCTGCAACGAGCTCCTCGGTGATCTCGCTGGCCGTGAGCTCACGGTTGCCGAGGGTCTCAAGGATCAGGCGGCAGCGGGCGGCCCGCTTGGGGAGTACGGCGTCATAGCTGCGGCGCCGGGTCTCTTTGGTTGTCTGGTTCATGTGTTTCCTCCTTTCCGGCCAGCTCGACGCTGTCGGCTGGCGCGTCCTTGACTTCAGGCGTCGGCGCTTCGTTGCCCCACACGTCCCATCCCGGGGCAGCCTCTCGGGCGAAAAGCTCGATGCGGGGCAGGTCTCCCATCAGCTCGACGATCCTGTCGCGGATTTCGGCCGGCTTTCTGCTGTGCTGCTGGAGCGGGGAGAGGACGACGCTGCGGACGCTGCCGCTGATGCGCTTCGGCTTGCCCTTGGTCGCCAGCAGGCAGATCTCTGAGTTGCTGCGCGTCCAGTTTCCGAGCCCCATGAAGATGCCGGTGCCGTTTCTGTTCTGCTTTACCCAGTTGAAGGCGACGGTCTTGTAGCTGAAGCCCCACGCCTCGATCACGTCGAGGGCCTCGCGGAGCATGGGGAAGGTCGCCCACATGAAAAGCACGCAATCCTCGTTAGCAATACCCCCCCCCCGCAGCTCCGACGCCCATGCGCTTGATGTCCTCGATGGTCATGGTGTCGTAGTGCTTGGAGGCTGCCGCTCTGGTGCCGCGGTTCTGATAGCTCCACGGAGGATCGGCGTAGATGATGCTGTACTTCTTGTCAGGGAGTGGGATCATGGGCGTCCTCCTTTCCGAGCGTTTCCGACTCGATGCCGTGCAGGAACTTGATGAAGCCGGCCGTCGCCGGTACTTCGTAGCGGGAGAGCTCTGCGTGCGTCATGTACTTGCGGCCGTAGACCTCGGCCATATCGCGCCAGACGGGCCACGGCACGCGGTAGAAGTCCGTCAGGCTCACGGAGACAAGCACGAAGGCGATGGCGCCGAGCTTATGATGGGCCTCGAGGTCGTCCTGCTGCTCTTGAGTGAGCCGGCGCTGCTCGATGCGCTCGTCGTCGGTGTGTTTGGCCTCGAAGTAGATGCTCCGGCCGCCCTTCAGGGTGCCGCCATAGTCCGGCTGGGCCTGCTTGGTATAGCAGGCGAGGAACTGGCCCTTGCGGTTCTTGGCGCCGAGGGGCTTCATGGGCTCCGGCGTCTTTTCGATCTTGGCGAGGCCGCGGCTGAGGTAGTAGTCGCACGAGGCCGAGATGATATTCTCGAAGTAGCCGCCGGCGACTCTGGCCTGCTTGCCGCGGATCTGCGCCATCATGTGTTTTTCGGCTGCGTAGGGCGTCGGGTCGTTGTAGCCCTCCGCGTTCTTTCTCGGGTCGTACTTCGTCACGGCGTTCAGCCTCCGATCTCGATGCGGATGCCCGGATCGGAGATCAGGCGGTCGGCGAGCTCGAGGATGACGCTGCCATCCAGCTCGATGCTGATGGGGCCGTGGTCGAGGTGCTGGTTGCAGACGGCCATCGCCCTGAAGGCGGCAGGTGCAGCGTCACGCTGCCGATGTCAGGCTTGTCCTCGGGCTCCTCGTCGGGCTTCAGCTCGCTGATGGCCTCGAAGCCGTTGCGGACGGGGATGCCGTGCGCCTTGGCGAGCTCGATCTCCGCGGCCATACCGGCCGAAGGGTGGTCAATACCGAAGGCCCACAGCTCGGAGCAGCCGAGCACCAGCTCGCTGCCGATCTTCAGGGCCAGCTCACGCTCCTCGGGGACGTTGTCGTCCATGAACTGCGTGAGATAGATGTGCGGGGTGACGGGGATGACGCCCTTCTCCACAGCCGCGCGGCTGTACTCCTTGGCGCGCTGGATGTTGTTCTCGTAGTCCCCGCGGCACGGGGAGCGGATGTAAACCTTTTTCATGTTGTTCCTCCTATCGTGAGCGCCAGCTCTGGCCGGTGAGGGTGATGCCTCTGCACATTTCCATGAGCCGGTCGATGGTGGCCCGGGCCGTCATGCTGTCGTGGCTTTCTCGCGGCGTCATGCGGTCGATCAGGGCCTCGGTGTCGTAGTTGGTGGTCACTATGGTCGGCAGGTATGCCTCATAGCGGCCGTTGATGATGTTGTAGACCGTGGAGATCGCCCACTCGGTCGGCGGCTCCTTGCCGATGTCGTCGATCACGAGGAGCGGGACGGTCTTGTAGATCTTCAGGACGTCACTCTCGCTGCCGCCGGTCGCGGAGTAGGTGCGCTTGATGCGCTCCAGCAGGTCGATCATCGTCATGCAGATGACCGGCTTGCCTTGCGCGATCAGGTGGTTGGCGATGGCGGCGGCGAGGTGGGTCTTGCCGGTGCCCGGCGGGCCCGCGATAAACAGGCCGTTGCGGCCGGGTTCCTGACGACCGGGCTGCGGCAGCATGGCGTCGAAGCCTTCGGCATAGCGCCGGGCGGCTGCCGCTGCTCGCTTGTTGTCGTCGGTGAGCTGGAAGGTGGAGAAGGTGCGCCGCAGGAAACGGTCGCCCATGCCTGACTCGCCGACGATGCGCTTGATGCGATCCCGCATTTTCTTCTCCTCCTCAGCCTTGGCGGCTGTGGCCTCAGCAGCTTCGCGCTCTGCCTTCACCTTCTCATAGGCAGCCACGGCCTCGGGACAGGTGCATCGCTCGGCTCCGTAGGGAGGCCAGAGGATGCGGTTGCCGAGCTGGATGCCCTTGTGGTAGCGCAGGGCGCCGCAGAACTCGCAGGGGACGGGCTCAGGGACTCCGGGACGGCCGGCGAGGCGCTCGTCGTTGCTCCAGATCCAGTTACCGGCGTCACTCGTCGTCGGCCGGCTTGAAGCCCTTGCCCCAGTCTCGGCCGGAGCTGTCGGGCTGTTCAGGATCTCGCTGATTTTCTGCACCTTCGTTCACCTCCTCGTTGTCCCAGTAGCCGCCGTTGAGCCATGTGCTCGGGTTCGGTATGTAGCGCCCGTTCTCCCGGCGCCACTGGTCGCTCCGCTTCTGAGCGTCGACCGCCTGCATGATCCTCTCGTGGAGCTCAGCGGTGGGCTTGATCTTGTTCCACGCCTTCAGAGCGTACTGCTTGCCGGTCTTTTTCGGGTAGGCTTTCCAGAACTCGAGAAATCTGACCTCGACGAGCGACTTCGTGCCGCCGTCATTCCCCTCGTCAGAGGGGGAAGGGGGTGTATTACCTTCTCTTGTCTTATCTTCTCTACTCTGGTCTACTCTGCCTCCGGCTTTCTTGCGGCTGTTTGCCGGTCGTCCGGCGGTCGGCGTCGGGTCGTCCGGCGAGGCGTCGGCAGACGCCGCAGCAGCGGCCCGGCGACTGCGAGAGCGCTCTTTCTCGGCTTGCCGCTGGTCGATCAGCTTGCCGGCGTACTCGTACCAGTCGTGGATCTCGAGCGTCCCGTCCTCTTTTTCGTCGATCCAGCCCGCCCGGATCAGCGTTTTCGCCAGCTTTTCGGGGTCTCCGTCCCACTGAGCGGCCCGCGAGATCATGCGCGGCGTGATGTCGACGAGGCTGCCGGTCTGGGCGTTGTCGAGGGCCCACAGCCAGAACGAGACGAGCAGCCCCATCATGTGCGGCGGCTCGACTTCGAGCTGGTCAGCAGCGTCGAACAGTTTGCGGTGATCCTTGAGTGTCTGATGCACTTGCAGCCATGCCACGGTCGTCACCTCCTTTCTGTGGTCGTTGGTTTGTGGCCTGTTTTTGGTCGTCTGCCGGTCGTCCGGCGGTCAGGTTAAAAGGGAAGGTCGCCATTGTCCTCGATCTCCGTGAAGTCGCCAGAGCCCTCGGAGTAGCCCGGATCGGCGAAGTCGCTGCCGGAGCTCTGGCCGCCGTCCTTCTTGCTGTCGCAGAAGTGGACGGAATCGACCGTGATCTCGACGGCCTTGCGGCGGTTGCCGTCCTTGTCCTCGTAGCTGCGGCTGGTGAGCTCGCCCTCGACGAGGACGAGGCGGCCCTTGCTCAGGTATTTGCAGACGAACTCGGCCTGTGCGCGCCACGCGACGCACTCGATGAAGTTGGTGATCTTCTTGCCGTCCTTGGTCTTGCGGCCGGTGTCGCTGGCGAGGGTGAAGCTGGTGATCGCCGTGCCCTGCTGCGTGTACCTGAGCTCAGGGTCGGCGGTTAGACGGCCTTGGAGGCCGGTGTGGTTATACATTAGGCGTTTCCTCCTTGCTGGTTATGCTGTGCGGCCGCGTTGTCGAGGGACGTGCAGATCTCGTCGTACTCTTGGCGGGTCAGGGTGGCCGGATCCTGCTTTTTGTACTTCTCCACGATCCGGGCGTTGGTGCGCTCCTTGGTCATTCCTGCGGCCTCTGCCTTCTTGTAGAGGCGCGCGAGCTGCGCGTCGCTCAGACGGCCGGAGCTCTGCCCCTGACGGCCCTGTGTGGCCTGCTGGCGGCCTCCAGCGCCGGATCCTTTGCCCTGCGCGCCGAAGTCACTGTTGTCGGGGTCGTCCTCGCCTTGGTCGACGGTGAACTTCTCGAAAAGGTAGTATTTCAGGGCGTAGGTGTGGGCCGCGCCCTTGGCCTTGGCGGGGTCATCGTTCCAGCCGACGGCGTGGACGGTGGCCTCGATGGTCTCGTCGTCGTTGTCGAGGTTCAGCCAGCGGATCGTCAGGTCGGCCTCGTAGAGGAACATGAGCTTGTCGCCGTTGCGGGTCTTGGTCTGCATGGTGATCCAGTAGACCGGGTCGCCGTTCTCGGCGTGGCGCGTGGCCTGCTCGCTGATGACGTCGAAGTCGACGCCGAGCTCGTTCATTATGGGGGTGATCTTCTCCCACACGTCGTAGATCTTGGCGTACTTGTAGCTGACGCCGTCGCTGTGCTGCTTCTTGACGATCTCCGGGCAGGCTTTCCGCATTTCGACGAGCTTCTGCCGGAGCGTCAGGCAGGCGGCTTCAGGAGGGGCCGCAGCAGCGGCCGCCTCTGTTTTCTTGGTTTCTGCCATATCGGTGCCTCCTTACACGTCGACCGTGAAGATACCCGGGGTCTCGTAGACGGTGACGCCCTCCACGATCTCGCCGGTCTCGGTCAGGGTTGCGATGTCGCCGGTGTAGCTGAGCAGCTTCTTCAGATCAGCCCAGCGGGTTGACTCCTCGACCTTTACGAGCTCGCCGTAGCCGTTGGCCTTGAGCCATGGCACCAGCTTGGTCTCGTCGAGCTTGGTCTTGGTGGTGCCCTTCTTGAAGGTCAGGGTGCCAGAGAGGAGGCGGTACTTCTCCGTCGTCTTGGTCTCCTTGTGGGGGACGGTGGCGAAGAAGTCGGCCAGACAGCTCGTGAGGTACGAGGTGCCGTTCTCCATGCGCTTGCGGGCGGCGGCGACTTTCTCGTTGATGGCCGCGATCTGCTCGTCGGCCAGAGCCTTCAGACGGTCGTACTCGCTGCGCTCGTCGGCGATCTTGCGGATGGCCCAGTCGGCGCAGCGGTCGTCAGTGATACGGAACGGGGCGCGCTCGCCCTCTGTGACGGTGCCGAGGTCGACCTGCTCCAGCTCGTCCAGCGTGGCAGCAGGCAGCAGCTCGGCCTCCTGCGTGGTGGTGGCCTCTGCGTCTGCCTGCTCGGCAGCGAGGGCCGCGTTGATCTTGTCGCTCATGTTGTTTCTCCTTTCTGATGGTGCTCGGCGGCTCTGGCGGCCGCGAGCTTGCTGTATTGTTCGTCTATCTCGATCCCGATGTACTGCCGGCCTGTTTTCGCGGCCGCGGCCAGCGTGGAGCCGCTGCCGGCGAAGGGATCGAGGATCAGGGCGCCGGGGATCGTAGTGGCTTCGATGAGCTGTTCCAGCAGCGCCACGGGCTTCTCGTTGGGGTGGGTGAGGCTCTGGTTTCCGACCTTGGCGCAGGCGATCAAGTCGTCCGGCCGTTTTCCCGGGAGCTCGTAGCGTCCCTTGGTTGCGAAGATGATGGCCTCATATCGCGGGGCAAAAGATCCTTTCAAGTCTCCCATGCCGTGCGCCTTTTTGTCCCACACGATGACCGACTTGACCGTCAGGCCAGCGAGACGCAGCGCGTCGATGAATACCTGCTGAACGTCCCAGCGGGTAAAACAGAGTACCCCCCCCCCCGCGTTTCACGACTCTGGCGGCGTCATAGATCCACCAGATAAACGGGGCCTTGTCGTTGGCGATTTTTGCGAGACGGCTGGCCTTTTCTTTTCGGCCGCTTTGGTAGTCGATACCGTAGGGCGGGTCAGTGATGACCATGTCGACGCTGTCGGCCTCCATGTCACGCAGCACGGTCAGGCTGTCGCCGGTGATGACGGTGTTGGCTTGGATCATTTTTCAGCAGCCTCCTTTCTCTCGGTGACGTTGAAGGTGAGCATCACGCCGCAGGTGACAGGGGTGACGCTCTCGAGCTCGAGGTCGCGGCCGCTGCGGAGGTGCAGGGTCTCGCCCGGCTTCATTTCGGTGAGGTGTTTCATCTGGTACTCCTTTCTGCAAAGAAACGGTGCCCGCCTTCCTCGATGACGAAGATCTGACTCTCGTGGAAGTCGCTGGTCACGAGGGCGGGGTTGTAGAAGTAGAGGATCGGCTCGTCCACGACGGTCTCGCCTCGGTCGAACACGGCCACGACGGCGTCCTTGACGCGCTGTGTGGGATCCGGCCGGCTCTTGGTGTAGCTGTAAAGGACGACGGCCTCAGAGGGGTCGACGCCGCGCTTCTCGGCTGCGTTGAGGATGCACTGAGCGACGAGCATCTGGCCCTCGAAGGACTCCCCGCCGGCTTCGGCCATGACCACGCGCTCGACGACGTCGCGCTCGGCGTCGGTCAGAGGGTAGCGCACGGCGGGCTCGGTCGGCTCCACGGTCTCAGCGGCCGGGGCGTTGGTGTCCGGGATGTATGTGCCGACGGTGGTGGCCGGCGGCAGGATGTTGGTCTCCTGCTTGCTGCCTGCCGGAGTGGTGAAGATTGCCACAGAGATGCCGCCCAGCAGAAGGACGGCAGCGGCCAGCGTGGCAGCTCTCAGGGCTTTCCTCTTGGCACGGCGGCGCCGGCGTGTTATACTTGCGGTGCGGGATCCGTATGCTGGCAGGCTGCTGGATCTTCTCGCATGGGTCGCCCGGTCGCAACGGGCGGCCCTTTCTTTTGTGGTTTCCATTGGTTTCTCCTTTCACTGAGCCCGTGCGACGGTCAGATCACAGAGGGCGTGAGTGAGGTCGCTGAACTCGGTCTCTCGGACGGTGTCAGCGGTCAGCAGCACGAGGTAGTCGTTGTCGTAGTAGTCGATCTCGGGGTGCCGCTGCCGGTTTACTTCGTTTTTGTGGCGGGCGTAGGGCTCGGCACGGTTCCAGACGTCGTCAGGGATCCAGCGGTCGAGGCGATCCTCGACGCGCTCGCGCAGCTCCTCGCTCGTGATCGTGATCTCCGGGCTCATGCTGTTACCTCCGCGCCACGCGGGCCGGGAGCGTCTGCTCCGGGCGAGTCAGGCCCTTGCTGAAGCTCTGCGGCTCATATCTGACGCCCACGATCCGGCGGCCGCTGACGCCGTACTTGGGGTTGTAGCCGAACAGGTTGACGTAGCTGCCGAGATCCTCGCGCTCGTCGTCCATCGCCTTCAGTACCTCAAACAGAGCCAGCACGTCGTCGATGGCGCGGTGGCTGTTCTGCACCTTGCCGGTGAGGTCGTAGGCGATGATCGCGTTGGCGAGCTTGTGCGGGTAGGCTCTGCGGTCTTTGTAGACCGTCAGGCTGTCCAGCCAGTCGATCCGGCCGACCTTCTGGCCGCGAAGCAGGCCACGGAGGAAACAGGCGTCAAACTGTGCATTGTGGGCGATCATCAGGGTCGGGCCGTTCTGCATGAGCTTGGCGATCTGGCTGGCCGCCTTGGCAGGTTGCACGCCCTCGGTCTGGAGCCGCTCGTCGGTGATGCCGGTCAGGCTGACGATGTTCTCCGGGAGGGTCTCGCCCTCCGGCAGCTTGATGAAGGTGTCCATCTTGCCGGCGATCCGCAGGCCGCTTGTGGCCGTGCGCTCCACGCGCAGGGCGGCGAGCTCGATGATCTGGTCGTTGTCGAAGTCGAGGCCGCTGGTCTCGGTATCAAACACGACGAGGGCCTTGTAGCGGTCGAACAGGGTGGAGAGGTTACTCATGCCGGGCCTCCTTCTCGCGGGTAGCTCTCAGGGTGCCGAGCATAAACGAGAGGGCCGTGGTCAGTTGATCCTCGGTGGCGAAGGTGCCGCCGTACTGCTCGGCCAGCGCCGCGATGATCTCGCCGGCGTGCTCCGGCGTGACGTCGTCGGTGGCTTCGTCGTCCTCGATGGAGATCAGGAGATCGGAGTCCAGATAACAAGCGGGGCGCAGGCCGTTGTAGCCGTCGCAGGCGTTGTCCCAGTACAGAGCGCCCCCGGTGCCGACGACGCGGGCGAGTGACTCGTAGCCGTTAGGCTTCGTGCTGAAGGCGGTGGACAGCCACCACCAGTCGTCTGCGTTGGGGATGACGTCGCGGTTGCGCCGGTACTGGTCGACCGTCAGCAGGAAGATGGTGACGGTGCAGGTGCCGTAGTCCTTCAGGCCGTCGTCGGTGGTCAGGTCGAGCTCCGTGGTCAGGAAGGCGTTGGGGCCGTTCACGTCCTCGAGCAGGTTGTCGAGGTAGGCGCCGTTGAGGTATTCCTTGCTGCTGGCGACGGCGAAGTTGTTGCAGTTGCCCTCGTCAAAGGCTCGGGTCTCGATGATGTCCTTGCTCAGGCAGAGGGCGCGGCCGTCATCATTCTCCAGCAGGATCCAGCTCTGGCCGGCATAGTCGAAGGCCGTGCCGCGGGTGGCGTTCTTGAGTGCGATCTTTTTCATGGGGTTGCTCCTTTCGTTCTCTGCGGCCGAGCCTTCTGGCTGGCCTGAATGTTTGGCAGGGTCTCGCCGGCGCGGAGCCGGCTCTCACAGTGCGGGCAGATGTAGCCGGTGCGGGGGATCTTCTGGTAGATGCTGACGTTCCAGTCGAGCCCGCAGCCGACGCACTTGACTGTCATGGGCCTCCACCTCCTTCCGCAGCCAGAGCCTCGAAAACATAGCGCCGGATGCGGTTGCGGTACTTCTTCCGAGTTCTGGCTTTCTTTGCGTGAGCTGCGAGGTGCAGCCACTTCGGCGGCACTCCGATGGCCTTGGCCGATACCTTCCAGAGCTTTTTGAGGGCAGAGAGCACGGCGTTGATGACCGGCTTCAGGGCTTCGGCCAGCTTGGCGGCGATTTCCCGCAGAGCGTCGGCCAGCTTCTCGAAGGCTTCGCGGGCCTGCTGCATCTTCTCACGATCGGCGAGCGTCATGCTGCCGTCGTATACGTAGGGGCTCAGCTCGTCGTCGCCTCCGTCGGCCAGACGCTCACAGAACGGGAGGCCGGCAGCTTCGGCAGCCTTGCGGCCCTCCTCGAGGGCGTCCCGACCTTGCGTGACTTCGCAATAGTCCGCGAGGCGGTTGCGGCCGCCTTCGTAGTGCCAGCGGATCCCGGCGGCGATCTCGTCGATGGTCATGTCCTCACCGAAGTGGCCGCAGTAGTAGCCGTTGACGATGACGGCGTCCGGGTCTGCCTTCAGGATCCCGATGGCGTCGTTGAGGTCGTTGGTCTCCCACTCGCCGTTCCAGATGTCGCTCCAGATCGTCAGGGCGTTCCACGAGCGGCCGGTGCGGTACACGATTGTCCAGCCGATGCCGTCGCGGATCTCCGTGGCGAAGTCTCGGGCGATGTCTCTCAGTGCTGCCATGCTGTTGCCTCCTCTCTGGTGATGTGCACGACGGTGACGAGGTCGTCGATCTCGTGCTTGGTGGTGTAGGTGTCCCGCTCGTCGAGCCCGATGTGCCGCAGCAGCGTCTCGGGCCCATCCAGCAGGAAGGCGGTGACGGCCACGGCGTTCAGCCGGTAGACCGTGACCTCCACGGTGCAGCGGGCGCCGTCCTCGTCCAGCGTGGACGGGAACGAGGCCCGGCAGATGGGGCTCGCCTCGTATCTGAAGGCGGTCGCGCGGTTCTCGCCGGCGATGATGTCCTTCACGAACTCCTCAAAGGCTTTGCGGGGGATCGAGCTGCGGTACTTGTCCAGCGTGACGTCGGCGAGCTGCCGGATGGCTTTGGTGTTCATGTTCCGCACCTCCTCAGCAGGCGTCGCCGTGCGGGCCGACGACCGTGACGTGCTTGGTGTTACCGTCTTTGTCCTCGTAGATTTCCTCGACGCTGTTGTCGGCCCAGTTGATCGTCTCCTTGAGCCGCCAGCACCGAGCGTCGTCCGCAGCTTTTGCGGCTTCGCGTGCTTCTTGCTGGAGCTCCTTCAGGCGCCCGAACTCGCTTAGCGTCAGGCTTGCAAAGGGTTCGCTCAGCGCGTAGTCGCTGAGGTAGAAGCTGATAAAGCTATGGCTCCAGCCGGCGTTATGCCAGCCGCTCGTTGCTTTTTCGGCGAAGGCTATGAGCTCGGCGTCGTCCTCAATAGGGCCGCGCTTGCGGTGTTCAAAGATGAACTCGTCGCGGGAAAAGACGGGTTTCCCGTTTACATAGCCGTACACATTGGGGTTGTGTGTCATGGTGGTCTCCTTTCGTCTTGGCCCGGCCAGAGCCGGGGATCTTAGTGGTGTCGAGTCCCTGAAAAGCAGAAACACGACCGCCGGATCGCTTCAGAGAGCAGCGCGGAGGGGGTGCGCAGCTCGTCCATTTTCAGCGTCGGGGTCGTGTGATCGTTTTCATATTGGGCTCTCCTTTCTTCGGCCCGGCGTTGCCGGGTGTTCTTGGCTACTGTGCGGCCGGTGCTCGTTTACCTCTGCGTTTGAAGCTCTCACGCAGCCGCCTCTCGGCGAGCTCTGCGCTGTACCCTTCGCGCTGGTTTGCGTCCAGCTCGCCGGTCGCGCCGCGCTGGAGCTCCTTGTAGATCGTGGTGTGGCGGACGCTCAGGCGGGCCGCAATATCGACCGGCCGATCTCCGAGCAGATGCCACGCCTCGATCTTCTTCCTGTCCTCGAAGGTCAGGTAGCGGTACTTTCCCGTCAGTCTCACCTCCGTCCTATGGGGTTGTAGTAAAGAAAAAACGCACAGCCGACTCAGTTGAGTCTCTGTGCGTTTAATGATAATGGACAGCGCCTTTGACAACGCCCCTTTTTTCAATTGACGAACCGTGCGCGATTATAGTATAATACATTGATTTAATATGCGGCGCTGTGCGCCGGCGAAGGAGATAGAGCCTATGTGGATCGCGGACAAGTGGGAGGATTACGAGCTGCTCGACTGCGGCGGCGGCGAAAAGCTGGAGCGCTGGGGGCGGCAGATCCTCGTGCGTCCCGACCCGCAGGCCATCTGGGAGACGCCGCACGCGAACCGCGGCTGGAAAAACGCGCAGGGACGCTACCACCGCTCGTCCACCGGCGGCGGACATTGGGACAAGGAAAAGCTGCCCGAGCAGTGGCAGATGCGTTACCGCGATCTGACGTTCCAGTGCAAGCCCATGAACTTCAAGCACACGGGACTCTTTCCTGAGCAGGCGGTGAACTGGGACTTTGCGCGTGAGAAGATCGAGCAGGCGGACCGTCCCATCCGTGTGCTGAACCTCTTTGCCTACACGGGCGCGGCGAGCGTCGCCTGCGCCAAGAGCGGCGCGAGCGTCTGCCACGTCGACGCC
>ENA-OPCN01000742-OPCN01000742.1-human-gut-metagenome-genome-assembly--contig:-NODE-742-length-26547-cov-6.352182_pt1 | contig 26547 bp, 39 predicted proteins | sample MGYA00241567_ERZ501485 | MGnify/ENA primary metagenome ERZ501485 (study PRJEB25962, sample SAMEA2042579) | human gut metagenome | biome: human gut; feature: human-associated habitat; material: faeces...
CTTTTACAAAATCCTGTGCTCCTATTTCTAAAATATCCGTAACATTATCCATTTCACTTGTTATTTCTTTAAAATACTCGGATAGCTCTGTAAATCCTTCAAAATTACTCAATGTTTTCTAGTACCTCTAACGCAAAATATGAATGCCATCTTCTACTTTCAATATCTTTTTCATGTTGTATTACTGGATGCAATCCATTTTTCTCAAGCTCTTTTTTTAGCATTAATACTGCCTTATTTCTTGGTTTGTTAGATATTATAGAAATTTGATATGTAACTTTTGTATTATATTCAAGGTTACTTGCTACAAGTGGCTCCCATTCATACTCCCAAAAACAAATTCTTGTTTCATCATTCATATGGATATCTTCTGGAATACATTCATTTACTTTAACACCAGTCTTTTTTAATAGTTCAATTAATTCTTCCTTATTCATCATTTTCTGTCACATCCTTTTCAAATTTTTGTCTTGGATATAGCTCTAGTGTAAGATCTGTTTGCTTAAATCCATCTTTATTTGTAAAATGGTAAGCATTATATATTCTATGATATTGATTATCTATTTTTAAAACATGCAAAGATGTTAATTCTTTAATTTGTGGAATTCGCAATTTATATGTTATTTTCTTATTTCGCTCATCAGCTTCAAATTTTAATCTATCGGTAATTGATAACTCTTCATACCATACAAATTTACCTGTTGATTTTATATATTCTACTGGTAATGTTGTTTCGGTTTGTTTTATTTCAAATACTTCAAATTTACCATCATTGTATAATGGTAGCTGTGTACTTTGCTTGTAAATCAACGTAATCTCCTTCGTACAGTTGTTTAAATTCTGATAATCTAGCAAATCTTGCATATAACACATAATTTTTTAATAATCTCTTTGCATCTAAGTCAGTTGTATAATCAATTTTCTTTCCTGATTGATAATTAATATCATATTCGGCGTCCTTTATATATCCTTTTAAGATTTCATCATCTTCTATTGGATGTTGCTCTCCTTTTATTTCCTCTAACATTTCAGATATTAATTTTTCATTCATATGACACCTCTATTCTGATTTTTCTTTTTCTGTTTCAATACTCTCTCCATTATCTTCTTTTTCTGTTTCAGTATTCTCTTCATCATTTTCTTCTGTTTTAATAACTTCCTTTTTTATTAAAACTTTTTTTGTCAAATTATTTGAACTTGCTAATTCTTCTATTCTTTCTGGTGTTACTTGTAATCCCACACGTGGAAATTCTTCACCAATTTCATAAATATATTGATGATCTTGTAAATCTTTAAATTTCTCAATTACTATATATTTTACTATTTCATTTTCTTTAACACTTTCTGTTTTTTGTTTATTTTTAGCCATTACGCTTTCCCTCCTTAAATTTATTTAGGAGCTTATTTCTAAGCCCCTGCTACTCCTTCTGATTTTGTATTAACTGTGCCTTCAATTGCTGTTACTTTTACTTTATCTATGTATTCCTCTAATTTAGTTACATCAAACACAAAGGCAATTTTATCATCTACTGCTCTACCATTTGCATATCCCTTTCCAATTAGCACATCTGCATCATCTAGAGCTTTTGTTTCTTTATATTCGTTTATTCCGAAATTTGTAAGTCCCATTACATATTTTTTAGGTATTGCTAGTGCTGCTTTTCCTTGTGGATTTTGAGCAGAATCTTTTACTTTTAAGTTCTTTAATGATGATATTAATTCTCCTCTGTCATTGTATATAGCTGGGTCAACATAATTTGCCTTATCACTTGGATTGCAGTAAATTACTAATTCTGTTAGCGTTCTCTTACCATCATTTGTAAGATATTCTTTAGCATTAGCTAGCCCCTTTGGTGTAAAGTTAACTAAGTTTTTGTTAACTGTTTTATCTTTATGAGTTCCATCTTCATTTACGGAATTTATTTGTTTATAAATTCCAATTGGTTGTTTTTTTCCATTTCCTTGAAAGTATCCATATTCTAAACCGTCATTTAGTGCTTCTTGTAAAATTGCCATAAAATATTTATCTATAAATTCGTATGAAAGCTCTCTAATTCCTTTTGGAATTACTAATACTACATATAATTTGTTTACATCTGTTATCAAACCATCTATTTCAGCAGTCAATTGTTCTGTTAAAGCTTCTGATAGCTCTCCCCATCCAAAATTACCTGTTTTTTCACCTACAATCCAGTTCTTAACATCTGCTGGTGCAAAATTTATATCTTCTAGTATAGTACTTTCTTGTCTTATATTTTCTAGTGTTAAATCTATTATTGATGTTGGTATCATGTTTATTTGTTTTCCTGTAACTGCATTTTTAATATCTTTTAATTGGTCATAAAAACTTTTCTCTTCTTTAGATAATGCTCTTAACCCTAATTTTTTGGCATAACTTTTATCACTTTCTGCTTTTGTTGCTTGTTCTTGTATTTCTTCTATTAAATCTGCATATTTTGCATTGTTTAATACATCCATTGCTTCTATTATAGCTTCTGCCTTATCGTCTGTGTTATTTAAAATTTCTTTAGCTGTATCTTTAGCTTCTTTCATATTATTTTTATCAATTTTCATATATTTTCCTACCTTTCTATTTTTTTGTATAAAAAAAAGACTCCCAAGGATTTTTATTTTTTTCTTGTAAGTCTTTATTAACTAAAATATTATTTTTTTGTTTCTCATCATTTTGAGTTTTTGTTATTTCAACAATTCTATTAGCAATTTTATTTATAGTTTCATCACTAATTTCTTGTTTTGATGTCTGTTTATGCATTTTATTATACATATTTAATAATGTTTTGTTTGTATATTTATTTTGTATTTCCTTATCATCTTGAATAATTTCATCGATAAATCCTTTATTTAAACATTCCTCAGCAGTCATTAACGTCTCATCATCTAGTAATCGCTCAAGCTCTTCTTTTGTAATATTCACTTTGTTTAAATAAGATGATTTAATTGCTTCTCCTACTTTATCCATATCTTCAGCGGTTTTACGTAATTCTTTAGAATTTCCTGATGTCCAAGTCCAGCAATTATGAATCATCATTAAGGCTGTTTTTGGCATATATATCTTATCTCCTGCCATAGCTATCACACTAGCAATACTTGCTGCAATACCATCTATATACACATTTATTGTTGCTTTATGTTGTTTTAGTAAGTTATGTATTGCAAAACCTGCATATACTTCTCCTCCAAAGCTATTAATATGTACATCAATTTCATTTACATCACCTAATTCAGCTAACTCATCTTTGAAAGTTGTTGGATCAACATCTGGACTGTCACTCCACCACTTTTCAGAAACAATATCTCCATAAATGTATATTGCTGCTTTCTCGTCATTTATCTTTTCAAAATTATAAAATTTATTTTTCATCATTCACACCTCCTTTCACATTTCCATAATTTTTAGTTAAATTGTGCTCATCCGCCCAATCTTCATCTATATGTGGTAAATTTATAAATTCATTTATCTCGTTTCTACTAAATGTACTTGACACTAGTTTATCTATTCCATTTGCAGAATCTATTATATCTTTATGGAATATTGCATATTTGTTAAATTGTATTCTTTCACCATCACAGTAGTCTTTGCACCCCACAAAAGCATCATTTATGGCATCTTCTATGCTATTGTAATAAAAATCACAACCAAACGATATAAAATCATCATTGGCGGTTGATTTTTCGGTTTTTGTTCCATAAAATAAATCTAATGGAATTCCAAACCTAGATGCTACGGCATCGCCTATATTTTTTGTTAAATCCTTATAGTCTGTTAAATTTACATTTTCTTTATCATTTAAATTCACCAAATCAAATGCTTCTGCAAGCATTATAACCGCTTCTTCATCACTAAAAATCCCTTTTGTTATTTTATTTATATAGTCTTCGTATGATATGTCTTTTCCAGTTTCAAAATCTCTTAAGGTTAATTGTCCTCCTGGTTTTTTTAGTTTCCATTTTGATGTATTAGCTCTTTTGTATTTTGTTTGTACTGTTTGTAGTAATTTTCCTAATTGATTTTTAAAATTTGTTTCTGCTGTCGCTAGCTTGGTATTTTGCAAGGATATGTATATTACATCTTCTTGTTTATATGTTTTATTTAATATAATTGAATTTCCTGATTTGTCTGAAATTGTTATATTTCTAAATGTTTTAGGATATAAAATATCAGTTGTTTTATCAAAATTATCCGCTATATATAGAAGTTTTTTTGTTTGTCTTTTATTTATTACTACTAACACTTCCTTATCTATTAATAATTTAAGTGCTAATTTATATAAAAATTCTGTTCCATTTTCATTGTAATTTGGCTTAATGTTTAGTATGTAATATGTATCATTTTTAGTATTTTCAATCTTCTTTGTTTTGGGATTTTTTGAAAATACTAAAAGCTCTGTTTTAGCTATTGTTTTAGCTATTAAGTTTATCGCTTTTGCTTCTGCCATTGCATATATGTAATCTTTAGCATCAGATTCGTTTACTAACATTCCACATAAATCAATATACCCATCATCTGTTTTAAATAACTTCTTCAGAATGTTCATTTTAATCTCACCTCCTTACACATAAATGACACCTTTATCAAATAATTCATGTCCGCTATAAGCACAAAAAAAAGCCATAAAAGGATCATTTTTCCTTAACTTTGGCTCTATCTTTTCATATGACCTATTTCCATCCTTTTTTTGCTTTACACAAGTATTATTAATTGCCCATCTCATTATTGCACTATTTCCAATATTTAAATTACACTTTAAAAACAACATTTCTATAAATGGAATATATATTGCTTCAACTGATGGTATATATTTAATCATTCTTATTAAGCCATTTGGATTTTGCTTTGTTTCTATATAAGTATCATCAAAACCTTTATCTGCAAAAGCCTTTTTTAATAATTTGAATCTATACATATCCATAATTATTTTTATAACATTATACATTTCCATTTGAGAAATACACCAATTCACAATCTCATCAAAATCAAGAGAAATATCATTGACAATTTCAAAATCATTAAAACCTTCTTGTCCTTTCCTATCAAATGGAAAATTAATATGCTCATAATTTTCATTCGCTGTACAAATCCAGGTTTTACATCTCCAAATATACTCATTTCCATTCTTAAGTAATATACCAGCTGTGGCAAAATCATTTACAGTTGCTAAATCAATACCTATTATTGCTTGATTATCTTTCAAATTTGGCATTTGCCTTACTATTTTTTTCTTTACATCTGAATATGATGCTTTTAATATATTTTCCCAATCTGTTACTTGTTCATCTTGACTACGTTTTGGCCAATTCATTCTTTTTGTCATAAATTCTGCTGAACTAGACGGTTTCTTTTTCATTTCTTTATATTGCATTTTCATCTCATGTCTTAATGCTGGCATATATGGATAGCTTGGATTTGCCTTTATCCACATTTCCTCATTATCAACTTCTTCTTCAGCATCAATTTTACAAATAAAAGGAAAATATCTTATGTCATTATCTCCTGCAAGTACCATCTCGCATAGATCTAAATCTTCATCTAGTGGTCCTTCTCTGATTTTTCCGTTTGTTGTTATTATAAAAATTCTAAAATGCCTTACTTTACCAGCACCACTTGTAAATACATTAATTAAATCATTACTTTTATATGCATGCTTTTCATTAAATACAATACAACCATCTTTTTTTCCATCTTTAGTATCTCCGTTGGATGTATTATATTTTAATTTTGCCTTTGTTTTTCTTCCAATTATTTCTTCTTTATTCCATTTAAAACTTTTTTTGTATTTGCTCTTATTAGAATCAAGAACATTATATATCTCATCGAAAGTATCCTTTGCCTGTTGCTCACTTGTAGCAACAATATCTATATTATAATTTGGAATTCCATAATATTCAGTCTGAAAAAAACTCAATAATGGAGCTATAAAACCATCTTTTCCATTACCTCTCCCCATCATTATAAAAAATGTCCTAAATAACGGGAAATCCTCCTTATCATACATAAACACAAATGCATAAATAAATTTTTGATAAGGAAATAGCGGATAAAAATTTTTTTCCACATATTTTATACAAGTATAAAAAGTATCTTCATCAAAAAAAACATCATCTTGTTTTAATGTAGGTTTTACTATATTCTCCATTAACAATATTCTTTCTCGATTAAAATATTTTTTATTGTTTTCGTAATAATCTATGTATTCATTTATTTCTTTACAACAAATCATCTCCTTCACCTTCTTCAGGAGATTTTAATTCCAAATCTTGTAGTATTTTAAGCATTTGAGCATTAACTTTTATTATATTTTTTACACTTTCGTTGTTTTTTTCAGTTTTATATCCATTTCCAGTTATTACTTCATATGTCAGACCTCGTACATTAATATCATTTTGCAAATTTTCTTTTAATTTAACAAAAAATATATAATCTTCAACCAAATCTTCAAATTGTTTTCCGTTTTTTTCTTGTTTTTTTAATTGATTTTTTAAATCATCTTTTATTTTTTCTGCTTTCTCTTCTACTTTCTTTAATCTCCTTTTTTCCATTCTTTTTGCTTTTTCCAGCTCTTTTTTTCTTTCTTCTTCCTCTTGTGTTATTTTATCTATAACTTCTAAGCTCTTTTCTGCGTTATTTAGCTCTATTTCTAGCTTTTCAGCTTTTGTTTGTTTTTTTTTAGCCACATTTACCACCCCTTTCATGTGAAAATGAAAAAAGTTGTACAGTCGAGGCCCACACCCGCTCCCGTTAAGCCCAGACTGGGCTTGAGATTTTAGTGGGGGTATCCGCTTCTGTTCAACGTTATTTATATAATAATTTTTGCATAATATTTATTTTTTCTTGTCTTCATTTGCTGGTTTTATTTCTTCTTTTATTAATACTCCATCCTCGTACCATCTTATAACTGTATACTCCTCCATTCCATAATCCATTGCACATCTATATGTAGAGCATTCTGCATCAATTATCTTTTTTCTTTTTTCTTCTTCTGTAGTATCTAATGTTATAGTTTCACTTTTTATTTCTCTATTATATAATTCATTTACCTGTTCTTGTAATTGCTCTATTCTTTTTCTATATTCTTTAATTTCATTATCTAATACTTCAATTATTTCTTTATCACTCATATTATTAATATTAAAGCATCTACTTAATCTTCTCTTTGTTTCTATATAACTATCTTTCATCATCTTCTCAACCTCTTTTCTACTACTTCATTTACAGTAAAACATAATAGTCTATCTACAGTTTCTATTCTATATTCATGCTCTAGATGTTTTATTTTTTTTCCGTTTGTATTTGTAAATGTATTGTTAAATAGTCCTAAACTTTCTAATATCATATTTGCTTCTTTCTGTGTAATGTTTGCTAATAACATTATAGTCCTTTGCATTACTCCTATTATTTTAATAGAATAATCCACTTGACTATTAATTGTTATATTATTTTTATTTGGTTCTAAACAATTAAAGAATATCTTCATTGCTATTACTATATCTTCATTATCCAATAGATAGCTTGCAGATATTCCATTTGCAAATGTTATTACTCCTGCTCTTTCTGTTTCATTGCTCACATCTTTTATTTCTGCATTTATATTATTTAGTTTATACGCTTTTAATAAATGTTCTAGTTTCAAATCTTACCACCTCTCTTCCGTTAAAGGTTTCTTTTTCTTCCTCCAGGTCCATCGATGTCTGTCTTCAATTATTTCGTGTGCTTCAAAACTCAGGCTTACCATATTGTCTATGTTAAGAGCTAGATCTGGTCGTTGTTTTATTGGAACAATGTGATGTACTGTATTAGCATCTACTATTTTTATTTTATCTGGAAAATGTTTACCATCATTCCATTTTCCTAAATAAAACTGGCATTTGTATTTATCTCTTTCTAAAACCTTTTCCCTCGCAATTTGAAAATCCGTTGAATGATAAAACTTATCTGTATTTCCTTTTGCAATTTCCTCTTCCCAATTATAATACTTTCTTCTTGCTCTTCTCTTTTTCATATTGTTATCTTCCTTTAAATTTTTAGGCACAAAAAAAGAACACTATCACTAGTGCTCCTTTGAATCTCTTATAAGGAAAATGTGCGAAATATTTTTTTCCTTTAAAGAATTGATATTTATATTATTATATTATAAAATTAAAATTTAGTCAATTTCTAATTCTTCTTTTAATGCTTTTTGTAAAACTTGAGAGAAATTAATGTTCTCTGATTCTGCCAAAATATTTAACCATTCTGGAATACTTAAAGTTTTCTTTACTGATTTATTATTATTCTTTTTTCTGTACTCATTTAGATCAATTGTAACAAAATTAACAAACTGATTTTTTTCTAATTTTATTTTTTCTATTTCTGTTGTTACTTTGGGTAAATCCACCTTATCTTTTAAAATTATTCCCATAGCGTCCTGAGCCATATCAAATGCTTCTGAAATTGATGTACCAAATGTATTGCAATCAAAATCAATAAAACTAACTTCAAAATATTCTGTATTATTTTCAAAAGTGTGTGTAAATATTGCAGGATATACAACTAATTTTTCTTTCATAACATTACCTCACTAAAATAAAGTAAAAAGAAGGTTACATGCGAATTTAAATGGAAGGGGCTTTATTTTAGCCCCGCCATTTTTAAGATTCTATTTAGAGTACCGTTTGGAATTTCTTTATTATGTACTGGTATAGGAAATTCATAATTGCCTTTTTTCATATGCACATGTCTTCCGACCACTAACAAGTTTCCAACCGTTTTTCTCTAATAGTCTTATCAATTCTTTTGTTCGCACATTTTTCCTCCTTTCTGCTATATATTATAATACGTAATATTACGTATGTCAATATTTTTTTGGATTTTTTTTTATTTATTTAAGACTTAACTAGAATCGTCTTAAATAAAATATTTTAGGAGTCTTATAATGGATTTTTATTTTATATCAACATATCTAGTATCGTTGATGGCTATAAATAAAAGCTAGTCATATTTTTTAACTAGCTCTTTTTTATTTACCTAGATAGTTTTTATTATTATGTAATAAACTTATCTAGTTCTTGCGATTATAATTATAATACAATGTTTTTTGCAAAAAACAGGTTATTTTATTGCAAATTTTAGACTTATTTATAATTTTAATATTTTATCTGTTGCATTATCTACAATAGTCTTTATTGCTCTTACTTCTCTTGTTTGATTAAATAATTTAAAATATAAATTATTTCCGATGTCTTCATATGTTCTTCCTTCCACATAATATGCATACAGTATTTCTTTTTCCTTGTATTTCAAAGCAGACAACCTTATTTTTGTTTCTTCTACTTTTTCTTTCAATTCTTCTATTTCTGGAATCAGCTCTTGAATTTTTTTTTCCGCTTCTTTTTTTTCTTTTTCATTCAGTTCTATTGTATTTATAACAGTTTTCTCTGTTTTATTGCTTATATTATTCTTACTATGTATATCACAATTTATTCCCACTGTTGCTGTTGTTCCACTTTCTAGTCTTTTATACTGTTTTAATCTTATTTCACATTTTTTCTTCTCTCTTCTTCTTAAACTTAATCTTGCAATATTTTCTTTATAACCTTTTAATAAGTCAACAAGTTCTTCTTTTCTCATATGTACCTCCTAAAATTTTTATAATTCTAATTCTTCTAGTAACATAGACATATCTAGATTATGTGCTTGCATTCTTCCATATTCTAGACTATCATTATCTGCTATTACTATTTCTTGTTCCATTGATTCTTTTGCAAGTTTCTTGTATACATTTATTTTTTTTATTATAGTTTCAATTTTTTCTTTTATTCTTTCTTCTAATTTGTCAACAATCGCGATAGTATTTTTTTATTGTTTATTTTCTTTTTTGTAGTTCTTTTCTACATTTCTTTTATATTCTTTTAGTTCTTCATTCTCTTTTGCATACTTATTTATTGTAGTTTGCTGTTTATCTAATTCTTTGTGCATATATTCATTCTCTTTTAATAAATTATTATATTCTACTTGAATTTTATCTACAATTTCTTCCATTTCATTATTTTCTAAACATATAGTTTCGTAATCACTTTCTTGATATCTTTTAATAAAATTTAGCACTTGTCTTGTTGCTACTTTTACTGGATTAACTCTTCTTCCTATAAAATTTACATTATTAAACATAAATTTTTCTAATATATATGCCGCAGACTCTATATCTTCGCCTCTTAATATATTATTTGTTGCTTTTTGTATTTTTTGTTCTTCTATACTATTTTTCTGCATAATTACCTCCTATTCTCTTGAACTAACCACAACTAAACACGTTAGTATTAAACCTGTTGCTGTTCCCAATATAAAACCCACTATAAACTCTATTGGCATATCGCTTCCCTCTTTTCTTTGTTATTGTTTATTTTTAATTTTCTTTTTACCTTTTTAACCTTTATATAATCTAAATTTAATTCATATGCTACTATGTAAATATCCCAACCTCTTATTAAATAGTTATGTTGATTTATTAAAACATCTGGTAAAAATTTAAAATATCTATAAAATCCCCTCCAATAATTTAGTTGTTGTTCTCGTGGTCTTGTTAGTGTTTTGGGAATTTTTATATTATCAAGTCTTTTGTATCCCATTATCTTATATGCAAATCCTTTTATTGCATATATTGCTATTAGTAATATAGCAATTATATTTATAACCATTTTCTTTAGATTCTTCATTTTTTTTCCTCCGCTTCTGAATTTTTCTTAAAATTCCTCGATTTTAATTATTAAACGCTCTCTATCTGCATATGCTTTTGCAATGTTTAAATCTACAACTTGTGTATCATCTTTGTATGCTAATTTATTAAGTGCATCTAATACTATTTTTGCTATATTATCTATATCTGGCTTTTTGGTTGGACTTATTTGTTTGTTAAGCATCTTTTCAGAATTCTTTTTGCTTGTACTTTTTGGAACTTGAAATAAAGCTAAAATACTAACACTTGCTCTTCCTTCAAGTACCTCTGCATTTGGATATTTTAGTAAAAAGCTTTGTTTTACTAAATATTCATAATTTTTTGTCTTTGTCGGTGTATATGCTTTTCCAGTGTATGTATTCATTCGTGGTCTAGCTTTACCAACAATCTCTCCTGTTACTTCAAATGTGTAACTTTTCATTTGTATTCCTCCTCAAATTCTTTTACAGCAGAACTTATACACTTATTGCATAATGCTAATTTAAGTGGTGTTCTTTTTGTCAATGTGCGTGGTAAAATTACAATGCCATCTCTTTTTCCGTTTATTACTATTCTTGCATTACAATAATCGCAATTGTAGTATTTATACAAAATCTTTTTTGTCACATTCGATAATCTACTAGAAATTTGATTATCTGATTGATCTGCATATTGTATTTTTACCTCAATTTTGCTCCTGCTATATAATTCATAAAATCTGTTTATAATTCGTTTGTCTGTTGCCATATTTCCTCACTTTCATGCCGCTTCTAATTCGTTTTGAAGGCACTTTATAAAATATGCCGTAAACTCTTCCAAATTTGTTAGCTCTTTATATTTTCTAGCCTTTAAAAATCTAAAATCAAATTTTTCTGTTGTTAATTTGTTTAATAATCGTGTATGTGGACTTAAATACAGCTCTTTTATTACCCAGTATTTTATTTTTAGATTTAGGATTTGTTCCTGGTTCATATATTGCAAAATTTTTGTGTCTTGAACATAAACATCCAAACGCTTTAAATAATTAATTATTCCGTTTCTTTTCTTTTTGTGTTACGCCTATTTCCTGTAAATCCTCTTTTGAAAATTTTTGTGCATCCCCTTTATTAATATAATTAAATAATAAGTTTAGTGTAGTGATAATATTATTAATATATATAGGAGTTATGTTCGCTTGTGCGTTCGGTTGTTCGTTTGGTTGTGTGTTCGCTTGTTCAACTTCAACAATATTAAGATTTTCTGTTGTTTGTTCGGTGTTTTGATTTTCTATATTTTCTTGTGTTTGTTCGCTATTATCTGTTAAATCTATTATTCCGTATTTAGAAGCATCAATTTGATTTGTTCCTTTTTTGTATGTAATAAAATTATTTGTTATTAATTCTCTTTTTGCTCTTTGCAATGCTGAAGTATTTAGTCTTGTTTTGCTTTTCAAAATTGTATTTGTAACTTTAAATTCATTAAAATTATTTGCTAACTTTGCAAGTTGCAATAAAATTGTATATAGAGCAATTGCATTTGTAGAAATTGTATTAATGTCTAAAGTTAAATAAAATTTTTCAAGTTGTTTACTAATATTCATACGTTTCTCCTCTTGCATATTCTCAGTAACTATGCTAATATAGTTACTGAGAATGCTTATTTATCTTTATTTGTATTCTTTAGAACTAGGCAGATTTTTCCGGTCAACTAGTTCTATTATTTTGTCTTTTTAACATTTTTAAATTCTGTTGCATTTTCAATGATGTATTTTTCATTTTTGAAAATTTATAATTTATCACTATAGTTTTTATAAATGTTTTAATTCTCATTTTTACCCTTCTTTAATTTTGTATTTTTTAATTTCTTTAGTGCCAACATATATTGGAACATTTAAGAATTAATCTATTTTGAAATTAAATTTCCGACTTAATATTATTAAATTTCTCATTAAATTTTTTTAGCTCTAATAATATTAAGTATTCTACACATTGCTTTGCATTGCTTTTAGGATTTAAACCTAATTCATACATGTATATAGCTGTTTTATCTGCAATTAGTTTAGATCCTCCACTCGTTAAAATTGGAAATTCCTTTGTATTAAATTCATCTCTTGCACTCTGTACACTTATACCTCTTATTTGTGCATAAATTTCTGGTGTGATCGTATCTGGTGCATCTTCCCATTTAAGTGTTGCTGTTTTTTTTATATTCATAGTATCCCTCCTCTATTTGTGTTGAGCCGCGATTTTCGATTTTATTTTAAGGATATTTTTTGCTTAAAAACAAATTTGCATCTACTTTTAAGGCTATAACAATATCCTCAAACTCATCTGCACTTAATTTTCTTTTACTATTTAATGATGCATTCAATTTTGGTAATGCAATTTTTGCTTGTTCCGATAGCCAATATTGATGTATATTATTTTGAACTAAATATAACTTTATTTTTTCCCCAACACTCATATTGCCCTCCTTTCTCTTCAGATTTTCTGAAGTCTTTTTAAATATATTCCATTATTTCTGAAATGTCAATACCTTTTTTACTATTTTTTTCAGTTTTTCTGAATTTTTTTATTTACATTTCTTTTTCAATGTGATATTCTGTTAACGGAGGTGGAAAACTATGTTTTTGAATAGTAGAATAAAAGATGCAAGACTTGAAAAGAAAATGACTCAAAAAATACTCGCAGAAAAACTGACAGAGAAACGGATTTAAAACTAGTAATACTGCTATTGCAAATTGGGAAAAAGGTTTAAACAAACCTGATGCAGATACTATATCCGCCTTATGTGATATTCTTGGAAAAGATGGTAACTATTTCTTTGATTTTAATAGTATATCTAATAATAACTTAGATACTAACGGTCTTGATGAAAAAGATATTGAAGAGCTTAATAGATTTATTGAGTTCTTAAAAAATAAAAAGAAAAATATGTCACATTCTAATAAAACAGTGTAATGATTGGAGGAAGAAATGGAATTAAACAAAAATAACAAATTACTTGCTATTAAAAATTTAAATATATTTGAAGTTATAAAAAAATACCGTTTTGTACAAGTAATTCTAGGAATAATTACTATATCAATTATTTTAAATATAATAATTATATCTTTATATATATCAAAACATTCTTCTTACAATAAATTATCTGAAGATTATGACAATTCTCAAGCAAATTATAAAGAATTGAATACTAAATACACAAATTTAGCGTCCGCCAAAAAAACATTATCAGATAAATATAATTCTTTAAACAGCAAATATGATGAATTGAATAATAAATATCAAGAAACAACTCAAGAAAAATATCAAACTGAACTAAAATCTAAAATAAATGAGTTAGAAACCAATAAATCTAATTTAGAAACCCAAGTTGAAAAATTAAACAAAGATATAATAACCTTAAAAGGTACAGAAAAAACATATCCGGCTGGTTTCTTAACTGCTGGTAAAGACTTTGAACCAGGTAGATATAAAATATATGGCGGATCAAGTAATTTCTTTGTTTATTCTTCTAGTGGCTCTTTAAGAGTTAATATAATATTAGGAAATGGAAGTTATAGAGTTTCAGAATATTTATATACATTCCAATCAGGAGAACATATAGAAGCAAATTCATCTTTTAAGATGGTGCCAATTGAATAAAAAACTTAATAAAAACAAAAAAGGACATTGTGAATAAGTTTCGCGGCTCAACACAATATCCGAATCACAACACTTCTGAAAGTATTGATATATATATTATAAACTATATATACCTTTATTTTCAAGTGTTTATTAAACATATTTTTTTGAAAATGGAGGTATTTTTTATGAAACGACGTGCAAATGGCGAAGGAACAATTTATGAAACAATAAAAAGAAATAAAAGGGCTTCTTTTTTAGCAGAAGAGTGCTCTACTTGTAAAGCTTGTTTAGATAGAAGCAAATGTGATAATAGAACTGGATATATAAAATGCGACAAATGTAAGCAATGTACAGATTGTCTAAAATATTGTGATAGGTTTTATTGCTACAAAACTTCTGCAACACAAATAACATTAAATGGAGAGCGAAAATCTACTGGTAGTGCTAAAAATAAAAAAGAAGCTAAATTGAAAAAAGAAGAAAAAACGGAAGAATTGCAAAAAAAGGATAAAATAAAACACGGTGATTATACTCTTTCTAAAACAATGCGATACATTGAGGAAAATAAACTTAATTCTAATATTACAGAAGAAAACTCTTATATAAGAAATATTGCAACTATTACAGCAATCGAAAAACATCCTATTGCATTTAAAAAGATGCGTGTACTTACAGAAGATGATATAAAATCTGTTTTTACCTATTTTGTTGATATTGAAGCAAGCCAAAGCCAAATTGAAAAGGTCTATGATATACTAAAAAGTGCCTGTAAAAGCTGTGAGATTGAAGAATTATTTGATGAAATTAAGAGGAATACTTTTATAAGCCTAAAGGATAAAAAAGATGTTATAGCTTTTTCTAGTGACGAGGAGCAACAATTATTAGACTACATTAATATGCATCAGTCGACTTTGGTATGCAATAGCAAATCTGCAATTGATTCGCTGACCGTAAAAAATATAATAAAGTTTGCTTTGGCTACATCTATGAGAATTGGAGAAATCTGTGCTTTAAATAGAGATACAGATATTGACACTATTGGAAAGAAAGTAATTGTATCTAAAACATTAACTAAAAACAAGGAAAATAAGATTATTGTTGGTAAACATACAAAAACTGGTAAAAAGGCAAGAAAATATGGAAAAAAGGATATTAGATTCATACCTTTTGATATTCTTTTTGATGAGAATGATTTTGAAAACTTCTTAAACGAACAACTTGAAATATCTAAAAACAATATTAATAATACAGAGCATTTATTGTTTTGTAGAAAAGACGGCGGTTATATTTCGCATTCATCTTTTAATTGTATTTTTAAAAGAATTTGTCGCCAAGCTGGAATTAAATTGGATTTAAAAGATGGTTGTAATACTCATATGACTAAACATACTTGTGTTACGCGTCTAATCGAAAATGGTATGAATATTTATGCAATCTCTGCTCTTGTTGGAACTAGTGTCGAAGTACTTCAGGAAACATATGCACATATTTTAGATTCTTTCGTTGAGAAAGAAATTCAAAAAGCTAAGGTAAAAAGAGCTGATGATAATATGTTATTAAACCCTAACTCTTCCGCTTCTAATAATGATAATTATTCTGGAAAGATAATTGCATTCAAAAAATAATTTTTGAATGCATTTTTTTTATTTTTGAATGCAATTTGAATGCAGTTTTTTATATTGCTAATCGAATTTAATATACTTTAATATTGTTTTTGTTATTTCAAGAAATCTTGTTATATATTGATTTTACTAGTTTTTAGATGTTAATAAAATATAATATAAAAGCAATGAAACTCAATAAATTTCATTACTTTTGCTATTTCTTGGAGCTTACAACCAGATTTGAACTGGTGACCTCTACCTTACCAAGGTAGTGCTCTACCTCCTGAGCTATGTAAGCATATTTTACATTTATATGTTTTTTTTAACATTAATTTCACTTTTAAAGTTTATATTACATTTGATGAAAAGTCAATATCAAATATTGGAAAATCAAAATAAAAAATAAGATTCAATTCTCAACTTCAGAATTGAATCTTTTTTTATTTTAAAATACTATTATTTTTTTCTTGAATTCCATAAATTTAGGTTTTTCATTGTTTTTTTACGTATTCTTTGAATCGCATTATCTACTGATTTTACAGGTGAGTCTAACTTTTGTGCTATTGCTGTGTATGAGCTTCCATTTACTAATTCATTTAATACATTTTTTTCAAATGTGCTTAATGATTTATCAATTACATCTTCTACACTTTTATAATATTCTTTTTTAGTAATTGTGTCTAATGGGTCTTCAATTATATTTGCATTAAATATGTCATATATACTTGTGTCATCGTCTTCATTGTCATATGCAGACATATTTAAAGACAAATATGAATTAAGTGGCATATGTTTTTGTCTATTAGAGCTTTTTATTGCTGTTATCAATTGTCTTTCAACACATAAATTTGCAAATGATTTAAATGAATTTTGTTTTTCTGGATCAAAGCTTTTTATTGCTTTATATAAACCTATTAATCCTTCTTGCATTATGTCTTCTTTTTCTGCACCTATTATAAAATATCTACTTACCTTCATATTAACAACTTCTTGATATTTTTTTAGTAAATAATTTTGTGCATCATTATCGCCTGATTTAATTTTTCTTATTAAATCTTCGTCTTTAATATTGCTATAATTTTCTGTGAATTTTTCTTTGTAATTGTTGTTCATTGTATTTAGCCTCCGGAAGATTTTTTCGTTTAACTTTGAATTTATTATAATCATCTTAATCAGCTAATGTCAAGGTTTTTATAGTATTTTTCATACTTTTACAAATAAAAAAGTTATAGATAATATTCTATAACTTTTTCGTTTTACATAATATACCAATTTCCATTGTATTGTATAACATACATATCTTCTTCTTCTGTATTGTTATTATTTGATTCACTTTCAGTATTATTTTCTGTGGCTGTATTATTGTCTGAATCAGATGTTATTCCATCACCTTTAACTGTAACAGTTACTGGAATTGTATATGCTGCTGTAATATCAAGGTTTTCTACATCTGTATAAATTGCTGTCAAGTTTTCTTCTAATTGTTTTATTTCATCTTCACCTAATGTTACTGCATCACCAAAACTATAGTCTATTTTAATATTAGTTCCATATATAGTTTCATATTGTTTATACAAATCTTCTATGTCGGTATCTGTTATTTTTTCAGACATTTGCATAAAATCTGGGAATGCTTTCAAAACTTTGCTTAAATCTTTATCTTTTATTCCTTCAAAATAGTCTGTTAATGGTTGTAAATATTGTTTATCTTCATTAGCTGATTTATCTTTTTTTCTACATCCTGTAAATACAAATATTGTTGAAATAATAATTGTAATTACTACTAAACTTTTAAATAAATACTTCTTTCCTTTTAACATAATTTTCTCCTTTCAAATTAATAACTAAAATTAGATTACCACACTTGAAATTTAATTTCAAGCATTTTATAAACTTATTGTTGAATTGTTATTGTTATTATTTTCTTTGTCTTTTGATTTTTTAGTTTGTAACTGCTCTAACTTATCAAGTAGTGTTTGTAGTTGCTTTATGTCTTTTCCCATCATTTCATAATCTTTGTTTGATGTTGATTCTTTTAAATTTTTATTTGCTTTTATTATAGATTCTAAAAGTGCTTCTTCATTCTCTGGATCTTCAACTTCAATATTAAATCCTTGTGATAGCAAATTGTTTAATGCTGTTTTTAAATCATCACCAATTGCCATTTTATTTCCAGATGCAACGACAACTTTTTTTAATTTTGGTAAAGAGTCACTTTCATTAATATATTCTTGATAGATTGACTCAACATATATTAATTTATTATTTATTGGCACTACTACAATATTTTTTGTAAGTTTCGTTCCAGATACATTTAAGTTTGTAATTTCTTTTGATATTGATTCATTTTGACTTATTTGAGTATCTAATTGCATTGGACCCAATACTGTATTGTCTGATGGATACCTGTACAATTTCATAACTGTTTTTCCATTTTCATATGTTCCAACTGTATAGCCTACAATGCTTTGTTTACCTTGTATTGTATATGGTAATACCAATCCTAATTTAGTTTGATCACTATCTGTAGTTTTCACTATTGCATAATATGGCGTCATTTGTGTTGTTTGTTGTGATGATGAGTTAGTTCCTGCTCCATATTTTGCTATATCCCAAACATCATTTGCTCTATATAAAACATCTGGCTCTGTGTTATGATATCTTTTTAATATTTCTGCCTGAATATTATATAAAAATTCTGAATAAGTAAAATGTTCACTTATTTCTGTTGGTATTTCTGAATCAATATCCATAAATACATCTGGAAAAGCTTTATTGTATGCCATTATTACTGGATCTGTTCTATCTGTTATATAAAATTTAACAGTACCATCATATGCATCAACTAATACTTTTACTGAATTTTTTATATAATTAATTTCTTGCCCATTTACAGTTGTTTTTTGCGAATATGGATAATATTTTGACGTAGTATATGCATCAATTACCCAAACTAATTTTCCATCATTTGTAACAACTAGGTATGGTGAATTGTCATATGTTAAATATGGCATTATTTTTTTAGCTCTTTCTATAATATTTCTATTTGTTAATATTTTACTATTATCATTAATATTATTTGTAATTGCCAAATTTATATCTCCATTTGAAATTGCTAATATTATTCTGTCAATTGTATTTAAATTTAACCCAGCTTGTCCATCATATGAATTGGTAACATTTTCTGAATCATTGTTTTCACCTTTTGGATAATCAAATTCAGTTTTACTTTTACTATTTGTAACAATCGTTTTATTTGTTTCTAGTCCAAAATATATTCTGGGATTTTTTATATTTATCACATCATTTTCACTTGAAAAACTTTTTTGTAAATTTACTAAATCGCCTGTACTGTTTGTTTCTGATGCAGATGTTACAATAATTCCATAGCCGTGTGTATATTCATAAGTTGCATTTGTGTATGAATTTTCATTTGATACAACTTCCCTTGGTGTTATATACACTAATGTTTTCTTATTATTAATTATATATTCTCCTGGTTTGGTTGAATTATATTTGTAATATCCTTTATTTGTTAATGTTGTATTTAATAATTTTAATACTAAATCTCCATTGGTTGTTGAGATATTATTTGCTACTTCTGCATATTTGCTAACTTCTTCTGTATTTATTGTATCAGTATCTTCTAGAGTAATTTCTTCTAAATTTATACCATATGCTTCTCTTGTATTTTCTATATTATATGAAATATATTTCTTCTCTTTTTCATATTCATTATAATCAACAAATATTTTATTATATCCTACCAATATAAGAATTAATCCAATTAAATAAATTGGCACTGAAAAAATAGATATTATTAATCTTCTATTTTTTTTCTTATTATATGCAGATATTCCAACCAAAATAGCTATAATCATTAAAAATGATAATGCCCTATACCCCCATACTTTAATTGAAATATCTGATGTTCCAGCTCCAGATATTGCATATGAGTATTCATTTTCTCCAACTGTCATAAATGGTCTTGATGATAAATCTTCTGCATTTATAAAGGTCAAAATAGCAATAATTATAACTATGATTTTTGCATTATTTAATAATTGCTGCTTTATTATTGAATTTTTTAATGACTCTGTTGTAACTCCATTTGTAAATTGTGTATTTAAGCTAATTATATAGTATATTGCTGCATATATTGTTGATATAGCAAACGTAACTAACATATATATTAAAACAGCTTGTAAAAAGGGTTTTATAAATAAATAATATCCTATATCGTGACCAAATACTAAATCTGTTTTTCCATTTCCAAATGATGTGCTATTAAAAAATAATATTGTTTTTTGTAAGAATATGTTTGATGTTATAACACTTCCAATTGCTGCAGTTATAAACGAAATTGATTTATTTGGTAATTTAGGCATCTCTTTTTTTTCTTCTGTAAAAAATGGTTTTAAGCCTTTTTGTATTCTTTTGTTTGTTATATACATTAATCCAAATATCCACAAAAATGATATAACAATTGTTATAGACCTATACTTTATTTCACCTGAAAATGCACCTATATAATTCTTTCCAATTTCCAAATATTCTAAATAATTTCCTCTGTACATTACATATGCAATTATTAAACATATTATTGAAAATATTATTACAATGGTTCTTCTTTTAGCTGATTTTTTTCTTTTTACTTTTTCATTTTTCAAATTACTCACCCTCTATTTGTTATATTATACTATTTACAAAATCTGTTGAGTTAAATTTTTGCATATCATCTAATTGCTCTCCAACCCCAATAAATTTAATTGGTAAATTGTTTTCTGATACAATTCCTATAACAGCTCCACCTTTTGATGTTCCATCTAATTTTGTTAAAACTAAACCATTTATATTAACAGCTTCTTTAAATGCTTTTACTTGTAAAATAGCATTTTGTCCTGTTGTTGCATCTAACACCATTAATACTTCTTTTGATACATCTGGAAGCTCTTTATCTATTACTTTGTTTATTTTTATTAATTCATCCATTAAATACTTTTTATTGTGCAATCTTCCTGCTGTATCAATTATTAATACATCTGCATCTTCTTGCTTTGTTGTTTTAATTGCATCAAATACAACTGAAGCAGGGTCTGTTCCTTCTGTTTTTTTTACTAATTGAACATTTGCTCTGTTTGCCCATACTTCTAATTGTTCAACTGCTGCTGCTCTAAATGTATCTGCTGCTGCAACAATAACTTTTTTCCCTTCTTTACGTAAATTATTGGCAATTTTTCCTATTGATGTTGTTTTTCCAACTCCATTTACTCCAACAAATAATATTACTGATGGTTTGGTTTCTAATTTTAGGTCTGAATCTACAGAATCTAATATTTCTTGCATTTGCTCACGTAATGCTTGTTTTACTAAATCTGCATCTTCAATTTTTTCTGCTTTTATTTTTTCTCTAAGGTTATCTATTATTTTTACAGATGTTTCCATTCCAACATCTGACATTATTAACGCTTCTTCTAATTCATCTAATAAATCTTCGTCTACTTTTCTAAAATTTTTAAATACATTATTTATTTTTTCATTAAATGATTCTTTTGTTTTGCTTAATCCTTGTTTTAATTTATCAAAAAATCCCATATGTTCATCTCCATTTTAGTTTATTGGAGCTGCTGGGGAGAATCGAACTCCCGACCTACAGGTTACGAATCTGTTGCTCTACCAACTGAGCTACAGCAGCACTTTTAATGTTTTTCCTTATATTTGCTGTTTTCTGACAACTTTTTATCTTCATTTTTAGTTGTCTATTTAGTCTATTTTTTACCATTTTTCTATCGTGAAAGTTGTCAAAAAAGTTGTCAGAATTATTTTAATAATAAATGCTTTAATTGTCAAGCTCTTCTTTTGTTATTTTGCCCTTTACATTTATATTTATTAAATCATTTAATGTAATATATTTATTGCTTTGAATTAAATTTTTATTATAAATTTTAATTAATTCGTTTCCTTTTATTAATATTTCTTTTTCCATATGTATTCCTCCTTGACAAATTTTGCAAGGAACTGTATACTCTAACTGTTACGTTTGTGTTAGAGTAACAGTCCTTGTAGAGATAGACAACTGGAACTTGTCTATCTCTTTTCTTTTTTTATTATATTTTAATAACACAGAAAGTCAAGAAAAATCGTTCGACATAAACTGTAGCTGGGAGTTCCAGTCTTTTCAAGCTTTGTATAAGATTATATAATAGTGAAATACTAGTCTTAAAGGAGCTCGTTATGGTTATTTTTAATATAAAAAATATAAGACTACAAAAGAAAATAAGTATCTCTAAATTAAGTAAGATTACTAATATATCTAGGACCTATATTAGAGATTTAGAAAATAATAAAAAATTAAATCCTACATTGGCAATTTTATATAGTATTGCTAATGCTTTAGATGTAAATATAAAAGATTTGTTTTATAGCAAATTTGATATAGAAAATTTAAAAGAAGAAATGTATAAAAGAATAGATAAATATGGATTAAATTCCGCAGAAGTTATGGAAATAAGCCAGGTAATAGATTTACTAATTAACATAGAAATGCAAGAAAAATAATAGAAGAGCTTAATACTCTTCTATTTTATACAAATCTGTTAATTCTACATCTAACGCATAAGCAATTTTAACTACATTAGTGAATTTTATATTAATATTCCCATTTTCCAATTATAAAAAAAATATTTTGGCATAGCAATACATTTTAATAACAATATGTATATAAATGTAAAGAGACTAACTTGCGTTAATCTCTTTCATTTTTGCATTTATTAATTTGTCCAACTTTTGACTTTGCCTCAATATTATGCTATATTCTTTATCTTCCCTTATCATTCGTTCTAGTTTAACTCGGTTACGTAATATTAGTAAATCTATACTCATATACATCACCCTTTTCATTATAACACATTATGTTAATTATTTGTGTCGAAATTTGTCGATAACTAAAAAAAGACTAGTTTTGCTAGTCTTTCTTATCTTGAGTTATTTTACTATCATCATCTTTATTTTTGTTATTCTTTTTAAAATTATTATTTTTACTTTTATTTTCTTGATTATTTCTATCGAGAATTAGCTTTAATAATTCTGTCAGATTATCATCAAATAAATATTTTACTATTATCTTTATTAAAACAAATATTTCTGCAAGTCCACCTGTTATAAAAAGATTAAATGTTGTATCTGAAAAATTTAAAATTCCTAAACCTTTCATTACAAACCACACATTTAATGCAACTATAGTTATAATCAAAAGAATTATTAAAGCCATTGCATATCTTCTTTTTAATTTAGTATCACTTTCAATTTTTGTTTCAAACAGATTAGTAATTTTACTATTCAAATTCCATTTTTCAGATGTTTCATCTATAGTATTTTCTGCTCTTTCTTTATTATTAAAATCATTTATCTCTTTCTTCTTGCTAGAATTAGTATTAAAAATTTTCAAAATATAATTATCTATATCTTTATTTTTCACTCTATATAAGTCCTATTGTATCTAACCTTATTGTCATTACTGAAACAGAAACCTCAAACATTTCAGCTAATTCTCTAATTGATTGATTTTTTTCATACATTTTCTCTAATAACAATTTATTCATTAGTAAAGCTCCTGCAAAATAATCAACTTCTGCTTCTTGTTCATTTTCTATTTTATACATAATATCTACATGAAGTTCTTCTGATTCTAATATTTGTTTGTGTAAAAAAAAGTGCCCTAACTCATGAGCTAATGTAAATCTTTGTTGCTCATAAGATTGTTTTTCATTTAATAAAATAGTATATTTCTTATTTTGTTTATCATATCTTATTGCTCCCAATATTTTTTTCTCTAAATCAGCAGTAAACACAGTTATATCATTTGCTTTCGCTATTTTTAAAATATTTACGGGGATTTTATATAAATCATTGTTTAATAAAATATTTGATGTAAGATTCTCAAGACTTTCATTTATCTTTGCCATATAAAACCACCTTCCTTTATATTATATTAAAATAATAATATACCATTACTCTTTTATAGTGTATTATAAAAAATAATAAAAATCAACATATTTTTTTACTAGTTTCTGCCCTAAAATTGACCTTCTACAATCGATTTTAAGCCTTTTTTATTTTTAATTAATATAGTTTTATGTCTCTGTTTTTAGGGACTTTGAGGATTTTTAAAATTTTTTTTAATTTTTTTTGAAAAAATTGTTGATAAGTCGACACGACTATGTTAATATATATTTAACAAAACGAAAGGGCCAGGTGTAAATATGAAAAAAGAAGATGTTGAAATAAGAACTACAAAAATATTGTTTGCTAAAAATGGAAATGGATATACTACAACCAGAATAACATTACCAGTTCCCTGGGTTAAAGAACTAGGTTTTAACGATGCAGATAGAACAGCAACATTAAAATTTGATGGAAAAAAAATAATTATAAACAAGGAGGATTTTAAAATGGAAGAAATGATTAAAGAATTAAAAGAGGAATTATTAGGTAAGGAGATAACATTATTAGACATGGATAATAAATGTGAAGAAATATTAGAATCTCCTACAAGCATCTACGAGGGTGACAATCTTAATTCTGCTTTAGATGGTACACTAGATATGGGAGAAGAAACAGAAAACGGTTGTATTTGTTATAGAACAATGAACGAAAATGAAGAGGTTAAAGAAATCGCAGTAGATTTTGATATATTAAGTAAAAATTACATAGAGAAAATGAATGAAGATAGTGACTATCAATTCAAAATTTTAGTTAAAGTAACTAATATATGGATTATATAAAAAATAAGAGGAAGAAAATTCCTCTTATTTTTCTATTTATACACTATGTGTTAAAGTTAAACCAATTTTTTTAATAAATTTTAAACTAATAATAGTTTAGAAAATATTACTTTTATTTTAAAATTCATTAAAATACATTACATGTTATAGTTAAACAATAATGAAGGTAGACTAATTTAATATAGAATCTACCGAGTTATTGGAATTGAACTTATAATATACTATGTTTATATCGTTGTCAATATTTTTAGCAAAATAATTTTGAAAATGTATTTTTACCACAAATTCCATCTACAGTAAGGCTGTTAGCTTTTTGGTAATTTTTTATAGCATTTTCTGTATTAGTACCAAAAATTCCATCTACAGCTATATTATATCCTTTACAATATAATATTGCTTGTAAAATATATGTTATATTACCTTTTGCACCTTTTCTAACAGATACGCAAGCATTTTTTGTTTTGCTTCCAAAGATTCCATCTACATTTAAATTTTTATTATATTGCTTATTTAGTTCTTTTTGTAATCCAATTATTAGTGCTTTTTTAGTTTCTTTTCCGTAAATATTGTCTACTGCTATGCTTAATCCATATCTTGCATTTATAGTGCTTTGTATTTTAGCAATAGTGCCTATATTTTCGCTTTTATTTTCTTCTTGTATAATTTGCTTGTTGCCACTTTCTACTAATCTATTTTTAAAATCTAGCCATCTAGCGGTACTTTTTACAAATGGTTCTGGACATATTTTATTTGTTACATCGTAATGTCTTATTACATTTTCTACAGATATATTATACTTTGACATTAGTTCTTTTACTAAATCTATAGTATTAGCAATCGTTTTTTCAGAAACGTCTAAGGTCCCATTGTTATTATAGCAACACATTTCTATTCCTATAGAATTAGAATTTATACATTTCCCATAATAGGAACCGCCATCTCCTTGCTTTAGCTTATCTCCACAGTGCCAAGCCCTATTACTATCTTTTACAACTCTATATATTTCGTTATCGTCCACGAAATAGTTTGCACTTGCATTTCTATTTATATTTTTAAAATATACAGAATTGTTATATGCTGTACTTATTGCTCCTACATAATGTATAACTATATACTTGTTTATTTTATTAGACATTTTATTAAAATTTATATTTGTTAGGTTTTCTTTTATTTCCATTTAAAACACCTCTATTTATTAATTACTTTATTAGATAATAAGTATGTTCCTATTACACCTTGTAAAACTGCTATTATCTGTATTATCTGGGTCGCATATGGTATTGTTATACCATCTACACCATTAATGCCGGCTACTAATGCACCTACTATTGCTAGTACATTTGTTGTATATTTTGCTATTTTCTTAATTTTTTCCATATTTCTCCCTACCTTTCATAACTTTTCCCCCTTTTACATTCCAAATTTTGCCAAAAAATAACCCAGAACTGCTGTTGCAATTCCGAGTTAATATTGTTTTACTTAAATTCTCCCAATTTTTGGCTGGCTTATTTTCTACATCTTTTAATCTGCTATTCATGTCGTTTACATCTTCTCTTGTTGCTTTTGTTTCCATGGCAATTTCTTTTACTGCTACAGCTAAATTATTTATTCCATCAATATTCTTTTCCAATGTATCCAATCTCTTATGTGCAGATTTACAACTTTCCGTATTCTCTGTTATTATCTTTATATACTTTTCTTCCATATTACCTCCTTTGTTAAGAAAGCAAATCCTTTATAAATTTGGCAATCCTAGGTGCATATATTTTATTTACATATTCCTGCTTAAAATGCAATCCATCATTTGTCCATGTGTTTTTATTAAATTGTCCTAAACTTCCTA
>ENA-OPCN01000743-OPCN01000743.1-human-gut-metagenome-genome-assembly--contig:-NODE-743-length-26538-cov-4.422158_pt1 | contig 26538 bp, 23 predicted proteins | sample MGYA00241567_ERZ501485 | MGnify/ENA primary metagenome ERZ501485 (study PRJEB25962, sample SAMEA2042579) | human gut metagenome | biome: human gut; feature: human-associated habitat; material: faeces...
GCCGAGATCGCGGGTGCGATCCGCTACGCGAACCACTATCAGGTTGCCGACCTGATCATCACCGGACGAGGCGGCGGCTCCATGGAGGATCTCTGGGCCTTCAACGACGAGCGCGTGGCGCGGGCGATCTATGCTTCAGAGATCCCGGTCATTTCCGCTGTCGGCCATGAGCCGGATGTGACGATCTCCGATTATGTCGCGGATCTTCGTGCCGCAACGCCCAGCAACGCCGCCGAGCTTGCCGTGCCGGACCGGCAGGAGCTGCTGAAAAAGCTTTCCATGATGCAGACGGCCATGCAGCAGAGCGTACAGAAAACGCTCAAGCTCAGCCGCCAGCGGCTGAACAGCCTTGCAGAAAAGCGTGTGCTGCAAAGTCCGCTGAATTACGTCGAGGACCGACGCGTCCTGCTGGATTTCCTGTCCACCCGGCTGCACGCTGCCGGACAGAAGACACTCCACGAAAAAAAGCAGCGCTTTGTCCGCCTGACCGCAGCGCTTGATGCGATGAGTCCTTTAAAGGTGCTCTCCCGCGGCTACAGCATGGTGACGGATGAGACGGGAACGCTCGTCACAAGCGCTGGAGCCGTAACAACCGGCCAGCGCATCCATGTCAGCCTGCGCAGCGGCGGTCTGACGGCGCAGGTCGAGCAGATACAGGAGGAAGACAAGAATGTCTGAAAAATCCATGAAGTTTGAAGCCTCAATGGAGCGGCTGGAAGCCATCGTCCGGCAGCTTGAACAGGGAAATGCACCTTTGGACGAGTCTTTGAAGCTCTTTCAGGAGGGAACAAAGCTCGTCCAGTCCTGCGCAAAGCAGCTTGACAGTGCGGAGCAGGAGATCGTAAAGCTGACAAAAACCGCCGACGGCACGCCGGCAGAAACGGAGTATGTACGAGATGAGTGAATTTCATGACCAGATCGCCCGGTACCGCGCTGCCATCGAAGCGTTTTTGCAGGCGCAGTTCTGCCAAGAGCTTCCCCAGAAGCGCCTGTTCGACGCCATGCGTTACAGTCTGCTTGCGGGCGGAAAACGCATCCGTCCGGTCCTGACGCTGGAATTCTGCCGCATCTGCGGCGGAGATTGGCAGAGCGCCGTTCCCTATGCCTGCGCGCTCGAAATGATCCATACCTACAGCCTCATCCACGACGATCTGCCTTGCATGGACAATGACGATTACCGCCGCGGCCGTCTCACCAATCACAAGGTCTTCGGTGAAGCGCTGGCTGTGCTTGCGGGCGACGGTCTGCTGACCGCCGCGTTTGAAACGGCGGCGACCGCGCCTGCGGCCCCTGCCGTGATCGTCAGGGCCATCCGCATTCTGTCAGAGCAGGCGGGCGAGCTCGGCATGGTCGGCGGACAGGTGCTCGATATGCAGGCCGAGGAGCAGGAGCTGACGGAACAGGGGATCTATGACATCCAGCGCCGCAAGACCGGCGCGCTCATTCAGGCGGCCTGCCAGATCGGCGTCGTGGCTGCGAACGGAACTGCGCAGCAGCTTGAGGCCGCGAAGACCTACGCGCAGAACCTTGGCCTTGCGTTCCAGATCCGTGACGATATGCTCGACGTTCTGGGCGACGCGGACAAGCTTGGCAAGGCCACGCACATGGACGAGCACAAAAACACGTTCGTCCGCCTGTACGGCATCGGCGCGTGCTCGAAGATGATCGAGGCGGAGACAAAGACGGCCATCGATGCGCTGGGTTGCTTCGAAAGCTCCGAGTTCCTTGTGGAAATGGCCCGCCAGCTTGCGCTTCGTGAATACTGATGCATCCGACAGCGCCGAATTTTCGCATCGTAACAGAAAGTTTATGAATATTTGCTTGTATATACATTCGTGATGTGATATACTTGCTCTGCAATGGCGCAGTATTCTAGTCAGCTTTGCCGGCTGCGAGGAAGGGCCTAAAAATCCTTTGTTTGGCATACCTGTGAACCCCGTGGTGTCTGCTTCTTACGCCCAGTCTGGGGTGGATGCTGTGGGAAGGCGTTTTTGCGCCTGCGGCGGACGGGCTGTCTCCAATGGCATGGAGAAGATGACCCGGTCGCTGTGGAGACTGGATATTGTGCAGCGGCGAACTCCCTTCGTGGTATCCGACCGTTGTACGATACCGGATATGAACCTGCATTGCGGTGCTACCCGGCTTTAAGCCGTGAACGCTGTGTGCAGAGTAGCCTGCCTTGCGTGAACCGGCCGGGAAAGGGAAGCTGATGCGTCCGGCGCTCATGGCCTTGAGCGCAGACGATATTCCCTTGAAAGACGGTTTGCAAAAGAGGATAAGAGTCGGTTCAAGCTGTTGTGGAAATCACCTAGACTGTCGAAAGGGCCTTTGTGGGATTGCGGTACGGACTAAGTGGCAATCGGGTAGTGACCATGGCGACAGGTCAACGCGAGCATGAAAGGGGAACCACCTCCATCGGCGACGAGAGGATGCTCCCGGGGAAAACAAACCCGACCTAAGCCGTAAGATTAACCATAATCGCTGCCATTGTATAGTTGTAGATCCTGATAAAATGCCGCGTATGCGGCGTTTTATCAGCATTTATTTGTATGGATATAAGTTTACATAATTATTGATGTGGAGGCTGTTTTGGCTGCTGCGAAAAAGAAAAAGGCCGGAAAAACGGCCAGACCCGATTTCAGATGGATCGCGTTGATCTTTCTGACGACCGTTCTGATCTCGGCCCTTATGAGCTTCGTGTCGTCCAATCTTCTGGAGGGCGCGGGGCTTGCGCTGTCCTTTTTGATCCTGATCTGCATCGTGCTGACCGGTATTCTGTTTGATATCATCGGCGTCGCCGTCACGGCGGCGGACGAGGTTCCGTTCCACGCAATGGCCTCGCGCAAGGTGCCCGAGGCGGAGGATGCGCTGCGCCTGATCCGCAATGCCGGGAAAGTATCGTCGTTCTGCAACGATGTCATCGGCGATATCTGCGGTGTTATTTCCGGCTCTGCCGCAGCGGTCATTGCTGCACGCGTGCTGATCCTGAGCAAGAGCAAATCGGAGATTTTTATTACGCTGCTGCTGTCTGCGGTCGTTTCCGGCGTGACGGTCGGCGGCAAAGCCTGCGGCAAGTCGCTTGCCATGAACAGCAGTACCGCTGTTGTGCGCACGGCGGCGAAGGTTCTGTGCTTTTTCCGGACGCTCCCGCAGCGCATCCGAAAAAAGCGCGCAGAAAAATGAGGGATTTCCATGCTTTTAGATACCATCCATTCCAGACAGGATCTGCTGGATATCCCCGAGGACCAGCTGGGGACGCTCTGCGGCGAGATCCGACAATTTCTTGTACAAAACGTCAGCCGCACCGGCGGACATCTGGCCTCCAACCTCGGCATTGTCGAGACGACGGTTGCCATTCACCGCGTCTTTGACACCAGCCGCGACCGGCTCGTGTTCGATGTCGGGCACCAGTGCTATGTGCATAAAATGCTGACCGGCCGTATGGACCGGTTCGATACGCTCCGCCAGCGGGGGGGGCTTTCCGGCTTTCCGAAGCCCTGTGAGAGCGTGCACGACGCGTTTATTGCCGGTCATGCTTCCAACGCTGTATCCGTTGCACTCGGTATGGCCCGCGCCCGGACGATGGAAGGGGCAGACTATCATGTGCTGGCTCTGATGGGCGACGGCGCGCTGACCGGCGGCCTTGCTTATGAGGGTTTCAACAATGCGGGCGCAAGCCGCGAACCCATGATTGTTCTGCTCAATGACAACGGGATGTCCATCACGCCGAATGTCGGCGCGATCTCTCGTTATCTTGCGCAGGCGCGTCTGCGACCCAAATATCTCGACCTCAAATTATGGTACAGACAGACAACGGCCAAAAGTGCTTTCGGCCGTCGGCTCTATGCACTGACCCATAAGGTCAAAGAGCATATGCGCCGCAGCATTCTCGGCACGACGCTGTTTGAAAATCTCGGCTTTACCTACCTCGGCCCGGTCGACGGCCATGATATTGCCAGAATCGAGACGCTTTTAAAAACAGCTGTTGCGCTGCATGAGCCGGTTCTGATCCATCTGATCACGCAGAAGGGGCGTGGCTATGTGCCGGCAGAAAAAACGCCGCAGGAGTTCCATGGTATTGGGAAGTTTGACCCCGAGACGGGTCTGAGTGAGACTGTATCCGTCCCGACCTTTTCTGATATTTTTGGACAGGAGCTTGGCCGGATGGCCGCAAGCGACAAGACCGTCTGCGCCATTACCGCCGCCATGCAGCACGGCACGGGACTTGACCAGTTTGCGTCCGAGTTTTCTTCCCGGTTCTTTGACGTCGGCATTGCCGAGGGCCATGCGGTCTGCATGGCCGCCGGGCTTGCCAAGCAGGGGATGAAGCCGGTCACGGCGATATACTCCACGTTTTTGCAGCGTGCCTATGATATGCTGCTGCATGACGTTGCTCTGCAGCAGCTCCATGTCGTGCTGGCTGTCGACCGCTGCGGCGTCGTCGGCGAGGACGGCGACACGCATCAGGGGATGTTCGACGTCGGCTACCTCCGGCAGGTGCCCGGCATGAAGATCTTCTGCCCTGCGAGCTTTGACGAGCTGCGCGAGGATCTGCATACGGCGCTCTATGCCTGCACCGGCCCTGCGGCCATCCGCTATCCGCGCGGAGGCGAGGGTGCTTACCGGTCAGCTGCCTCCCAGACCCGCATCCGCGAGGGCTATACGTGCACGATCATCTGCTACGGCACGATGGTCAACGCCGTGCTGGACGCAGCGGATACCATGCAGGCCGCAGGCTACCGGCCCGAGATTCTAAAGCTGCGCACCATCTCCCCGGTCGACTGGGACGCGATCGACGCGTCCGTCCGGAAGACAAAACGCGTGTTCGTGTTCGAGGAAACATCCGACCGTGAATGTCTGGCCGATGAGATTTTTGCCCACCTGATCGAAACCGGGATTCCGGCAGTCTGCCGGAAGCGGAACCTTGGCCGCGGCTTTATTCCGCACGGCGCACCCGCCGCACTGCTTGCCGCGGCAGGACTGGACGCGTGCTCGCTCACAAAACTGATGCAGGAGGAGCTTTCCTGATGAAGCATAAGGAACGGCTGGATGTGCTGCTTGTCGCGCGCAATCTGGCGGAATCGAGAAGCAAGGCGCAGGCCATGATCATGGCGGGCGAGGTCTATGTCAACGAACAGAAGGCCGACAAGGCCGGGCTTGAAATCAATATTGACGACGAGCCTGTGATCGAGGTGCGCGGCAGCGCCTGCCCCTATGTCAGCCGGGGCGGATTAAAGCTGGAAAAGGCGCTCCGGGATTTCCACGTTGCCCCCACCGGCTTCGTATGCAGCGACTCCGGCGCGTCGACCGGCGGCTTTACCGACTGCCTGCTGCAGCAGGGGGCCAGTAAGGTCTTCGCCATCGACGTCGGCTATGGCCAGCTTGCGTGGAAAATTCGTTCCGACCCGCGCGTGGTTGTGATGGAGCGGACGAACATCCGCTATGTTACCCCGGAGGATCTCGGCGAGCCGCTCGACCTGTCCGTTGTGGACGTCTCGTTTATTTCCCTGAAAATCGTCCTTCCGGCCATTCAGAAGCTGCTCAAGCCCACCGGACAGGTGCTCTGCCTCATCAAGCCGCAGTTTGAGGCCGGAAAGGAAAACGTCGGCAAGAAGGGCGTCGTGCGCGACCCCGCCGTGCACGCGCAGGTGCTGCGCGACTTTACCGCGCTGGCCGCGTCGCTGAACCTTACCATCCGGAATCTGACGTTCTCTCCGGTCAAGGGGCCGGAGGGCAACATTGAATTTCTCGCGCATCTTTCCATGCAGCCTGGGCAGGAAACGCTTCCTGATATCGACGCGCTCGTCGCGCAGGCGCATACAGCGCTGAAAGGGTAACATACGCTATGAAGATCGTCGTTTCGCCGAATCCCTACCGTGACAAACAATTCAAAAACGCCCGGCAGGCCTGCTCGATTTTAAGGGAAGCGGGCGCAGAGGTCGCGCTCTGCCTGCCGTTTGACGTGGATAAGACGTTTGAAATTCCGCATGATCTCCGCTTTCAGGACATTCAGAAAGAGATCAAGACGGCGGATATGCTGATCTGCTTCGGCGGCGACGGGACAATTTTGCACTCGTCCAAGATCGCGACGGAGCATAATCTCCCCATTTTGGGCGTCAATATCGGCACAATGGGGTTCATCGCGGAGCTGGAAGCGGGGGAGATCGAGCTGCTGCGGAAAATTCCAAAGGGCGATTATACCGTGGAGGAGCGCACAATGCTGGATGTCAGCGTCGGAAACGGCAGACAGACGCTTTTCCACGAAACGGCGCTCAATGACGCAGTCATCACCAAGGGCGCGATTGCCCGCGTGGTGCAGCTCGGCATCTACTGCGACGGCATAGAGGCAACCAGTTACTCAGGCGACGGCGTGATCCTCTGCACGCCGACCGGCTCGACCGCCTATTCCATGTCCGCAGGTGGGCCGATCGTGGAGCCGTCCGCGAAAAATTTCCTGATCACACCCATCTGTGCGCACGCCATGCTGGCAAAAAGCATCGTCGTCGCGCCCAGCCGTGTGGTGACGGTCAAGGTTGGTAAGATCGGGCGGCACAACGCGTTTTTGTCCGTTGACGGCGGCCGGGCCTTCCGCCTGAACACCGGCGACGAGATCACGGTTAAAAGCTCACAGAAGGTCACACGGCTCGTGCGGCTGAAAAACACCAGCTTTTTTGAGATCCTGAACCGAAAATTCATTGAAAAAATGAGGTAAACACGTCTATGAAATCAAAACGCCAGGAAAAAATTCTGGAGCTTATCGCAGACCACAGCGTCCAGACGCAGGAGCAGCTGCTCGCTGAGCTGAACGAGGCCGGTTTCTCTACCACGCAGGCTACCATTTCCCGCGACATCAAGCAGCTGCGCATCATCAAGGAGCTTGGCCCAAACGGTGTTTACCGCTATGCGACCGCGCCCAAGCCTGCGGAGCATACCTTCTCCGCCAAGCTGAACCTGATCTTCCGGCAGTGCATCACGAGTGTGGACTATGCGCAGAACATGATCGTCGTCAAGACCATGCCCGGACTTGCAAACGGCGCCGCCTCCGCAATCGACAAGCTGAACATCCCGGAAATGCTCGGGACGCTTGCGGGCGACGATACGTGCTTCGTTGTGCTGAAGGACACGCAGGCCGCTGCCGAGCTCTGCGCCGAGATCCGGGAGCAGATCGAGCACTGAGGCCAGAACGGAACAGGAGGAAGACCGATGCTTTCTACCCTGCATATCGAAAATATTGCCGTGATCGAACAGGCAGAGATCGCCTTTGACAGTGGCTTTAACGTCCTCACCGGTGAGACCGGTGCGGGAAAATCCATCGTCATAGACGCGATCTCTGCCATTTTGGGTGAACGGGCCTCGCGCGAAATGATCCGTACCGGCGAGCAGAAGGCGTTTGTCAGCGCCATCTTTACCGGCGTGCCGGAGCTGCCGTGGTTCGCCGAGAACCAGATCCCGTATGAGCCGGAGCTTGGCATTTCACGGGAGATCTTCGCCGACGGAAAAAACAGCTGCCGCGTCAGCGGCAAGCCCGTCACAGTCTCCACGCTTCGGAAGCTCGGCGTCCAGCTCATCCAGATCCATGGCCAGAACGATTCCCAGCAGCTGTTCGATGAGGCGACGCATATCGGCTATCTCGACCTGTATGCCCATGACGAAGCGCTGCTGGCAGATTACCGGCAGGCGTACGACAAGGTCAGCGTCGTGCAGCAGGAGATCCGCCGCCTGTCCATGGACGAATCGGAAAAGCTGCGTCTGGTCGAAACGCTGAAATTCCAGATCGATGAAATTGAACGCGCCGAGCTGCAGTCCGGAGAAGAAGACGAGCTGCTCGAACGCCGGAAGGTGCTCCAGAACGCTGAAAAGCTGACGGACGCGATGGAAGCGGCTGTTTCCGCGCTCTATGGGGATGAAACGTCGGACGGCGCGGCAGCCATGATCGCAAACGCCGCGCACGCGCTGGAACGGGTCAGCCGCGTGTCAGATGAAATGCGGCAGCTCAGCGGAAAGCTGAACGACCTCATGTATACCGCGCAGGATATTGCCGACGAGCTGCGGGACAAGAAGGACGATCTAACCTATTCTGCCGATGAGCTTGAGCAGATCGAAGAGCGCCTTGATACGCTCCACAAGCTCAAGCGCAAATACGGCGGCAGCGTCGAGGATGTGATCGCGTTCTGTGAAAAGGCGAAGCGGCAGCTCGACGAAGTCGAATTCGCGTCCGACCGCATTGAGCAGCTCCAGAAAAAGCGGTCCGCACTGCAAACAGCCATGCAGGAAAAGGGCATGGCACTCTCTGCCGCGCGGAAAATGGCGGCAGAAAAATTACAGGCGGCAATTTCTTCCGAGCTGATGCAGCTGGATATGCCGAAAATTCAGTTTGTCTGCGAGTTTTCCGCGCAGCAGCCGCAGGAAAACGGCCTCGACGCCGTCCGTTTCCTGATGTCTGCCAACGTCGGCGAATCGCTGCGTCCGCTGTCCAAGGTCGCCTCCGGCGGTGAGCTGGCGCGTATTATGCTTGCCATGAAAAATGTACTGGCGGCGGAGGATTCCGTCGGGACTATGATCTTCGACGAGGTCGACGCGGGCGTCAGCGGCCGCGCCGCGCAGAAGGTCGCGTATAAGCTCTGGACGGTCGCAAAGGGCCGCCAGGTCCTGTGCGTGACACATCTGCCGCAGATCGCTGCCATGGCCGACACGGAATTCACGGTCGAAAAACGGGTGGAAAACGGCAGAACGTATACAAGCGTTCTGCGCTTGGATATTGCCGGACGGCGGCAGGAGCTTGCACGCCTGATCGGCGGTAGCATGATCACCGAAACAACGCTTGCCGGTGCAGCAGAGCTGCTGCGTCTGGCGGAACAGACAAAGAGGGGAGCTTCACATGAAAGTACGTAACATCCTGTTTCTGGTCCTTGCGTCGCTGCTGCTCTGCACGGCAGTCAGCGCGGCGGAATACACCGACGTATCCGACACGCATTGGGCATATAAGCAGATCGATTATCTCAGCGCAGAAATCACCGGCTATCCAGACGGCTCCTACAAGCCGGAAAAGAGCGTTTCGCGCGCGGAATTCCTCACGTTGTTCGCCCGCATTGCCTTCCCGGACGAGTGGAAGCGTGTGGAGGGAGAAGAATGGTGGAAATCGGCCTATGAGGTCTGCACCGCGCACGATCTTCTGAACAATATCACTGGCGGCCGCTCTGAGGCCATGCCGCGCGGCGAAATTGCCGCGCTTCTCGAACGGTTCTGCTCCGGCTGGGGCGGCGTGCATGAACGCGCAGACGCTGCGGAACAGTATGTTATCAACTGGAAGGAGCAGCGCATGGAGTTCCCGGAGTGGCAGCCGCTGTTTCCAGATGCTGCGGAGTATTGGAGCAGCGTGCTCATCAGTTCCAATCAGGGGCTTCTGACCGGCTATCCGGATGGAAGCTTCAAGCCCGGCAAGGGCGTGACCCGGGCGGAGGCTGCGGCCATCCTTGCCCGTCTTAAAGCGCAGCTGGTGCTCCGTGAAAAGAAGGGCTGTGAATACGTCTGCACAGTTGGGGAGTATTGGCTGATGCAGTACTCAGACTCCGGCTCCGTCGGCCTTGCGCTGTATGAGCCGCTTACCGGCAAGCTGGTTCAGACGGTCGGCCTTTGGAAAGCCGCGCAGGGAATCAGCGGGTATGCCGCGTTCGACCGCCTACTGAGCGGATCCGACGGTATATATGTCTGGGGACGCGCGGGCCTTTATAAGCGCAGCGGCAATACGCTCGAGCAGATCGTGGCCGAGCCTGTGCTTGATTTCTGCTGGTATGGCGACAATACGCTCTATTACCTGAGCTGGGACGATACCAAGCAGATACCGGCATATTATTGCTCGGCCGCATATTTCCCCTGCGCCTCAAGCGTGATGAAGCTGGAAAACCCGGGACAGAATGCCGTGCGCACCATCCTTGCCGAGCGCGACGAGAGCAGTCCAATGCAGAATCTGACCGATATCTATGTGGAATACGGAACACTGTATGTCGCGGGTTCGTATTGCATGGGCATTGGGGATCTGCACGCCGCGCTCTACGAGGTCAAAGACGGCAAGCTCACCGCACTGTTTGGCGAATACTGATTGACAAACCGAAAAAAATACGGTATACTGCTTTTGTAATAAGATCACAGTGACGAAGGGAAGAAGTACCCTGATACCCCGTCTACAGAGAGCTTTCGGTCGGTGTAAGAAAGCAGACGGCGTCAGGCGAATACATCCCGGAGCTGCCCTCTGAAACGCGTTTTCGCGCAGTAGGGGTGTGTCGGGTGCGCCCGTTATCGCGCAGGGGCGTGTCTGCGCTCCGTAAGGCCGCTTCCGCAAGGAACCGGCAAACCAGAGGTGGTACCGCGATCGTTCGCCCTCTGCTCGCAAGAGCAGAGGGCGTTTTTGACGGAAAGGAGCGTTTTATGCGTCAGAAAACCTGTTCCGCCTGCGGCGGCAAGATGCAGAGCCTCGGCAATATGGAGCTGCAAAAGGGAAAATTCAGTATGCTGTTCGGCCATTGGGACCAGATCTTATCCGGTGCGCTGGATGTGGACGTCGAATGCTGTGAGCGCTGCAAAAAGCTCGAATTCTATCTGCTCGGCGACGCCGAAGCGCCGGAATCGAGCGGTATCCAGCAAATCGCCTGTCCCTACTGCGGCGATCTGCACGACATGGACGACGCCATCTGCCCCCACTGCGGCAGACGGCTGATGGAGTTGTAACTTCTCTCTAGCGTGCACTTGGCGCGGGAGCGCCCCTGGCTCCCCTGAAAGAGGAACTGTCAGCGAAGCTGACTGAGAGGTTCGCAGCAGGCAGCTGCAAGATGCGAAAGCCCAATGCGAATTCGTCCCGCAGCTGCCCACCTGTTTGTAGGGGCCGATGCCCACATCGGCCCGACAGAATGCACCATTTTCACGAAGATTTTCGGCGAATTCGCAGCTTCCCAACGGGCCGATGTAGGCATCGGCCCCTACACTGAAATGGGAAGATGCATTCGTGTTTGCCGCAGCTTTTCGCAAAAAACGCTGCATTCTGCGGGCGGACAGAGTCGTCCGCCCCTGCAGAGACGGTTTTGCGGTGCGTTAAAAGGAGGGAGCCATGAAAAAATCACACAAAATCCTGCTGGCACTTGCTCTTTTGGCCGCCGCCGCGGCCGTGATCGTGATATCAAATCTGCCCATAGCCAAAACGCAGGAGGCGGTGGGGGAGCTGCTTCGGAAGAAGCTTGACCTCCCGCAGGACGCCGTCATCACCTGCGCCGGAGATTATACGGCGGATGCGTATACGCTGCTCTGGTTTATCGTACAGAATCAGGACATGACGCTTTATCGGGCTGTGGACTGCCGTGTGCTGAATAACGACAGCTATTGGATGAAAAAGACATACACGCCCAGCGCATACGCGCGGGACATCGTGCACGTTGTATGGCGGTATGCACGCGATATTGTTCTCATCAACAATTCCGACTGTCGCTCGATCGTGTATCATACCTCTTACGGCGACGAGAAGACAGAGCTTTCGGCTGAAGACATTCCGTATGTTTTTCCATATGCACCGCCGTATGGCACAACAGGCTGCGATTTTCTGGACGCTGCCGGAAACAGCATCCGATAATTGATAAAAATTTTTCAAACATAGAAGGAGTAATCACAATGGGTATTTATGAAGAACTGCAGGCCAGAGGCCTTGTCAAGCAGGTCACGAACGAGCCGGAGATCCGCGAAATGGTCAACGCGGGCAAGGCCAAATTCTACATTGGCTTCGACTGCACGGCAGATTCTCTGACTGCCGGTCATTTCATGGCGCTGACGCTCATGAAGCGTTTGCAGATGGCGGGCAACCAGCCCGTCGCGCTCATCGGCGGCGGCACGACCATGATCGGCGACCCGTCCGGCCGCACCGATATGCGCAAAATGCTGACCAAGGAGGATATCGACCACAACGCCGAGTGCTTCAAGCGCCAGATGGAGCGATTCATTGATTTCGGCGAAGGTAAAGCCATCATGGTCAACAACGCCGACTGGCTGCTGAACCTCAATTATATTGAGCTCCTGCGCGAGGTCGGTGCGTGCTTCTCCGTCAATAATATGCTCCGTGCAGAGTGCTACAAGCAGCGCATGGAAAAGGGCCTGTCCTTCCTGGAGTTCAACTACATGATCATGCAGTCCTACGACTTCTATCATCTGTTCCAGCACTACGGCTGCAACATGCAGTTCGGCGGCGATGATCAGTGGTCAAACATGCTGGGCGGTACGGAGCTCATCCGCCGCAAGCTCGGCAAGGACGCGCACGCCATGACCATCACGCTCCTGACCGATTCGCAGGGCAAGAAGATGGGCAAGACTGCGGGCAACGCCGTCTGGCTCGATCCGAACAAGACCAGCCCCTTTGACTTCTATCAGTACTGGCGCAACGTCGACGATGCAGACGTCATGAAGTGCATCCGTATGCTGACCTTCCTGCCGCTTGAGCAGATCGATGAGATGGACAAGTGGGAGGGCAGCCAGCTCAATAAGGCCAAGGAGATTCTTGCCTACGAGCTGACGCAGATGGTCCACGGCGAGGAAGAGGCGAAGAAGGCGGAGGCCAGCGCAAAGGCCCTCTTCGGCGGCAGCGGCAGCAGCGAGAATATGCCGTCGACCGAGCTGACGGACGATGACTTCACTGACGGTAAGATCGACACCCTGACGCTGCTCGTCAAGTGCGGCCTTGCCGCATCCAAGGGCGAGGGCCGCCGTCTCGTGCAGCAGGGCGGCATCAGCGTCAACGACGAGAAGGTCACGGATTTCGCGACTGCGTTTGAAAAGGCAGTCTTTGCAGGCGACGGCGCGATCATCCGCAAGGGCAAGAAAGTCTTCCACAAGGCGCTTGTAAAATAAAAATCATGTCAACCGCCCGGAACACTCCGGGCGGTATGCACAAAGCAAATTCAAAAACGCCGCAGGATTTTGTCGCTTTCACAGTTGACTTTGTGCATTTAAAGCAGTATAGTAGCAAACATAAAAAGCCGGACAGTACGGCAGAAGGGAGTTCATTATGATGCAGATCCGTTCCAACGATTTCATTATGAATATGAGCTTCCGCTTTACCATGGCCCGCGAGCTGTTTGCGGGCCTCTATTACCGTACCCAAAATGAGAAGCTGTCCGTATAAGACCGGTGTTTTCTTCGTAAGTAAGAAGGAGGCTCTGTTCCGCGGACAGAGCCTCCTTTTTGTTTTAAACAATCAACTGTTATCAGAGAAAAGGAGCAATTTATCATGAAAAAGATTCTTGCAATGCTTCTGGCGCTCGTGATGGTCCTGAGCCTGGCCGCCTGCGCCTCCACACAGCCCGCAGCTGAGCCTGCGGCCTCCTCCGACGCACCCGCCGAGAGCGGAAAGACCTACACCGTCGGTGTCTGCCAGCTCGTGCAGCATGAGGCGCTCGATGCCGCAACGCAGGGCTTCGTCGACGCACTGAAAGAAGCGCTCGGCGACGCCGTGACCATCGACGTGCAGAATGCCTCCGGCGATTCCGTCAACTGCGGCACTATCGTCAACGGCTTTGTCTCCAAGGGCGTCGACCTCATCATGGCGAACGCCACTCCGGCCCTGACCGCTGCCGTCTCCGCCACGGCTGATATTCCCATCCTCGGCACGTCCATCACGGCCTACGGCGTTGCGCTCGACATCGACGATTTTAGCGGCACGGTCGGCGGCAACGTCTCCGGCACGTCCGATCTGGCCGACCTGCAAAAACAGGCCCAGATGATCCTCGACTGGTTCCCCGAGACAAAGACGGTCGGCCTGCTGTTCTGCTCCGCCGAGCCGAACTCCCGCTACCAGATCGACGAGGTGCGCAAGGCGCTCGAGGCCCAGGGCGTGACCTGCGAGGAATTCGCCTTCACCGACAGTAACGACGTTTCCTCCGTCGCCCAGAAGGCTGCTGATTTCTCCGACGTCGTCTACATCCCGACCGACAACACCGCCGCTTCCAACACCGAGGCGATCGCAAACGTTCTGATTCCCGCCGGTGTTCCCGCGATCTGCGGCGAAGAGGGCCTCTGCCGCGGCTGCGGCGTGGCGACGCTGTCCATCAGCTACTATGATCTCGGCGTGACCACCGGCAAGATGGCCGCGAAGATCCTGAAGGGCGAGGCCAATATCTCCGAAATGCCCGTCGAATACACCGACGCGACCCCGAAGTACAACGCCTCCATCTGCGACCAGCTCGGCATTACCCCGCTGGACGGCTACGAGGCCATTGACGGCTGATTTCAGCCGGCCGGTCATGGACATATGCCCATGACCGGCCCTGTATGAAACACTGTTTGCCCCTGCAATCGGCCGATAACCGGTTTTCTTTGCCGGTCGATTGCAGGCGCAGACCAAGAAGGAGAATGACTATGAATTTCCTTTCCGCGCTACTAAACTCGCTGCCCGGTGCAGCGGCGCAGGGCCTCATCTGGGGTCTGATGGCCATCGGCGTCTACATTACCTTCCGCATTCTCGATGTGGCCGACCTGACCGTCGACGGCTCCATCGCCACCGGCGGTGCGGCAGCTGTCATGCTGATCCGCGCGGGCATGAACCCGTGGCTGGCGCTGCTGTGCGCGTTTGTCTGTGGGATGCTCGCGGGCTTTGTCACGGGGATGTTCCACACCAAATGCGGCATTCCCGCGATCCTGTCCGGCATTCTGACGCAGCTTGCGCTTTACTCTATCAATCTTCGCATCATGGACAGCAAGGCCAATCAGGCCGTCGGCGTGGATAAATACCCCTTGATGGTGTCGCAGCGCTTTGTGCGTGACCTGAGTCTGAAAAATCCGCTGCCAGTGCTGCTTCTTTTCACATTCGGCGTGATCGCGCTTCTGTACTGGTTCTTCGGCACGGAGCGCGGCTGCGCCATCCGCGCCACCGGCGCGAATCAGAACATGGCCCGCGCACAGGGCATCAATACGAACGCGAACGTTGTATTTGGCCTCATGCTTTCGAACGGTCTTGTCGCCCTCTCCGGCGCGCTGCTCGCACAGTTTCAGGGCGCGGCGGATGTCAACATGGGCCGCGGCGCGATCGTCATTGGCCTTGCTGCCGTTATCATCGGCGAGGTCATCTTCGGCAAGCTGTTCACGAATTTCGGCCTCAAGCTTCTGGCCGTGTCCATCGGCGCTGTGATCTATTACTTTGTGCTCCAGATCGTGCTGCAGCTCGGCCTGAACACGAACGACCTCAAGCTCATCACGGCGCTGATCGTCGCGCTCTTCCTCGCCATTCCGTATTGGAAGGGCAAAATGTTCCATGGAAAAGCCAAAAAGGAGGAATCGCGCCATGCTTGAGCTTATCAATGTCTGCAAAACCTTCAACCCCGGCACGGTCAACGCCAAAACGGCGCTGAATGACCTGAATTTGACCCTGAACGACGGCGATTTCGTCACTGTCATCGGCGGCAACGGGGCAGGGAAGTCGACTATGCTGAACGCCATTGCGGGCTCGTTCCAGATCGACAGCGGCAAGATCGTCATTGACGGCACGGACGTCACCGGCCTGCCGGAGCATAAGCGTGCCGCGCTTCTCGGCCGCGTGTTTCAGGATCCCATGATGGGCACCGCGCCCACCATGCAGATCGAAGAAAACCTCGCCCTCGCCGCCCGCCGCGGGCAGCACCGGGGATTGAAATGGGGCATCACAAAGGCGGAGCGCGCCGAGTACCAGAAACGTCTCCATGCGCTCAATCTCGGCCTTGAGGAGCGCATGACCGCGAAGGTCGGTCTGCTCTCCGGCGGCCAGCGGCAGGCGCTGACGTTGCTCATGGCCACGCTGGTCACCCCCAAGCTGTTGCTTCTCGACGAGCACACCGCCGCGCTCGACCCGCGCACGGCAGCCAAGGTGCTTGACCTGTCTGACCGCATCGTGCAGGAGCACGGGCTGACCACGCTGATGATCACGCATAACATGAAAGACGCCATTGCCCATGGCAACCGCCTCATCATGATGGACGCCGGTCAGGTCGTCGTGGACGTGTCCGGCGAAGAAAAGAAAAAGCTGACCGTCCCGGATCTTCTCGCCATGTTCTCCCGCGCCAGCGGCAGCGACGAAGCCAACGACAAAATGCTGCTGTCCTGAATATTACACCGTAGGGGCGGACGACTCTGTCCGCCCTCCCTTTTTTACAGTATGCCTCCCGCCGGCCCCTACGATCCAGCGCGGAGGTGCACCTGAATTCGCCGAAGATTTCTGTAGATCCTCTGCTTTCTGCGGGCCGACAGAGTCGTCGGCCCCTACAGAGATTCTGCGCGTTTTAGAAACGCGCCCCGCCCCCTACAGCTTTTCCGGCTGCGGAGGCGGTTTTTGCCCGGTTTTGCAGCGAAATACGGTTGAACTCCGGAGAAAAGCGCGCTATACTGTAAGCAGACAGATACAAGAAAGGAAGTCTGAACCATGAAAAGAGTCGGAAGATGGACATGGATGCTGCTGACGCTGCTTCTGCTGCTGTGCGGAACAGTGCTTGCGGCCAATGCAAAAACTTATATCGAGTTAGACAAACCGGTTGAGGAAACGCTTACCAGTACATGGAATAGTAGAGATCGTTATCTGAATGTACCAGTTGATGGAATGCGCATTATGGTCGATTGGCAGAGTGAAGACACCTGCGATATTTTCATGAAAGGCTGCGGTAGTTCCTATGTACAGGACAAGCTGGTCTTTAGTGCGAAAGAAGCTGGCGAATATTATGTTGATATACATGATTATTCACTGAAGGATGGAGCAAAAAAAGACATTCGGTTTACGCTTCATGAATACAAAAACGACGCACAGGAGCCGAACGACGTAATACCGACCGAGCTGCACGACGGCGATGCCATCAGCTTTACGCTGGACGGTGGTGATCGGGATAAGTTTGCAATTACGACAACAAAGTCCGGGCAGGATATTGCGTTGACCATCGGCGGTTTTTCCTATGCCAGCCGAGATACATTTGACATCGAGTGGCAGGATAATGCCGGCCGCGTTGTGGAGAAAAACGGTGTATACTATCTGCATGCCGGGCAGCCGGGGCGCTACATATTTACGCTGAAGGAACGGAGCAACAGATCACCGAGCATTACGAGAACGATGTCCGTGCAGCTTCTGGACGGAGACGGACATGAACTGAACGATACGGCGCAGACGGCCACGCCGCTGCCGATCGGCACGGATGAGACGTTCACCCTCGGCGGTATCGGCGATGAAGACTGGTTCTGCTTTGAAGCTGCTCCGGAGGACGGACAGACGAAGCTCTATACGCTACGTCTGCTGGATTTTGACCTTGAAAACCCGGAGAACGTCTGCTACGAGATCTACGCGCCGGATGGAACAGTCGTTATTTCTGAAACAGCGGTCAGCTCCCGTCATGCGCGCGTCTTATCGTGCAGCCAGCAGGGGCAGTATGCCGTCAGGTTATATCCGAAATACGTATATAATAGCTCAAAATATTATGCCTCGATCCAGCGCGCAGCGCTCCGCATCCGCGTGGAGGAGGGCGGCGACGACCCCTATGAAAGCAATGATACCTGGCTCGACGCAGCCTATATCGAGCCGGGGCAGCTGGTCTCCCATGTTTTAAGCAGCGGTGATACGGACTGGTTCTGCTTTACTGTTCCGGAAGATCACATGACGCTGCACGTCAGCTCTGACTGCGCTGGGGTGTTTGCCAGTGTTTATACCGGGCAAGATCTTGCAGAATATGGGGAATCTGCAAAAACAATTTGGAGCGAAACCTCCAAACGCGCCAACAATCTGTATTGGAAACTCGACGAAAAGGGGCTTTACTACATCAGATTGAGCAACGGCTCCAGCGAGAAAATCTGCTCGACGACGATCTCGCTGATTCCGCCGGAAGCGATTGAGGACAATGACGCTTGGTACCGCGCCACGCCGCTCTATGAGGAGTTCACGCAGGCGTTTGATATCTCTGCGCCGAATGACATCGACTGGTTCTGCTTTACAGTACCAGAGGGCAGCCTGATAACTTTGCTGCTGAACATTACCAAAGTAGAATCCGGGTCTGGATCGAGCGGGGTTTCCCTGTATCGAAAAGCGTATTTTGACGGACAGGACGATAAGTGTATTCAATGGTGGGGCACCTATGAAGGTTCGACAATGAAGGCAAACGCATTGGAACCGGGTATCTATTATCTGAAAGTAGCTGCTCATTCGTTTGAAAACAGACAAAAATTTAGCATTTGCTACAAGTTGGTGCCCCAGTTGAATAACGACACAATTGCAGCCGCTACGTCGCTGACAGAAAGAGTGTGGCAGGCTGTGTGGCAGACAGGCTATTTCTCCATCGGTGAGCACAAGGCCGGCGAAGTCGTCCAGATTCAACGAGACGAAGGCGGGAATGAACCAAAAAACAATATTTATGTCTATGATGCTGACGGAAAAAGAATTGAAAGTTCTGGCTATGCCAGTTTCAGCTTCCGGATTCCCGCAGACGGAGTCTACTTTCTTAAAATACCTGAATTTGATATTCATCTGAATGCAGAAAATGAACCTATGCGCACAATGCGCATTCGGTACTATACCCACAACGATAAAATTGGAGCAGCAGAAAGCATAGCCATGCGCCCGAACGAATCCGTATTCCTTGATCTGTGGTTCAGTCCGGAGATTAGCAGCCGCTTGGAAGTCGAATCCGAAGATGAAGCACTGACATATGATTCAAAAACGGGATATCTGACTGCACCCAACACTCCGGAAGGGAGCGCCGACCTTGTCTTCTCCAACGGATATCCGGAAGGCGATGAAAGACGGATCGAGGCGGTCACGCACGTTATCTGGTCGGAAAATCCGCTGTCAGATATTTCGATTTCCAATGCGCCGCAGTCTCTTCCCGTCGGCAGTTCCGTGCAGTTGGAGGCAGCTGTAACCCCGGATGATTATATCGGTCGCGTTTCCTGGGAAAGCTCCGACCCCTCCGTCCTCCGCGTGCTCTCCAACGGCAAGGTCGTCGCTGTTGGACAGGGTGAAGCGGTGATCACGGCGAGTGTTGGCGAAGCCACTTCGTCCGTCACCATCACCGTCACCGGCGAACAGCCCGGTGAGTCCGACCTTACCGGCGTCTCGCTCGACCGGTACACACTGACGCTTTACGCCGGAGAAGAGGCTGAACAGCTGACCGCGACGCTGAAGCCCGAGGGCACAGAAGCGACCATCCGCTGGACGTCCAGCAACCAGACCGCCGCCACCGTCAGTCAGGACGGCAAGGTCACGCCGCTTGCTGCGGGCATTACCGTCGTAACGGCGGCAGCGGGGGACTACCGCGCCAGCTGCATCGTGACTGTCCAGCCAAAACGCGTCCGCGTGACCGGCATCCGGTTTGACGAGCCGACGCATACGCTCATGATGGGCAGCACCGTCACGCTCCAGCCCATCATCGCCCCGGACGACGCGACCGTCAAAAATCTGACCTGGGTAAGCAGCGACGAGCAGACCGCGACCGTCTCCCGCACGGGCATCGTAACGGCTCTGTCCGTCGGCGAAACGACCATCACCGCTACAACGGTCGACGGCGGCTATTCCGCCGAGATCAAGATCATCGTCACCGCTGCCGCCCAGCTGGGCGACGTAAACGGCGACGGCTATATCGACGCGGCCGACGCACTGCTCTGCCTGCGCACCTCCGTGGGTCTCATTATGCTCACGCCGGAGCAGGAAGCCGCTGCGGACGTCAACCACGACGGTCTGATCGACGCGGGCGACGCGATCCTGATCCTGCGCTACGATGCAAGACTCATCCCGAGCCTCAACTGACGGGGGCCGCGCCATGAAAAAAAGACTTTTCCCACTGCTCCTCGTCCTGACGCTCCTGCTCACCCTCTGCACGCCCTTCGCACAGGCCGAGGGCCGCACACTCTCGATCACCTCGGCCAGCGGCCGCGCAGGCGAGACAGTCTCGGTGCAGGTGCGCCTGACCGGCAGCGTGTACAGCGGCAGATTCGAGCTTGCGTATGACGCGGATGAGATTGAGCTGCTCCAATGGAGCGGCGCAGACGGCGCAATGTGCGTCTTCAACCACGAACAGCCCGGTCTGCTGCTCGTGACATTCGTGTCGACGACTGCACTGGAAAACACCAGCCTTTGCACGCTGCAATTCCACGTTTCTGCGGCGACGCCGGAAACTGGAAGCGCCCTCACGCTGAAAAGCATCCGCCTGTATGACGAAACCGGCACGTCCGTCCCGGCAACGGCCGAAAAGGGAAGCATTTCCCGCAGCACCGCCCGCCTGACCCTCAGCCGTGAACAGACAGTGGAGAGCCGCTCTGTCCGCATGACGTTCAGGCTGGAAGGGGAGTTGTCCCCGGCAGGCGGAAATTTCACCCTGCAATATGACCCGGACTGCCTGCAGCTGACCTCGGTTCTGAAGCTGCACCCGGCCGTTGAGCTTCTGACATGGAACGAGCCGCAGCCCGGTACGGTGCACGTCAGCTTCAGCGGCACGCAGCCGCTCTCTACAGGAGAGCTTTGCGCCGCCATGTTCCGCACCGTCGGAACGGCGGGGGATACGTCCGCCGTCACGCTGACGGACGTGCGTATGTACGACACAGACGGAAAATCGATTGACGCGTCCGCCGAAGACGGCAGCGTCGATGTGGTGCTCCCATCCGACCGTGCGCCAAAGCTCTGGGCTGTCGGCGGTGCGATCCAGCCGGACGGCTCTGCGGTCGTATCCGTTGTTTTACAGGGGCGCGGCATCGTCTGCGGCGGAAGCTTCACCCTGACCTACGACCAGTCGCTTTCCGTGCAGGCCGAGCCTGCTGGCGGCTGTCAGATCAACGCCGAGCCGGGCAAGCTCCGCGCCAGCTTCGCCTCGGCTACGCCCGTCGCCGATCAAGTCAGCCTGCTGAAACTCACGATTCAGAACGCCGTTCCCGGCGCAATTGACCTGTCAAACGCGATTTTCCGCGACGACAGCGGCAGCGCCGCCGCGGACGTGTGGCCCACGACGCTGAGTTACACCACTTCCGCTGCGGCCTTTGCCGGAACACTGCGCGCCGACACGTCTGCCGGTCAGACGCAATATCTGCTTGACGTGGACGTGAGCGATATGCGCGCCGGGACCCCGGAGGCGCGAACGGAGTTTACCTGCCTGCTGGCGCTGTATGACAGCGACGGTCTGATGGAAGGCCTGTCCGTTCAGAAAATCGCCGCGTCGGATACCGGCGTAAACGAGCTGACGCTGACAGCCAGCGCGTCCAAGACACCCGCATATGCTAAAGTCTTTCTTCTTTCAGACGCGTCCGCCGGCCTTCCGCTCTGCGGCGCACTGCAGGCCGCGCTGGAACGCAGATGAACCGCAGCGCGCGGACGGCGGAAACCGTCTCCGATGTGTACCTTGCGCTGATGCTGAGCGCATTTCTCCTCTGGACGGGGCCGGACGGCTACACCAAGATTCTGGAGGCCAAATACCGGCTGTTTTTGCTTCTGACGATCGTCTATTGCGCCGCTGCGGCGCTGTCTGCACTGCGGCAGATCAGAACGGTCTGCTTCTGCAAGCTGCTGCGTGCCGTCCGCCCGGCTGAATGGCTGATGCTGGGGTACGTGCTGTGCAGCCTGCTCTCGACGTTCCTTTCACCGTGGCGCGCTGACGCGTGGCTTGGTCTTTCACGGCGCGAGGGACTTTTGACGCTTGCGCTGTATGGCGCGGTCTTCCTGCTGCTGGGGCGGCTTGCGCGCCCGAAAGCATGGCTGCTTGACGTTTTCGGCGCGGCCATGAGCCTATGCTGCCTGCTGGCGCTCTGGCAGCTGGCGGGCGGAAACCCGCTTGGCCTGTACCCGAAGGGGCTGGCCTATTCCGATGCCGGAACCGCCTACAGCGGCGCATATCTCGGTACTATCGGCAATACAGACCTGCTGGCGGCTGTGATGTGCGTGGCCGTACCCGCATTTTTCTATGGCGCGTGGAAGCTCCGCCGCTGCTGGCTGCTTGTGCCGCTGACGCTGTGCGTGACTGTCAGCGTCAGGATGAATGTCTCCGCCGGACTGCTCGGTACTGCAGCCGGCCTTGTTCTGCCGCTTCCGCTGGCGCTGGACGAAAAAAAGCGCCGCGCAGCGACAATCATCATTGGAGGTGTCCTGCTTGCGGCGTTCCTCGCGGTATTCCTGCTTCCGGGACTGCCCGGAATGCTCGGTGAAGCGCACGCGCTTCTGCATGGCCGCGCGGAGGACGATTTTGGCTCCGGCCGGATCTATATCTGGAAAAACGTCTGGCAGGCAGTAAAGGAGCGACCGCTGTTCGGCGGCGGCCCGGATACGCTGTCCCGCCGTATTACGGCGTATTTTGAGCGGTACGACGAAGCCGGACACATTGTACGCCGTACTGGGATCGATACGGCGCACAACGAGTATCTGAACATCCTTGCAAATCAGGGCCTTTTCGCCCTGCTCTGCTGGCTGGGCGCGCTTGGCTACTCCGCTGTCCGCTTTGTACGCAGGGCAGGGGAACGGCCCGCAGCTCTCATCTGTGGCAGCGCAGTGCTCGGGTACTGCGTGCAGGCGTTCTTCGGGATCTCCATGTGCCTGTCAACGCCGTTTTTCGTGATCGCATGGGCAATGCTCGAAACCCGGGAAAATTAAAATGACCGCGCTGGCGCTGCCAGCGCGGTTTCTGCATATCGTGGAAGCCCTATTGTGCGCAGCGGTAGCAGACCTCCGGATCCGGCGCGGCTTCGCCGCGCTTGAATTTCAGAAGATTCTCCACCGTGGCCGCTGCAATGTTGTTTAACGCCTCGCGGGTCAAAACCGCCTGATGAGACGTGACGATCACATTCGGCATGGCAATCAGCCGCACCAGCACATCGTCCTCAACAATGCTGTCCGAACGATCCTCGTAGAACAGGTCGCTCTCTTCCTCGTAAACGTCCAGACACGCAGCACCGATCCTGCGGCGCTTGAGGCCGTCAATGAGCGCCTCCGTGTCGATCAATGCCCCTCTGGAGGTATTCACGATCACGACCCAGACAAAGAATACGACGAGTGTTTTGGATAGAAAAAGAGCTATCTGACTTCATTTGAAATCAGATAGCTCTTTTCTTGAGAATAATGAAATTCTGTTGCCAAATCGTTGCCACGAGGGGCATCAAGGCTCAAAAAGTCCAGTGTCTACGGGCTTTTTTCGACCTCTGAAATCATTCCCACTCAAGTCTTGGGCTTTGATTTAGGGTTATAAAATGCACTCTCGATACGCTTTTCGTCCAAATAATCCACGTATTTCGGGCTGTACATAGGTTCCTTGCGAATTTTGTAGCCGTTTTGTAGCCAGCTATTTTATACGTACTAACCGTTCGCAACGACTTGTTTTGAATGATTCGCGACAGGTTTTGATATGATTCCAGCCAATAATCACCCGGAAATTGACCGCCTAATTCACCTCAAAAAACATCTTGGAGGTATGACCATGAGCAAACTTATATCCTGTCAATTCAACATAGACACAGCCTGCGTGGAATTGGTTTTTGATGATGGAAGCCAGATTTCCATTGACTGCACCGCCGTTGAAAACGAAGTTGCCGATAACCGCTTCCAGCGGTCAGAGCTGGATTATCTGATTTACAATGATCCACTTGCGTATGCCGATCTGGTTCTGAACGGCGATCCCGAAGCCTACCTGAACGCCGTGACAGATTACGACACCCCTCGATAGCTGACGGGAAGAATATAGCGCAACGGGTTGCGTCTGTCAATGGTCAAGATGAACGCTTCGCGCCATTGACTGTCGCCGCCTGCCGCGCTTTTGGGGCAGACAAGGCGGGCAGGCACAGATTGTGCCTGCCCGCCAAAATCAATTTTTGCATAAATCCTGCCGTATATGGGGCAGGCAGGAAAAAAGCGCAACCGCTTTTCGTCGATTGCGCTTTGGTGGGTGGGAATTGTTCTATGAACTTTTTACAAAATCACTCCTGCTGGAAATGACGCATGAAAACCTCATTCGCCGCTTGCAGGGATTTGTGATACTCTCGGTAAGCGGGGCTAATCCTCTGCATTGCGGGAATGAATACATCGTTATAGCCGCTCTCCCTTTGGAATTGCTTTAGATATTCTTGCAGTCGGTAGACGGGAGATGCCTTATATTCCTCCGATTCCGCAACCGCTCGATATTGTTCGAGCAGTTCCTTGTTGCCGTGAATATACTTTTCCGGGTCTGTCATAGCTGCCGCAAGTGCAGCAGATGCGCTTTGCGTCACAGCAGCATCAGCATTTTCTCTAATCTCATCAAGATACTGCTGCACATCGCTGGGAACAGCTATTGAAATGCCGTCCAAGTATCGGATGATCGTTTCAAACGCTTCCCTCTGCTCATTCGTTGTGATTGCTTCGCTCAAAAACGGAGTGAAGTGCAAGCACACGAATTTTCCATAGAAGCCCGGAAACTTATCAAGGATACGGTTCAATATGGATTGCTTGTTTTGAAGCGCCTCCACTTGTCCTTCAATATGCTCCCAATCGCCGCTTTCCGCAAGTTGTTTTATCAATGCCTGCTTTGTTTGCAGCTCGACGATTTCAAGCTCTTTCCTGTTGAGGACATCGTAAATTGCTGTACGGCTATCATTCTCAAGAATTGTGCGAATCTCTGGAACGGAAAAGCCCAGTCCGCGCAAAACTGCAATCCGCTTGAGCTTCAAAGCATCTGTCTCGGAGAACTGCCGATACCCGTTTTCTGTTATCCTTGGCTGGATTAGTCCCTGTTCTGTGTAATACTCAACTGCTTTTTTGGTCAGGTTACATTCTTTGCATACTTCATTTATGAGCATTGTACTCACCTCCACATACAGGATAAGCTATTCCCCAAGGTGCCAGTCAATAGGTTTTTCAAAGAATTATAGCAGATTTTTATGAACGCTTCTACCTATATCGTTTACGCCGCACTTTTTCGCCGCCTCGCTTGCCGCCCTGCGGCGTTCTGCGCTGTATGGGGAAGGCAATGAAAAAGCGCAACCGATTTTTGTCGATTGCGCTTTGGCGTTTTTGATTATCGACCGTTCGAGGCTGTACCGCACTGTGTGCACGGTAAAAACTCGGTTAAAATCACAGAGCCGTCTTTGCCGCTCATATTGATGGAATAGCTTATGGTTTCGCCGCTGTCATCGACGTAGGATACCCCGTAATACGGCAGCAGACCATAGAATGTCAGATTCAGCAGCAGCGGACGCTCCGGCGTCAGCTCGTCCAGAGCGTACAGCTCTTCTGTGAAAAACGATAGGCTGCTGCTCATAGAAGCCTCGATTCCCAGCACCTTGAAGTCCTTTACGGCATACTCGCAGGAAAGCAGCACCCTGGCCAGCGGCTCTGCCGTACTGACGGAAACCTCGTGGTAATCGGAAATGCCGTCCAGCACATCCTCTGCCCAACACGCCTGAACCGCCGGTTCAAACGCCTGCCGGATGCGCTGCAAAGTGTGTGCTTTTTCCGCACCTTCGGTTTCTCCGTTATACAAATCCCACGGCAGGAAGCGGTAGGCCGGGAAGTTTCCAGTTTCCCCTTTTGTCACAAAATAGGTGTACTGCTCATAGGCGCAGAGCCTGCCGTCCGCATCGAGGTACATTCCGCCCGCCCACGGAATATCATCGGGAGAAGCCGTCAGAAAGGCGGGTTCCCAGCAATAGACCGTGTAGCTGCCGCTTTCATCCGTAAGGACTTCTTTTTGATAAAACTGCACAACCTCATAGCCGGTGAGGATATCCGTTCGGGAGGGAGAGGCGCACTGCGCGGCCAATCGCTGCGCCCGCCGGTCAAGAAGGTCCTGATAGTGTTCATAGGCGTTTTTGTCTATATGTTCTTCGGTGCGGTAGCCGTTGCGGATCAGCCAGTAGAGCGCTTCGTCCTCAAAGCTCATGCGGGAGCTGTCGCCTTTTCCGTTGAAACAAATGCCGTTTATGTGGTTTTCATCCAATCCGGCAAAGAAAACGAAGTGTTCGTCAGATGAGTTATATGCGTCAGGCTCCCCGGAGAGGTATATCTCCATCGTATAATGGTCCAAGCCCTGACCGGGCTGCTCGCTATGGTGTTCCGCTGCGGCATTGAGGACGGAGGCCATGTCTTCGGCGCTTACATGCTCACGAGAAAAGAATGATGAGATATATTTGATTTCCTCTGCTTTTACCGTTGCCATCCGCTCGACGATCCCCGCTTTTGCAGAGTCCCCGTCGGCTGGCTCGTTTGGCTTTGCGCCGCAGCCCGCTGTCAGCAGGCAGAGCGCAAACGTCAGCACAATAATTGGCAGTCGTTTCATAAAAGGCTTCCTCCTTTCGGGCATATCATCATCTTTTGCTTTGCGCGGATAAACCTATCCAATATAATTATACCATGCAAGGCACGAACTTTTCAATTCCAGTCTCCATACAAATGTGCAACTTTTCTATGAACACCGCACTTTTTCGCCGCCTCGTTTGCCGCCCTGCGGCGTTCTGCGCTGTATGGGGCGGTCAGACGGAAAGAGAAACGCCCCTTTGCAATCACAAACTCCATGCAGCCCGTGTCCGGGTCTGTGTCGGTCTGCTGGCAGATCGCCGGGTAGCGGC
>ENA-OPCN01000749-OPCN01000749.1-human-gut-metagenome-genome-assembly--contig:-NODE-749-length-26408-cov-4.238910_pt1 | contig 26408 bp, 28 predicted proteins | sample MGYA00241567_ERZ501485 | MGnify/ENA primary metagenome ERZ501485 (study PRJEB25962, sample SAMEA2042579) | human gut metagenome | biome: human gut; feature: human-associated habitat; material: faeces...
CGCTTGCGATCAAAAAGAAGTACGGCAAGAATGCCATCCTCAAGGCGATGAATCTGGAAGAAGGCGCAACTGCCAAAGACCGCAATGCGCAGATCGGAGGGCATAAGGCATGAAGGATCAAACAAATCGGGATTTGACGGGATGAAAGCGAGAAATAATTATGGAGATATTTACTTTTAACGGCTATGATGGAGAAAAAATAGCACTGAAATTAAAAGAAGTCATAGGATTTCCTGATTCAACAAGCTATGAAGGTGGCTACGGTATAATTTGCTCATTGGAAATTGATGTTGGCTGTTATAAGGCGAAATTTGATAGATACTATTCAGCAACAGGTGCTTTGTATAGTTTTTCAAATCAATTAAAGGAATGCTACGAAAGATTGGAAGGAGAAGCAAAGTATGCACTGCTCTTAGAAAACGATTTAATATTTACCGTAACAATGGGTTCTTCTGGACATGCAACGGTAAAGGGTAAATTTCAGGAAAGGCCTGACATTAATAATGTTCTCTCTTTTGAAATGGATACAGATCAATCATGTTTCCTCTCTGTAATTAGCGGAATAGAAAGTCTGAAAGATAAATATGGAGATATGCAAGGGCTAAAATAAATGGAGTTGTCGATAAATCCCAGTTTATCTAAGAGGTGAGGTGCAGAATGCGTATGAACAATAGGTACGACGAGATTATGGGGCTTCCTCACCATGTCTCCAAGACGCGCCCTCAGATGCCCATGTCAGATCGAGCGGCGCAGTTTGCACCCTTCGCCGCCCTCACGGGCTACGACTCCGCTATCAAGGAAACCGGGCGTCTGACCGACGAAAGGATTGCGCTTGACGAGGAAGCGCTGACCGCATTGGACAGGAAGTATCAGCTTCTCATGGATACCCTCGATGATGCATCCACCTCGATCTGTGTGTCGGATGACAACTGCTGATCCTGCAAATAGTAGGTCGCTTCCGCGGTCTCATAGCGGTATTGCGGGACGCCGTTGATCACTCCGGTCTTAACCGTTTTCGTTACCACGGTTATCGTGACCGGCTTGTAGGTATAGTAAGCGACCGGCGCGATTACTTCATTTTCCCGTTCAACCGAGGTTACGGGAAACATTTTGACTGCCAAACCGTCAAGTTTCTTTTTCATATCCTCCGGGTCGTTGCTGAGTTGTTCCACTGAAGTGGAATATGCCGACAAAATATAGGCGGTGTCATACCCGGCTGAGCTTTGTGCATAATTGATCAGCGCATTCATCGAAAGCTCCCGGTCATAGCCGCCGTCTGAAATCAGGCGTTCCACCTCAGCCATCGAAGCATCGTACCCGGCTTGGACAATATCCGAAACCGTCTCGGAGAGATTTTCATAGATCTCCGTGATGGATACCGTCGGCTCATTGCCGTCGATACCGAGTGCTTTATTGATGATCCCGGGCAGCTCTACGATCATAACAATGAGGAAAACCACCGATAGGCACAAGCAGACCAGAATTTTAAACAGGGTATGCCGCATCGCCCATGCGGCGGAGATGATCGCGCCCCAAGGACTACCGGCGGCTGTACCGGCTGCAATTTCTGCCACGGCTTTGCCGCCCTCCACACCGGCCTTTACGGTTGCCGCAGCGGCATTGGCTGCTGCTTCCGCGCCTTTTTTCGCCACCTGCTTTGCGGCTTGTTTTCCGGCATTTTTGGCGGCTTTTGCCGCCTGACCGGCCGCTTGGCCGATGTTATCCGAACCGTCTCCCATTTGCTGCTTTTGCGGCTCTGCCATTCTTTCACCTCCGTATTCAAACTGCCAAAGGCAGGCTTGTTTTCTCTTTTATATAGGAAGACAGCCGAACCGAATCCATTGCTCCGATTCGGCTGTCCGCCGTTTATCGTCTCCGCCTTGGCGACTTGATCTCCGTTTGATCACGGGATTTTGGCTCACCATAACGGGACGGTGTGCTTTTGTACCGCACGGTTTCCGTAGAAACGGTGCGTACATTATCGCCGTCATAGACCGGTTTTCCGTTCTCATAAACCGGCTTGCGTTCCACTGCAGCCTCGCCGTGTACTGCGTATCACTGGCTGCCGTGGACATCTTCATATACCTGATAGTCACCGCGGGGAGGTGCATACTGCGATGTATCATAGAACATCGTGCCGGATCCGTTTTCATGCCGGACCTCAAAATGCCCGTCCATACGACCGGATCCATCCACGCTTGTGACCGGTTGCTCGTAACTCGGCATAAAGCTTTGGAACTGTGCCCGATTATAGCCATCCGCCGCGTCGCCCGCCTCAAAGGGAGGCGTTTCTGCGTGCTGATGTATGGCGTACCACTCTACGCCGTTGGATGCCTGAATTGTGGAATGCGGTGCATCCGGCTCGTTATAATATGCACTGTTGTACCATCTGCTCACGCCGCCGTCCGAAGATGCCTCAATGACACCGTCTCCGACCGTTCTGAGCGTTGCACCATCCGCATCCGGGAATGCAGCTGCGACCTGTGCCGCCTCAGCGAAATTGCCGCTGAATACGGGCGCATCATAAAATGCTCCGGCTCCGGAGCCGCTGGCCATCTGATACCACTGACTGCCGTCCGAGGCATTGACAACGGCGTGCGGACCGTCCGGCTTTTCAAACTGGGAAGCATTGAACATCTCGACAGCCGTTTCTTTCCCGTCGGCACCGATCGCCTTTGTGGAGATATGTCCGCCGGTGATCTGCGTATCCGAGAGATCCATGCCTTTCATATGCGGCATATAATTGCCGAGACTGCGGTTGGCAATGTCGCCGCCGATAGAACTGGACACATTCGGTGTTCTGGACGCTACGGAAGAGATGGACTCTCCGGTCAATGTGGCGCCGTTACGGGCTGCCATACCGCCGAAAGCTCGACCGACAAAGCCGATCGTTCCACCGGCGCCCATTCTTGTGCCGCCATCCACGACCGCATCACGGACATACGAATTGCCCTTGAAGCGGTTGGCAAAGCCTGCAGCGAACCCTGTTGCTGCTGCGCCTGTGCCGGTTGCGGCACTGCCTCCGCGGAACACGCTGCCGGCGCTCCTTGCGCCTCCGGCCACGCCGGTGATCACTCGTGCGGCCATCAGCAGTTCCATGCCCATACCGGAGCCGGTCTGGGCTACATTCAGTCCCATTGCCGCGAGATAGCTGTCAAACTTCTGTGCCGTTTTGAGGAACGCCACTGCACAGAACAGCCACAGGAACACATTGCTGTTTCCGTTGGACAAGGCGCCGCCTGTGCCGATGTACTGGCCAACCGAGGTTGAAAAGCCACGCAGGAACCAGACATTCATCACAAGGAGCAATAGCTGCGACCCGACCATCCGGCACCACGACCGGAATACCGGCGTTGTTGCTTTGGATGCGCCCATAGAAAAGGCGAGAGGTGAGGTGTAGCACAGCACACCGACAACGATGTACCGTTCCACCGTTTCAAGCAGCAGCTTGAAATAGTTCCAGCCCAGCGCAATTTCCAGTATGGTGAGCAGCAGCAATCCGACCACCGAGATGGTGGCGATAAGACTGGTCAGGCCGTTTTGAAGGGCCTGCTCGATTCCGGCAAAGGTGAAGTCCTCCGCCGTCATCTGAATGTCCATGAGTGCCGTATATGGCGCTGTTTCGATTTTCAATGTCAACAGGAAAATCGGCTTGGCATATGCGATCAGAAAGGCGAACAACGCACTTCTGCCAAGCAGTATCCATGGGTTTTCTGCTTCCGTTACAGGGCCTCCGAATACACGGAACAACTGCCAGACTGTGATCAAAAACAGCAGTGCCCATGCGGTGTACTGCATTACGGTAAAGGCTTTGGATACAAACGGGAAGTATTCTTCCATTGCCGTCATATCCGTGCCAAGCGCCTGAAGGAACAGCCCGGACACTGCATCCATCATGTCTGACACAACGCTGCTGATCCAGGTGACGATTCCTTCAAAAATCCAGTCAAGCATAGGTGTTCACCTCCTTTCCGCTTGACCGGATCTTTTACGGGTTGTAGTTTCCGCCGCTGATAAGGGGCTGCAGATAGGCAACGATAAAGCCGAGAGAATTCAGAACGATCCAGGTGATCACGATCCTCTTGAGCCAGCTCGTCGCCTCGTCGACGGCTCGCTGATTGCGCGATATCATGCGTACCAGCAGGGAGATAGCGGCCACGGTGACAGCCACGATGGTGCTGATCGCCACAAGCTCTCCGTAGATATCCTTTATGATCATCGAAAAACGATCCCACATATCTGCGGCGAATACCGCCTGTGTCGAAACGAGCAGTGCCGCCACAACGCCCACAAGCGACCAGTATGCGGTTTTGATTTTCCCATCGCGCAGCCGAAGCTGTCTGTTCATGCGTTTAGCCCTCCTTCCTTCAGTATTGGGCAACAAAAAACGCCGTCTCTTAAAGCTTTTCAGCTCAAGAAACGGCGTCGGTTTCGCCCGATCCCAGTTTGGGACGATATTATTTTAGCACATTCGCGTTCCCGTGTCATCGGCAATCGTGTGCCAACTTTTCGCCTTTTTATGAGCATATTCATTTCAGTCCTTCCAGAAGCGTCAGCATTTCCAGCCAGAAGTCCACATCCGGCGCAGCTGTCGCCCACAAGCGAATGGAGAGAACGGAAATGGCCTGCTGACGATAGCGATAAAAGTTCCGTGACGACAGGTTTAGGCGATACAAAACCTCCTGATGGTTGAGCGCCTCCGGCACTATGTAGGCTGTGTAGATGAGATTATACAGTCGTTCGCCGTTGTCCGGCTTTTTTCGGAGCACGGTCAGTGCCTCGTTGAGCCGATCCATCAACAGGCGAGATTTTTGCATGCCCTGCATCCGGCTTTCGATCTTCTTGTTGCCCAGCGCCACCTCGACATCCACATCCTCGATCAGCTTGTCCACGCCTTCAAACGGCCGGTCAAGCTCGGCAGCAACCGTCTCGGGGAAGCATTCCAGCATCCACACCAGCGTGCGATAGTGCTGGAGAAGCATCAGCGTGTTGTGATAGCAGTTTTTTGTCTTTTCCTGTCTGGCAGCACGCTTTTGTGCATCGTCGATCTGGCTGTCTCCCAAGATGCCTCGCTTTGTCAGAAGTGTGATAAAAGCGTCTGACTGCGCTTGTATTCGTTTTTCCTGCTGCTCATACTGCAGTTCATCCTGTTTGCTCATGATAAAACATCTCCTTTGCGATTTTGGTGATATCCGTCGGCCTGCACGGTCCGCGGATTTTATTCGTTTCTTGTACCTTTAGCACGGAATACTCTTTACTCCGGCAGACATACTCACAATTCTTACAGTTCCAACACGGAGAAAAATACGCGCGTATTATACTGCCTGAAAGTGCAACGCGATTTTCTTCCACATTGTCAATCGACTTTTCCACGGCATTTCTGCTGTACCATGCGACCAGCCGGTTGATGTGTTCATTGTCACTGCCTACCTTGTGCGTATTTGCACCCCAAATGCGTATTTCGTCAAGAATACGCAGGATTTCTGCCTGCTCAGGCAAGGAAACCTCAGTATCCATCGGATACGATTTATTGAAAACGAGGCAGCCGTAAGAGCCGGGAAGACGGTACAGAGCAAAGACATCCCTGTGCTTTTTGAAAAATCTCCATACCTTTGTCTTTTCCCAGCCCCAGCGCTGACCCAGTTTTTCCATAGTTAATATGGCGCCGTAATTGCCGTATTGAACAGCCGGCGCCATAAAAGAAAACGCATTGCCCGGTTCTTCTGATACTGTGTGGCACCAGAGATCCAGCCATGCGTCTGCTGCATCAAATATATATCGCTCCTCGGCAAGTCGCTGCGTAATATTGCGGGGGGAGGCAGAGAAACCCAAAACCGTCTGTGGCACACACGGTTCCGTTCATGCACTCCTCGCCGGAGCATTTTACGACCCAATCCGTTAATTGATAGGTCAGCCTTTTGGTTTTGCTGTCCAGTGTGTATTTCAGATAACCGAGGTCTGACAGCTTATCCAGTATCTCTAAAGCCTGTACGCGGCTTTTGATGCCGAGAATACTCTTCAGCCCAACAATACCTCCGGACCACATTCCGGGGCTCACAGCGTTCTTATAGCCACAATAGAAGGCGTGTCCCTTGCGAAATGCAGCTCTGGCGGCAATCTTTGCCCAGACACCCATAATACCTTTGCCGGCCGGCAGGGTATCTCTTCGGAGCTTTACCCATTCATACTTCATCAAGCATTTCAACATCAGCGCCTCCTTCCTTGGAATAATAAAAAAGACGACCATTCCGTCGTCACATAGTATCAGTCTTCGATTCTTACGATCAGTCCGTTCAGCTTGATCAGCTTCACGCCTTTGAGATACCAGAACTCACCGAGTTCGATTCTCGTCGGGATCCACTCTCCGTCAAGAAGCACCTCCAACCGTTCTCCGCAGTGAAGGCCGCCGTAGTAATCCAGCGGCCCGAAGCGAATGTCCATCCGACCGATTACATCATCCTAAATCAGTACACCTTGTTTTTTCATCCTTATCCTCCTCGTGAAATAGGAAAAGCCGAATGAGTTTCAGCGCTCATTCGGCTTTTCTGTGTGACAGGCTATTCAATATGTTTTGCTCGGCTGCCTATAGATCGGCTCCTCCTTTCGGGCATATTAAAGTCGAATTATGCCCGGGTCTCGAATCTAATTCTTGGACAAAATCAGCAAAACCCCGGTGTTTATGCGGCATAATCCTCTTTGTGTTATTATACCGCAATCATCGATGCGGCGTACGATTCTGGTTGCTTTCATATATAAAAACTCCTTGCTGCATTTAGTAGTACTCCTATTATCCGTCAAATTTCCGGATTTATGCCGCAAGGGTCATTTTTTTCCACAGGTTACCGGGAGGATCTTCGCTTTAATTCTGCCGGAATTGCGCGGAGCTTTGCCCACAGGGTTTTGCTTTTTTCAATCAAATCATCCATTCTCTGTAATTCGTAAAGAATACATTTTGGAACTATTATTTTCTGTATGTACCACGATGTAAATCTTGAGGACAACAGAGATAATAAAAAAGCATAACATGCCCCGCCTACATTGTCAACCTGCACAAGCATAGGCAATATAGCAGAAAAAGCTTTGTGCATATTTGTTCATTCTGCCGCTATATTTCTCCATCATACACACAGATGTAGGCTGATTTTTCGGGCAGGGCGACGATACCGGCACCTTGCCGGGATTTACAGCCTAACCGTCTACCGAAGCGTGAAACTTCGGTGACAGATAAGCGTGTTAGAATGTCCGTAACGCCAGCAAAAAAGTAAAGAGCGGCATAGCCGTTAAGCTATGCCGCAGACTGTCAAGGCAGATAGACTTCAAAATCTATCTGCCTTGTGCTATTCGGGGAAACCGGTAGCGTGTTTATTTGCCGGACTTCAGGGTAAAGCCGAAGACCTTGCGAGTGAAGCCGCTCTGCATATTTTCCACGGTGGTCACCTGCATGGTGTGCCGCTTGATGCCGGAACGGTTCCACAGGGCGGCGAATTCCTCCGCAAACGCCCGCAGCGTCGGCTCCTCCTGGCTGGCAAGGCAGGGTAAAAAGTAGGTCACACAGAACAGGGCGTCCGTTTCCAACATAGTTTTGCGCTTGAGCCAAGAATAGCGGGCCCAGTCTGCCTGCAGGCCGGAGAGAATACTCTGGGCCAAGGTGTGGGTATCCGTCCCCTCCGCTAAGATCTCGGCATACAGGGGTGCGCAGTCCTGCTGGTGTGCCTGACAGTATTTGAGGTACTCGCGCTTATTAAAATGGTCCATAAAGGAGCGGGAGCCTGTGATGAGCTCGGAATAGTTCAACCTTAGTCCCCCTTTCGTTTACCATTGTAGCCGAGCTGTAGGCTGATGTCCGCCGTCACCGCCAGCAGGCGCTCAATGGTGTCTTTTTTGAACTCAGGGGTCACACGAGAGGCTCGGGTAGACACGCTGACGGCAGCGACGGGATCGCCGGCGTAATTAAAAATGGGGCAGGCAATGCAGTAGACCCCCACTTCATTTTCCTCGTTGTCGGTGGCGTAGCCCGTTTCCCGAATGACGGCCAGAGACTGCTTCAAAACATTTAGGTCGGTGATGGTGTTGGGGGTGATGGCACGGATGTCGCTGGCGTTCCATATATCGTCTACATTGTGCTCGGGCAGGAAGGCGAGGATGCATTTGCCAACACCGGTGCAATACAGCGGGTTGCAGCTGCCCACGCGGGATCCCATGCTCATCAGCATGGTGCCCGGCTCGACCTTATAGAGATAGGTAACATACGGGCCGTCCCGCTGCACAAGGTGAACAACTTCGCCTACATAATTGGAAAGGGCGTTGAGACGATCTTTGGCAATGGCCACCAGATCGAAAGACCCCGACAGCCTGCCGCCGATCTCCAAAAAGCGAAGGGTGAGGCAGTACTTATTCGTGTACATTTCCTTTCGAGCGTAGCTCCGATTTACCAGACAGTGTAAAAGGCGGTGCACGGTGCTGGAGTGCAGCCCGGTCATTTGCGAAAGTTCCCGGATCGACAAACCCTCCGGCGCAGCGGATAGGATCTCGATGATGTCTAAAACACGGTCAATTGACTGAACAGGAGCCGCTGAAATGTTCTGCGGCGCAATGCGATTCATAAGAAAAATACTCCCCCATTATTATATAATTTATTTATAGTGTAATTTTATAATTTGTTTATAGTATATCAGGAGTAAATTCATTTCGCAATATGAAATGCAATTTCGATGTATGATTCGGCATTTTTCACAACATCTGGTAAAAGCAATTGTAAGGAGTAACAAAAGGCCCGAGCAGGCCGCATTTTGGATATTTTTTTCTTGACAGGGGCTGAATTTGATGGCTTAATAATACCATAATACAAAATATAATTTCATAATGTGAAAAGAGTATGTGCGATGAAGGAACAAGTATTGGACAGCATCCTGCGCAACAAGGTCGTTGCCATTCTTCGAAATGTAGATGATGACAAGATCTACCCCACCGCAGAGGCGCTCTACGCCGGAGGGATCAGACTTCTGGAGGTCACATTCAACCAAAGCGGTCCCGATCCCATCGGCGGCACGGTCAGCCAGATCCGCCGGCTGTGCAAGGAGTTTGAGGGGCGAATGTATATAGGAGCCGGCACAGTGATGACGGCAGAGCAGGTGCAGGCAGCAAAGGGAGCCGGGGCATCTTTTATCATTTCTCCCAATGTTTCCCGGGCCGTCATCGAGAAGACCGTAGCTCTTGACATGGTATCGATGCCCGGCGCCATGACTCCTACAGAGATTGCCGACGCCCACGACTACGGTGCAGATCTGGTAAAGGTTTTCCCGGCATCGATTCTTGGTGCAGCCTATGTCAAGGCGGTTCGGGCACCGCTGGAGCACATTCCCCTTATAGCCGTGGGCGGCATTGACAGCGGGAATGTAGCTGAGTTCGCAAAAGCAGGCTGCTGCGGCTTTGGCATCGGCGGAAGCCTGGTGAGCAAAAAGATGATACAGAGCGGCAACTATGACGCACTGACACAAACGGCAAAGGATATCTTCGCTGCGCTGCAGTAAAACAGATGGAGGCAGACAATGAAAAGAGTAATTACTTTTGGAGAGATTATGATGCGCCTGAACCCCGAGGGCTATCTGCGGTTCGTTCAGGCGGACAGGTTTGAGGCGACCTACGCCGGCGGCGAGGCCAATGTGGCAGTCTCCCTTGCAAATTACGGCATGCGGTTTCGCTGGCCAACTACGGCGAAAACGCCGCTTTTGTGAGCAAGGTGCCGGCCCACGAGATCGGGCAAGCAGCTGTCAATGAGCTGCGTCGCTACGGCGTGGATACATCTATGATGGTTCGGGGCGGCGACCGCTTGGGTATCTACTTTGCAGAAAAGGGCGCCTCCCAGCGTCCGTCCAAGGTGATTTACGACCGGGCCAACAGCGCCATTGCCAAGGCATCCCGCTCCGATTTCGACTGGGACGAGATCCTCAAGGGCGCAGACTGGTTTCACTTCACAGGCATCACCCCGGCTCTGGGCGGGGAGCTGCCCCAGATTTGCCTGGACGCCTGCAAAAAGGCCAAGGAGCTGGGCGTGAAGGTCTCCTGCGACCTGAACTACCGCAAGAAGCTGTGGACCCGGGAGGAAGCCAACCGGGTGATGACGCAGCTGATGTCCTATGTGGATGTATGCATCTCCAACGAGGAGGACGCCAGCGATGTGTTTGGCATTGTGGCCGATAACACAGACATCAACACCGGGAAAATTGACCGGGACGGCTATATCAGTGTGGCCACGAAGCTGCAGGAGCGCTTCGGCTTTGAAAAGGTGGCCATCACCCTGCGGGGCAGCATCAGTGCCTCCGACAACGACTGGGCCGGCATGCTCTACAGCGACGGCAAGGCGTGCTTCTCCCACAACTATCGGGTCCACATTGTGGACCGTGTGGGCGGCGGAGATTCCTTCGGCGGCGGCCTGATTTACGCTCTGCTCAACGGCTACGACCAGCAGAAGGCCATCGACTTCGCCGTGGCAGCCTCCTGCCTGAAGCACAGCGTGGAGCACGACTTCAACATGTGCTCCGTGGCAGAAGTAGAGTCTCTGGCCGGCGGCAATGCGTCCGGCCGGGTGCAGCGGTAAGAAAAATGAAAACACCGTTTTCGCAGGAGAACATCGGCGAAGTGATCTTCGCTTTGCAGCCATCCAGGCCTATATTGTGTACCACGAAAAACGCCGACGGAACAGATCATGTGGCGCCGTTTGGCTGGTGCACGCCCATCTCTCAGTACCCACCTATGCTGGCTCTGGCCATCGCCTGCAAGCCGCATCGGTCGCAGACCCTTGTCAACATCGAGCGGGACGGCGAGTTCGTCGTGAATCTGCCGGACATGTCGCTGGCGGACAAGCTGGTGGAAACATCCTATAAAACAAAGCTGGGAGAAAACAAGTTTGATAGGAGCGGCTTTACCCGCATGTCCTCCCGAATGGTGAAGCCGGTGTGCATCGAGGAATGCAGGGCGCATTTGGAGTGCAGGGTGCGCCGAATCGACTATCCCGGCGACCATGGAGTGATTTGTGCGGATATTGTGTACGCCTGCTATGATGACGATGCGTTCGGGGGGCACATGCTCATTGACACCCGGCATTTTCGCCCGGTCATTCATTTGCAGAATGTGAACCCCAAAGAGGCTGACTCCCAGATCCATGTGTTCCTGAAGGCGGCAGATGTGGAGGTTTGCCAAGTTCCTTTTCCCAAGCAAAAAAGCATTGAACAGTGAACAATAGGAGAATATCATGGGTATTTATACACTAAAAAAGGAAGATATTTCCCCGCTGCTGAAAGGCTTGACTGTATACGGCACCGGCGGCGGAGGTGAGCCGGAATTCGGCCAGGTGATCCTGGACAACGAATTTGCCCAGGGCCGTGACTGCCGAGTCATTGATCTGCAGGATGTGGAGGACGATGCGTTTGTATGCAGCGGCGGGATCATGGGCAGCGTGAAGGCTCTGGAGAATGTCGCCTATTCTGACATCGTGGCCGAGTGGGAAGCCGAATTCCCGCTGGTGAACGCCGTGCGGACTATGGAGCGACTGATGGGGAAAAAGGTGGACTACATGGTCCCCTTTGAGACCGGCGGACTGAATACCCCGGTTATCATGGCGGCCTGCAACCGGCTGGGTATTCCCATGATCAACGGTGACGGCGTGGGTCGTGCAGCCCCGGAGACACAGATGACCTGCTTCATCGGTCACGGTGTCAGCCTGTATCCCATGCCCTTGTCCGACCGCTACGGCAACACCGTGATCGTGGAAAAAGCAGACTCCTCTACTTATGCCGACGAGGTGGGCAGATTCATCGTGTGCAAGGGCGGCGACATGGGAGCAAACGCCCATTACCCCATGAGCGGCGCCCAGTCAAAGAAGGCCTGTGTGCCTGACACCGTCCTGGACGCACTGGAGCTGGGCAGAAAGATCGAGGCCAGCCAGGCCCAGGGCGTCAGCGCATGCGAGGAAGTTATAAAGCACTTTGAGGCCAAGGAACTGTTCTGCGGCACCATTGACAAGATTGAGGGCGTGGACAAGGGTGGCTTCTACCTGACCAATATTCACATGGTGGGTGACGGCTGCTTTGCCGGACACACGGCGGAGGCTGTGTTTAAAAATGAGAGCATGGCCCTGTGGGTGGACGGTGGGCTGAAGATCATGTTCCCGGATCGGCTGTTCATGCTGGATCCCGCCACGGGTCTGGGCGTGCCCACGGTGACATTGCAGCAGGGCACAGCGCTGAAGCTGGTGGCGACGCCCTGCCACCCGAGGATCGCAGAGTTTATCCAAACGCCCATCGGTCAGCAGAGCATGGGCGCTTATCGCTACGGGTATCCGGAGCTGAAGTATTTTGCGTTCAAGAAGTGAGCCTGAAGGGGGGAAAACGATTTGAACGATATTATTTTGGAAACAAAAGGGCTCGGAAAGAGCTTTAACGGCAACTGGGTGCTGAAAGATGTGGATTTTGACCTGCGAAGAGGCGAGATTCACGCTCTGGTGGGTGAAAACGGCGCAGGAAAGTCCACATTTATTAAAATGCTCTCCGGCGTCTACCACCCCGATGCCGGCTCTATTGAGTTGGAGGGCAGTGCAGAGGACATCACCAATGTGGCCGTCAGCGAAAAACTGGGGATCCGCACGGTGCATCAGGAGATTAATCTGGTCCCCTATTTCAGCATTTATGAAAATGTTTTCATCGGTTCCGAAATGACCAAGCGCATTGCTGGCATTAAAGTGATCGACAAGAAGAATATGCGCAAACGCTCGCAGGAAGTGTTGTCCATGATGGACATTCACATTGACCCCAAAACCTCTGTGGCTGCTCTGAACGCCACCATGCAGAAGGTGGTGCAGATTTGTTCCGTGTTGGTGTATGACCCCAAGATCGTTATTTTTGACGAGCCCACGGCGGCTTTAGGTGTCAATGAGCAGAATCATCTGCTGGAGATCATCCGCAAGCTGAAAGAGCGGGGGCTGACGATCATCTACATCTCCCACAACCTGGAAGAAGTGGAGCTGATTGCAGACCGCTGCACGGTGTTCAGAAATGGCGAAAAGGTTGGCCTTCTGGAGCGGGATCAGATGAAGATTGAGAACCTGATTCCGATGATGCTGGGCAACAAAACCTATAACAACTATAAGCGTGACAAGTCCTATGCCACTGACGAAGTAATCCTAGAGTACAAGAATGTCAGCACCCACAGGCTGCAGGATGTGTCCTTCCAGCTGCACAAGGGCGAGATCATCGGCTTTGCGGGCACCGTGGGTGCAGGCAAATCGGAAACGGCGCAGGCTGTTTTCGGAATAGACAAGCTTACCGGCGGCCAGATTCTTGTGGACGGCAAGGAATATAAGCACACCACCGGAGGTGCCATTGCCGCAGGCGTTGCGCTGGTGCCGGAGGAGAGACGGATCCAGGGCATCATTCCGGACTTTACACTAACAAAAAATGTGACGCTGGCCTTCCTGAACAAGTGGATCAAGCGGGGCGTCATTCAAAATAAGAACGAGCGGGTCACTACGGACGAATACATCAAGAGATTGTCCGTTCGAACCACGGATGCCACGCAGTTTATCAAGAACCTCTCCGGCGGCAATCAGCAAAAGGTGATTCTTGCCCGTTGGCTTGCGGGTGACTTCACAATCGGCGTTTTTGACGAGCCCACAAAGGGAATCGACATTAAGGCAAAAGAGGATATTTATATTCTCATCGATCAGCTGGCCTCTGAGGGCAAGGGCGTGATGATGATGTCGTCCTATCTGCCTGAGCTCCTGACCACCTGCGACAGGATCTTTGTTATGAAAGAGGGTAAAATTGCAGGTGAGTTCTCCACCCACGACTTTGAGGGCGATCTGGAGAGCCAAATTACAAAAGTTATGCTGGGAGGAAATATTAATGAGTAAGCTAAATGCCAACAGCCTGAAAAGGTTTGATGCCATCACCATGATCCGCCACTACGGCACGGTGGCCTTCGGCGTGGTCATGTTCATCGTATTCTCTGTGCTGAGTAAGAGCTTCTGCACATGGGACAACCTCATGATTATGCTGCGCAGCATGAGTATGCTGTGCATCTGCGCGCTGGGCTTCACCTTCGTTATGGCGGCCGGCGGTTTCGATATGAGTGTCGGCGATGCATCGGGCCTGGTCAATATAATCTTTGTGTACGCCCTGATCTCTTACGGCAACCTGCCGCTGGCCATTGTCCTGGGCCTGCTGATCGGCGTGGGCGTGGGTCTGCTCAACGGCGTGCTGGCCGGCATTATCGGCCTGCCCGACTTCATTGCTACCTATGCGGTGGGCTCCATCACGCTGGGCATTAAAATGCTGCTCTCCAAGGGCAAACCCATCAACATCCCCAAGGACGCAGGTCTGCCTTCCCTTACCTTTGCCATCGGCCAAGGCCGGGTCAACATCCTCGGCGTAGAGATCCCCATTCCCGTTCTCATTATGATCGTGTTCTGCATCCTGGTGGTATTTATCCTGAAGAAAACGCCTCTGGGCCGCCGAATCTATGCCATCGGCGGTAACAAGGTGGCCAGCCAGTACAGCGGCATCAATGTGAAAAAGTACCGTGTGATCAGCTTCCTGTTCTCCGGCGTATTCCTGGCAGTGGCCTCCATCATCCAGACTTCCCGCCTTGGCTCCGGACAGCCTTTGGCCGGCACCGACTTCATGATGGACACCATCGCAGCGGTCTATCTGTCCACCACTATGTTCGGCGAGGGTGAGCCCACCCCCGAGGGCACCATCACAGGCGTGTTCATCATCACAATGCTGACCAACGGCATGACCATGCTGGGCATGCAGTATTACTTCCAGTATATCACCAAGGGCGTCATCGTCATTCTGGCGGTCATGATGTCCATTGCACTGGGCAAAAAATCCAAGTAAAAACGGCCAAATGTATCATTAAAACGGAGGAAAAACATATGATTCGAGTTCTTGGTTTTTGCGCATCCCCCCGGGTCGGCAACAGTCTGTTTCTGCTCAATCAGGCGCTGGAGTCCGTAAAGGCCCGCGCTGCAGAACTGGGCGAAGAGGTGGAGATCGACACCTGCACCATCCGGGCCAAAAAGCTGGCCGGCTGCGTGATGTGTCAGGGCTGTATGCAGGACGGCATTTGCCGCATTAAGGACGATTTCGGCGAGCTGCAGGAAAAGTGGCTGAAGGCGGATGTCGTCATCTACAGCGTTCCGGTGTATCACATGGGCGTCCCCGCCCAGCTGAAGGCATTTCTGGACCGCTTGGGCAACAGCTCTTTCGGCCGCTATAAGAAAATCTTCGGCGAGGACATGGTGACCACTCCCCGGCCTATGAAGGTGATCGGGTGCATCTCGCAGGGCATCCACAGCAACTCTGGCCAGGAGAACACCATCCTGCAGATTATCAACTCCGCCCTGATCAGCGGGTGCGTTCCCGTTGTGGGCGACATGTGGGAGAGCTATGTGGGCGCAGGCGGCTGGACGCTGAACGACGAGTCCAGAAACGCCCTTGAGAAGCAGTTTGCAGCCGGCGAGGAGAGTGCCCGTGTGGCGGTGGTTTCCTCCAGATCGTTGGCTGTGCGTGCCATGGATCTGGCTGTGCTGCTCCGCAACGGCGCCAAGAACAGCCCCGCAGTGATGAAAGACCCCAAGTACATTGCCTTTAAAGAGACCATTAAGGACTGATAGTTGACAGAGGGATCTGTTTACTATAAAAAAGGTCATGTCATGCAGCGCCATGGCAGGGCCGGAAGACAAACACCACACTAAAAGGAGGAAAACATGAAAAAAGTATTTGCACTGATCCTTGCTCTCGCAATGAGCATGAGCCTGTTCGCCTGCGGACAGAGCGGTTCCAAGGATGACGGCCAGAAGAAGTTCAAGGTCGCCATCAACTGCTGGGGCCAGGCCAACTTCTTCGGCCGTGCGGGCAAAGAGGCCATGGAAGACGAGCTGACCAAGCTGGGCTGCGAGATCATCCCCACCGTGACGGACAACACCCCTGACCGTATGAAGGCCATTGAGAACGCCACCGCTATGGGCGTTGACGCCATCATCGTGCAGGAGGGCGACATCACCGAGGCTGAGACCGCCGTTCTCGAGGCAAAGCAGAAGGGCATCATCATCGGCTCCATGGACTCCGGCACCGCCGACTATGTGGACTTCTATGTTACGTCCGATAACACCCTGCTGGGCAAGACCACCGCCGAGGCTCTGGTGGAGAAAATGGGTGCCAAGGGCAAAATCATTGAGATCATCGATGATAGCGGCTCCATGACCCGTAAGCGCAAGGCTGCCGCCCACAAGGTGTTCGACCAGTACCCCGACATTGAGATCGCTTACAGCCTGGTTTACTCCTGGCCCGACTACGACGCCGACATGATGAATCAGGTTTCTGCTGTCCTGACCAAGGAAGGCGACAACATCAGCGGCGTGTTCGCAGTCTTCGACGGCGTGGGCGTTTCCGCTTACAAGGCCATCAAGGAGTTCGGCCTGCAGGACAAGATATTCATCTGCGGCGTTGACGGTGACCCCGATGTTTACGCTCTGATGAAGGCTGACGGCGAGAACTGCAACTTTATCTGCACCATGGCCCAGGATCCCGACACCATGGCTCGCACCTGCGTGCGTGCAGTGGTGGACCTGCTGAACGGCAAGACCCTGGATTCCAAGGTCGAATACATCCCCGGCATTAAGGTCACTCCCGCAAATGTGAACGAAATCGGGTAATCGATAGTTTAATAAGCGGAACGGATAGTCGGGGCTTATGCCCCGGCTGCCGTCTCGCCTACTTGAAAGGAGCTTAGAATAATGGCATTTTGGCATGTGAATAGAGAAGACATAGATGCATATCTGATGGGCATGTCCACCTATGGCACCGGCGGCGGAGGTAATCCGGAAACCGGCAGAGCCCTGCTGAATGCGGGGCTGGACAACGGCAGAGTGTTCAACATGGTGGATCCGATGGATGTTCCCGATGATGCGGTAATCTGCTCCGGCGGAATTATGGGCAGTGTCCGCCGTCTCTCCGACGAGGAGATTACGGATCCGGAAAGCTCCGCCAAAATGCTGGTTAAGTCGATCCGCACCATGGAGCAGATCCAGGGCAAGAAGGTCGACTATCTGATCCCCTTTGAGGTTGGCGGGTCCAACACGCCGGTGATTATGTCCGCCGCCGCAATGATGGGTATTCCCTGCATCGACGGCGACGGCGTGGGCCGTGCGGCTCCCGAGACGCAGATGACCACATGGATCGGCAAGGGCATTTCCCTGACGCCCATGCCCGTTGTGGCCGAGGACGGCAGCAGCGTGGTGGTCATGGGCGGCAGCGAGCCCACCTATGCCGACGAGATCGGCCGCGTGGTGGTGGTAAAGGGCGGCGGCAGCGCAGCCAATTCCCACTACTTTATGACCGGCAAGCAGATGAAGGAAAGCTCCTGCCTGAACATCCTGTCCCGGGCCTTGGAGCTGGGCAAAGTGCAGAAGGAGGGCAAGGAAAGCGGCACGAATGTGGTGGATCAGGTGCGCAGCATGCTGGGTGGCAAGACGCTGATCCGCGGCACAGTCCGCAGTGAAAAGGGCGTGGACGAAGGCGGCTTTTATCTGACCGAGCTGCTGGTGGACGGCACGAATCAGTGGAAGGGACATGAGGCACGCCTGATCCTGAAGAATGAGACCATGGTCATCTGGGTGGACGGACAGCTGCGCTGCGTGTTCCCCGACTATATTTTCATGCTGGACGCCAACACCGGCGCTGCCATTCAAACGGCGGACATCAAGGCCGGTATGGAGATCGAGTTCGTAGGCGCCCCCTGCGACCGGCGTCTCAGCGAGACCTTGAATACCGACATCGGCAAGGCGGCTTTTACCCCCAAGAGATACGGCATGACGGATCTGGACTATGTTCCGTATGCTGAGCTAAACAAATAGTTGACTGATATAGAAAGGATCTGAATATTATGGCTAAAACTTGTACTTGGGCTTTTATCTTCCGCAGCGACGGAGCACACCCCGATGTGGACTATACGGAAATGATGCACTGCGGCAACCGCTTCCTGATTTACGGCACGAACACCGTGGAGGAAGGCTGTGAGGTGGCCAAGCGCATCGTGGAGGAGGAGAACTGCATCCTCATCGAGCTGTGCGGCGGCTATGGCCCCGACGGAGCGCAGAAAATCATTGACGCTATCGGTGGAAAGATACCCGTGGGCTATGTCACCTATCCGGAATCTGAGATCCCCAAGCTGTCCATTTTGCAAGACTGATTTCTTTCGGGAGGTTTCCTATGTTTGCGAAGTTTGAGTACACCGCTCCTGCCACGGTTGAGGAGCTTCTCGGTATTCTGGCTCAGGAAAAGGCAGGAACCGTGATCTACGGCGGCGGAACTGATGTTATAGTGGACTTGCGCAGCGAAAAGCTGCAGGCAGAGCGCCTGATCGACATCAAGACGATCCCCGAGCTGCGCCGCATCACGGAGAAAAAAGACTGCATCTGCGTGGGCTGCGCCGCGACGCTCACGCAGATCCATGATGACCCGCTGGTGAACAGATATGCGCCCACCGTGGCGCAAGGCTGCGGGCAGGTGGGCAGTGTGCAGATCCGCAACAAGGGTACGCTGGCCGGCAACATTCAGACCGCATCTCCGGCGGGAGACGGGCTCAACGGCGCCATGGCGGCCGATGCCGTGGCGGTTTTACAGTCGGTGTCCGGTCAGCGCAGAGTGCCGCTGACGGAGTATATCGTCGGTCCCCGCAAGACCCAGAGAAAAAACGACGAATTTCTGGCTTATATCGAGATACCCAAAAAAGAGATGACCTTTGCCGAATTCTTCAAGGTGGGCCGCCGTAATGCGCTGGCTATTTCCGTTGTGAATGGAGCGGTGACGCTTTTGCAGCGCAGCGGAGTGGTGGAGGACTGCCGCATCGTGGTGGGAGCGGTTGCGCCCACGCCGCTTCGCATGGTGCAGGCGGAGGAAATACTGCGGGGCGAAAAGCTCACGGCGGAGCTGGCGGCGAAAATCGGCAAGCTGGTTTCGGCCTCGGTGCATCCCATTTCCGACATCCGTGCCAGTGCAGAGTACCGTGGGTATATGGCCGGCACAATGGTCAAGCGGATGCTGGACAAGGCCATGGAGGGCTGAGAGATGGTAACATTTACATTAAACGGAAAAACAGTGACTTCTCACAGTCCCTGCAACACGACACTGCTGGAGGTTCTGCGAAAAGAGTTTTATCTCACCGGCGTGAAAAAAGGCTGTGAGACCGGTGAGTGTGGCGCATGCACGGTACTCTTCGATGGGAAAAATGTGAACTCCTGCATGATGCTTATCGGCGAAGCCGAGGGGCACGATGTCATCACCATTGAGGGCCTTGCGAAAAACGGCGAGCTGAGCGCCGTACAGCGCGCGTTTGCGGAGGTCGGAGCCATTCAGTGCGGCTACTGCACACCGGGCATGATCCTCTCCGTGGAGGGTCTGCTGCGCAGGAACCCCGATCCAACGGTGGAGGAGATCAAAGAGGGCATCGGCGGAAATCTCTGCCGCTGTACGGGCTATCAGCAGATTGTGGAGGCCGTACAGTATGCGGTGAACTGGAGGAAACAGCATGAGTGAGGTGAAAGCTTTCCGCTTGGATGCGGTGGACAAGGTAACAGGCCGGGCCAAATACGGCGCAGATTACTATGACCCGCACATGCTGTATGCCAAGGTGTGCTGGGCTCCCGCTCCCCATTGTCGCATCAATAAAATCGATATCAGCGAGGCAAAGGCGATTCCGGGCGTATATGGTATCGTTACCAGAAAAGACATCACCGGCCCCAATCTGACAGGCGTATTCACTGTCTTTGACCGGCCCGTGCTTGTGGGCGAGGGCGAGGAGTGCAAATTCGTGCAGGATGCCATTGCTCTGGTGGCTGCCGACACGGAGGAGATCGCCATGGAGGCCGTACGCAAAATACATGTGGACTACACTGAGCTGCACGGCGTGCACACCGCCGAACAGGCACTGGAGGAGCACTGCGAGCCTTGCGTGGAGAGGTCCGTGCAGCGCGGTGACATGGCCAAAGGCTGGGCGCAAGCTGCGGTGACGGTGGAGGAGGACTACTATATTCCCCTGGGCGAACATAGCTACATCGAACCCGAGGGCGGCTATGCCTGCATAGACGAGAGCGGCGTGATCAAGGTTTACTGCGGAACCCAGGATCAGACCATGAACCAGCGCAGCATCTGCCGGGCGCTGGACTATCCCTTCAGCAAGGTGCATTACCATGTTCCCTATGTGGGCGGCGGCTTCGGTGGTAAACACCTGCTCACCGTGCAGCCCTACCTGGTTTTGCTGTGCGCAGTGCTGCAAAGGAGCGTCCATCTGACATGGACCCGTGAGGAAAGCATTGCCTTTAGCTGCAAAAAACAGGGCACATTCGGCAGGATTAAGCTGGGTCTGGACAAGGACGGCAAGATCTGCGCTCTGGAGGGGCATATCGACGGAGCAGGCGGTGCCTATCTGGCCAACAGCGGCGACAACTGCAACGGCGTTATCGCCGGCATGGCGGGACCCTACCTTGCGCCCAATGTTAACCTGACGGGCAGCATGTATTACACCACCAGCCCCGAGCAGGGTGCCTTCCGCAGCGTCGGTGCCATGGACGGCTGCACCGTGTTTGAAACGCTTCTGACGGAGGCGGCTGATAAGCTGGGGATGGATCAGCTGGAGGTGAGAAAGCGCAACTTCCTGCGCACGAAGGAGGAGGTGGAGCACTGCTCTGACCCCTGCTTCATTCGGATGAATTCTCCCCGCTGGCCCATAGACGAGCTAATGGACATGTGTCTAAAGGAAGCGGGGAAGCTTCCGTCTCCGAAGCCCGGCAAGCACTATGGCCGGGGCTACTCCGCCGCCAAGGCCGCCTACGCAACCCGAAATACCGACTGGCATTCCGGTTCTCCCGTGCAGATGCATATGTTCATGGATGGCTCTATCACCGTGCATACGGGCTTTGAGGAGCTGGGGCAGGGTGTCACAGGTGTTGCGACAAGGATCTGCGCACAGGCCATGGACACCGACGAGGACAAAATCACCGTTCTGCGGAGTGACACCCATGTTACGCCGCCTGCAGGCGCACTGGGCTTTTCTCAGGCCACGGTCAGTGTCGGAAACAGCATTATCCGGGCGGCCAACCTGATGAAGGAAACGCTCTGCAAGAAGGCGCAGACCTACCTTGAAACCGACGAGGAGCTTACCTTCAAGGGCTACGCATTTTATGATAAGAATGGCAAATGCGTGCTGGACTGGGAGGAATTCGGCAAATACATCTTTGCGCAGGTGGACTATCTCAGCGTTGTGGCCCGTGACCGGGGCGATAAGGAAACGGCCATTGAGTATGGCGTCACGCCCATAGCTTGCGTCTGCGATGTGGAGGTGGACGATGAGACCGGTGAGGTGAAGATCCTGCAGATCATTCACGCCCATGATTCCGGCAAGGTGATCCATGAACCCAGCGCCAGAGGACAGGTTCTCGGTGCCACGGTCATGAGTCAAGGCTGCTACCTGATGGAAGAGTTCAAAATGCGGGACGGGTACCCGGAAACGCCGTCGCTGGCGCAGTACCTGATCCCCACCGCCATGGATATTCCCGAAAAGAACACGGCTCTTTTCCTGGAGGGCAACGGAGCGGACGACTGTCCTTTCGGCGCCAAGGGTCTCGGAGAGCACCCTATGTATACCACCGGCGCAGCCATTTCGGGCGCTATATACGACGCCATTAAAAAGCCCATGCTGCATCTGCCAGTGACGCCGGAAAAGATTTTAAAGGCAATGAATAAATTTTAACAGACGCTTTCCGCCGCCCTGCAGACGGCAGATGGCACAGGTGAGGTTAATCTATGAGTAAGGAAATTCAAAATAAATTGGCAGCGTCCGGCCTGGTCCCCGTGGTGGTTCTGGAAGATGCCAACGATGCGCTTCCCACGGCCAAGGCACTTCTTGCCGGCGGCCTGTGTGTGATGGAGATAACCTTCCGCACGGCGTGTGCGGCGGAGGCCATTTCTCTGGTGGCGGAAAACTGCCCGGAGATGACCGTGGGCGCCGGCACCGTTGTGACGCTGGAGCAGTGTAAAAAGGCCGTGGCCTGCGGCGCAAAGTTTATTGTATGCCCCGGCTTTGATGCCGAGGTCGTGGCTTGGTGTGTGAAGAACGACATTGCCGTTACGCCCGGCTGCGTGACGCCCAGCGAGATCATGGCGGCCATGAAGCTGGGGCTGGATGTGGTGAAGTTTTTCCCTGCCGGAGTCTATGGCGGCCTGGATGCCATGAAGGCGCTGTCCGGTCCCTTCGGCACCGTAAAGTTTATCCCCACCGGCGGCGTAAACGCCAAAAATTGCGGTGAGATTATCGCCGCCCCCTTTATCCACGCCGTAGGCGGTAGCTGGGTCTGTGCAAAAGCGGACATTGCAGCCCATAATTTTGACAAAATTACAGCCCTCTGCAAAGAGGCCCGCGCCAAAATGCTGGGTTACGAGCTGGGGCATATGGGGATCAATCAGGACAGCAGAGAGCAGTCCATTGCCACCTGCGCTCGGTTTAAGGACGCTTTCGGCTTTGAAACCAAGGTGGGCAATTCCTCTAACTTTGCCGGCGCCGGCATTGAGGTAATGAACACGCAGTTTCTGGGCGAAAAGGGCCACATTGCCATTCTGACAAACTCCGTTCCTTTGGCAATGAGTGATTTGGAAGGCAAGGGCTTCAACTTCAAGACGGAGACCGCAAAATATAAAAACGGCCGCCTGACCGCCATCTATCTGGAGGAATCCATCGGCGGATTTGCGGTGCATTTGGTGCAGAGATGAGGAAATGTAACATGGAATTTATCAGTCAAAAAGCAAAGGGTCTGAAGCAGGGTGCCATCCGTGCCATGTTTGACCGGGCAGGAACTATGACCAATGTTATCTCCTTGGGCATTGGCGAGCCGGACATGGCCACGCCGCAACTGGTTTGCGACGCAGCCACGGAAGCGCTGCATAAGGGGATCACTCACTATACGCCCAACGCCGGGACGCTGGACTTCAGAAAGGCCATTGCCGCCAAGAGCTACCTCAAGGACATCGGCTATGACCCCGCCAGAGAAATCATCGTGACCAATGGCGGCATGGGGGCACTGAGCCTGCTGTTTCTGGTGCTTCTGGAGGAGGGGGACGAGATTCTCATTCAGGATCCCCAGTGGCTGAACTATGTGGCGCAGGTGAAGTACTGCGGCGGCAAGGTGGTTCGTGTGCCCACTGACAAGGCACATAATTTCATTATGCAGCCGGAGACCATCGAAAAGCTCATCACGCCGAAGACCAAGGCACTGATGATTAACACGCCCAATAACCCCACCGGCTCCGTGATGGATGAGGAGACCATGCGCCAAATCGCCGAGATTGCCGTGAAGCACGACATCCTCGTCATCTCAGATGATGTGTATAACACCCTGCTCTATGACGGAGCAAAGAATACCTGCATCGCCGCTTTTCCCGGCATGAAGGAGCGGACGGCCGTGGTGAACAGCCTGTCCAAGAGCTATGCCATGACCGGCTGGCGCATCGGCTTTGTGGCCGGTCCGGCGGAGCTTGTAAGCGCCATGACAAAATGTCAGGAGAACTTCAACGCCTGTGCCAATGCGCCCGGCCAATACGCCGGCACCGTGGCCCTTGCACACCCCGAGCTCTGCGAGGAGCTGCGAAAGGTGTTTGAAAATCGGCGCAGGCTCCTACTGGACGGCCTGAAGGGTATCAAGGGCATCGAGAGCAACGACCCCAAGGGCGCATTCTATGTGTTTGCAGATATCTCCAGCTTCGGTCTGAGCAGCGCAGACTTCTGCAACCGTCTGCTGGACGAGCAGAAGGTGGTCTGCATCCCCGGCAGCGCATTCGGCGCATGCGGGGAGGGCTTTATCCGCATTGCCTATACTTGCTCGGACAGTGATCTGGTCGAGGCTGTGGCTCGGATCAAGACATTCTGCGAGTCGCTGTAAAAAAACTGAGCTTTGGCAGCCCGGCGCACTGGTTCGGGCTGCCAAAAAACTTGTATTTATTAGGAGAAATAATATGTCAGCGTTATCCAAATTGCAGCCAAAAGCGGTTTTTTCTTATTTTGAGCGACTCTGCAGTGTGCCCCATGGAAGCGGCAACACAAAGCAAATCAGCGACCTCTGCATTGCCATGGCGGAGGAACTGGGGTTGGATTGGCGGCAGGATGTATCCAACAATGTTGTGATATGGAAAAAGGCTTCTCCCGGCTGCGAGAATAGCAAGCCTATTATCCTGCAGGGACATCTTGACATGGTTTGCGCCAAGGAGGACGGCTGCACCAAGGACATGACCCGGGAGGGGCTGGACCTGCGGACGGACGGCGAGTGGGTCTGGGCGGACAAAACCTCTCTGGGCGGGGACAACTGCATTGCCGTTGCCATGATTTTTGCCATTCTTGCGGACAAGACGCTGGTGCACCCGCCTCTGGAAGCCGTGTTCACGGTGGATGAGGAGGTCGGCATGGACGGCGCCGCTGCGCTGGACTGCTCCGACATAAAGGGCAGGAAGCTCCTGAATCTGGATTCAGAAGAGGAGGGCGTTTTCACTGTTTCCTGTGCCGGGGGTGCTCGGGCAAATTGCTTTATCCCCGCTGCCCGGGAGGGCCTGTGCGACGAAGTCTGCTACCAGGTGACGCTGGACGGGCTGCTGGGTGGTCATTCCGGTGGCGAGATCAACAAGGGCCGAGGGAACGCCAATGTTTTGATGGCCCGTGTGCTCTACGCTGCTTCACTGGAGATGGACGGCCTTCGGCTGTGCAGCATTTGCGGCGGTCAGTTTGACAATGTGATCTGCCCGAAGGCCGAGGCCGTGGTGGCGGTGCCGGCGGAGAGCGCAGAAAAATTCTGCAGCCTTATCGCTCAGTACTGCTGTGTTCTGCAAAATGAGTATGCCGCCAGTGATGCAAGGCTTCGCCTGACTTGCTGCCGCGGGGCGGAACAGCCGGCACTGTCCTGTGGGAAAACAGAGGCCGTGCTGACCACGCTCTTTTCTCTGCCGCAGGGCGTGCAGGAAATGAGCTTCGACTTTGCCGGACTTGTGCAGACATCGCTGAATATGGGCACCCTTGCCATGAAGGAAGACGGCGTACATTTTTCTTACTCCGTGCGCTCGTGCATCGCCTCCCAGAAAAAAGACCTTCTGCGCAGGGTATCTGCCATTGTGACCTCCAGCGGAGGCACGGTAGAGGTCAGCGGGGATTATCCCGGCTGGCAATTCCGGAAGGAATCCGCTTTCCGGGATGTAATCCTGCAAAGCTATAAAAATGTGACCAGCGAGGATGGACGGATTGAAGCCACCCATGGCGGCCTTGAATGCGGATTGTTTATCGAGAAAATTCCCGGGCTGGATGCCGTATCCATGGGGCCGGAGCTCCATGATGTGCATTCCGCCAAAGAGCGCCTGAGCGTGGCTTCTACGCAGCGGACATATGAAGTGGTGTGTGAGGCGCTGAAAAACAGCTGCACACAGTGAAAGGAAGCGTACGCCTGCGGCGGCCATAACCCCTTTTCGTAATACGTGCAAGCCTCCGGCGTGGTGTAAGATAGGTACACCATGCCGGAGGCTTTCTCTTTTTTTACTTTTCGGCAGAGGGCTCCGTCGGCCAACCTCTTTAGCCGGATGAAATACCGCCCAGCTCTTATCGATCCGGTCAAGATTTATGCGCTTAGAGAGATATTGTACGGAGTCCCTAACAGAGAGCGAGGCGGGCGTTGTGCAGAAAATCCCTGGAGTCTTTTGTTATGCAAGAGTGATATGCTCCCTCTATGAGAGACAGCGAAAAATAAACTGTCAATCATGGAGGGAGCCTATCATAACACTCTCCGTATTGGGACTGACATAAACCGCATAGTTTTAGCAGGTCCCACTGGCATCGACCTCTGTGCTGCCCTTGTCAATCGATGGTAGTATGTTGCTTTTAAATTCCTCGGCCAACCACCAAGTATAAAAATTTTAAAACAACCGGCTTTTCCTTCAGTGAAGCTCATTGCCCCTTTTGTCCGCACTTCAAAATGTTGATTATTTATGATACAATAGTTTAAAGTATGCGGGCTTCCAGGGCAGCGTCGGGCATCAGGCCGCTTGCGGCGTGAGTTGAAGGACTTGGACTTTAAGGGGCAGACAAATTGAAATTCGTGGAGGGGGACATTATGCAAGGCATAAAAAATATGCTTTTAGGTACCCGCAAGATAATGTGTGCTGTGTCAGAGCTGTTTGATCGGATCGTGGACAAGAATCTGCTTGTCCGCCGCATGTATGTTGTGGCAAATCATGTCCTGCCGGAAACCGATGCCCCGAAGAAAAACGGCGGCGCTGTCCAGCTTGACCTCTTCACCGACTATGCCGCCGAAGAGGAAAAGCAGA
>ENA-OPCN01000756-OPCN01000756.1-human-gut-metagenome-genome-assembly--contig:-NODE-756-length-26127-cov-4.193963_pt1 | contig 26127 bp, 22 predicted proteins | sample MGYA00241567_ERZ501485 | MGnify/ENA primary metagenome ERZ501485 (study PRJEB25962, sample SAMEA2042579) | human gut metagenome | biome: human gut; feature: human-associated habitat; material: faeces...
TGCCTAGGAAACTTTAGAAGCCTTAGGTCTTTTTCATTTTTATTAAAATTATTCATTAAATTGGTAAAAATCATGGTACAATGATTATAGAATTAAATTGTTTATTTATTTGTTGTGATGTTTTCAGACTATCTTAACTATCACACCATAATGAATATTTACTAGACTTATGTCTAGTTTTTTTATTTTAAAAAAATACTATTATTTTTCAATAATAGTATTCTTATCTAACTTTTCTTTTTCTTTAGGTATTTCATTTGTTACTATGTTTTTATTCTTATTTTTCTTTTTACCTTTTTTACTTACTAAAGCAACAAGAATAATAATCATTAGAACAAATACACCACTAAAACCAAAGATAATATAAGTATATAATTCTATTTTTTTATTTAAATCAACTGCATATTCATCATTATAATTAATTAAAGATTGCATCTTTTTATCATACATATAGAAACCTTTATCTCCAGTTTCAACATTAACCCCATAAATAATTACATAGTTTGAGTCTTTAGTATAATAATAACCATTTACTTTAACACCATTTATTTCAATTACATCTTTAGTATATCCTTTTATTTCTTCACTAGTTTCCAAAGGATAAATAGTTATTTTATTAACACCTATTTCATGATAACTACTATATTTATTATTTTTTTCATCATATATAAATAATCCAATATTACCTTCTTCATCTTTTAAACCCACTAAAACTAAATTAGTATATTCATTTTTATAAGCAGGTATATCAAATTCATTAATTTTAACTGTATACTCACCATAAAGACTTACTTCAGGTAAATTTTCTTTTAATTTTACAACAGTATATTTTTTACCTTCAACTTCAACATTAATAGGATTTTCATCTTTTACTTCAACATTTATTGTATATGTTTTTTCTGATCCATTTTCAGCCCTTACAACAACACTAAATTTATTAGCACCTGGTGCTACAGTAACTGTTCCAATTCCACTAATTGATGATTTTTTATCTTGAGCAACAGCATTTATCTTAATTTTTTTAGTATTTTCAGGAACAACAACATTATATTCTAAAGTATTTGCATTAAACTCTGGTGTAAAAGTAAAACCTTCAACACCAAGTGAACTTAAATTATTATTTTTAGAATAACTAGCTTCAAGTTCAGCTTGAGTTATAATATTAATTGATTTACTACTACTTGTAAGTGATATTTGACTTAAATCTTCAAAAGCATATGCAAGATAACTATCTACAGTTACTTTAGTATTCCCCTTTTTTAGTGTTTTAAAAGTAAATGTATAAGATTTACTTTTTATACCAGTTGATGATGAAGCTGCCATACGAGTACTATTACTTTCTGAATTCGTACTTCGAAGTTGCAAATAATTTTTATCATAATTAAGAGACATTTCCCAGCTACCAATCGGCGTATTACTTGATAAAGTTACAGTTACAGTAACATTATTTCCAACTACTACAGTTGATGTACCAGTAACATTTATTTTCCCACTTGCGGCATTAACTAAATTTGGAAATGCCAATATACAAAATAAACTCATCAATATTAATTTAATTTTTTTCATCTAATCTCTCCTTTTTATTGTTCTATTTCAAAAGTACCTAAAATATTCTTTTGAACTTGTAATAAATCTAAAGCGTTAACCACACCATCTTTTGATGTATCGGCAGCTTCAAGATATGCCCCAGTTAAAGTATATGTACCTAAAATATTTTTTTGAACTTGTAATAAATCCAAAGCATTTATAACACCATCACCAGATGTATCCCCTTTTATTATTACTTCTAAAACTTCAGTTTCACTTTGATTATTAATAGAAACTTTATCACCAGTTGCAATTAAACCACTTGTTTTAGCATTACCCTTTGCATCAAAAATAGCAACAGTTGCATTACCACCTACAGCTTCAATGGCACTTTTAACATTAGAAACATCTGTACCTACAGCAATATTAGAAATATATTTAGAAGTATATCTATAACCACTTGATGTTACAATCGTAGAAATAGGAATTGTACTTGGTTCTGGCTTATCATCACCACTATCAACAGCACCATTGCCACTATTTATAATTGTTGCATCCATTTTATTATAAACAGGTATTTTAAAAGTTAAATTTAAACCTAGTAAATTATTTTTATTATAAGCATTATAAGCCGTACTAGCTTCACTCATAGCACCTGCTAAATTAGTCATATATTGATGTCCAAATAAAGCACCTTCAATTTTAGTTGCTACATTAAATTTTTGTAAATAACCAGTATATTGATCTTTTAAAATATATCCCCCAGAAAACTGATTAATACCACCTTTAATTGCAACTTCTAAGCCTTTCCAACCAGACTTATAAGCATAATTAAGTCCACAATAAGTAGTGCCATACTGCGAAACACAAGAATCACTTACACCAAAATTAAAGAAATTATAATAATCCAAATACATTTTATCATAGCCATCATATACACCTTTATAAAGGTTTTCAAGACTAGTACCAACACCAAGTTCTATTCTCATTTTAGAAGCAATAGCAATTGGACTTGCTTTATCAATACTTCCTCCAATAACAATATCTTTTAAATTATTTCCTAAATTCAAATGATATGCATAAAAATCAGTTCCATTAAGTATAGTTTCAACAGCATTCGGATAATCATTTTCTAAAAGTTTATCATAAGATTGATCCAAAAATTGAAACAAATATTTTTCTGTAAAAGAGTTTCTAGGATCCATATAATATGCAACACCAGTTTGTGATGGTGCTACATATCCACCAGGTGATGTAGCAGTACAAGTTTCATCCAAAAATGTTTTATCATAAACACCCTTATAAATATAATTTTTAGTACATTCACTTTCTCTTTCAACTACATAAGACCAATACATATCAATTTTAATAGGTTGAAAATTCCAGGTTGGATGTTTTTCTTTTAAACTACATAAACCACCCCAATAACTTGATGGAAAACCAGCAGCACTTAAGGTTTTTTCACATTCTGTAGAGGCTTCCACATCATCAGTGGAATATGAAACAACAAGTTCAACATTATCACTACATACATAGCCATCAACACCAGTATAATAAGTCATATAATACCAATCACCATTACAATTTTTATGATTATTTTCATCTGGATATAGTTTATCATCTTTTAAAACATAGTAATCATTTTTAGAAAGTAAACCTAATCTACTACCATCATTACCCCCAGGATTATTTCTTAAATTAGTTTGATTATTAAGAACTTTAATTCGGTAAGTATATGATGCAGCACTAACATTTATTGTACATAAAAAGGATAATACAAGAATAAACATCAGTAATATTTTTTTCATATTAAATCCTCCTTATTACATTTACTATCACAATTATAACAAATTATGCTAAATTGCTCAATTTATTTACATTTTTTTTAGTAAAAATATGTAAAATAACTATTATTTTTGAGTATTTTATACTATAATAGTTTACATGAGTGGTGATAGATATGGGAAAAACATTTGATAGTATTGACATTATATTAATTATTTTAATATCTCTTTGTTTATTAACAATAGTTATCATGATTATGTGGATAATACTAAGTAAATTAGAAAATATTGAAATAGCTAAAAAAGGTACTTCAAGACTATCATCAGACACTAAACTAGACAAAATAATAGAAAATACAAAAGAAGAACCTAAACCAGTAGAAAAACCAAATAAAAAAGAAGGAACAACACCTTCTAAACCAAAGAAAAAGAATACTAATATTTCAAACAAAAAGAAGAAAACTACACCAAAGAAAAGCACTCGAAAAAGTAACAACTCAAAAAGAAAAAAAGGCTATGTAAGTCCAAATAAAAGAAAGAAAAGTAAAAAGAAATAAGGTATATTGAACAAATCAATATACCATTTTTTATGAAATACGACTTACCTATGGATAGTTTTTATAATTTAAAAGAAAAGTCTTTATTAAATTTTCTTTAAATTTTTATACTCTTTTTTAACTAATCATATTTTTTATAATATCATCATCTTTTAATTGTTCTTTATTATCATTACTTTTACTACTATTATCGGATTTGTTTTCTGAAACATTATTGTTTGTTTCTTTACTATTTACAACATAAATAGTAATCTCTGAAACACTTGATAATAAAACATCTTTATGAACACTTTGATTTCCCACTAATCCAACAGCAACATCACTATTATAATATTCACTACCACTATCAACATACCTTACATTTATTTTAATATTATGACTGTTTCCAAAACTTTCCACTTCACTAACTGTTTTACCAACAAAACTAGGAAGAAGTTCTCCAGAAGCTCCAGTTTTCTTACCCTTACCTGGAGCACTTTTCTCATAAGTTTCATTAACAGAAAAACTAAATGTTTTAATTAATTCTTTTTTTTCTTTACCAAGTATAACATTAAAAGATTTTTGAATATCTAATAAACTATCTTTATAATATCCTTGAGCAGAAGTATTTCTTCCTTGTGAAGGAACATAAACATTTAAACTATATGTTTCTAAAGTAGCTTTTTCTATATTAATAGAATCTTTACCAGAAAGTTTATTTCCAAGTACATTTTTAGCAACATTATAACCAGATAAAATAGTATCAGTATCCATATTCGTAGCTATATTTTTACTAACTGCATTTAAAATATCTTGAAATTCTTTAATACTTGAAAAATGCATAGCTTTATTAGCTAAAGCTTCCACTACTTGTTGTTGATGTTTAACTCTATCCAAATCACTTCCAATATACATATGACGACATCTAGCATAAGCAAGTGCTTGTTCCCCATTTAAAGTTTGCATTCCAGGATTCATACAAACAAGTTTATTTCCAAACTGTCTATCACTATTTTGTTCACAAACCTTTCCCCCATATTTATCAGCCATATAACTCGGAGCTTCAACATCAACTTCCACCCCTCCAACAGCTTCAACTAAATCAACAACACCTTTAAAATTAATCTTAACATAATAATCTATATTAATACCAAGTAAATTATTAATTGTACTAATAACACAACTAGTACCATAAGCAGCAAATGAATTAATCTTAGCATAATTATTATGATTACAAGCAATAGGTACATAAGTATCTCTTGGAATTGATAAAAGTATAGCATCTAAAGTCTTTGGATTAAAAGACATAAGCATTAATGTATCACCATTAAAAGCAGCATTTGCATTAAGTCCATCACCCTCAGAATCAACCCCAAGAAATAAGAATGTCAATGGTTCATTAAAATCTTTATTACTAACTAGATTTAAATCTTCATTTTGCATTTTTTCACTATATTCATATATAACTTTAGTATCACTAGCTATATTTTCAAAACCATCTTCATTTTTAAATAAAGTTACATAATTACCAGGGACAAATATTGCATCAATATTTCCATTATATAAATCCCCTATCATTTTAATATAATCAGTATATTCAGTAGTATCATTATCAAGTTTTTTATTCTTATATAACTTCGTAGATAATTCATGATTATCATTATCTATCGTTTTATTAATTATCCCAATTTTACTTTCTTCACTAAAACTACTATCTTTTAAAGTAATTAAATATGTTGTATAAATAATTTTTTCATTTTCTTGCATACCATCTAAATTTTTATAAATATAGTTTATATAATAACTTCCCACAAAAAATATAACAGTAAGCAAAATAGATATTAAAGTAGTTATAATTAACCCTTTATACTTTCTTTGAAGTAAATTAAGTAAGTTCCAAAATGAATAAAATAATAAATACAAAACAAACAATACAATAACAACTATTCTAAGTAATGTTTCAACACCTGTTAAACTTAAAATAGATTTTATAAATAAAATTAACCCTATTAAATATGTAATATTTGTCAAATAATAAATTAATCTTAATGCTTTATTTGATCTTTTTAATTTCTTAATCATTTTATTCATTTACTGCACCCGCTTTATATTCTACCACATATACATTCTTATCATTTTTAACTAAAGTAACAATGCCTTCTTTATCATATCCTAAATCTTGTTCATAACTCCATTTTAAAGATACAACATAGCTGTTTACATCTTCATCTTTTAATTTAAATGTACTTTGCTTTACATCTAGAACTTCTATACTACTTACAATAGGTAATTTTTCTGTTCTCTTCCCATAAGTATTATCTTCTATATTCTTATAAAGTGTATCTTGAACATTTAATTTAAAATTATCTAAATTATCTGGATAAACATATTCTAAAGAAGCAACATCATATTTATTAATTTTATTATCTAAAGTAAATAAATCTATAATAAATAACTCTGCTATTATTTTAGAATACTCTTCATAATCAATATCTTTAGAACTTAATACTTTTTTTAAATCCTTATATGTATCTTTCATTAAACTAGAATCTCTCTCATCTAACGTATAAGAAAAATCTACAATACTATCTATTACTTTAACATCATTTTTAGGTGTTTTTTTACCTATATTTTTTACTACTAGCAACCCAATTATAACAATTATACAAATTACTAATATACATAATAATAATTTATACTTCTTCTTCATCCTATTCTCCATTCATATCTTTATTTTTTAATAAATCATAAACTATAATTGCATTAGAAACACTTAATCTGTTTTCAGTTTCTAATGATTTTTCATTTATATATTCCTTAGTTATTTCTTCACCATTTAAAGATAAATATTCATTAGTTGAATTATTATAATAAACTTTATTTGTTAAGAAATTACCATTTGGATATACAACTATATTATTATCTTTAATATTAAATATATCTTCACCCACATTATACTTATTATTAATGCCATACATATTTAAAATAGTAGCTGCTACGTTGTACATACCCATATTATAGGTAATATCTCCCTTAAATATACTTTGTAAAGATTTATCTTTAGTCCAAATTATTAAAGGTGTTTTCTTATTAAGTTCATGAGCATAATAATCATAATTTACATAATTTTCATCATTTTTAGAATAAACATCACCAGTTTCAGGATTTAAATTATATAAATAATTAATTTCACTTCTACTTAATTTAGCATCATGGTCACCATAAAATACAAATACAGTATTATTAAAATGATCAGATGATTTAATATAATTTAAAAATTCTCCGAGAGCACTATCAGCATAATTTGCACTTTTAATATATTCACCAACTGGTGTATTTGATAAATAATCATAACTTTTAGTTATAGTATTTCCTCTACTATCAGTAGTTTCATAATAACTAGTTAAATCAATATCACTATGCATACTTGCGTATTTAAATGGTGAATGATTAGATAAAGTTATAATTGTTCCCATATAGTTTTGATTAGAATCTTCTATTTTTTCTAAAATTGGCATAGCTTCTTTAAAGAATAATTTATCATTTATTCCTAAGTTTATAACATCTTTATCAGTATATTCAAATACATCACGAAAATACATATCTTTATATCCTAAAGATGGATGTGCTTTATTTCTATTCCACATACTAGATAAATTACCATGCATACTAAACGTATTATAACCTTTACTTGCTAAATATTTTGGTATAGTAAAATAGTTTCTATCATAATAACTTACAAATACTGTACCACTAGATGCTGGCATTAAACCAGTAAGTAAAGTAAACTCAGTATCACTTGATGTTCCTGTAGACACTTCAGGATAAAAGTTAGTAAAATGCATTCCTTCATTTGCAAGTTTATTTAAATTTGGAGTTACTTCTTCCCCATTAAATTTTAAGTTCATTAAGAAACTTTGCATACTTTCCATATGTATAAATACAATATTTTTACCTTTTAATATGCCAGTATATTTATTATCTTTATGTTCTTCCTTTTTATCAAAATAATTATTAAATTCTAAAACAGCTTTTTCTTGACCAAATAAACTACTTAATTGAGGTCTTAAAAATTGTACAAAATCATTACATTGATACATTATAATACCAAATCTTTCTACAATATATATTCTATTCCATTGTTTAGAAAGTCTACTATAATCAGTATTCGTAGCTACTCCAAATGTATAACTTACAAATAATAAGCTGATAACTAAAGTACTAACAAACATTTTTTTACTCTTTTCAATCTTATCAATAAAATAATAATAAGACGAAGATAATAGTTTTTTATGAATTAAATAAAATATAATAGGTATAATTATATAAATACCATATGAAGATCTAAGCTTATCTAAAATGGATCCAGTAACAGTTTCAGTTTGCCCCATCGTGGCAAGTTCTCCGATTGATGGAAATGATGTAAAGAATCTGTAATATATTGATGAAATCAAACACATTAAATTAAAAATTATTAACCAACCAAAATAATACTTAAATTGATTTTTTGGCTTTATTAAGTAACCAAAACTTCCAATTAAAAGAATAAATCCTAAATCTGTTATGAGTGGCTTAAACTTAAAAGCAGAATCAATCGTAAATTTTCTTAGACATATCGTAGCAATAAGTGAAAGTATTACATATGATATAAATAAACGATTAGTAATTATGTATTCAACAATATTTTTTCTAAAATTTTTAAAGGTATTTTTCATATTATCATTCATTTTTATCCCTTCTTACTTAAAAAGTATAACAAATATTAACATTTTTATCAATTATTGTTGCAAAAGTTTTATAAATTTGATACAATTTATTTACGCAGGTGTGGTTCAATGGTTAGAATATAACCTTGCCAAGGTTGGGATGGGAGTTCGATTCTCCTCACTTGCTCCAGATTGATAGGAAACTCGGAAATTAACTTCTGAGAGTAATAAATGCTAACTAGAAATAGTTAGTTTTTTTGTTATGTAAAGGAGTTGATTATATGTTAAATATAGAAACAAAAGAATTAAAAATAAGTGATAAATTAAAAAGAAAAATTGAGATGATTGGAAGATTTACTAATACTACTCCAATTATAAATAATGGTTCAATTAAAAATATAACAGGTACAAATGTTGCTTATGTTATGCCACATATTATAGTTATTAAGAATAATAAATACCTAATGTTTGATGAATGTGATAATGTTTATGTAAATACATTTAAAAACAAAATAGTATTTAAAGATTTAGAAGATTATATAAATAGTCATTAAAAATCTTTTTAAATGTTAGACTTCGTAAAATTAACTTTAAAATGTCAAACAAGTGAGAGGTGTCTTTTAAAATATCTATATTTTAGACTACACTTTTCAAGCTTAAAGTGCCAAACATATGAGAAGCATATTTAAATTTTTTAAAATTTTAGACTTAACTTTTCCCATTTAAGATGCCAAACATATGAAAGGAGATATTTAAAAAATATGAATAAAGAAAATAAAATAGCAGGTATTTACATTAGGGTCAGTACAGAGGATCAAGCTCGTGAAGGTTTTAGTTTAGGAGAACAAGAAGAAAGATTAAGAGAGTTTTGTAAGTTTAAACGATATGAAATATTTAAAGTTTATAAAGATGCAGGAATCAGTGCTAAAAGTGATAAACGGCCAGCATATCAAGAAATGCTTGAGGATATAAAAAGCAAGAATATTAATGTAATTGTAGCATTTAAACTTGATAGACTTACTAGAAGTGTTTATGATATTGAAAAATTAATGAAAATAGTTAATGATTTAGAACTATTACTTCCAAACTTTAAAATCTGTAGTGCTATTATTCATTATGATGAAACTTCTCCACACCTTCATATAGTTGGTGTACCTATAAAATATAATTGTAAAACTGGTATGTCTATGCCAGTTGGTAAAACTGATGTTTTTACAAGAAATTCACTAAAAGAATTACAGGATAAAATGAGAATTTTATGTATTGAAGGATATAATAAAGAATATAATTTAGATGCTACTCTAAAGAAAAAATTAAAAGGTAGAAATAAAGATATTCATGTATCTGATATGATTAATTATCAAGACACTAAAGATTTGATTGAAAAAAATCAAAAGAATCTTAAAATCATTAATAACAATTCTATTGAACTTGATAAAGACACAATCAATATAAAAGATAAAATATTAAATCTAAAAAAAACTTCTTTTAAAAAAATACTTACCTCCTATCAAACGAAGATAAAAAAATATTAGAAAATTATATTGATAAAATTGATAAAACTAATAACGAATATAAAAAAAATAAATGGTCTTTCTTCTTCACTTAATAGTTTAAATCAAACCATAAAAGAAGATAAAAAAGCAATTAAGGTACTTACCGAAAATAATAAAGCACTAGAATTACGAGTTAAAAATCTCACTTTTAAAACAGAAAATCAGGAAGAAATAATTAGTGATTTAAAACAAGATAATTTTAATCTTAAATACGGATTACAACAATTAGAAGAATTCTTTAAGAAGTTAGTAAATTTATTTAAGAGAATCATAAAAAAAGATAGTAAGAAAGAATCTTATTTAGAAGTATTAGAAGATATGCACAATAATAGAATCATAAATAATAACACCATAGATGACATTTTAAATAGCAAAAATAATATAAAAGAAAAAAATGATTTTGAGTTATAATGACAGCTCAAAATCATCTTTATTTTACATTTTTTCTTAAAGAATCAATTAGTGATTCATATTTTTTATCTTTATCTTTTTTATTTGATTCTAAATAAATATTTAAATTTTTCAAGGCCTCATCATCAAAATATAATTTTACCTTTGATGATTCAGCTACAAGTAAATTTCTAATATTTTCATTTTGGTTATAATAATAGGCATTTGCTAAATCTATTATTCTTAGAGATATATCAGATTTAATTTTATATAATTCAATTTTTTTATTATTTCTTAATTCTAACCTTTTTGAAAAGTATCCACCAATAAATACGGTTACAATTAGTGTAATTAAAGCCTGAATCACAGTATTATTAGAAAAATCTTTTTTCGATAATTTAATAATTAAATCATAAATTAAATATCCAAACCAGCCAAACAATCCAAATCCAACTATTATAGCTATAATGCTATAAAACCAATATCCTTTTTTTCAGTATTCATAATTCACCTCATTTTACAAAAATTCCGCAACTATTTCTTTTAAATAACTATTATTAAACCAGAAACATTGTTTGGTAAATTCATTAGCTCCAGTAACTTTGTCTTTAACTGGAAGTGATATTGTATCTTTAGAATCCTTTCCGTGTGGTCTAACATGACATACACCATTATCACTCATTCCTGGGAAATTGGTAATTCTTCTTCCTCTTTTATCAATATAATTTACTATATTACCACTTCTAATAACTTCTTGAGTTTTTTTATACATTGATTTTACTTTTGATTCAATAATAATTTCTGGCATGTTCCATAATTTTATTCCTTTAAATACATATTCTCTATTTTCTTCTTTAAATATAAAGAACATATATTTAGTAGTTTCTAATTCTTCTTTTAAGTTAGAATTTTCAAAATCTGTATTCATTATTTCATCAAATTTAAAATATGGAAATGACATTGATTCTATAATTCTTCCGTTTGATTCTACTCTAATAGTTTTTGGTATAATATTAGCTTTACTAAATTCATCTGTATCTTTTAGTTTAGATTTAACATTAAACATTCTATTAATAATCATATTTAGTACATTTTTTGCTTTAGAATCAATATTCAACTCTTTCATTAGTTCTAATTGAGTCTTGCCTTTATATTTATTAATAACATTTTGAATAAAATCGTTAAATGAAGCATCTGTATCTTTTAATACTTTTTCAACATTAGAATAATCTCCAATATATTTTCTAACAAGTTGAGTCATATATGAATTTTTAAAGCAAAATGCCCTTTGCATTGCTGGAATGTCACTAAACGGTTGTTCTCGTGTAGATAATGCATTAGCACCCTTAGAACATGCACCCAAATACATTGTATCTGCTTCAGAAATTTCATGTGCCTTTCCTTCACGAATTTTATTGATAATAAAGTTCCAATCTTCTTCAATCTGTTTTAAATCTTCATTTTTTTCTAATTCTAGTAATTTTTCATGAGTTATAATTAAATCTTTTTTATCTTTATTAGCTTCCCATAAATACCATAATAATTGAATTTTATTATTTTTATACCAAAAATGACTATTTCTAAACGTATTTTTATATTCTGTCATATAGTCAATAATATTTAGGACTAATCTTTCTTTAGCAGATAATTTGCCACCTTTAATCTTTTTATAAGGTGTAACCTTAAGTTCTATACCCGCTGGCATAAAATCAGGTTCTGAGTCACTATTATTATCCATGCCAAATAGATATTTTTCAATTAATTGACCTAGTCCACCTTTATTTGCTTCCTTATCTTCTATAGTTATAACTTCAGTATTTAAAATGTCATTTACAGACTTTCCTATTGCAGATTTAGATATAAGTTCTATTTCCAGCCTATCATACAATCTTCCTTTTTTCATAAATTTCTCCTTTCAATCTTGTTTTAATTAAAAAAATAAGATAAAATATTATATAGAAATGTTAATCTTTACGAGAAAATTTAGTATAATATTTTCTTGTAAGGTTAATCTTTTCAATTAACTATATTATAATATAATTATTGATATTAAACAACATGAGGAGGTATAAAATGAAAAAAACATGCGTTGAGTTATTCGCTGGAGTTGGTGGATTTAGATGTGGATTAAATAAAGCTTCATTCGAAAATGATAAAGTTATAGAAAATGGCAATTGGAAATTTTTATGGGCAAATCAATGGGAACCATCCACTAAAACACAAGATGCATATAATTGTTATGGAACTAGATTCGGTTTTGATGATGTGAGTAATGTTGATATATTTGAAGTAGATAAACACGATATTCCTGACCATACTTTACTTGTTGGAGGATTTCCATGTCAAGACTATTCTGTTGCTCAAACTTTATCCAATAGTAAAGGAATTGAGGGAAAAAAAGGTGTTTTATGGTGGGCAATTGAAGAAACCTTAGCAATAAAAAAACCACCCTTTGTATTATTAGAAAATGTTGATAGATTACTATTATCACCTGCAAAGCAAAGAGGAAGAGACTTTGGAATGATTTTAAGAAGCTTTTATGAAAATGGATACGATGTTGAATGGCGTGTTATTAACGCTGGTGAATATGGACTTCCTCAAAAAAGAAGAAGAACCTACATTTTTGCTTATCATAAAACTACTAATTATTATAAAGAAATACAAAAATTTAGAGACAGAGATATTATTTTTAAAAAAGGTATTTTTGTAAAACAATTTCCAATAAAAGATTCTTATTTAGCTATATCAGAATCATGTATTTCTGATTATAAAGATTTAATTGATGTAAGTAACAATTTTAAATGTGAATTTTATAATGCTGGTGTTATGATAAATGGTGGTATATATACAGTTAAAACAAAGTCTGATTATAATTTAATTTATCCACTTAGAAAAATTAGAGAAGAAAATGATATTGATAGCAAATATTTTTTATCAGAACAACAAATAGAAAAATTTGCTTATTTAAAAGGAAGTAAAAGAATTCCAAGAACTAAGCCAGATGGTACACCTTATTACTATTCGGAAGGTGCAATGCCATTTCCTGATAATTTAGATGCACCTGCTAGAACAATGCTTACTAGCGAAGGTGGTGTTAGTAGAACAACTCATGTCATCGAAGATTATAAAACTAAAAAACCAAGATTATTAACTCCTATTGAATGTGAAAGAATAAATGGCTTTCCAGATAATTGGACTAATACAGGAATGACGGAGAAAAAAAGAAACTTTATGATGGGAAATGCACTTGTTGTTGGTGTTATTGAAAAAATTGGTGAAGAAATAGAAAAAATCATTGAGAATGAAGACTAATTCTTAAAAATATGTTATACTTATAATAGTTTTTGTATCATTAAATAGAATGATACTTTTTTTGTTGGGAGATGGTAATTATGTCTAAATTTTTAGAAATTCAAAGTGCTATATTAGGTTTAGGACCAGGAGAATACCAACGTCTTTGTTCAGAATATAGTATTAAAAGATTTAAATTCAGTAATATGCATGACTTAGGAAGTAAAGAAGGAACAAATAAAACAACCAAAGGTATTCCAGATTCTTATTCAGTTGATGAAAATCAAAAATACACTTTATTAATGTATGGTACAGTAGAAAAAGAATCAGTTGGGAAGCTAGAAAAAGATATTAAAGATGCATGTAATGAAAAAAAAACGAGACTAAAAAAAGAACAAATAAAAGAAATTATTTGCTTTTATACAAATACAAATATAAAACCAGGCGATGATAATAAATTAAGAAATTTGGTACCTGGTATAAAAATAACATTAATAGATATAGATTCAATGGCACATGATATTTGTGAAAATTATCAAGGGCTTGCATATGACTTTTTAAACATCCCGATAGATACAAATCAAATTAGTGATATTAAAACTTTTATAGAACGTTATGATAAATTTTCAATTAATTCACCTTTAGAGCTAGACTTTATATATAGAAAAGATAAAGATTTAATTTACAAAAATATTATGGATTCAAAAGTGACAATAATATCTGGGAAGCCAGGTAATGGTAAAACCAAAATTTCATTAGAAATATTAAAAGAACTAGAACAAAAAGATAATTACACTCCATTATGCATTAGAATAAATGGTTTAAATTTATATGATGATATAAAAGCATCTATAAAAAGTGATAAAAAGTATATTATATTTATTGATGACATTAATAATCTTAATGGATTAAACTCAATTATTGATTTAATAATAACTAATAAAAATGAAGAAATAAAAATAGTTGCAACTGTTAGAGATTATTTACTAGATGATGTTCTAAATAAATTAAATGTATGTATTGAACCTAATATTTATCTATTAAGTAAAATGGAAGATTCAGAACTTATAGATATTTTAGAAAAAAATTATAATGTTAAAAATAAGAATTGGCAAGAAAAAATACTAAAAATAGCAAATGGCAATCCGCGACTAGCAATAATGAGTTTTATTGCTGTTAGAGATGGAAAGATAGAATCTTTAAATAGTGTGTATAATGTTTTTAAAAATTATTACGATAGTATTTTTAAAGAAAAAAATATATCATCTCATGAAATGGATATATTATTCTACATCTCATTACTATCTCCAATAAGTACTTCTAATGAAATTGTAAAAAAAATATTAAGTGATTTACAAATTCTTGATGTAAATGAATTTAAAAAATTAAGAGATATGGAACTAATTGACTATTTTAATGAAGATGCATTAAAAATTTGTGATCAAAATTTTGCTAATTATCTATTATGCAAATATCTAATTGTTGATAAAACAATTACAATTTCAGATTTGTTAAAGAAACTATACCCTAATTTTATTAATAAATTTATTAATGCAATAAATATGATTAATGAACAATTTTATAATGAAGAAACACTTAATTACATAACAGCAGAAATAAATAAAGTATGGAATGAAGAAACTTATACCAATGATTGGAAATTTGTAGAATATTTTCATAATGTCAACCCTTCAAAGGCATTACTTAAAATTAAAAATAAAATTGACAGTTATACCAAAGAGGAACTTCCTGAAGAAATTAAATATAATAGTAATGTTTATTTAAATGATGGTTTATTAAATCTAATATCTGATTTTAAAAATACAGAATATTTAAAAATGTCTTTTGAATTACTATTGTCGTATCTTGAAAAAAAGCCAGGATTATATAATGAAATATGTAAAAGCCTTAAAGATTATTGGCTAGTAAAAGAATTATATCCTAGCTTTGCATTAGAAATTGAAATTACTGGTATATTATATTCAAAGTATAAAGAAGAAGAAAATTCTAAAATGAAAGATATATATCATATATTATTAGAACAGTCTTTACTATATTGCCTAGAATTAGAATTTCATATTAGTGAACAGGGAAAAAATGCAAGAACAATTAATCTTATTACACTAAAATTGCAAGAAAATGAAAATGTTTTCTTATTCAGAAAAAAACTATTTGATATTGTGTTTCAGCTATGCGATGAAAATAAATGTAATTATAAAATACTATTAAATGAGTCAATCTGGTTCTATGACAATGATCAAATAGAAATATTAAAAAATGATGTACAATATTTAGATGAAAACTACTTTATTAACTGGAAAAATATTTCTATAACACAGGGCAAAATATTATACTTACTAAAACTAAAATGCGAAAAATTAAAAGTAGATATTCCAATTTCATTAGAAAAGTATAAAGAATGTCCAGAATTTCTAATAATAAATATATTTGAAAAATATGATTATGGAAAATCAAATAAAGAATTAATACAATTTTTAGAAAACAAAAATAAAGAATCTTACACAAAAATATTTCAAACTTTAAATAAAGTTGAAAAACAAAACATAAAAGTTGACAACTGGAAAATACAAAGTTCATTGGATATCTTATTTAAATATTTAATAGACAAAGACGCTTCTTTATTCAAAAATATTTTTAAATCGTATTTATATGAAGACTGTCCATTTATAAACGGACTGTTCTTTATCAGAGATATATTAGATAAAGATTTATTAGATGCAATAATAGATAATATAATAAAAAGTAATACAACAAAGAAATATTACTTATTAACATGTATACTTAATAACTATCATAATAAAAAATATATATTCATAGTAAAAGATTTTATAAAAAATCAAAATACTACTAATAAATATACTTTATCAATCGAAAGTGTTATTGAATATTCTAAGTACAATAAAGGATTATTAGAAAATTATACGAAGGAAATATTAGAGCAAGATGAATTTGGTTTGTATTCGTGTTATACAATTTCATTTGCTGATGAAGAATATGCTGAAATTGTATATAATGCATTCACTAATAAAAAGCTACTTGAAGAATTATATTTGAAATCAGTAGAATGTCATGGAGATTATGAAGGTAATTTAGGATATTTGTTGTGCATAAATAATTATGATTTATTAAACAAAATCCTCGAAAAAGATAGATATAATCATACAGGTAAAATCAAAAATATTATAAAAAAAATATGGACTCATCCTAAACATAATGAAATAATTTCTTATAATTACAATAAAATAATTGATTATAACTTAGGATATTTGCGATTACACTCATTATTTGAATCAGCTACAGAGGAAAATATAAAAAATAATCAAATAGACTGGTTCAAAAATAAGATATTAGAATCTAAGAATAACAAAGAGGAAATTTACTATTTATTTTATGTAATTGGAGAAAAAGACAATAGTTTAAAAGAAGAATTGATATTATTTTTGCTAGATAATACAAATAATATTGAAATATTCAAAAATGTATGTCTATTCTCCCATTCCGAATCATGGAGTGGAAGCAGAATTCCAATTATTGAACAAAAGATAGAATTTATTCAATCTTTACTAACAAAAATTAAAGGAAAAGACAAATTATTATATATAGAGCATATTAATTATTTAAATGAAAGAATTGACAGTTATAAACAAGAAATTAAAAGAACACAAATTGAAGAATATGTTGATGACTTTCTTAACTAACAAATAGTATTTCAAAAAAAGCATAAAATGTGTTATAATATTCATAGATGGATGATTTATATATCATCCTCAAGCGAGAAAAAGTTGTGTACTCACTCAACTACGTCTCCAAATTGATAGGAAACTCGAAAATTAACTTCTGAGAATAATAAATACTAACTAGAAATAGTTAGTTTTTTTGTTATGTAAATGAATTGATTTTATATTAAATATAGAAACGAAAGAATTAAAAATAAATGATAAACTAAAAAAATGATAAGTTTAAAAGTAACAAATTAGAACTTGGAATAATCACTATTAATTTATCAAATATAAGAAGTCCAGTTGAAACACAGTTATATAAAAATATTTTTAAAACAAGTAAAGTACCAACTTAATACTTTTTTTTTAATATAAATATTTATACTAATTTAGATTATTGTTTATATTCTTGTTATATTAATTCTTTATATTATATTATTATATTATGTGTGACAAAATCATCACCACTAGATGGACATTTTCATCACACCCCGATGAACAAAAACATCACCCCGTGACATATGTTATTACTCTTTCTTTCAAAATAAAAAAGACTAGTTTATTTCAAACTAATCTCACTGATAAATTGTAATTTATATTAATCTTTTCTTAACAGGAAATTGAATCTCTGTTAAATAATCTTCTTCATTTTCTTTATTCCAACATCCATCAATATAACATTCTCTTGCATTATCTATTATCTCATATCCATTATCTTCAATGTACTTTAAAATAATATTATAAGAATCTCTTAAATTATTATAAGCTCCTTTATGATAAATACATACTGCTGTAATAGGATTTGATTTCATAAACTTAACTTTATCAGTTTCAATGCCTAGTTTTTCAACTGCTTGTGCATATCTAATCTTAATATCTTTTTCTTTGTATTCTCCATCTAAATAACTAATATAGCAATAATCTGGAGTTATACATTTTAAATTTGGATTTGCTTTTGCACATTCTGTTCCTGCTTGTAAAACAAATTCTGTAATTTTACTAAAATCCTCTACCATTCCATCACGATAATAAATAATGTAACTTGGAATGTCTTTGATAAAAATCTCATTTTTCATATTATTTTCCTCCAATAAATAATTTATTTTAGAAAGTTCAATATTAAAATTAGCAATATTTTTCTCAATTTCATTTTTTCTTTTATTAAGAATTAACGACATATCTTGTCCATCTAAAACTTTTTTAATGTCATTAATTGATAAACCTATTTGCCTTAAGGATATTATCTTTGAAATATCAACTAACTGACTACTTTCATAATACCTATAACTAGTATTTTGGTCTATAAAAGCAGGTTTTAATAATCCTTCTTTTTCATAGTATCTTAATGCCTTTATGGTGGTTTTAGACATTTTAGAAAAATCTCCTATTTTATACATATCTTGCCTCCTCAAATTATTTATACAACCTACTCTAAGGGGAGAGTCAATAATTTTTAATGAAATTTTTAAATTATTAAATTACTATTTATCTGTCACTTCTATATATAACTATACCATCATTTTGGTAAATTCTATTACTAAATTAAAACATCCAAGATTCATCCAACATTTCTAGTATATATCCAACATTTGGAAGTAAAATAAAATCTTGCAAACCCTTTAATTAAAAGGGATAAATCAAAAGTATGGTAGAATTCTTCCATATTTTAACTCAATTTTGCAAGTGCAAAATAAGAAATGATAGCACTATAAATCCTTTATTTATAATACATTAAATATAGTGGTGCTATCAATTTCTTTATCCTGCTTAATAATTATTTTAGTATTTGCCAATATCCTGCTTTGTCAGAACCAATTCTTTCAATTATTAAATTATCTATTAATATTTTAAAATTTCTTTTAATAGTTCTTACATTAACATTAGTTATATTAGCTATTTCATTTTGTGTAATTCTATTATTATTTGCTATTAGTTCTATAATTTTATTTTGAATATCATTACAAACAAAATTACTATTTTTTATCAGTTTATCTAATGATGAATTAATTGTCTGTAAAATAAACTTTATAAATACATTTGCATTTCCATTATTATGACATTCTGCTATAGCTAAGTAGTAGTTTTCTTGATTTAAATATATTTCCTCTTCTAGTGGTATAAATTCAAAATTTTTATCATAATTTGTTAGCATTAATGTTACCCAAAATCTAGCACATCTTCCATTTCCATCTGAAAAAGGATGAATAAAAACAAAGTAATAATGAAAAATTGCAGATAAAATAATAATATTTAAATCACTACTACTTATATATTCAAATAAACTTTTCATTAAAGATGGAACTAAAATGGATTCAGGAGCCATATATATTATTTCATCTTCTCTTTTTACTCCTTCTCCATGATTTCTATAACTACCATTATCTTCATCAAAGTATTTCATCATTAAACTATGTAACTTTAATAAATCGTTTTCACTTTTATAATTATATTCATTTATATGATTATACGCTTCAATTGCATTTTTTACTTCTTGTACTTCATTTTTTTTACCTAATATTAGTTTGTTTTCTGATATACTTTCTACATCAAATAAAGATAATGAATTAGCTTCAATTGCAAGTGAAGAATGAATTGACCTTATTTTAGATTTTGAGATCATATATTTTCTTTTTTGTTTATCATTAACATTTATATTTTTAAGTTTAACATTTATATCATTTAATATATTATTCATTTTATTGTCAATAAAAAACATTGGTTTTATTTCATCAAATAATTTCACCTATATCACTCCTCGTACTAATATAAGTATACCACAAATGTCACTGTAAATGTCACTGTATTTATATTTTTTTTGTACTATATTCGTATTTTCATGGTATATTTATATTAGTTAGTAGTTATTACTACCTAGAAATTTATACCTAGTGGTTGTTGTACTTCCACCAAAAGGGCTCCAGAAGCAAAAATCGTCGCACCAAAGCGATGTTTAGTTTTAAATCAATCAGAAATGATTGATTTTTTTGTCGTTTAAGAAAGGTGTTGATGATACTATGATAAAAATAATCAAACAAGAAATTAAAATAAGTAATGAGCTTAAAAGCAAAGCTGAATGGGCTTGTAAACTTAATAGACTAAACCAATTTTTATTAATGGTAGTTTATTAAAGTTAGAACCCACCAATATAGGCTATATAGAGCCTTAAAGGGTTTGCGAGGTTTTATTTTACTTCCAACTGTTGGATATATACTATAAATGTTGGATGAATCTTGGATGTTTAAATTTAGTTTCAATATGTTGAAATTATGGTATAATTAAATAAGGAGATGATATACGTTGTTAGTAATTTTTGAAGGATTAGATAATTGTGGTAAAACGACGTTAGTCCAAATGATAAAAGAATAATATATGAAATTAGATATTCCAGTAGAAATTTCAAAAGAGTTTGAAACAAATATTGGTAAGAAATTAAAACAAATGGCAAAAGCAGGAACATTAGATCCGATTTTGAAGTCTTATTTATTTGCAACTGATAGATATATAAGAATGAAAAATATTACTAATGACGATTTTAAAGAAAAAATAATGTTGTTTGATAGATATGTGCCTTCAGCCTTAGCTTATTGCATGGCTGATGGTGTAGATAAGAATTGGGTGGCCAACATCAATTCAATTTTTCCAAAGGCTGATCTTGGATTTTTTATTGATATCACACCAGAGGAATCTATTAGGAGAAATACTGATACAAGATTTAATATTAAAGTGTCTGCTGAACACTTAGCAAAAGTTAGACATGCATATTTATCTATTATAAATGAGAATAATCTAATACATGTTAATGGAATGCAACCTATTGAGTATATATTTGATGAAGTAATTAGTAATATTGAGGAGTACAGAAAAAGATATGAAAAAAGAATTTAATAATTTAATAGAAAATATTAAAAAATGTGAAATTTGCAAAGATAAGTTTGGATTTCAACCACATCCTATATTATTAGGAAATATCAATTCAAAGATAGTTCAAATAAGTCAGGCTCCATCTGCTACCGTTCATGAAACATTAAAACCATTTACAGATCAAAGTGGGAAGAAACTAAAATATGAGTGGTATATGATAGATGATGACACGTTTTATAATCCAAACAATTTTTATATTGCGGCTCTAGCCCATTGCTATCCAGGAAAAGATAAAAATGGAAATGATAAAATACCGCCAAAGATTTGTTATGAAACTTGGATAAGAAAAGAACTAGAATATATTAATAACAAAATTTATATAATAATTGGTGCAAAATCAGCAAAAGTGTTTTTTCCAAAAGAAAATTTTAATGAATTAATTTTTAAAGATAATTACATAAATGGAAAGCCAGCTATAGTACTACCACACCCTTCTCCGCTTAATATAAAATGGTTCAAGGATCACCCAAATTTTATGAATAAAAGAATACTAGAAATTAGAAAAATAATAAATGATGTATTGGAGGAAGAATAAATGATAGATTTAAAACAATTACAAAAAGATATTTATAAAAATAAATTGAATAAGGGATTTAATGTAACAGATATTAATAAAGAATTTTGCTTAACCTATGGTGAAATGGCAGAAGCATATGAAGCTTGGAGAAAAAAACAAACAGACGTAGGAGAGGAAATTGCAGATGTAGTAATATATTTGCTTGGATTATCAGAGATTTTAAATGTAGATTTAGAAAACGAAATTTTAAAAAAAGTAAATAAAAATAAACATAGGCAATATAAAATTATTGATGGAGTAAATACAAGAGTTAAAGAATATGGCGAAGAATAAATCTTAAACTTGTTGATAAAAATATAATTATAACGTTATTAAAATAAACAAATATGTTATACTATTAATAGATTGATTTAATCGATTACTTGTTTCTACTTTTTCGCAAATGACCCATGTCATTGCTCCATTAGAAATCAACTTGCGGACTTAATTGTTCGTAAGTTTTTATTTTATATAAAACTTAAAAAGATCTCTTTCTTTCAAGGAGGAAAACTATGAGAAGTGGTATTTATGTAAGAGTACCTACTGACGACCAAAAAGAGGAAAAAATTTATCAAAATAATTTAATCCTCTTTTTGGTTTTTTTGGATATGGGAATAAAATCTATGTCTAGCCAGCACTGAATTTATACTCTCGTACAAATTCGTATGTGGGAAATTCCCACCCCCTTTTATTTTTTGAGATAAAATGTATTATTAATTATTCAACTTCCATTTTGGTGGATAAATATATTCTATTATTTCTTTCTTAGGTACATAATGTTTTTTTATTTTAGTTCTATTTGATTTTAAATCTGGTAAAGCTTGTCTACAATACTTATCTAGTTCACAAAATATATTTTGACAATCTATAAGTTGTAATGGTCTATTATCAATTTTTTTAAAATCTAAATTAAGTCTTTTAAACTCTTCATCTTGATGTTCATACATATACCTAATTATATCTTCATTACTCATTTTACCTTTATCAATAAAACACTTTTTAATTCCACGTAGTGATCCAGGTCCAGCAACTGTAAATTCATCTTCTCTCCAATTAACAATTTCACTATAATTAATATCAGTTACTAATTGATAAGCCATAAAGTTTCCTATTAATGGATAACTTTTTATAATATTAAATGCTTCTTCCATAGTATTACATTTAACTATTTTTTCTTGTATTTTATCTTCGTTAAACATTTTATTAAGTAGTGCTAAATGATTATCGTGTTTTCTATCATATCCAAATGCCTTATTAGCACAACTTATATAAGCATCATTATATATTTTAATACCACTAGATATAGCATTTTCTAACGCACTAGAATACGCTTTTATATTAAACGTTTTTAAAGTAATATCTTCAAAATTATTTAATAATAATTCCCAAGTAGATTCTTTATTGAATAATTTAAATAATAATATTCTAAATAACATATCTTCATTAGAATACTTTTTACCATTATATATAACATTTTTTAATAAGTATTGACTAACTCTATCATTAACTCTATAACTATTACAAAACTTATATTCTTGTAAGATTTTATCGTTAGTCCATGGAGCAGATTCTCCATTTATTTTTTTCCAAAAAATATTTTGTCTTTCACAAGCAAAATACCAATATAAATCATATACTTTTTGTCTTTTCTTCATATATCTACCTCATACATTTTGGATCTCTTGAGTTAATACATCTTTTTAAAGTTAATACCTTATCATCACTTTCAGTATAATTAGCAATTATCTTTTGTCCTATACAACCACTTTTACATTTAGAGTATTGTTCACAAGCAGAGCAAGAATTATCAATATTAAATTTTCTAATATTGCTAAAATACCCTGAATCATACATTTCCATTAATGAATTTTCTTTTATATTTCCACTAATACCTAGTTTAGTAAAATATTTAATTGAATCACATGGATATGCTATTCCATCAAATCCAATTATCATTATTTCATCTGCTATTATACAAGGTGTATTTTCAATATCAAGTATATTCCAAGGAGTACCTAATCTAATTTTATCTTTATCATTTGAGTTTAAATAAAGGTTTTTAATAGCTAATAATTCTTCTTTTGATAAGTCCATATCAGTTGTTCCTTTACCATGTGGAACAAACCTTAATAAACTAACTTTATCAAAATAACTTCTATTTTTAAATATTTTAATGGTTTCATTTACTACTTGTTCTAGTCTAGCAAAAGAATCTTTTGAGACAGTATAATGAAATCCTAATCTTGCATTATTGTTTTCAAATACTTTATCAAAGAATTCAGTTTTATCATAAACCGAAATATCTTCTTCATCAGATAGTGAATCAGCAAGTGAATAAACTATTTTATTTAATCCTAAATCAATTAATTGTCTATATTTATTTAAAGTATCATCGATTCTATATGCAAATGTATAAATAGTTGATTTCATTCCTAATTTTGAAGTTAATTCAACTAGTTCTGGTAGTCTATCGTACATTAAAGGCTCTCCACCAGTAAAAACTATGGTTTCAGCACCCATTAACTTTGCTTCTTTAATTATTCTAGATACATCATCAAAATCTAAAACTTTTAAATTGCCAATACTACTAGTAGCATTACTAGAACAATGTTTACAATTTCTAGAGCATTTATTAGTTAATTCAATTTTTACTTCTTTAAGCATACTATCATCCCCTGAATAAATTTCTAAATATATTATACCATTTATTTACTCAAATTTCTTTAAATTTATTTAATATTTTAGAAAAATAGGTTATTATTATTTTAGTGATTAGTTGTTGATCAACTTTTACTATTAGGAGTTTCGAATTCGCTCCAGAAACAAAAATCATCGCACCAAGCGATGTTTAGATTTAAATCAATCAGAAATGATTGATTTTTTTATCGTTTAAGAAAGATGTTAATAATATTACGATAAAGATAAAAATTAGAAGATTACTAAACCATTTTTAAAATCAACATAATACATTTGACATCATAACATCTTAATAAGTTCAAAAAAAAAACTAATTTTTTATTTTAGTTCTTTCTATCTTCAGCAAGTTTAGTAAAATCTTCTACTTGTGATTCATCAGGTTTTTTATTAAATTCAATTTTTTGTACCTTTTTAGTAGTCTTACCCACAGCATCTGTAGCAGTATATAAAATCCAATATTGATCTTTATTTTGTTCTTCATTTACTTCATGGTAAACCTTATGAGTAACAACAACACCTGGTTTATCATCAGTAACATCTAAATGATCATAATTAATATCCTCAATAGAATCAACATAATACACTGCATCATTAAATTTAATTGTAGGTGCTTTAATATCATCTTCATTATTAGTATCATTTAAATAATCTTTACCTACCGGATTAGCAACCCAACCCCATTTACCTTTTTCATATTCAACATGATACCAAAAGTTCCCATTATGGTTTTCATAATCATCAACTTTATAAACTTTTCCTTTTTTAACTTCACCAAGTTCTGAACTATTTCTATCAGGTTCTTTTCTAACCTTTATATAATCATTTACTATTTCAATATGCCAGCCTTCTTTTATTTTTTTTATTCTAGCATCTTCCATAACACCAAGAACAAACTTAACAGCAAAAAAGCCAACCACTATTGCTATAAGAATACCAAATATAATTTTTAATTTTTTCACACTATCACTTCCTACACATAATTATACACAAAAACTTTTCATTTTACTAGTCCTATATTTTATGTTATAATTTAAATGGTGATTAATTTTATGAAAAAATATAAATATCAAAGACTTACTAAGGAAGAAAAAAAAGAAGCTAAAACTAAATTCTATGAAACAAAGCAAGGAGAGCTTTTAAAACAAAGATTTAAAAGAATTCTTATTTATAGCATCATTCTAATTTTATTTGGTATTTACATGTTAATTGAAGCATACACAAAGAAAAATTCATATGCTCAGTATGTATATGGCACTATTCTAATAATCTTTGGAATTGGTTTTCTAATATCTAGAAGTTATGTAATGATGAGAAAAGTAAATGAATACATTACTTCACCAAAAAACACTACTAAGAAAAAGTGAAGTTGTAAAATAAATGTAGACACATAAAAACGGTCTACATTTTTTGTTATAATAAAATT
>ENA-OPCN01000757-OPCN01000757.1-human-gut-metagenome-genome-assembly--contig:-NODE-757-length-26074-cov-1.975057_pt1 | contig 26074 bp, 38 predicted proteins | sample MGYA00241567_ERZ501485 | MGnify/ENA primary metagenome ERZ501485 (study PRJEB25962, sample SAMEA2042579) | human gut metagenome | biome: human gut; feature: human-associated habitat; material: faeces...
AGCGTCATGCACAGAATGAGTATTATTTAGATGACAAACATACTCTTGGTTCAATGGTTGCTTTTGAAGTTATTGTGGGATATGAAAAAGAATTGGAGATGGATATTGAGAAGTGGGGACGAATTCAGTATGACTGGTTTTGTGAAGAATTTTCAGAAGAAAATGTTTTGTCAGCAATGCTGCATTTAGATAGCGAAGCTTATCCTCATTGTCATTTTTTAATTTATTATACGACAAAAGAGGGCGTTATTACAGAATCTCCCTATATTGAGCAGGGAAAAGTAAGTGCGCAATTTCTTGCTAAATATGAAGATGCAATGAAAAAATTTCAGTTAGACGCTGTAACAAGAGAAAAATTGGCGAATTCAATAAAATCAAATAAGCCTGAGAATAATTCGGATTTTTATTTAGCAACAATTGACCGTTATATATCTGAAAATCCAAGAAACGCCATTGATGACCAGGAGTATATTTATGACACAGTGGGACAGTTATCACAAATAGCTTCTGCGTTAAGTATAGAACGACAAGAAGAACTTTTGACAGATTTAATTCACTATTTTATGCGTGTGGAGAAAAATACATTAAAGCAAGCACAAAAAGGGATTCTTCCAAAAGAAAGCTTCTTCAAAGAGGTGAAAAAACGCTTAAAACAATTAGGGGTTGAAAAGTCAGAAGAAGTAGATATCATGCTGAAAAGAATTGATAGCGCTATTTATGGTAATTACATTCTTGACCCATTATTAAATGACGAATCTATTTCAGATATTAAAGTAATTGCGCCAGACAAAATTCGAGTTAAAAGATATGGCCGGCGTTTGACTTCTAATCTACATTTTCGGGGAATTGATGATTATTACCGTTTTTTAAATGGAATTGTGATTCGCAATAACACAGATTTAAGCCCTTTTAATGCTGTCCAAAATTTTACAGATAAGTTTTCTAATGATAAGTGCATTATGCGTATTGATATTTGTACAACTTTTGTGAATTCAGTGGGGTGGCCGTATTTACATATTCGCAAGACGCCAAAGAAAAAATATACAATAGAAGATTTAATGAATTTTGGAATGCTTGACGCCAAAACAGCAGCTTACTTAATTGATAAAGTAAAAAACGGAAAAGGAATATTATTTACAGGAAAAGGGGGAGCCGGCAAAACGATTTTGATGAATACGCTTCTTGATTTGATTCCCTATAACAATTCTGGCTTAGTTATTCAGGAGAACGAAGAATTGTTTTCTAATAAACATCCAGATTTAATGTTTCAGCATGTTGTTACCAGCCGCCGGCAGAACGAAATTCAATTTGACCTAAAAGATTTAGCACGAAATGGTTTATTGACGGATTTGGATTATTTCGTTATCGGAGAAATCAAGGGCGGAGAAGCATTTTATTTTTTAAATGCGGCATATACCGGACACAAATGCTGGGCTTCTTGTCATGGGTCTTCCTCTACGGAGGCGATTAATAAATTAGCAGACTATGTTACCTATGAATCCGGGTATTCGCAGGCAGAAGCGAAAAAAATGCTTCAATCACTGGAAACTATTGTGTTTATGAAAAACTTTAAGGTGACAGAGATTTCAGAAATTACCGGTTGGAATGAAGAAAAGAAAGACTTAACATATCGGGCAATTTATCGTGGAATTGCATAATTTTTGTTATAATACGGTTTTTGTTTTCCTGAAAAACAGACATATTAAATATATAAACATAGGAGGTTAAGTTTAATATGACTATTACAGAAAAAGAGTTTACTAAGATGGAACGGGCAATCCAAAATTGTGATTACGACCTTGATGGATGGTTCCCGTCTATTGATGATTTAGATAGATTTGTTTATCCAAACAAAGAAAAATATTTTGTTTTTATTCTGTTCTTGCTAGAAAAGTCAAAAACTATGTCTTTAACGTCAGAGCAGCAGGAAGCGAGAAAAGAATTACAAAAAATTGCTTATGAATTGGAGATTAAGGAAGGTGATGGCTCATGACAGGGAAACTGCATCGTTTTGGAGGGGCGTGTTCAGGCATTATTACGACTGCTGCATTATGCTCACAGCTTCCTCAAACCACAAATGGAAACATGCTTTTGGTAATGAGCGGAGCTTTATTGGGCGGAATTGGAGGACTGCTGCCGGATATTGATACTCCACATTCTATAATCAGCCTTAAACATCCGATTATTTCATGGGTTGTTTGTAAATTTACAGAACATCGTATGGCCATCCATACTTTGATAATTCCGATGTTTTTGGCAGTTCTTACATCGGTGCTTTACTCCATTCAATTTGACGCCTTTGTATTAAGTGCAAGTTTATTAAGTGGATTTGTATTTCATTTGGTTCAGGATACATGCACGAGAGGAGGTATCGCATGGGGCTATCCTTTTGTAAAAGAGAAGTATTCTATGCGTAATACTTATAGCGGGGCACCGGGGGATATATTGGTAACAATAGTATTGATTATGTTACAATATGCATTTTTCGTTCAATTATTCATGTTATATGATTTTTTTAAATAAAACAGACATATTAAAATTAGAACAGCTTAAAGCTGAACAATTTACAAGGAGGTACACAATATGTGTAAAAAAGTAGGTGGCAGAGTGCCGCGATTTAATGTTGATAAAGAAAAAGGAGTTGTCGTAGCGTATCTTGACAATTGTATGTTTGATGCTATTGATACAATTTGCAGCAGAACAGAGCTTGGCTGTTTAGGTGCAGACTTTTTTGAGGATGCCTCAATTCGTACAGCCTTTATGATGAATTCTTATCGCGGGAAAGCGAAACTACATCCCGGCGATGTGTTTAATGAAGAAAAAGGCAAGGAAATTGCTTTGAAAAAATTGCAGGAGAAGTATAATGCTTCAAAGAGAAAAGCAATTAAAAGATTTCTTTCTCGTTGGAGTCACATTTTGCTTAACGGCTGCGAGTAAACAATTAAGTGGTAGCTTTTGCTGCCACTTTTTTTTATTGCCTATAGCAAACAGACATATTATAAGTATATTAATCAAACAAATTGGAGAATATTCAGAGACCACAAGGTCTCTTTTATAATAAATATATAATTTAATAAGGAGGAAAATGCATTTAAAATTCAAATTTTAGGAGGACAAAAGAATGGCAAAAAAAGTTATGGTATTTTTTCTTGCGTTTGGAATTGTTGCAAGTGTAAGTTATTTGTCTATGTTTATTGCTCCGGAGATTGTGTGGGCAATTTAAGAAGAGGAGAACAAAGAGGAAAGAGCAACCTCTTAAAATATTGCGTTTATAATAAATGGAGATATTAGTGTTTGAATTAATTAGGACTTTAATAATAAAGGATATGATAAGATTATTTTTGGAAAGAGGAGAAAATTCAAGCAAATATATCAAATAGATTATATATTTATTCCAGGCATCCCAGAAGGGGTGCCTTTTTTGGTTAGAAAAATTGCTTTATAACAGACATATTAAAATAAATAATAAAAAGATGAAATATTGTTCAATAGCAAAAGCCAGGAAAATTAAATATTCGATATGATTGACATTAAATTTATATCAAAAGACAAGGAGTTAGTTTTATGAGACAGTTTTTATTTTTTGTATTTCAAGCAGTGTATACGATATTAGCAAATGTTATTGATGATGGATTTGCTAATAAAGTTAGCATTGATTCTGTCATTGCTTATGGTAGTTATATTCCGATGATTTGGGCGTTTCAAAGCGTTTACAACATTGGTAAATATGCGTATATAAATACACAAAAAGAGGAAAAGACTTGTATGCTGCTTGGATTTTTGTCCAGTATTTTCATGTTGATACTTGGATTGTTAATTTATCGTAGTATACATATCATTTATCATCTAACGGTTCCACAAATAGATATTTTTAATAAATTGATGTTGTGTTATTTGTTCACAATACCGTTTCGGCAGATTGGTGATTATTTAAATACTTATTTAATGTATCAGTTTGAGAACAAAGCGGTATTTATTGCAGATATTATGTATTGGATAATTGCAATTACGTTAGATGTGTTAGTCTACGTCAATAGATACCCAGTATATTATTTGGTCATAACAACCGGAATTGCTTATTTTGTTTATGATGCGTTTTTATTATATCGTTCTCGAATATTACACAAAAAAGTTAATATAGGATTTATGAAAGAGGCATTTTCAAAGGGGAAGGATATTGTGATTGACCGATTGATGGGTAAAGTTGCTACTCTGTCATATGGAGCGATGGCTGCAAGGTTAGATACACGATTATATGCCATTCACTGTGTTGTATATGGCATTATTTGTAATAGCGAAGAATTTACAAATAATTTTGGTGTGTATTGTTTGGCTCGGTTGAAATTGATGAACCGAAAGCTAATAACAGGTGCAAAAATTTTAATAAAGAAATATGGATTACTGTTATTAGGGATTGAATACAGTTTTGCATATGTGCTTTTACTATTTTATCATGGCGCGGTACCGTTATTGAACTGTTTGATATGGTTAGCCGTGTATATGACAGATTGTATTAGTCTGTTATTCTATGAGGTGTACAAGTCAGTTCTTAGTTGTTATGGACGAACAGAATATTTACGGTATGGCGGTGTTATTGGCATTTTTATTCGCGTCCCGGTTACATTTGTGATGTGGAAATGCGGATTTAGTTTAATTGGTTTTGGACTTGCCTGCACAATTGATTTCGGACTCAGAGGTTTGTATTATTATTATATAGCAAAACGATATGATAATTATGCTGATAAGTGCCGGTCGTGAAAATAAATGTTCAAAATAGGTATATAAAGTTAATCAAGAAAGAGAGGAACAATGTATGATATTTATAAAAAAAAATAGTCGATATTTTATATTTTCAGTATGTTTATGTTTAATTAGCCTGATTAGTATAGGTATACATATACTTCCAATTAGTATGCCTTTAGTAACAAAAATGCTATTGATTTGTCCAATAATTTCAATCTTTGGGTTTTTAATTTATGCATCAATAAAAGATGTGTATAAGAAAGAAATTGCAAATTGGCAAGGAATTTTATTTATTTGCATAGGCATTATTTTATACACAATTCGAATTATTGTGATGAAGACATCTTTTGCGGATGTGCAAGAAGAAACTTTTTCCATGGTATTTTTCTTTTTAGGCATTATGCTTCTAGGCCGATTTCGAAAATGGAATAAAAAAGCCTCATTCCTTTGTGTAGGGGTTGCTATTCATTATTTGGCGGTCTTTGGTAAAATTTATTATTTTATATTGCTTATAACTATATTGACAGCGTGTGTTTGTTTTTTCTTATATAGTATTGTTTGTTATATGAGGAAAAGTGACAAATCTAAGGCCCTAATTCCCTATTTATATATTAGCTGCTGCATCATATTAAGTATTCTTATATAATTTTTTAGGTTTTAACAGACATATTAAAAATGATTATGTTAAGGAGGTGCAAATTATGCATGAAAAATATTAAAGATATTGCATTAAATATTATTAAGGATAAATATACAAAAGATTTTCAATATTCATTAGGTGAAGATGTATTTGAGCATTGCAGCCGGACGTGTGATATTGCTTTGCAAATAGCCGAAGTGTATGGATTTAATTTGCAACAAAAAATTGATTTAGCAGTAGGAGCTTTATTACATGATATTGGAAAATCTTATGTAAATCAAGACGTGCTTAATAAAGCCAAAAAATTAACTCAGGATGATAGAACCTTAATTGAGTGTCATCCCCAGTACGGCTTTTGGGTATTAAAGCAATTGGATTTTAATCGTACAGTTGTAGATATTGTATATCATCATCATGAACGGCTAGATGGAAGTGGATATCCACAAAAATTACGAGGACATAAAATTGATATATTAACTCAAATAGTGAGCGTAGCTGATGTCTATGAAGCGTTAACCGCAGACCGCGTATATCATAAAAAACGGTCAAAAGAAGAAGCTCTTAAAATTATGAAGTCGGATAAAGGGCTAAACCAAGTCGCAGTTGATATATTAACTGAATGTTGTTAAAGAGGCTTCTAATGAAGCCTTTTTTCTCATAATATGATTTTTATTTCATCTAAAAACAGACATATTAATAATGTCACGATAATAAAAGGAGACTATTAATAATATCACAATAACAAAAGGAGGATTTTTATGAAAAAATATATTTTAATGATAGCTCTTGTAATTATGGCATTGCCATTTAATTATGCAAAGGCAGAAACTACAATGCAACCTGCAAGTCAATATGAATACAATGTTGAAAGTGCAACAAATAGTGCCGCAACGATTGCGAGTCCAACGCCAAAAGCAACTTTAAGTCCTGAAGAAGAATTTAAAGAAATTGGGACTGATGTGGCAAAAAACAATAAATATAATGCATTAGTTCTTATTGTTTTATTTGTTGCGTTGGCAGCTATTGTGATTAAAAACAACAAAATTAAGAAAAGAAAGTAGGTAAAATATGAGTTTTAATAAAGAACAAAAAGCGGCTATCAATCATAAAGATGGCCCGTTAATTGTAGTGGCCGGACCGGGTTCTGGAAAAACCACAGTTGTAGTAAATCGAACGGCTAAATTAATTGAAAAAGGTGTAAACCCATACAACATATTGGTCATTACATTTACAAAAGCTGCTGCTAAAGAAATGCAGATGAGATATGAGGCTTTAACTCAATGTGAGACACCGGGTGTTACTTTTGGCACAATTCATTCTGTTGCATTGGCTATATTAACAACTTCTTTTGATTATACATATGAGAATGTGTTAACAGAAAGAGACGAATGGAATGTTTTGCGCGAAATTATAAAGAACAACAAAATTTACACAGAAGACATTAATACTTTAATCAAGGACTTGGTAAGCGCTATCAGTAATATTAAATCCGGAATGCTTGAACCGCCCTATGACATCGAATGCGGTTGCCGGGAAGAGCAATTGCAGTTGATTTTCAATGAGTACTGTAATTATTGTAAGCAAAATAAAAAAATTGATTATGATGATATGCAGATTGAATGCTTAAAACTACTAAAAAAAAATAAGGACATATTGGATTGTTGGCGTGACCGATATCAATACATTCAGGTAGATGAGTGTCAAGATGTATGCCATACACAGATGGAGTTGATTGAATTATTAGCGAATCCTCGCAATAATTTATGTATTGTTGGAGATGATGACCAATCACTTTATCAATTCAGAGGCGCAAAACCGGAAATTATGTTAGCATTTGAAAAGAAAGCAAATGCTAGAAGAATTACACTTGACACAAATTATCGCTCCGGAGAAAAAATCATAAGTGCTGCTTCTGAATTCATTAAATCAAATTCAAAGCGATTTGATAAAGATTTCAAATCAGTTCGCGAAAAGGGTTCTATTGAGATTAAGCCATACCGCACGCCGGAACTCCAAGCTATAGGCGTTATAGGCGATATTAAAAAACTGCTTAATAAAGGCACCTCACTAGACGACATTGCTATTATCTATCGCACAAATAAAGAATGCCCTAAAATCGCATCTGTTTTAATGGATGCTGACATTCCGTTTGTCGCAAAAACAGAAGGTGTTGTCAATTTGTTTGAACATTGGATTTTTAAAGACATTGTTCGCTTTCATGAACTCGGAAAAAGTATAAATACTGCTCCGTTTGGTGAAATCAAAAAAGCTTTAAAGCGCCCAACACGATACATTCCTAACGAAGCCTTGCAACAAAGCAGGAGCTTAGATGATTTAGTTGAATGGGGCGTTATGCATCGTAAACCATACATTGCAAGAAATATTTTTCGGTTTAAACAAGATGTAAAGACCATGAGCCGTATGAAGTTACAAAGCTTTTTGGATTATTTAATCAATCACATGGATTATAAAAAGGCTCTACTTGATTTTGCAGATTACAATAGAATGAATCCACAAGAGTTGATTGATATTCTGGATGAGATTGTTGATACATCAAAAGCATTTGATTCTTTCGATGAATGGGTTGAATATGCAAAAGATTACACGTTTACTCTAAAAAAGAGTATTGACGAGACAAAAGAGGGCATCTATTTGATGACAATGCATGGCTCTAAAGGTTTAGAATTTAAGCATGTATTTATTATTAACGCTAATGAAGGCTTTACGCCATATTCACACAAGGGCGAGATTAATGACATTGAAGAGGAACGCCGGATGTTCTATGTAGCTATGACAAGGGCAAAAGATTTTTTACATATCTCGTATACAAACCATTCAAGAGGAAAAAAGATGCGAGAATCAAGATTCGTAACTGAATTAGCCGCTGTTATGGATAAGCAAATTACAAACAAAGCACTTTTAAACCAAAAGGAGTGATATAAATGATTGGAGTATAAAATGCAAAATTATAATTGGTGATATTATAGCTCGTCTACCATTTATAGGAAGAAAGAGTAACGAAGACGCTTGCATTAAGCAGGCGTCTTTTGTGTTATATAGTATTATTTTTTCTCGTTTAAGGAAGAAAAAAGTATATATACTTTCTGCACAATTGTATATTAGGTTTATACTTAACCATTTTCTCACATCAAATTATACCATAATCAGATGTACTCGAATAAAAAATAACTGTTGTTTCTAAGAGAAAAGAGTACCCGGAGATGTAGTTGAAATAAATAAAAAACATTGGACGAAGAAGAACGGCTTAAATCATCTGTGAAATAATCGCTATAATGCTTTTCCATATATGATAAAAAATATTTCTTTTTTTGAACCGCCTGCCTGTAATAATAAATCCTCCCTCTATGTAGGCGGTAAATCACAATCGGAACTGCCGTCATGGTGGGAAACGATGTAATACCGCTATGGTGGGGTAAGGAAATGAGAATTCCGGTACCCGCTTTGAAGATGAACCACTCTATAGTGGGGAAAATAAACTTTCTCTGTATGGTGGAACAGTGGGGATTCCTCTATGGTGGGAGACGTTCCCCTTTTTAATAACAAAAATATTATAATACGTTTTCATATATGACAAAAAACACCCAGTATGTCGGGAATAACAATAAACATCATAGTGGGAATAGTTTTTAATTTTTATATCATCATGGCGGGATAAATTTCTTATATGACAAATTTATATATAACCATTATGGTGGGGTAATATAGCTGCTCTTTTCAAAATGCTTTGCCTTACAGACATATTAAGAATGTAATCATTAAATAATAAGGAGGAATTTTCATATGAAAAGAATGATTATTGCAGCAGTGATGATGTTGAGTCTTGTTGTCGGCGCATTTAATGTGACTGCATTCGCCGCAGAAAAAGATGTCAAGGAAATCGAAATGAAGCGGACCGTGTATGTATCCGCGCAAACGTTTTCGGAAATAAAGTCTTTGCAGAAAGATATTATTTTCCAGTCTGATAAGATTGAAAACTTAAAATCAAAAAGATTGAGGCTTGCAAGAAAAATCAAATCAGAAGAAGCAGAAAAGCCTGTTTGTCAAACAGGAGCGGTTATGAGAGATAATATTCCGTTTACTAGCTCTTTCCCTTCTGAAACTTTGCAGACTTCCAATTTCAGTTATCGTCAGATTGATACAGATACCGTTAAGGAAGTATTGAAAGCTGAAAAGATTGATAAGAAAATCAAAAATATCGAAAAGGAGAAGCTTCGTGTCATTCAGAAGATTGATGTGAATAAGCAAATTCTTTTCCAGATGAAGATTGACTTGCAGGAATTAAATTCTCTTGATGGTGTTGTGTTCAATCCGAATGATGTTACGGAAGTCAGCAATATTTCAGTTAAACAGATGCGGCAGATTTTGCAGGATACCGACTTGCAGGAGTTTGCTCCGGTTTATGTAAAAATCGAAAGAGAATTACATATTAACGCAATTGCCATATGTGCACTTTCTGCATTAGAAAGCGGATGGGGAACTTCTAAGCGCGCAAAAGAAGACCATAACTACACCGGCTTTGGTGTATATTCCGATGAAGCAGAGGGTATTAACGCTGCCAGTGGAGAGGAGAACCTTTTGATGACAGCAAAACATATCCGCTCCAAATATCTTACCAAAGGAGCCAGATATGATAACGGCCCAAGCCTTGTCGGTATCAATACTATGTATTGTGTAGGTGATACATGGGCGTATAAAATAGCGGATATCGGTTATCGTTTAATGAAAAAACTGCAAGAAGATAATGCTTCTGTACAGTAACGAAGAAAGCCTGACCAAACGGTTAGGCTTTTTTATACCAAAATAAAATATTTTTTCTTATAATGACGATTCAGTTTTTGTGTAAAACAGACATATTAAGAATATAATATATAAACAATAAGGAGGAAAGTAGAAATGGAGAGATTAACAAACAACAAAAAAGCATCTGATATGTCAATCTTGGAATAGTTGAAAGAACTGTGCGAACTTGATGCGTGTGACTTTGATAATTGTCCTGTTGAAGATATCCCATGCCGTGATTGCACCCAAAGAAGAATGATAGAGCGAGCAATCGAAATAGTAAAAGAAAATGGAATGGAACAAGAGGGCAAAAGAGCAGAAAAGGAGGCCAGATTAGTAAAACCTATATTTGAGCTTAATTTTGGCGATGAGGTAAGTAAATATCATTGTTCTTGTGGTAAAGTGATGTTAGTAAGTCACGACCCAGGGGTTCTTGATAACAACGATGCACCGAATTATTGCAGCAATTGCGGATGCAAGTTTGATTGGAGTGATGAAGAATGAGATTGATTGATGCAGATGAATTGTAAAGGGAAATTATCGAATAAAAGCATTGGAAAAGTTGAAACGGTTAAAGGAAGGTGAATCAAAATGAAAAAAGCATTTAAGAAGATTTTGGAGCGATTGGAAAGAAAAATTGCAGGAAAACCTACTCCGGAGGAGTACAACAATGGAATCAATAGAGCATATTCAATCGTGCAGAAAGTAGCAGAAGAATACAACAACGGTTGGATTCCATGCGGTGAGAGGTTGCCAGATAATGCGGAGCATAAAGGAAGTATCTGCCCTAGATATCATGTTATAACGATATACGGACAGACGGTCGGGTGGTTTAACCCGGATTACGATAGTTGGTTTGTTTTGGTATGGTATATGACTGCAAGATATCTGGAAAGCGAAATTGATATGGAAAGAGGAGATATTCCGAAAGTTGTAAGAGTGCCACTGGAATATGGAATTGTAACGGCATGGCAGCCACTATCAGAACCATATCCTACGAAAGAATCACGCACAATATTACCGAAAAGGCAGCAAAATAGTCTACATAGTTGAGGAGGTATAAAGTGTTAGCATACATTGACAATAATATCTACGGATGGTATTATCAAAAAGAAGATAATCTTATCGGCGATGGTACATTTTTGATGAGTATATTAAACCTAAGCTAAAAGAAATATTGCATAATAATAAGGAGTGATAACTATGTACATACCAACAATTGAAGAAAATTATGAATACAGAATGAAAAATTTAATGAAAAAATTTATAAAAGACAATGAGTTAGAACACATTCATGATTCCGAAAAATTACAAGACGAATTGTGGAATAACTACTCAAAGGAATTTGCTCATGCAGTATTACAAGACATGAGCAACTTTTCGGGCAATGAATTATTTGAAATTTAAGAATTTTGGATGGGAATTTTCGCAGGACAAAAAACAGTCTTATATACAAGGCTGTTTTTTTATTGCTCATTATTACAGACATATTAATAATATCAAAAATAATAAAAGGAGGATTTTATGAAAAAAGAAGTTTATGAAGAACTTACAAAAATAGGAGAACGGCGATTAGCAAAAATAGGCGTAAATTTTTCTGATTTATTGCAAATAGAGCCGGGAGAAATTCTTTTGTCTAAAAGGAGAGCTCTTGTTCCTCAATATGTTGGAGGAACTTCAGCAATTGGAGTTGTATATCATTTGTCGGAGTTTTCAAGTGGTGATGATATTGAACGTCTGATAAAGGAGACAGAAGAAGCTTATAACTGTCATGTGTATCACGTTGTTGTTTCAGAGACAACTTTCGGAACATTAGCAGATTTGCTGTTTGTATCAGAAGAAGACTTGCCGGGAAATGAAGCGATGCCTATGTATGTAAACAACGGTGTTTATTATGTCTTATCTAACTGCTGCAATCTCACAACCGGAGAACAGGAAATCGGCGAAATTGGAGTAATGGAAACTTGTGGCGGAATTATTCGCTGTCAGTAAAAATTTATTTTAATCAAGGAGGTAATTCGTTATGAAATTTTACAAAGACCGAAAAGAAGATATTGGTTCGTCAGATGTAGCCGCTTTAGCGCTTATAGGACCAAAACCAAAAGAAGGACTTCGTGCACAGATTCTTAACTTTGGTGAAGATGGTTGTTACAGTGCGTACATTGTAGACGACCCGGAAGTTGAGATTCCAAATCATTATAAGAAAATAACTGAATTTTGTAAATGGATGGAGGTTTATGATGATGATGGATTGTGTAAAAAATATTACGCAGAAAAAATTAACGTGTATCGAGCAGGTGAGTATGGATGCATTATCCAACTGCTGCCGGAATAGGAGGTAATTATGGCTAAAATTATGAATTTTCAAATGAAGAATATTAAAAGATTGACCGGAAGAGAAGGATATGGCTGCACAGCCAGTCTTTACTTAGATGGAAAACGTATTGGTACTTATGCGGATTATGCAGATGGTGGTCCGGAAGATGTTGAATATATTTCCAAAGAAGCGGAAGAAGCAATGATGAAAACTATTATTGCCTATGCAAAGAAAGTTCCGAACGAATTTGTTATAAATTTGTATCAGGAACGTCCGGAGCAATACAAAAAAGAATGTGAATGGTTTCGTAAAACCCATCCATACATTCCGGAAGAGGACATCACCAAGGAGACTATGGCGTCCAATTCCATTGTATATATCGTCTCTGATTTTCTTAAATTATTTGATGCAGAAAAGCAGTTCAAAAAATTTTCGAAAAAAGGATATGTCGCAATAAGTGTAGAAGGAAATCAAATCTTTGCCTATCCGCCAAATTATTCAAAAGAGCAGATTATGGCAGAGGCAGACGGCGGAAATATATATTTCTCGCTCGATGATTTTAACATTATGTAGGAGGTATGAATATGAAAGATGGATGGCATATACTAAAAGGCTATGAAGTATACGTAGAAAACAACATGGTAATGTATGGCATCAAAGAAGACCATAACGGAGAAAGCGTAACCGCTTATCCATATCGTTGTAATACAATATATGGAGGCTGTGATAATGTAAGCGGAGAAGTTAAAGCAGATACTTTTCGGAGGTCAGGCTTGTATAGCTTACAGTAAAAGCATCTCGCCCGTGGGTTATCTCATGGGCGAGCATGGAAAGGAAGAGCAATAATGAAAGATGCAAAGAAAAAGTTTTACAACACAGATGAAATATCTGATGCAATAGAATTTCTTAAAACAGAAAATAAAAGAGACAGAATGATATGTCGTCTGCCAACATGTGAAGAAAATGTCAAAGCTGCTAAAATAAAGAAATTGAAATATAGAGCAATGGCTATATGCGCACTTAAGAAATTAAAATTAGGAGACGAAGAATGAGTAGATTTATTATTTTTCAAACAAATGCGGAGTATTATTCCGCCCCATGGGAGATAGCAAAAAACAATTACTCATTAAATGATTACCGGGCGGTGTATTGCGAAGTAATCATTGATGAAATTCAATATTGTAAAGAAATAACATTAATAAATCAGGATGATTTAGCGATATTAGAAGATGTAGCTGCCCGATTTAGTAAACCGCAAAATCGAAGCGGGCATACATTATCCGTCAGTGATGTTGTTGCTATTGAACGAAAAAACGGTACTCGATTTTACTATCGAGATATATCCGGTTGGAAAGAGATTAAAAAATAGGAGGAATAAATATGAGATTAAAAAGACTAAGAAAAACCACAGAAATAGAAATCAAAAACGTTGGAGAGTATTGGCTTCTGATGGAACTAGCGGAGAAAGCCGGTTATATATGGGCCGGGACCCTTAACGAGCCAACTCGGTTTAATGATGTAGAAGAATTTTGCTACCAGACAAAAGCAATTGAACTATTACCCGCTGCTGGGACAATGACGAGGACACCAATGTACTCAATAAATCCTCAAAAGACAGTCCCACTCAAAAAAGTAATAAAATTTGAAGTCGGTGACAAAGTACGACTCCGAGAAGGAATAATTAAGAAACTCAGAAAGAAAAAATCACTTCCAACAGAAATATTGCTTTCAGAGATGAAAAAACAGGTAAATAAAGAAGACATTATAGAAGGCAGTTTTTCCCTTAATTCCAAAAAATATTATTATCTTAAAGGATGTAAGGATATTTTTTATCCTAAAAAATGGCTTGACCCAATACTTCCTTCCGTTCCGAAAGAAGAAACTGCTGCCGGAAAGGAGGAATGAACATGAAAATTATTTCGTATAACTTAGAATTGGATGAAGAGAGAAAACCAATGCTTGTAAAGGAGTTCATGTGTGATTATGTTGTAATGCATCCGGACCCAGAGAGTATCTATAAAATGATGAGCGAAGTTTTTCATGCGGACCGGCTCGCGGAAGAACGAGCATGGCTTATCTCCATGAACACTAAATTAAAACCAAAGGGGATATTTGAAGTAAGCCATGGGAAAATAAACCAATCTTTAATCGGGATACAGGAAATTTTATTACTATCCGGAGGAAATCATTTTGTAATCGTACATAATCATCCAAGCGGTAATCCAATTCCGTCCAATGCTGATTATGAAATAACCAATCGACTTATTGAAGCCGGGAAAGTTATGGATATTAAGTTAGAAGACCATATTGTGATTGGAGATAATTCACATCCATATTTTTCAATGAGAGAACACGAACCAAATATTTTTTCATAATAAAAAGAAAGAGACCGATAGGATAATTCCTACGGTCTTTTTTCTTGAAAAGATTTATGAAATTCTTCTTCCGTTAGAAAAAGCATAATATTCTTTCGTGATACTATAAAATAGGAATCTTTTCTTGTTAATTCCCATTTTTGACTCGGATGCAGGCTTATAACAACTTTTGAATCGTCCGATGTAATCAACTCAATTTTTATCGGTTTTACAAACATAATATTTCCTTTCTTTTACTAATTGCTATCGTATATCGGCATCTTAACATACTCCATCAAACATTTCAAGAAATCTTATTTCAAAAAAACGCTCATAATATGATTTTCGTTTTAATTCAAAACAGACATATTAGATATATAAGGAGAACACAATAACGGAGAGCACATTGCTAAAAAAGAGAAAGGAAGGATATTATTATGTTGAAAAAAGTAAAGAAGGCAATTTTATTTAGCGTTACCGCTATTTGTCTTATGATGTGCAGTGCTTCTATGGTATCTGCAAAAGAATGTACCTGTGAACAATGTCAAAATCAAAGCGCTTTAATCACCGCCGGACCAACGGCAACGCCGGATATTCTTAAAGAAGCGGAGGAAAGAGCATATAAGCGCTTTAAGAAAGAACAGAAGAAAAAAAAGGAAAAAGAAGTAGAAGAAGCAGAAGAAGCTAAACACGATTTGCTTATATCAATTATTATAGTATTTTTAACTCTTTTAGTGCTTGTTCTTCTTTGGTTTGTAATTTTTTATTAATAACAAATAAGGAGGAATTGATATGTTTCCAGTAGAAAAATTAACTAATATTGTAAACCAGTTGCAGCATAAAAGTGTGACAACGGATTATTTCGCTTGTTTGTCGCTAATCCTGCAATTAATTGGATTGGTTATTGGACCGGTACTTATTGTTATCGGATTTTATGTCGGCCTATATTTAATCAAAAAGAAGCTTATCAGCACTTTGGATAAAGATGCTCCGATAAATGTGAAATTCAAATATTCATCATGCAAAAAGAGTCCAGAAAAATGGTATATTGATGGCGTTACTTGTTTAGGGCATCCAAAACAAAAAATGCTTAATGCAGTTACATACATATATTGGGGACTTGTTATTGCTTCTGCATTATTACTGATTTCCCCATTTCTCTTTATGAACGATTTTATACGCTTTATTGTTACCGTGCCTTCATGCATTATGTTACTTATTGGAGTGCTCTATTTTATATCTAATAAAGCAGCAGGCGAGCCGCTATTTACGAATACTCGTGCTCAAAGATATAAAGACACAATTAATTGTATGAGTAATGTATACATTAATAACCACCTATCACTAAAAAGACGAATGATTTCGAAAGAAGATATGCCGACTCTTAAAAAAGAAATAGAAGAATGGATTGGGAAAATTCGATACTAGGAGGACTTAAACATGAAAAAAATATTGTTTTTAACATTGCTTTTATGTACTGTATTAGGTGTAACAATTCCAATGCCGGCAAAAGCATGTTGCTGTTGCAATGATAATCACCAAAATTATGATACCTCTTATCCATCTGCAACAGCAAACCCTATTCAGCAGGCAGAAAAACAGGGGTATCAAAAAGCACAAGAAGATTACCACAAGGAAGCAGGATTTCAGGAATGGAGAGCTAAAAAAGCACACCATGATTCAGATACGGATTTAAATATATTCGTCCCAATGCTTTTAATACTTCTTATATTTAGCCTTATTTTAGTAATATGGATTTAGACATGTTCGCCCCAATACTTTTAATGGTTTTTATGATTGGACTTATTTTAGTAATAGTACTCTCTATGTGTTAATTAAATTGCAAATAATATAGAAGAGAATAGAAGATTCGTTGAGAAGTTAAAGCTATTAAATAAGCAATAAAACATAATACTGCAAGTTTAATATAATAATTTAGCGGAGTCAAGGCGAAAAGGCGTCTTTTTCAATAAGTGTGGTTCAATCCCACCACTTCGCATTAAGCCTAAGCACTAGGACGACAAACTAGCTCTATAAAGAAAGCATTTTACACGTGCGGAATAAAAGCACAGGCGAAGTTAAGGTAACAGATATAGAAAGTCAGTATAAGTCCGAAGATATGTCTATGATATATTTGCATCTAACGAGTATGTTGGAAAGCCGACCTTAATTAAAGACTTAGGCTAAAGTTGGGGATAAAAATGAAATTATGGTTGTATGTTGGAAACATGGCCGTTTGTGAAAATTTAACAAAGGAGGGGTTAGATATGGATTTAGGAATGATACTTTTCATAATTGGATTTGTTTTAGTAATAGCTGGATTTGTAACTCTTTATATCGTTGTAGATGTAGAAGAACTTACATTTTTGGGCCTTGTTTTTATTGTCCCAGGTGCATTTTGTATTATTTACGCGTTAATTGAATTGCAAATAATAACTTAAAAGTAAATTATAAAGGCTGCCGTAACGCAGCAGTTTCTTTTATTCGTTGATTAAGAAGTTTAATCAACAGACATATTAAATATATCTGAAACTAATAAATGGAGTATGCAATTGAAAAGGAGGAAATCAATGACAGATATTAAATCATATAATAATAATGAAAAATGACAAATTTTTGATTGGAACAAAAAAGCAATGTAAAAAATGTGAACACAAAGAATCTTGTGATGCAATAAGAACAGCAAGAAGAAAGCGGTCAATAAGAGGTTTTGACCAATGTGTGGGATGCATATATCAAGACCAATGTGAGGATATGATAAAAAAAGAAAAAACGAAATTAATAATTCGCGACAAAATTATCATATATGGAGTCTACATTTTAACAATTGCTTTAGCAATTTATACTGCATATGTGTTGATAGGCTTTATAGAATGTTTTTTAGGAGGTCTTTTGAATGCACTTAGTACAAAAAATTAATTTACAAAAATTCTATCCGGATTGTCCGATTAAGGAACTGTATATGTATGGAGAGGCTTCTACCGAAGCAAATCTTGCCATGCAGGAACCGTTAAAGAAACTGTATGAGTATGAAAATCAGAAAAATACGCCAGTAAAGAACCAACCGCCTGATAAAGCAGAGACATATCTTGTATTAAACGAAAGCGGTGGAGCAACGGTTACACAATGGTATGAACCAAACGGCACTTTGGTGCAAAGAAAAAAGAAGTCACATTAAATATTGGATGCCAAGACCGGCAGCCCCAAATGAAAAAGGAGAGTAAATATGGGAAGAAATAGTTTTTATTGGACTGGAAAAAGTCAAAGAGCAAAAGAAGCAGCGGAACATGAAGAGCAGATGAGGAAATATTATTCAGATAATATCTCTCGTGTAGCGCTGGAAACAAAAATTTATACGGAAGACTCTGTATTTAATGATGTTGTAAGCGAAAACAATAAGTATGAAATTATTGTCGAATCCATAGATAGCGTTAGTGCTATTATGGAGTATAGCGGGTCGAGAAAAACCGCTGTTCTTAATTTTGCATCTTATAAGTATCCGGGCGGCGGTTTTTTACAGGGAAGCCGTGCACAAGAAGAATGCTTGTGCCATAAGTCTACGCTGTTTAATGTGTTGAGTAAATTTGAGGACGATTACTATGCAGAAAATAGGAAGGACTTAAATGGTGGATTGTATCAAAATAAAGCTTTGTATTCGCCCAATGTATATTTCCGCGGATATAATAGCGCAAGATTTTGTGATGTAATTACATGCGCTGCGCCGAATTATTCTGTTGCACAGAGATATGGATGCGCAACAAAGGAGGAAAATAGTAAAGCGTTAAAGAGCCGTATTGAGTTCGTTTTAAACATTGCGAAGGAAAATGAAGCCGAAAATTTAATTTTAGGAGCTTTTGGATGTGGAGTTTTTGGACAAGATGCAGCAGAAGTGGCTCAGGTATTTAAGGACAATTTAGAAAACAAATTTAAAAATGCATTTCACAAGGTCATTTTTGCTATTCCGCAAGGAAAAGACGGCAATTATGAGAAATTTAAAGAAGTATGGCGGCAGAATATGAAGAACAAAAATCAAAAATATAACAAAAAATAGTATAGAAACGATAAAATTTAAGGAGGTTTTATTATGAATAATAAAGGATATAAAGCATTTAATCCAGATTTTACCTGTAACGGTAAACAGTACGAAGAAAATACAATATATGAAGAAAATGGGAGTGAGATATGTAAAGCCGGTGTAATGCACTACTGTGAAAATCCGTTTGACGTATTAAATTATTACCCTCTTGTAAACGAGAGTGGCGAGATTTCGGAATTTGCAGAAGTTGAGCCGTTAGGAAAAATTTTTAGAAAAGAAAACGAAAGTGCAACTAATAAACTCCACATTAAAGCAAAATTAGGTTTAAAAGGATTTATTAAGGCTTGCATAGATTTTACTTTGGAAAAGACGATTGAGGAAAATAAAAACAATGCAGAAAATGACAATGGTAATAATTCCGCACAGATTGGTAGTAACGGAAAATTCGTACAGATTGGTAGTAACGGTCATTTTGCACAGATTGGTAGTAGTGGAAGTTTCGCACGGATTTGCAGTAGTGGAAATTTCGCACAAATTGGCAGTAGTGGAAGTCTCGCACAGATTGGCAGTAATGGAGATTCCGCACAGATTGGTAGTAGTGGAAGTCTCGCGCAGATTGGCAGTAGTGGAAATTCCGCACAGATTGGTAGTAACGGTCATTCCGCACAGATTGGTAGTAGTGGAAATTCCGCACAGATTGGCAGTAGTGGAGATTTCGCACAGATTGGTAGTAGCGGAAATTCCGCACAGATTGGCAGTCGTGGAGATTCCGCACGGATTGGCAGTAGTGGAAATTTCGCAAAGATTACATCAGAGGGCTATCATTCTGTTGTTATGGCGGCAGGGTATAACTCTATTGCAAGAGCTAAAAAGGGTAGTTGGATAACTCTTGCTGAATGGAATGAAAAAGATGGTCATACTTGGACCCCTAAATGTGTTAAGACGGAATATGTAGACGGAGAACGCATCAAAGAAGATACATTTTACAAGTTGGTAGATGGAGAATTTACTGAAAGCTCTGGCTTGTGAAGAATTAAGAAAGGCAAAATATGTGGGCTCTTATTACATTGTGAAAAAAGACAAGTATTGGGAGTGTATTGGAGAGCAAAAAATTCAAAAAAGGACTCAAAGAAAGACCAATGACAAAATCATGGTACTGGAAATGGCTCGTTATGAATATTATGGATGGGCCTCGGAGTAAAAAAATATACTTAATTGCATTTGTAAACCACCAGTCAGCAAAAGATTGGTGGTTTTTCTTGTTATTCTTAAAACAGACATATTAAATATATCTTAGAAAAAATAGGAGTAAATAAAACCAAATAACAAGGAGGACTTAAAATGAATGAAAATGAAATTAGAGTACCAGTAAATGACGGCTATTTAGTCGCCAGAAGAAATGCGGACCCTAATTATGATGGGATTCACATTGTATTTGAGACAAAAGATGGTGTCTCTATTGACATCACATCTGTCGAATGTAAATCGGAAACGGATAAAAAGAAAATCGACATTTATACATATGCCAATGTGTATACAGAAGATTTTACTAGTAAGAACAGTATTAAGGTAGATGAAATTCAAAAAATGCTTGCAGAAAAAGGAGAGAAATAATATGGAAATGGAAATTGAATTTACAAAAAGTGAAGTAATGGACATTATCACGCATCTTGTTATGACAGGAAAAGGAGAAGAAGGGAGAGGTCTAAACACTCATTGCCCGCACCCGGTCGCCCAATCAGAAATTAATTTTAGGGGAAAAAGAGTAATTTTTTCATTTAACCCGGAACAGGGAGATTCAGTAGAAATGGATGACATTTCAATTCCAGTATCCGGAACTAAGGATATTTGGAAGACAATTCAAAATAATATAATGTCTTCCGAATGGATTATTGGAATTTGTAACTCTGAAGCCGATGGCGGTGCAAAGCTTTATCGTTTTAAGGGAACAAAAGAAGAAGCAAAAAGAGAACTGTTTCGCTTGATTTTAGAGGATGTGCAAACGGCATCCCGTGACGAAGAAACTCGTTGCTGCGGAACGGAATCATTTGAAGAAATCAGCGAAGATAATGAAACTGGAGAACTTTATGGTTATAGTGTTTTTCATGATTATCACATTGATTATTCTGCCAAAAAGTTTTTCTGTATTAAGGAAGTTTAAAATTGAACAGGGGGAAAATTTAATTAAAGATTATTAAGTAATATAATATGGAATTATAGAGGAAGGAGGTCGAGATGATGAGTTATAAGGTTTTAGATGTTTGTCGTTTTGTTATTAATTATAGTAACGAACATGATTATGGAATTTCTAATTTGAAACTTCAAAAAGTGCTTTATTTTATTCAGGCATATTTTTTGATAAAAAAGAAAGACCATTCTACTTGTTTTGATGAGAAGATTGAAGCATGGGATTTTGGACCCGTTGTTCCAGAAGCGTATTATGAATATAAGCAATATGGAAGTGGAGATATACCTACAATCAAGTCATATATCATGTTCGATGAAAAGGATATATGGAATGCTAAAAGAATCGAGTTTAAGGATACTATTATTGCAGATGAGGACAAAGGTCTTATAGAAAGAGTTGTAGATAAATTTGCAGATTATTCGGCAACAAATCTTGTGTCATTAACTTATAGACAGTCACCATGGATTGATGCTTATGTTCCATATCAGAATAACGAGATTACAATTAAAGCGATAAGGGAGTACTTTAATGGTTGATGATAAGTTAGATATATTACTCCGGACGACATACAAAAATGAAATTAGAACAATCAAAAAAATTCAATAATACTAAAAGAAAAATTAATAGAATTTGCAAAGAGTTATCCCTGAATACTCAGAAGTACGATCCAAAAAAAACAGTTGAGACTATCGCATTATATATAGCATCAACAAATAAGTTGGATAGGATTCTTTATTCGGAAATAAGCAATTATATTTATTCGTTAGAAATGTTTCAACGAGGTGCTTTTGCTACAAACTTAGAAAAATTATTGCTATATTCGCTTAATGATGGTAATTCGATAAGTGAAGATTCCAAAAAAATTATTGTAAAAATTTATGATCATTCTCAATTAGCTTTGCATCAGATTGAAAATGTCAATAATATTTTTGCAGATAGTATTGAAGAAGCGAAAGAAAACTTGCAAAAGCAGATAAAAGGCGTTGAAAAAGAATATATATCTATACTTGGTATATTTGCTTCAATCGTACTTGCTTTTGTTGGAGGAATTACATTTTCAACATCTGTTTTGCAGAATATTTCTGCGGTTAGTGTTTTTCGTTTGTTATTGATTGTTGACTTCTTAGCATTTGTTCTTATTAATGTGATATATATTTTGGTTAAATTCATTTATACTATAAATGAAAAAAATGTAAAGCTTTTCAACATTAAACGATTGAATATTGCGTGCTTGGTCATTGCTATAATAATTGTGCTATCATGGATACTTAATGTTAAACAGATTCCAGATTTTATTTCAAAAATTTTACCCTGGAGTAAATAACCCTATCAGTTATCATGGGTAGGAGAAAATGGCGGCTAATAGCAGCACGGGTGAACTCGTAAAGATATATGAGTGTCTTAAGTATGATATTTAGGAAAGAGTTTCGGATAAATCTGGATAGGAGGAAAACTAAAATGGCAGATAAAAATACAGCCGATATTGGTTTTGAAAAACAAATATGGGATGCAGCCTGTGTGCTTCGTGGCAACATGGATGCATCAGAATATAAAAATGTAGTTTTGGGACTGATTTTCCTGAAATACATTTCGGATCGATTTGATGATAAGTACAAGGAACTTGTTGACGAAGGAGATGGATTTGAGGAAGATGTTGATGAATACACTTCAGAAGGTATTTTCTTTGTACCAGCGGGTGCACGTTGGAGAGAGATAGCGGGAAAAGCGCATACCTCGGAAATTGGTATAGTTATTGATGATGCTATGCGTGCTATTGAAAAAAAGAACAAACGTCTGAAAGATATTCTTCCTAAAAATTTTGCACGTTCGGAGTTGGATAAGCGTAGACTTGGTGATGTGGTGGATTTATTTACCAATATCCAGATGATCGAACACGGCAGCGAAAAGGATATCTTGGGGCGTACCTATGAATATTGTCTTTCTATGTTTGCTGAACAAGAGGGTAAACGTGGCGGTGAATTCTTTACACCTTCATGCGTAGTACGTACTTTGGTGGAAGTCTTGAAACCTTTCAAGGGACGAGTATATGACCCTTGTTGTGGTTCAGGTGGTATGTTTGTTCAGTCTGCGAAGTTTGTAGAGAATCACAGTGGTAACATTAGCAATATTTCTATCTATGGTCAGGATTCCAACCCCACAACATGGAAAATGGCGCAGATGAATCTTGCTATTCGTGGAATTGAACCAGATCTTGGAGACTATGCTGCTGATACATTTCTAGAAGATCGCCATTCAACGTTGAGGGCAGATTATATTATGGCTAATCCTCCGTTTAACCTTTCTGATTGGGGTTTGGATAAACTAAAAGAAGATCCACGATGGAAGTATGGGACACCGCCAGCAGGAAATGCCAACTTTGCATGGCTTCAGCATATGATTTTTCATCTTGCACCAGCGGGCCGTATTGGTATGGTATTAGCGAATGGTTCGCTTTCTTCTCAATCAGGTGGAGAAGGAGAAATTCGTAAGAATATTGTCAATGCAGATTTAGTTGAGTGTATTGTTGCAATGCCTACGCAGCTATTCTATACAACGCAGATTCCGGTTTCGCTCTGGTTTATCAATACGCAGAAGAAACAACCGGAAAAGACTTTATTTATTGATGCCCGCAAGATGGGAACGATGGTAAGTCGTAAACTTCGTGAGTTGACAGATGCGGATATTAATAAGATTTCAGATACTTATGAAGCTTTTGTTGATGGAACGCTTGAAAATATTAAAGGTTTTTGCGCTGTTACAGATACAGCCGAAATTGAGAAACAAGATTATATCCTGACACCTGGACGTTATGTAGGCATTGAGGAACAGAAAGATGACGATGAGCCATTTGAAGAAAAGATGACTCGGTTAACATCTGAACTTTCGGAAATGTTTGCAAAGTCACATGAGCTGGAGGGTGAAATCAGAAAGAAGCTAGGAGCGATTGGGTATGAACTTAAATGATGAAGTAACATATTGTTTGATTTTTGATACGAATGCTCTGTTTCAAGCATATGAAAGGAAGGCAGATTTTACAGCTTTTAGTTTTAATGCAACATTTGAAAATGTAATTGACATGATTAATAAACTTGATATATATAATCAGGTAACTATAGCAATTCCGTCAGTTGTTTGGAATGAAATGGAAAAGCAGATTATAGAAAAGCATGATGAATTACTTAAAAACTACAAAAATACGATTTCTAAGAAATTGTTTCCTGAGTATTCCATATGTGAGAATTCTGAAATAAACTATCCAGAATACATAAAAAATAAGATTGAGGAATACAAGAAGGAGATTTCAAAAGGGGTGAATGAAGTTATAGAGATTCCAATTGCTTCTAATAATAGGTTTGAAAGTATTGTGAATCGAGCATTTAGTAAGTTGCCTCCTTTTGAAGGTAAAGACAAAAAGTCTGATAAAGGATTTAAGGATGCATTGTTATGGGAAAGTGTTTTGGAATTTGCATTAAAGCATCGTAACTCAAAACTCATATACTATTCTAAAGACAATGCTTTTGGAGAATTTCTTCTAAAGGAGTTTGCGGATAATATTTCAAATTCCTCACTATTCATATGTAAAAATGAAAGTGAAGTTAAGGCACAATTAGAAGCGTGGGCACAGGAAATTGATAGATATTCATATCAACCAATTGATGAATTTGAAGAGAACGCGGAGATTGTTGATTGGCTAAACTCTGGAGATTTTCTTATACAGATAATAGATCGAGATTTTGGCTTGGTTGAAAAGGGAAGATTAATAACTTCGACAGTAGCGCATTTAATAAGTATTGATAATATTGAAGCTTTGAACTCAGACGAGAATACAATTAAGTATTATATTGAGGCGGTATTACAGTTTGTATACGCGTTAAAGGATGGAGGAAAAACACAGGAGACAATCAATGTAGGTATAGATGCTAAGATGATAGATGATGCTATCTATTCGATTGAAGATGTTTATAGAACTGATGAAGACGAAACTGAAAGTGAGAGTTAGCTTATGAACACAGAACAAGAAAAAATAAATAAGTTAATTATTCGTAAGAAACTGGGGGCGATTGGGGTATGAAATCTGAGTGGACAAAAAAGAATCTCTCTGATATTGCGGATTTTAATCCGAGAGAAACAATAAAAAAAGGTGCCATAGCTAAGAAAATCTCCATGGACGTACTTCGCCCATTTTGTCGAGATATTCCATATTATGTTGAAGAAAGTTTTTCTGGTGGCACGAAGTTTCGTAATGGAGATACAATTATGGCACGGATTACGCCGTGCTTAGAAAACGGAAAAACGGCTCAAGTTTCAATCTTAAATGATGGTGAGATTGGCTTTGGGTCAACTGAATATATTGTGTTTCGAGCAAAGGAAGGAATTGCTGACAAGAATTATTTGTACTATCTTGTTTGCAGTCCGGAAATAAGAGAACCAGCAATAAAATCTATGGTTGGTTCGTCTGGACGACAGCGCGTGCAGACAGATGTGGTAAAGAACCTTGAAATTGATGTTCCACCATTAGTTGAACAAGAAAAAATCGGCTCATTCCTGAAGGTGTTTGATGATAAAATTGCACTCAATGATAGGATAAACAATAATTTAGCGGCTTAAAGGTTAATGTCAGAGACATCAAGTTCGCTGGACATCAACCTTGGAAGCAGGGTATCACGTAAAGAAGCAAGCTTGGCAGATTGAATAACATTATTTGATATTCCTGCAAAAATGGAATCAAGTGTACAAAACAGAGCGTTTTTATCCTTTTCACTTAATAGCGGAATAGGAATAGCTTGTATGTTTTTAATAGGTAACTTCTGCTGTACAGCACCCACTGTACCTTTAGCAATAGCTTCTCTTCCTAATTGAGATCGCAGGTATAGCAATAGATATTCTGGTGTTATATGCTTTAAGTTGGTTACTTTGACGCAATTTTCGGTCAGATTAGCCTTATCCAAAGTTGAATCTACAATAGCTGTTAAACCGATTGTTCCAACAATCGAGA
>ENA-OPCN01000776-OPCN01000776.1-human-gut-metagenome-genome-assembly--contig:-NODE-776-length-25582-cov-3.525561_pt1 | contig 25582 bp, 20 predicted proteins | sample MGYA00241567_ERZ501485 | MGnify/ENA primary metagenome ERZ501485 (study PRJEB25962, sample SAMEA2042579) | human gut metagenome | biome: human gut; feature: human-associated habitat; material: faeces...
ATAGAATAGGAATTCCGGAAATGGGGTTTCGTAAATTTACCCCATTTGCGATAGCGCTGCCAAAAGCTGTTGATATTGGAGCGTTTCCGGAAAAACTGACGGAGACGGTGACGGCGCAAATTCTGCGGCCAGCGCCGGAGCAAGGAAGCAAATGCTTTGGATCACCCGCATTTTGTGCTCCAGGGACGAATGGACATAGACTTGAAGTGTGGTGCGGACATCCGCATGACCCAGCATCTCGCTCAGGCTCTTTACGTCTATCCCACGCTCCACACAGCGGGAGGCGTATGTGTGCCGCAGCGTGTGAAAATTTCGGTACGGGATACCCGCTGCTTTCAGCAAAGCCCGGTACTGATATTGCATTGTCCGTGGCTCCATCGGCACATTTTTCCCAGTCAAGAGATAGTTTTCGCCGTTGGGATGGGACTGGACCAGCTTTTGCAGAAGGGCGGCCATGTCCCCCGGCAGCGGGATAGTACGCCGGGCGCTGTCACTTTTGGGCGGCAGCACCATCAGACTGGTGCGGTCCCCACTGCGGATGCGCTGTACGGTTTTGCGGACATGGACTACCCCATTCCGCAGGTCAATATCCTTATATTGCAGGGCGCACAGCTCCCCAAGACGCAAGCCGGTGTTCAGTGTCAGCAAAATGCCGATACCGGTTGTCGTCGGTTCGTCCATGATCATCTGTGCCAACCGCTGGATCTCGTCCGGATAGAAGATGTCGATCTGCTTTCGTCGATACGCTGGCAGCTCCACAGTCATCCCCGGACTGGGGCAGTCCAGCTTTTTGGCGCTGTATCTCAGGATGGACTTCAATAACACCCCCACGTCTCTGGCGCTCTTCCCGGAAAGACCGTTTTTCTGTAACCGACGAAGAAATTCGGAAATTTGGTTCGCCGTCAGTTGGCTGAGAAGAACGGCCCCAAAAACGGGCAGAATATAGCGTTTCAGTACATAGGTGTACCTGGCAAGGGTGGACCGTTTCAAGTCATCCTGCTTGTCCGCAAGAAACCGCTCCGCAGCCTGATTCAGTGTGAGCGAGGAAGCTGCTACCGGCGCTTCTCGACAGGCGTCCAAACATTTCTGCCGTTTCGCACGGCACTCCCGATAGCTTCCGGCATAAACATAGCCGTACTCGGCCCGGCCGGAGGGCGACCGTCCCCGGATATACCGTCCCTCCCACCGGCCATCTTTTCGCTTGTAAATGTTCTCTCCACGCTTCGGCATATAGGCTCCTCCTTGACGATGTATTTGACGGCGTATTTTACTTGCATTTCCCGTTTTGACCGATACAGTTGGCACAAATGCGCTGAAACCGAGTATAACTATCATGCGTATTTGTAATTTGCATGAGATTTTGCTAAATTCCGGCAATACGGTCATTGACTTTTGCGGTGAGTGCCGATATAATATGGATGGTTAGATAGCTTTAGGTATCGCAAATGGGGTAAATTTACGAAATCTACAGACGCTTTCCTCTTCCGTGAGTTTACTACAAATTCATTATACTATTTAGCACATTATCGTCAATTCGTTTGTTGCGTTGCTTTTCAGAAAAATGGTGCCACCCGATGGGGTGACACCATTTTCTTTGTTACGGGCACAGAACACCATATCCCAGAATCTCGTAATGTCCTATGGGATAGCGGTTCACCCGGCAGAGGTTTCCGGAATTGCCCTCTACGGTGTAGATGATTCCGTCCTCCACCTTCTGGACGATGCCCACATGGTCAGCCTCCCCATCCTGGGGGCCGGAGCCGCCCTTGTTGTCCCAGTCGAAGAAGATAACCATGCCGGGAACAGGCTTGGCGGAGCCGTCCAGCCATTGCCCACGCTCCTGAAACCACTGCACGCCGTTTCCGCAACCGGAAAATTTCGGGCAGACACCGGTGTCGATATAACCGCACTGGTCGGCACACCAGCTGACAAAGCAGGCGCACCACTCCACACGGCTGCCGAATCCGTACCAAGACCAGTATGGTCCGCCGCCTATATTTCCGACCTGCGACAGCGCCACTGTAACGATGGCATCGTCCCCGGAATAGATGCCGTAGAGAACGGATGACCACAATTTGCGGTTTTCCTCGGCAAGCAGTTCGGAAAGCTGCTGCCGCTGGTCGGCGGTGAAATCGAATTGCTCAGCCATTTCCTCGGCGGTCTTGTGGCCGACTGTGATATAGAGATAAGTGCGTGTGACCGTCGTGGCGGTTTCCACGATGTTCCCGTGGCCGTCGTCGGTTTCGGTGATGACGGCCTCAGTCTTACGCTCGGTGCGGGAAGATATTTCGTTCATCTGCCAGAAAATATCCTTGAGGATGGCTTTCTTACTATCGTCCACCGTGGCGACCTCCTGCGGATCATCGGGGTCAGTAGTGGTTTTCACCGCATAAACGGCCAGCACCTCCGGCCAGACGGCGCGGGAGCCGGACATTTCCAGTTCATCATAGGTGCTGCTTGCTTTTGCAGCGTCGATCTGCGATTGATAATCGGTGTTGATCTCCTGTACCACCTGCCGCATGGTCTGTCCCGTGCCGCTATCCTCGCCGGAGAAGAAGATGCCGAAGCAGGAGCCGGCGATCAGCCCGATCACGCAAAGCACAAGGATGACGACTACCGCGACCCAGCCGCCTGCGGCAATGGCGGCGATCAGCGCCTTTGTTCCGGCAATGATCGCTTTGACCGCCGCAACGGTGGCTTTTGCGGCAACCTTAACGGCCTGTACCGTAGCCTTGGCTGCCGCCTTTGCCGCCTGTACGGTTTTCTGCGCCGCTTTTGCGGAAGCCTTTGCCGTCACCTTGGCGGTCTTAGCCGTGGTTTGCGCTGTTTTTACTGCTGCCCGCCCGGTCTGCTGCGCGGTTTTGACCCCCTTCTGTGCGACCTTTACGGAGCCCTTTCCGGCAGACTGTGCCGTTTTGAGCGTACCCTTTCCGGCTTTCTGAACCGCTTGCTGTGTGGCTTTTTTCGGCTGGGTTCCCTTGAACGCATCCTTGCATTTCTGAATGTTGTCCCGTGCTTTACCGGCATTGCGCTTCGCATCGGAAAACCCGCGCCGTCCGCGTTTTTGCAGCTGAACCTCGGTTCCTGCCACACATCGGCGCACGGTATCTTTGATCTGCTGTGCGCCGTACTCCTGCGGAGAAGTCTCCGCAGGAGCGGCGTTTTTTTCAGCGGTATCCGCAGTGTCCTTGGTGCGAACGGCGGCAGATTTGATGCGTTCAGAGACAACGGCAGCACGGTCAATGGTCTTGACCGTACCCCGAACCGACTCTTTTGTTTTAATATCCGCCATGATGTTTCTGTGCACCTCTCATTTCGTATTTCCTCCCACAATAATGCTCTCATCCGGTTTGGTGGTCATAAGGCGGTATAGCTCCGTATCTTTCGGAAACTGATTTTTGAAGGGCACCAGTGCGCCGCCGTAGCGCAAAAGGCCGCAGCCTGCCGGGGCGTTGGTGATATAGCCGGTCTGCTCCGGGGAAATGTTCAAAAGTGCTGCCAGTTTCTCCCGGTCGCTGGGAGCCTGATTGAGCAGGATCAGCATTTCGGAATTCGACAGCATAGTGCTGGCCTGAACGGAATCCAGCAGATACTCCACATTCTGCGTAATGGCGGTGGGATAGGCACCGCGTTTACGGAAGCGACGCCATGCGGAATCAAAGAAATCCGCGCTGTACGGATTCTGAAAGACCACATGAAATTCGTCGATGAACAGGTGCGTCCGCTTGCCCTTGCGCCAGTTTTCCGTCACGCGGTTGAGCATGGCGTCGGTGATAATCAGAAGCCCCATGGTTTTGAGCTGACGCCCCAGATCCATAATGTCATAGATAACGATGCGGTTTTGGGTGTCCACATTGGTTTCATGGGCAAAGGCATCCAGACTGCCGGTGGTGAACAGCTCCAGCGCCAGCGCCAGATCGCGGGCTTCTTCCTCCGGCTGTGCCAGCAGCTTTTCCCGGAGAACACGAAGCGTCGGGACAGGGCCGCCGCGCTTATAGGCCGCATACACGGCGTCTACGCACCGGTCGATGATGCTCTTTTGCAAGGGGCCGATGCCGCCGCGGTCAAGCTGTTCAAACAGGGACAGGATAAACTCGGATTTATCTACTACCGGGTTGCCGCCGTCGCCGTAGCCCTCCACCATGTCCATGGCGTTGATATGGTCGGGGCTGCCCGCCGCAATGCGGATGACCTCACCGCCCAGCGCCTGACCCAGCGCATAATACTCGCGCTCGGGATCACAGATCAAAATATCATCCTTCGTGGCCAGCGCCAGAAAGACGATCAGCTCCTTTGCCGAAAAAGATTTGCCGCTGCCGGGTACGCCGGTAATGATGGTGGATTGGTTGAGCAAATTTGCACGGTTGCACAGCAGCAGATTGCCGGAGATGGCGTTCTCACCGTAATAAATGCCGCCCGGCTCCATGATCTCCTGCACACGGAATGGCATCAGCGCCGCCAGCGCTTCCGAGGTGAAGGTGCGCAGAATATCAATTTTCCGCACGCCAATGGGCAGTGCTGTGTTCAGGCCGTCCATCTGCTGAAAGCGCAGCGTGGCCATTTGGCACATCCGCTGTGTGGCAGAGGTGAGGATGTAGTCGGTGTCAGCGTCCAGCTGCTGCTTGCTGTCCGCCGTATGCACCAGCGTCACCATGCCCAGAAGCATCCGCTGGTCACGGGAGGTGAGGTCGTCAAGAAATTCCTTCATCTCCGCCCGCTGCTTTTCCATGTCGTAGGGGATCGTGCCGGAGAAATTGTTGTTTTGCTGCTGCTTGCGTAAAAAGTCCACGATGTTTCTCTCTACGCCGAGCAGACGGCTTTCTCCGTCGCGGATCGCCTCGTCCATGGGGATCGGTACCACATCAATAGACAGGATCATCGGCCGGTCAATACCGGACAGCTCCGAGAGAATATCGTCCCGCAGATAGGCGGCGTAATCCTTGAGGAACAGCACACGGCCGTAACGGTCGCCCATGCGGAAACAGTCCCGGTCAAATTCAAAGCTGTCCGGACAGATGTAGTCCTTAAAGCTGTGACCCAGCTTCATGGACAGCTTTGGGTCGAAATGAAAGTCCGCTTCCTCGCCGTGACGGAAAAAGCCGTGCAGAATGCGCAGCCGATCCATCATATCCAGCTCCGTGCAGCGCGAGCCGAGGCGGGAGAGCGCCAGCGTATACTCTGAACCGGTGCGGGCGAAATAGCTTTCGGCCTCCTTATAGCTTTTGCGTGTGATCGTCACCGTGATATATAGGTCGCGGATCATACCGCTGGCGTGGGATGCTTTTTCCAGCAGCATATCGTTATATTCCTTGCGGTAATGGTCGCGGCCGTCGTTTTCATAGGGGATCATGATGTATTCCTCAAAATCACGGCGGTTGAGCTTTCGGGTGACGATGCTCAACTTGGTGTCGGCGTTACTGTCGCAGAGGTTCAGCAGGGCGCTGTACCCCAGCAGCATGGATTTCTGATCTTCCTCGCCGGCCAGCGCATAGTTGATGTCGGAAAACTGCCAGGTGCGGCTATAGCGGTTCTGCCCCACAAGCAAAATACCGCTTTTCCAGACCGTGCGGATGGGGATCACCTCCTGCACGCTGTGAGGGATCATAAATTTATCCGTATCTCTGCGGCGGATGTTTTTCAGTGTTTTCAGCATTTTTGCCTCCTTCGGGTGTGGTCGGATGTCGTTTTGAACTTAGAGCAAAATGCACCCAAGTTTCCAATGTTAGTGTCGTTTTTGGGCTTTGGCGTGCGCTTCCTGCATGGCTTCGCGGTATAAATTCTTCGGCTTGAAGGTCAGCCGCCTGGGGATCAGAAATTCCGAGCGTACCCATGCGATCACGAATTTTTCCGCCGTCATGCCGTGGTATTTTACAAAGCCCATGGCAGCAAAGGGAGCCGCACCAAGGATACACAGCCAGCTGACCGTTTCCGTACCCAGCACATTCCGCAGACCGAAATAAATACCGACGGCAACACCGCAGGCCAGCACAGAAAAAACGAGCTGCCGCAGCGACAGCCCGAAAAACATATTCTCTTTATATTCGCGTATCTCGCGGTTAATCTTGATTTCCATAGTCGTTATCCTCTCTCCGGTGTGCTTTTAGCCGGTGCTTTCGGTTGGAGCGCCGTGGGGCTTTCACCGCTCTCCGGGCGGAGAAAATTCAGCCGCGAGGCAGCATAAATAGCATTGTCATTGAGCTGACGCTGCCATGCGCCGACAGACGGCGCCCATTTGAAGCCGTTATATTTTAGCTTACTTCGCTGTTCCTCCGTGGGCTTTCCGTCAAAATACAGGCGCAGGCGATTACCTTCCTTGTCTGCCTCGGCATGACCGCCCGGAAAATCCCAGCCTACATATTCCGTGTTTTGTGTTCGGGACACCTCCTCAATGCGCTGCCTAAGTCTGCGCATTTCCGCTGTGTTGCCGCTGAGTATATAAGACGGATAGGGCTGCTTTTCCCACGAATAGCTGTTTTGCACACGCTCGTCCAGCTTGGCCGCCTCCGCGTCCGAAAGGCCGGGACAGCCCAGCGCTGTGGCGTGTTTCTTGAAATAGGCGTTGATCTCCTTCATGCGTGCGTGCTGCTTAGTCAGCTTATCGAGCTTCGCTTGCAGCTTTTCCACCGCCTGGGGATCATCGCTGCGAATTACATTATTTTGAATCATTGTATTTCCTCCTTCAAATTAAAGACCCATCATTTCGCGTACTACGCGGTCTGCCATTTTTACCGTTCCCACCAGTACAAGCAGGTTAAAAATCAGCTCGCCAATGTAAGACCATACCTGTGTGACCGCCGCTGCGTTCGGATCGACCACGGGCGGACTGGATGCGAACAGAGAGAAGATGATACAGGCCAACACAATGATCGCACCCTCCAGGCAAACGGCGGCGTAAGATTTCAGAAAGCTCTTACCCACCTGCTGACTCGGTTCACCGGCAAAGGTAGCCAGCGGTACCGGCGCGATAGCTGTGTAAATATAGAGTTTGAAAAAGCGCCCGTAAACGGAGAGGATCATGATAAACGAGAGGATTGTGATGAACAATCCGCCGATCAAGGCCACTGCCCAGAGTGGAATACTTTCCCAAAAGCCGCAGTCCTCAATGGCGGTCACGATCTCTGCCGGAAGCACGGTCTGCTGTGCTGTGCCCATACCGGCCGCCGTCATTATGGTGGAAATAACGCCCTGCACAATGGAAAACAGCGCCATCATCAGCTCCAGCCCATAGGTGACGACCGCTTTCGCCAGTGCAAAGCGGACAAACAGCTTGATCGCCACCTCCGGCTTTTTGACCTCGGCAAAGGAGCCGCAGGTCTTAACGATACCTACCACGAAAAAAAGCACCAACAGCGCCAAGCCGATGGCCTGCACAGTACCGTTAATGGTCTTGATCACATTCCATATTGTGCCGCCCTTGAAGTTTTCGGGGGACTGTGTGAGCAGCTGCCATATTTCCGACAGCTTTTCATTCCAAGTTTCAAGTGCGTTTTCGAGATTCTGTACGACCCAGTTATCACTCATATAGCTTCCTCCTTTCCCGACAGCATAAGGGGGCAGGCACGAAGCCTGCCCCTCGCTGCCGTATTTTGATTATCGCCCGCCCCGGTCGGGTGTGCTGCGGATCACGCCATACACATCATCCACAAAGTAGCGCCCGGCAAAGGGATTGAATATGGCGTGGCATTTTACGCCGTTATACTCTGCCAGATAGTCATTGTCTCCGAGACGTTTCAAAATCGTCGCCTCTCCGAGCACATGACTTTCACCCTGCTTCAGCGAATGGATATAGCATTGGCACTTTTCCATGACCGTTTCCTCCGTTAACCCGTGATCAGCGTCAGGATTTCCTTAGCAAAGGTCACGACGACACCGCCGGCAAGTGTCAGAAATCCGTTGCTGCGCTGGCTGGGGTCGTGGCTCTGAAAGGACAGACCAATCTGCACAATACCCCAGCCCAGCAAAATCAGACCGACCGCGCGGATCACGCCGAAGATAAAATCAGACAGATTGTTGATGACCGCCAACGGGTCATTTCCTGCGGCAAAGGCTGTCATGGGCAGACAACATACGGTGAACACAACAGCAGCATAGACCGCCAGAACCCCCCTGCTCTTTTTCCCCATAGGCAGAGGACGGGTGTGTTTGCTTTTCTTAGTGCTTTTGAGATGCTTCATTGGGTTTTTCCTCCAGCTCATAAATTGCCTCCAATTCCTCGTTGGAAAGGAGTTCGTATTGGGTTTCGTTTTCGCTCGGAACTGCCACGGGATCCGTTGGCAGAAGCCGGTCGTGAATGGTGATCGCTGCAATGGCGTACTCGGCGCTTCCGTGGATATAAGGCGGTGCGCCGCCGTCCGGGGTGTGCGACACCAGCGGATGGGTCATGATGTCAAACTTGTCGTCGCAGACCGGTAATTCGCCGCGAATGAACAGCAGCGCCTTGCCGTTGTCCAGCATCCGCACCTCATCCGGTGTCATCAACTCACGCCCGGTGATCTGATAATTGGTGCTGTAATTGCCGTTTCTCCCGGACGATCTTCCGTAGGTGTTGGTGTCGATCGTGGCCTTGCCGAGCAGTTCCGAGATGTACTTGTGGGATCCCTGCTCGTTGCCGCCGAGATACAGCAGCTCGTCGCAGTTGCCCAAAATGCTCTCCCACTGCTTTTCAAACAGCGCCTTTAACTGCGCAATGTTTTGCAGGATGATGGACACGAACACATTGCGGGAACGCATGGTGGAGAGCTTTTTGTCAAAATCCTCCGGCAGTGAGATGTTCGCGAACTCATCCATGAGAAAGTGTACGGGAACTGGCAGGCTGCCGCCATGCTTGTGGTCGGCGCTGTCAAAAAGCTGCTGAAAGAGCTGCTGATACAAAACGGATACTAAAAAGTTGAAGCTCGTATCACTGTCCGAGATCAGCGCAAACAGTGCCACACGCTTTTCGCCCATATCCTGCAAATTCAGTTCGTCCGTGGCGGTCAGCGCCGCCCCAGACGAGAGATTGAATTTTTCGAGCCTTGCCGCCAGTGTGATCTGGATGCTTTTCAGCGTTTTGGCGCTGCCGGAGTGATAGTCCTTATAATACTTGACCGCGATATGCTCCGGGTCGCGCATTTCCAGCCGCTCAAACAACACATCCAGCGGCGACTGGTAGGAATCATCCTCCTCCCGCACCTCACCGGCGCGCAGCATTTCCATGACCATCGGAAAGTTTTGCTCATCGGGCGGCGCTTCGTGGTAGAGATAGTAGACCAGTGCCGACAACAGCATAGCAGCCGTCGTGTCCCAAAACGGGTCATTGGTCTGGCTGCCCTTGGGTGTGGTCGCCTTGAACAGATTCGTCACCAGCATCTGCACCTCGTTGTCATCGGTCAGATAGACGAATGGGTTATAGCAGTGACTTTTCTCCATGTGCAGCAGATCCAGCACCCGGATCTCATATCCGGATTCCTCCAGCAGCCGTCCGGAATCGCGAAGCAGCTCGCCTTTGGGGTCAAGGCAGACAAAGGACGAACCCTGCGGTGACAGGCAAGCCTCATACAGGCAGGGCTTGGCATACGAACGGGTCTTGCCCGCGCCGCTGCCGCCGATGATAACGGTATTCAGGTTGCGCTTGTGCTTGCGGCCGTTTAGCCCCATACGGATGTGCTGCGTGAACACCTTGTTTGGCTTTGGCGGGCGTGCCCGATACTTTCGGTTCACGGTTTCCACATTGCCCCATTTGGCAGAGCCGTGTTCCTCGCCGCGCCGGTAATGACGGCGGGTGGAAAGATAGACCCCAATCACCATGGCATACAGGGCAATGAAAACGAGGACAGTTTTCAGGCTGTCCTCGCACCACTCGATATGAAACGGCTCATTCATTGCCGATGGAAATTGCCGAAGGATCTCGGGAAGGCCACCGGAAGCAGCCGGGGCGATCAGCAGCCCCAGCCACACCGCAGGGATCAGCCCCGTCGCATACCACAGCCATTTTTGTTTACCGTTCATCTTTCTGCTTGACTCTTTTGGATTTGCTCGGTGCGTCAACGGTTTTAATGAGAACTTCATCGACAATATCGGTGGGGCGTTTGTCCTCGATCAAATCGTTACGCAGGTTGTTGAGTGCATTGATCACGACGCCGTGCTGATACGGATCAAGGGTCAATACACGCATATCCTGTTTTTCCATGGCTCATCGCTCCTTTCCGGTTTCCTTTTGCGCTGCCGTGCGGCTTTGCTCCAGCGTCCGCGCCATTTTGCCGGTCATGGTCTGCAGCGTATCACGAATGTCGGTCAACTCACCGCGAATGGTCTGCGGCTCCGCATTTTTCAGCTCATCGGGCAAGCGGCTGAAATCATACCCCTGTGTGTCCACACCATACTTGCGGCACAGCATATAGGAAACGCAGTAGCTTTTGAAGGCGTCAGCCTGCGGGGTACTGTTTTCCTGCTGCGCCATCTCGGCACGAGCCAGTGCCAGCGATACGCTGCGAAACAGGTCTTGCCCGTCCATACCACGCTGGACGAAGATGGTTTTGCGCTCATAGTCATACACCGCACCGTTTTGCACGCTGTCGGCCATTTCAATGGGCACCGGGCGCTTGGCGATCAGTGCAGAAAGCAGCAGGCGGTCATCATAATGCACCTGCGGCTGCCGCTGGCGTTTGGCATCCGTTTGGCTGATGTCAAAGACCTTTTTCACATTATAGTAGTAGCCGGTGCGGCCATCCTCGGTCACATAGCTGTCCCCGGCTTCCAGAATGGAAATGCCTGTTTCGTTTTTGCGGACATAGATGCCGCGTTCTTTCCAGCCGTCAAAGTCCCGCAGGCGGGTGGCCTCATCGTTCTGTGCATAGATCAGCAGCGCGTTTGTGGCCGAATAGCGGTCAAATCGTGCCTGCACATCCAGAAAGCCCCGAAAGGCTTCTCCGTCCCGCATGACCTCCTGTGCCATTTCATCCGCCAGTGCATACAGGCTGTCGCGTTCCGCCTTCTTCTTGGCGGCATATTCCTCCTTGGTCAGCTGCGGACGGTCGCTCTGCGTTTCCGTGGCAGTGGGGGCGGTAAAAAGATCATCGAAGTTTGCCATAGCTTATCTCTCCTTACTTTTTCTGACCCGCTTTTTCGGCGGAGTCTGTCGGTGTTCATTTTGCGGTCGTGTACTCTTGGCGGGTCTGCTGCGTTCGGTCGGCTTGCGCTCCTCCGTCTCCTGCTGCTCACGGCGAATCTCCTTCAGCTCCTCGCGGACAGATGGACGATCTTCCTTAGCAGTACCCTCGGCGGATCTCTTTCTGGATTTTGAGGAAGGCTCGGACGGACGGGATTTCTCCGTCCGAGCCGCCGTGGGGTTTTCTTGGGCAGCCTCCTGCTTCTGCGTAGGAGCTGCCATCATTTCATCCAGCAGCCGGTCGTCCTCACTCTTTTGCGGGCGCTCCTGTTCGGGAGCCGTCTGCCCGGCGGCATCCTTATTCTTATCCCGTCCTGTTTCCGCGTTTTCACGGATGACTTCGGGGTCGGATACCGTGGCGATTTTGATGTTCTCCACAATGCGGTTGATCTTGGCGGCATCTTCGGCGCGTACCATGATCTCACTGACGCCGTGTGGGTTGTCCTTTGCCTCCCGCAGAACGCAGTAGACTACGCCGTAGCGCTTGGCATCGGCCACAAAGCGGGCCATGTCCTTGTTTTTGACGGTGAAAATAGTCAGCTCCTTGCCGCTGCGCAGCATGGAGGTAAGCCGCTGGCGTCCTTTGATTTTGTTCTTGTCCCGGTTTTTCAGTGCTGCGTACAGAAGCGCCGCCACCTCCTTTGCCGCACTGCCGGTGATTTTTGCCGCAACCTCCATGCCCTCCAAGCTAAGTCGGACGACCTGTTCAGCTGCGTCGCCGGATGTGTTCATGCTGTTGTTCCTCCTTTTGTTGTTGTTTTTGTGCGTCCTCCCGGACAGCTTTCAGTTTCTCCGCCATCACGCCGGAGCGCTCGGCAATATCGTCGCACAGATGCACCTCCCGGCGCAGCGCTTTGAGCCTTTCGGACAACTCCCGAATCTGCGCCCGATGTGCGTCGGCCTGTTTGGGGCTGTCCCGGACTGCCTTTGTGCGCAGCGCATTTTGCAGTACCCGGCGTTTGGCGGACAATTCTCGGATATTCACCTCCTGTTCCTTTTTATATAAAGCAAGCTGCTCGGCGGTATCAATTTGATGCTGTGCGAGCAGCCGTACTTCCTGTGAGATGTTATTCAGTTTGAGCAGATCTTCCCGCAGCAGAAAATGGAGCCGCGCCCGGTTTTGCGGACGGCCTTTGGGGAAGATACCGAGCTTGTAGCAGTAATAGAAATACAGTGCGCGAAAGCCGGTAATCTTGCGCGCAACTTGCCGGCTGCCTTGGACGCGGTAGGTTTTTGGCCTTGGTTTATCGGTCATTTGCCGTTCCGGCTGCGGCAGGGGCTGTTGCAAAATACGCTGCCGGATGGCCTCGGCGGTGTAAGCCTCTCCGAAATTCCGGGTCAGACGGACAAAGCGCTCCTTACCGGGAGGGCGCACCGAAATATCCTTGCCGAATTTCACCTCATAGCCCTTTTGGCGAAGCAGATAGTAAAACTGCTTTTCGGTGACGCTCTGCCGGATCAGCTCATCGATCTCGCTGCGGATCAGTCCGCGCCAGGTGGGGCGCTGCTCCTGCTCTGCACGCCATTCCCCATAGTGTTTTGACTTCCCGGCTTGCGGCCGTTGGATGACCGACAAGTTATATTCCCGGCAAAGGGTGTCGGACACGGTGCGCATATCATGATAATCTTTTTCGGTGCGGTGGTATTTGATGCCGTCCACAAAGGATACCGTGTTCAGCACAAAATGATTGTGCAGATGATTTTCCTTATCCAGATGGGTCGCCACCAGTACCTGATACCGTTCGCCCCAAAGCCGCTGCGCCAGCTTCACGCCGATCTCATGCGCCAACTCCGGCGTGGCCTCGCCGGGCGCGAAGGACTGATACCCATGGTAGGCGATCACACCGTCCTCCTTGCCGAAACGCTTTTTTACTGCCAGCATCTCGTCCCGTGCCGTGGACGGCAGGCAGTTGATACCGCTGATAAATTGCCGTACCACCATTGCACTCTCATCGTCCGGTGTGACCGTTGTTTTCTCCGCACGGACAGCATAATCGATCACATCCGAAAGGCTTTGTGTCTGCACATCGGTCAGTTCCTCTTGCCGATAGAATTTCGGATTATCCGTCTTGTCCGGGTTTTCGATATACAGCACCACCTTGCCCAGCCAGCCCTTGACCGCCCAGATGGATGTGGTAGCCATGGCATTACTCCCGCTTTGCCGGAAGCACGACCGCCGCTGTAACCTCCCGGATGAGCTTGTCCAGCCGCTTGCTGTCTTCGTCATAGCGCTTTGCATCCACCACATTCAGTACATGGGCTTTCTGTGCGATCTGGTTAAGGTTGTGCCCCACATAGTGCATCTCACGCATAAAGGCAAAGTATTCCGGCGGCGGTGCTTCACGGGGTACCTCTCCGGTGATCAGATGGCGAAGGTAGGCTTCGCGGGACAGACGGCATTTTTTCACTTGTTTATTCAGATTTTCCGCTTCCTTGCGACTTAGCCGCACCTTGATCTCAATGTTTCGTTTGGTCATGTTCATTCCTCCATATAGCGATATTGCTGCGCTCGGCGGCGCAGGGGTTACAGGGGGATGCCCCTGTCAAGCTGCCTTTTGTCCCCAAAAGGCGTTGCTTGCTGGTATAGCACATTCTCACGCTCCCTGCGGTCGTGCGTCGGAGCCGACCTGCCGACAAACGATCATCGCTCCCGATCCCGTCCGCGCTCCGGAAGCGCCATCACACGGTCATAGTCCTCACGGAGCATATAACAGCGCTCTACGCTCCAGCCCTTTTCACCACCGCGTTCGACCGCGCAGAGACGGGCACCGGCGTCACGCTGACCCTCCAGCCGGACACAGGGATCCGTTCCGTCCAGACAGCTTCCATAGACGGAATATCCACCCATGTTCGGCTGAAACGCTTTATTGCCGCTGGACACGGCGTAGGTGCGGGAGCGTTCGCTGTATTGTACGGTAAAACAGTCCTGCATAAAGGTGATATAGCCGCATACATGAGTGCCGGCACGCTCGGCTTTACGAAACAGCTCTTTCATTTTCCCATAGGGTAATTCGACCTGCTGTTCGGGATACTGCGCCGAAAAAGACACGCCGTCAAAATCCTCGGCCACAAGAATGTGCTCGCTGTTTTGATACTGACGGCGCACCGCTTCTTCGGCTTCTTCGCGACTTTCGGCTTCCACCGTAACGGCCCGTTTCAATGTTTCGGTAATGATGACCCTGTATTCGCTCATCGTGCAAAGCTCCTTTCCGTCATCGGATTTTCTTTCGCCGGTTGCAATCCCATCCGTATACAAAGCCAATCGTTATAATCCTTGCCTTGCCGGGGGAAGGCACTTGCTACTTTATAACGCTCGGCCAACTGCTGTCGGATCGCCTCGGTGGCGCTGCGTCCGGCCATGTCATTATCCAGGCACAGGCAAATGGTTTTGATCTCCGCATGGTCTTTCAGATACTGTGTCAGCGCCAACGGCAGACGGTGCTCCTGTGTTTCCTTTTGCGGCTTATAGACTCCGGCCAAGGATAACAGATGCTGTGACCGCCACGACAGCCCGCCAGCCTGCGCCATGGTGGCATAGGATAACAGGTCGATGGCCGACTCGAATACGCAGAGCATCCGACTTTCGCCCGTAGCCGGGAGGGCAAAGGAAAATCTCTTGTCGCTGCCGGTCGCCTCGCCCTTAAAATCCGTTCCGATGCCTCGCAGGCACGCATAGCGCGGCGTTCCGTTCCTATCCATGCCGACGAATACGGCATTATGGTAGGGGAGGCTTTCATACAGCTGGCCGGAACGGATACACTGCTCGATCAATCCACCGTCAATGCCGCGGCTTTTCAGATAGGCAATAACGCGGGTATTGCTGTTACTTTTGGGCGGCAAGAGCAGCGTTTTCGGCTTCTCCGGCTGAACGCGGGCATGAAAAACGGACGGCCTTTCCGTCGCCCGTCCCACGATCCGCTCTACCGCCTCGGTAAAAGGGAGCTCTTTGACCTTGATCAGGTAATCCAGCGCTGTTTTTCCGCCGATCCCGCGTGAGAACCAGCACCACTTTCCATTGGAGATTTTAAGGCTGTCATGCTCACGGGTGCAGTAAGTGTTGCCGCCGAAATGCACCAGCTCCTGCGGCTCATAAGTCTGGAGGTAGGTCAGCAAGTCCATTTTCTTTGCCCGGTCGATCATCTCTCTTGTGACATAGCCCATCGGTTCATCAACTCCTTGAAATAGAATAAGCCGGACAGGCTTCACATCGGTGAAAGCCGTCCGGCTATGTATGGGATCTGCATACTCTATGCAGATCAGGGTTATTCGGTTGTGGTGTCCTCATATGATAAATTAACTTATGATAATCTCGTTTATAGTATATGGCAAGGGCGCAGAGGAGCCGATCCATTATCAGATATTTTTCCCATCAATTTTCCTATGGCTAAATTATATCCGCTGCCGCTTGAATAATTTTATCATCTGATTTTGCATTATTTCTGCAAAAACAAGATATAAATATTGACACAGACGATTTTAACTGCTATAATATAGGCGAAGAATGGAGAAACTATACTGTGGATGGAGGTATCCGCTTATGCTTATACAGTTTTCGATTGAAAACCACCGGTCTATCAAGGATAGCGCGGTGATCAGTTTTGCCGCTTCAAAGGATAAGTCTTTGGAGTCTTATCTGCTGCACCCGGACGAAAAGAGAGCACTTTTACCGGCTATTGCTATTTACGGAGCGAATGCCGCCGGCAAGAGTAATGTGCTGCACGCACTGATGACGATGAAGGATATGGTCGTCGGAGAAGCGGCCAAAATATCCAAGGGACAAAAATTGCCATGGGAACCGTTTGGTGACACCACAGTGCCTACATCCTTTGAGGTCGTGTTCATTTATCAAGGTGTTCGGTATGCTTACGGCTTTTCTTTTGATGCCAAGAAGATCTATACGGAGTATCTATACCATTGGCCGAACGGGCGCGAGGCACTGATTTTCTCAAGAGAAAACGGCGCATACGAATTCCGTGAGAATGTTAATGAGCAAATCACACTCAGTAACCGCACGCCGGATAATAAGCTGTATCTTGTTTCCTCAAATGACTGGAACTTGCCGCAAACGGAAAACGCCTACAAGTGGTTCTTGGAAAAGCTGACATTCTTGATGGAGGAAGCACCGGCTACTTCGGAAACGGTCGCGCAGATCGTCAGCGGCGATGAGAAGAAGGCTCGTATCCTGAAGGAACTGTTGCTTGCAGACCTCGGTATTTCCGATGTGACTGTCAAGAACATCTCCGGCAAGGCCCCGGTCATTACAACCACGCACCGAGTCATCGGTGCGGATGGCAGTGTGGAACACTTTCAGCTCCTTATGGCTCAGGAGTCGTCCGGAACACAACGATTTTTCTCCCGTATCGGCGGCTGGCTGCAAGCGCTGGAGAACGGCGCACTGCTTGTCGTTGACGAGATCGAGGACAGTCTGCATCCGCTCCTGACAAAGCGGCTGATCGAGATGGTTCAGGACAATACGATCAACACAGAGGGAGCACAGCTTCTGTTTACGACGCATGATGCTATGCTGCTTGATCTTACCTTCTTCCGCAGAGATCAGATATGGTTTGCGGAAAAGGATGAGAAGTCCTGTGCGACTGAGTTGTATTCGCTGGCGTCCTTCTCTCCGAGAAAGGGTGAGAACATCCGCAAGGGGTATTTGCAAGGACGCTTTGGTGCGATTCCGTTTATCGGAGGTGACGGCTTATGGCAGGAATGAGAAAGGAATACGACCCCAATAAAGGCAGTCGCCGTAAGCGTAGACCTATCATTTATATCATCTGCGAGGGCAAGGAAACGGAAACCAAGTATTTTAAGCATTTCCGTTCTCGTAACTGCCTGGTAGACATTGTGCCGATTTCTTCTAAACACAAGGCCGCCGAGCATTTGGTGAAGCACGCAAAAGGGCTGCTTTCTCAATCGGATTATTTTCCAAAGGATGGCGATCAGCTGTGGTGCGTTTTCGATTGCGATGACAACAAGAACTCCGAATTGAAAAATGCCGCCGATTACACCGAGAAGCACGGGTATAAAATTGCCTATTCCAATCCTTGCTTTGAATTCTGGTATCTTCTTCATTTTGTGAAGCAGAACAGCTACTTAAACGGGGCCGAAGAAGTGCTGCACCAACTGCAAAGCAAAGGGCGGCTTGAAAAATACGAAAAGAATTTGGATGTTTTTGCCGACCTGTTACCTCATCAATCAGAGGCAATACGACGTGCCAGGGAACGCTTGGATAGTCTTTACAAGGACAATGTAGTTATCCTCAGCCGAGATAGTAATCCGGTCACAACGGTTTGCGAGCTGGTTGAGTATCTGAACAGCCAGCAATCTTAAAGCAGTGCCCACAACCGCAAAGTGAAAACTTGCGGCAAGGTTCAACTTTTTAGAGTAATGGAGAAACCAAGGCAGCAGGCCGAAAAAGCCTGCTGCCTTGTTTGTCATCAGATCGCTTTGATTTTTTTCAGATACGCTACGGCGTCGGTATGCCCCCGAAAGTAGATCTGCAGCCGTTCCATATCCTCCGTTTGGTGCATTAAGCCGATATACGCCAAATATGCCTCGTGCTCCTCTGCACTCAGCGTGATCGCGCCGTCGCCCTCATCCAGATTAAGAATGAAAGGGTGCTGCTTGCGCATGACCGACATCTGCTCGGAAAGTGCGGCATACTCCTCGTTGCTGTTCAGTAGATCGACCACGATGTCACTGTCGATCTCGGCAAAGCTGAAGCCGTTCGCGACCGCCAAGGTCGGTCCGGGCGTGAATTCTGATGCCAGCCACCAAGAAAACCACCAAGTAAGTCACCAAGAAAACCACCAAGAACCTATTTCCAATAGGATCATCGAATTTTGTTCAACAGCAAAATCAAAGAAAGAGATTGCGGCATTCTTGGGATACAAGGATATCGGTAATCTGACGAGGCGATACATTGCCCCATTGGTAGCCGAAGGGCTATTAAAGATGACTGAGCCAGACAATCCTACAAGCAGAAACCAAAAATATATCAAAACATGAGCAAAGCCTGCGGAACTCGCTCCGCAGGCTTGCTTTTTGAGGTTGCGCAAAGGTGCAAATTATCGCTCCCGCTCTGCGGCTTTTGGCCGGATCCGGTCACCTTCATCCGGCTCATCCGCCATGACGGGGCGATCCTGCTCGTTAAGATTCAGCAGCACATTCAGTTCATTCAGCCGCCGCGTCTTTTCGGCCAGTTCTGCCTCCTTCGGAAAGGGTGCGGTCATCTCTGTGCGGGCATTTTCAAGCTGCTCGGTGGTATGGGCAAGTTGCGACCGGGCGTTGGCCAAGTGCTCCGTGATCTTTTCCAGTGCGTTGTCGATACGGGTGACATTGCCGCCTGCATCCGCTCCCAGTACAGCCGTATGGGACAGCTTGCCTTTGAGTACCATGCGAAACTCGTTGACAGCACCGTCGTAGGAAAGCAGCATGGAAAATCCGCGGTAGCTGCCGATAGAAACGGTCTCCGCGCCATTCATGTGCGTGCAGGCTTCAATGATCGCCTTACCGGCGTTCTCGCGCTCGGTGTAGATGACACCGCCCAGCACCATCGGCGCAATGCCCTCGGCTGGCTTCGGATGCTCCGTCAAATGCGTGCTGTCCTGTTCATATCCGGCGATGCGCTCGTTCAGCTCCTTGATCTCTGCCGGGTATTTCCGCAGCACCAGCTCCTCCAGTGCATACCGTTGGCTCAGATGGCTGGCACGGAGCATATTCAGCTTGCTGACCTCCATATCTAAATTGCATTTTTCGATGATCTGCGGGTTTCCTGTGGCCAGTGCCTTGATCTCGGCATAGGACAGTGCCGTCTCGTCCACATCCTCCGCCGCACGGGCCGGTGCTTTGGAGGTCATGATCTGGGCAATAAACCGCTGCTTGGATTCCACCAGCTGATAGAGGTAGGCATCGAATGTGCCCTCGGTAACATAGCGGAAGATCTCCACCTCCGGATTTTGGTTGCCCTGCCGCACGATGCGCCCAAGGCGCTGCTGCAAGTCGCTGGGCCGCCATGGGCAATCGAGATCATGCAAGGCGATGAGCCTGTCCTGCACATTGGTGCCGGCGCCCATTTTTGCGGTGCTGCCCATGAGGATACGCACCTCGCCGCCGCGCACCTTGGCAAACAGCTCCTTTTTCTTTTGCTCGGTGTTGGCGGTGTGGATATAAGCGATCTCGTTTTCCGGAATGCCCATCTCAAGCAGCTTCTGCCGCAGATCGTCATACACATTGAAGCTGCCGTCCGCCTTGGGAGTAGACAGGTCGCAGAAAACCAGCTGCGTGCTGCGCTGTGCGGTACTCTCTGCCCATATCCGATAGACATTCCGGGCGCATACGGAAACCTTGCTGTTTTCATCGTCCGGTGCCAGAGAGCTTAGCAGCCGCATATCCAACGCCAGCTTGCGTCCGTCGTTGGTGATGCGCAGCATATTGTCGGTGCTGGGATCGATCACACGGGCGCGGACGCGCTCGGCACGCTCCGCCAGTCCTGCCACAGCTTTCTTTTGCAGCTCGCTGGGGTGGATGACCTCGGTGTGGAAGTTGGCCTTTGGGACGGGCAGCTTCAGCATATCCGCCGTTTGCACATCCGCCACCATTTTGAAGGTCGCCATCAACTCCGGCAGATTGAAGAATTTTGCAAAACGGGTTTTCGGGCGATAGCCGCTGCCCTCCGGGGAAAGCTCGATGGCGGTAACGGTTTCACCGTAGTCGCTGGCCCAATCGTCGAAGTGGATAAGACCCATCTCCTGCAAGGTTTGATATTGCAAGTACCTCTGCACCGTATACAATTCCACCATACTGTTGGAGATCGGGGTGCCGGTGGCGAAGATAACACCGTGGCTGTCGGTCAGCTCGTCCAGATACTGACACTTGGCAAAGAGATCCGAGGACTTCTGCGCTTCCGTCTGCGCGATACCGCCGACATTGCGCATTTTCGTCATCAAAAAGAGATTTTTGAAATTATGGCTTTCATCGATGAACAGCCGGTCGATGCCCAGCTCCTCAAAGGTCACGGTGTCGTCCTTGGTGCTCTGATCGTTGAGCTTCTCCAGCCGCGCCTCCAATGACTTACGGGTTCGCTCCATCTGCTTGATGGTGAAGTTTTCTGCTTTCTGCCGCTTAGCGTCGCTGATGGCCAGCAGCACCTCGTCGATCTGCCGCTGCAAAATGGCCTGTTGCCGTTCACGGGACAGGGGGATCTTCATGAGCTGACTGTGGCCGATGATAATTGCATCGTAATCTCCGGTGGCGATGCGGGCACACAGCCTGCGGCGGTTGCGCTTTTCAAAATCGCGTTCGGTAGCTACCAAAATGTTAGCGGCTGGGTAGAGCTGAAGCCATTCTGCCGCCCACTGTTCCGTGATGTGGTTGGGCACCACGATCAGCGACTTGGTGCATAGCCCCAGACGCTTCATTTCCATAGCGGCGGCAACAATTTCAAAGGTTTTCCCTGCACCCACTTCGTGTGCCAACAGCGCATTGCCGCCGTACAATACATGGGCGATGGCGTTCACCTGATGCTTTCGCAGGCTGATCTCCGGGTTCATCCCCACAAAGCGGATGTGGCTGCCGTCATATTCCCGCGGGCGGATGGAATTGAAGGTGTCGTTATAGATGCGGCACAGCCGTTCGCGTCGGTCGATGTCCTGCCACAGCCAATCGGCAAACTTGGACTTGATCAGCTCCTGCCGATCCTGGGCGATGGCAGTTTCCTTCACATTCAGAACCGGCCGCTCCTTGCCGTCCTCCACAACGGTATCGAACACCTTGACCACCCGCTGATTCAGTGTCTGCTCCAGGATGTGGTACGCCGTGATACGCTTGGTGCCGTAGGTGGTGACGGCTTTGATGTTGCCGCCGTCCATGCTTTTGTTGCTGATGTTCCATTCTCCGCTGTATTCGGAGCGAACGACCCGCATTCTCTGCCTGGCGTATACGCTGGTACCGAACAGCTCGAACATAAACTGCTGATAGACATCGGTAGGCACCCACGATGCACCGATCCGCACACCGATCTCCGCAGCGGTCAGCTCTGTCGGCTGCACAGCTTCCATGGCGGAGAGATACCCGGCAAGCGCATCTTTCTTTTCGGTCGGCAGCGCTGCTTGCAGCGCCTGCAGCATACGCAGCTTTTTGCGCACATTGCCAGACAGAAATTCCTCAGCAGTGACATAGGGATATGCCGCCAGATCAAGCTGCACCGGACTGATCTCCTCCGGCGTAAGACCGCAACGGACATTCCGGTAAATGACCCCGGAAAGCTCCTGCACCAGCTCGTCCTCACTTTTACCGGACAGCTCCGACATAAAGCCGAGATCCACCTGCGCTTTTTCGGAGAGAGATACCGCCAGCGCCTCCGATGCCGTATCCACCTGCGTGACCGGCTCATGCGGGCGAATGGTGCGCTTGGTGAACATATCCGCCTTGCGGGCGAAATTGCCTTCGTTGTCCAGCACCTCCAACGAGCACAGCAGCGGATAGCTGCTGTCATCCGAAAAGGCAAGGTTGTTGCCGCGGGTGTAAAGCCGCCCGTATTTTTTGACATAGGCATCGTACAGCCCGTTCAGCTTCTCCTGCTCGCGCCGGATGATCTCATCGGGATGGTTCTCCGCCTGGTACTCGATGAGCTGACGGGTGCAGTCCCGCAGGGCGATCATGCCGCGCACTCGGTTCTCGGTGGTCAGCGGCAGTTCGACCGGCTCCATGCGGCTGTCAATGCGGAAATACAGCTTGCCGTCTACGCTGGTAAAGCTGTAATTACGCACATTCGGGTCGGCGGGAATGGATAAATCTTCCTCCTCCGGCCCGTCCTGCTCATAGGTGGGGATCTGTGCATGAAGCCCCGATACCGCTTCGCTCAGAAGATCGGCAAGATCGGCATTTTCATAGGGCTTGCACACGCTGTCCATGCCGTATTGAGTGCTCTCTATGACCATCTCGCCCAGCACCATTTCCGGGTGCCGGACAAAATAGCTGTTCATGCGGATGCCGTTTTCATCCGTGTCCAGATGCACCCAATCCGGTTCGATGTCCACAATGCGGTCACGCTTCTGGAGGAAGAGAATGTCGCTGGTCACATCTGTTCCGGCGCTGGCCTTGAAGGCCGTATTTGGCAGGCGGATCGCCCCGATGAGGTCGGCCCGCTGGGCCAGATATTTCCGCACGGCAGGGCTTTCCTTGTCCATCGTGCCCTTTGAGGTGATGAAGGCGATCACGCCGCCCGGACGTATCTTGTCCAGCGTCTTTCCGAGAAAATAGTCGTGAATGAGCCAGTGATGCTTGTCGTAGCGCCGGTCAACGACCTTGATATTTCCAAACGGCACATTGCCCACAGCAGCGTCAAAGAAGCTGTCCGGTATCTCCGCCTTTTCATAGCCGGTAACGGCGATACGGCTGTTCTGGTAAAGCTGCCGGGCGATGCGGCCGGAAATACTGTCGAGTTCCACGCCGTAGACCTTGCAATCCCTCATGCTGTCCGGCAGCATTCCAATGAAGTTGCCGATGCCGCAGGCAGGCTCCAACAGATTGCCGCTTTCCAAGCCCATCTGTGCCAGGGCTTTGTAAATGGCGTCGATGATGATGGGAGAGGTATAAAAAGCGGTCAGGCTGCTGGCCCGCGCGGCGGCATATTCCTCCTCGGTGAGCAGCGCTTTCAGCTCGGCGTACCGGCTGTGCTTTTCATCGAAGCAGTCGGCAAGGCCGCCCCAGCCCACATAGCGGGAAAGGATCTCCTGCTCCTGCGGTGTCGCCAGCCGGTTTTCCTGCTCGACCCTTTGCAGGGTACGGATGGCGGCCACATTGGCCGCATACTTTTCTGCCTTGCTGCCCACGCCCAGCGCCCGGTCTGTGATGCGGAAGTCATGCCGTCGCTGGGCCGGTATCTCCGGGTGAAGCGGGGCAAAGCGCACACGCTCCTGTATGGGCTTCGGTGCGGGGAGAACGGTTTCTTCTTCGGCGGGTGATTCCGGGGCTGTCTCCGAAGTCGCCGTTTCTGCTGTAGGCGGTTCCGGCTCCATTTCTGGTTCCTCTGGCGACAGTTCGGCAGGAAAATAATCCGTCCCACTTTTGCCGGAGACAACGACAGAAATACCGAGCGATTCCAACTTGCCCTGCACAGATTCCAGCGAAGAGATAGGGAATCCGGCCATCAGATAGGAGCCACTTCCGCCGCTGACTCGACGTTTCGTCGTGGCATATCCGAATTGGTCATGCAGTGCATGGGCATCCTTTTCAAACGCTTCGTAGAAATCTCCAACCTGTATCAGTACCAGCGCATTCGGATATTGTGCGCTCAGTGTGGTATATTGCTGCCAAACCGGGCTTGCTTGTGCCGTTGGCATTTGCAGCGGTTTTTCAAGGCCAAATACGGAATAGGTGCCGTCCAGATAGGCCCGCATGGCCTCCAGCCCTTGTTTCCGCAGGTTATAGTGCCGGTCGTCCGCTTTCGTGGACTCCCAGGCAGGGAGCATATTCTGATAGATTTCCTGCACCCGGTCAGAATCCAAAAGCTGTGCGGCTACGGTTTTGACGCACTCCCAATAGTCTGTAATGGCGTTTTGGGAAAACGGCCGCACCACATCGTCCGGTGTATCCATGAAAAAGTTGACGATCTTCCGGGCCAGCTGTTTCCGCTCATACTCCGGCATGGCCGCCCGGTCGGCATCGGAGAGAAATTTGTTCTGGGAGATCAGCTCCCCGATGCGTTTGGCCGCCTCCGGCCATTTCAGCGTGACCTTGGCATAGGGGGCCGTGATACTGCCGTGGCTGAACTCAATGCCCTTGCCACGGGTGTGGGTGAGATTGTCATTCCCGCCGCTATGACCGCTGTACTCCCCGTGATAGTCCTTGAGGTATTTTTCCCGCTCGGCCTTATCCTTGTGGGTGGCGTAAAAGGCGTACACGCCAAGGCGGTAGTCGGTGTTTCCACTGCCCTCACGCAACACCTTGTCAATCTCGTCGGCGGAAATAAAAAATCGCCGGTCGGGAGTGAACCCGTCGGCAACGGTAAAATGCAGCGGCTCCCGCTGAAGGTCACGGAGCCGCTGCAATATCTCTTTCGGACGGTAGCCCCGGAAGCGCAGCAGGTCTTGCCCGGCGTCCAGCGCAGCGTTGAACGCTTCCCACTCATCCACGCATTTTTGCAACGTATCCGGCTCGCAGAGAAGGCCATAAATCTGCTTCTGCACTTCCGGATAGCCGCCCTTGACGGAATGGGCCAGAATGGTCAGCGGCAGAAATCCCACGTTTCTCGCTTCTGCTGTCATGTCCCGGCTGGTGTAGGCAATGCTGTCAGCAAGCCGCATCCGCTCGTAGTGATCGACCTCATCGAGTTCACTTTGCGGCATATACCGTCCCAGATCCAGCAGCTCCCGGATACGCTTTGCCGCTTCCTCCCAGGAGATCAGTGTGGCATTGCTGCGCTGCGCCGTCGTGCCACGGGCAATACGCATCCCTTCGGCATCATACCAGAGCGAAATCTTCTCCCCGTCAAAATAGAAGCCTGCGCCGTTTTCGCCGTAATGCCTTTGCAGAAATGCGGCATTGTCCGGCTTGTCCTTCATAAAGTAGGCGCAGATGATGAGCCGACTGTGCTCGTCGTTCGCTCCTACACACAGGGCTTCGTCAATGATCTGCTGCGGCAGCTTCGGATGGGAGAACAGCGGGGAATCCGCAGGCTGGGCGGGCAGGTCAAAAAAGGTGAGCTGCTGCGGGTCCTTCGGAACAAACGGCTTGATGCTGGTATTGATGAAATATTCCCGCTTGTCAATGAGCTGCGCCGTGAAGCCTGCCACCAGCTTCCACGAAAAAACGCTCTCGCTGGTGCGGGACGTGAAGGACCCTTCCCACATAAGCAGGCCGTCCTCCTGCGGGTGATAGCCAAGCCGCAAGCCGTCTGCGATGATCTCTGTCCAGCGGTTCTGATAAGCGGAGCGAATATACTTCGCACGATCATCTTCATCCGGGTGGGTGTCGAAAAACAACTCGATCTGCGCCTTCTTATAGATCAGGTCATCATTGCGGTTTTCGATGATGGCGAAGATCTTCTTTTCATCCAAAAAAGCGGGCAGCTCAGAGGATGTTTCCTCCGCACTGTCCGCTTCTTTGGGTTCGGTGTTCAGTTGTAGATCAGCTCCGTCAGCACTGTTTCCTCGGCGGCGTTTCTCAGATTGTTCATCAGCCCCACCCATTTCATCGGGTCGGCGGCTTTCAGCTTCTCCGTCACGCCCTCGGTCCGGGCCATCTCCGTCACCAGCTGTTCCATGCGTTGCTTTGCCGTCCGGTCGATCTCCGACAGATGCTCGTTCAGCTTGCCCGATGTCAGCAGATTCGTGAACAGCACCTTCCGGTGTTCTTTCAGATACTTCCGGCGCAGCAGGCCGTATTTCCCAAGGGCCGTCTCCGGCTCCTGCGGCGGCAGCAGATCCGGCA
>ENA-OPCN01000791-OPCN01000791.1-human-gut-metagenome-genome-assembly--contig:-NODE-791-length-25209-cov-2.303769_pt1 | contig 25209 bp, 27 predicted proteins | sample MGYA00241567_ERZ501485 | MGnify/ENA primary metagenome ERZ501485 (study PRJEB25962, sample SAMEA2042579) | human gut metagenome | biome: human gut; feature: human-associated habitat; material: faeces...
AGTTGGTAGAGCACTTGACTTTTAATCAAGTTGTCCGGGGTTCGAATCCCCGATGTCTCATTATATGGGAAAACTCATTGCTTTTAGTGATGAGTTTTTTTATTGTATTCGTATAACCTTCTCACTTAAATTTAGAGGTCAAGCACACAGAAAGTGAGGTTGTTAATATGAAACAAATCTAAATGAACAAATCTAAAAATTTATCTGTAAATGATGCTTATGATTTATTTATCAGAAAGTGTCGTGTCAAGAATTTATCCCAAGCATCCATTGTGTCATATGAGAATAAGATTCATCCGTTTGTAGATTACTGTGATGGTGGTCTTATCAGTGCGGTTACAATCGACACAGTGGATGGATTTACCAATCATCTTAAAACAGAACATAATGTGAATGATGTATCTGCCGTATCTTATTTACGGTCTGTGAGAGCGTTCCTATATTATTGCATGGAATGTAACTACATGACCACATTCAAAATTCATCTTCCAAAAGCACAGAAGGACATTAAGGAGACTTACTCGAATGAACAGCTGGAGAAATTATTAGCCAAGCCAGACCTCAATAGTTGTACTTTTACGGAGTTTAAGACATGGGTGTTTGAAAACTATATGCTTGCTACTGGAAATCGTCTCAGTACGGCTCTAAACGTCCATATCTGTCCTGTTGTCAGTAGATTTGGACAACCATACACATAAAAAGGGCATAGTTGTCGCCCTAGAAAAACACATAAAAAGGAGCATAAAAAATGAGATTATTTTTAGAAGAAAATTTGGTTACAGGAAACACATTAACACCTGATGGAGTGCTTGCATACATAGCACTGAGAAAGATGATGGATGAGAATATCTTTTTGAAGTCATTGGAGATTACAGAGGATTGTGTATCTATTAACAGAATGGCTTATACACTTGTTGGTGTAAGTGAGAAATATCCTAAAGCATTTACGGATGCATTGCAGCGTGGAATATACGAACTTGATGCCGTGGATAGGATTAAGATAGTGCAGTCATTTGGCAAAGGAATTGAGTTCGTATTGGATATAAAGAATTTATACTTTGATACTTCAAAGGAAGGACAGCATTTTGTCATGGTATCATCTGATGAGGTTGAGAAGATTCTGACACATGATGCAGATATGAAGAAGAAAATATCCATCCTGAAATATTATGTGGCTCTTGTCAGTTCGTTTGATTGGTCTGCCAATATGAAATGTAAGGATGGTATGCCTAATCTTCAATATAACCTTGGAGGACGGCAAGTCTGCCAGGGTGCTTTTTGAATTGCAGCAGATGACGGATGGTGGTACAAGTATCTGATGGTCGAAAAATTCATAAATTTTTGATATAATTTATCTGAAAAGTGTAACCTCGGCATGGTAAACGGTGCTTATATGGGTGAAGGTCTTTCAAATACGAAGGAAAGGAGATGAAAGCCTTGGATGATAATAAGATAGTTGAACTGTATTTGTCACGTGATGAAACAGCAATAAAGCAGACTTCCGAAAACTATGGAACTCGTATACGCTCTTTGGCAAACAACATAGTCAAGGATTTGAAGACCGCAGAAGAATGTGAAAACGATACATATTTGGAGGCGTGGAGAACCATCCCGCCACATGAGCCAAGAACGTATCTTTTTGCTTTTCTGGCACTAATCACAAGACATATTTCGCTGAATATATGTCGAGACAGAAACCGATTGAAACGCAGTGCATTTATATGTGAACTCAGCACAGAAATGGAACAATGCATACCGTCCCCAGATGATACGGAATGTCGCATTGACGATATTATCTTGAAGGATGCAATTAACAATTTTCTTGCTACTCTTGATGAAGAGAAAAGAAATATCTTCTTGCGTCGTTATTGGTTTTTGGATTCCATAGCTGATATCTCCAAACACTATGCTATTTCTGAAAGCAAAGTGAAAACAACACTCTTCCGTTGCCGTAATCAGCTACGGGAATATCTTGAGAAGGAGGGCTACACTTTATGAGAGGAAATGAATTTTTAGACAAAATGGAACTTGTGAATTCGGAATATGTTGAAGCGGCAGAAAAGGTTCCTTACAAAAAGAAAAAAAGTTGGGTCAAATGGGGGGGCAATAGCAGCTTGTCTTGCAATGATTGTTGTGGCAGGCACAATGATATTTAATAATAGCAACACATCACCTATTTTCATTGGTGGAATTGAGCGAGAGTACAAAAATATCTCCATTTTATGTGGAGAATCTGCTATTGAATGGCCTTGGGAATATAAGACACTTTCTGAACAGTATACATCTGTTATAATTGAAGGTAAGGAATACACCTCAACTGGTATAGCCATTGATAGTTCTTTGATTGGAGAGCCAATTGGTGTATATGATGTGGAAGGCTATGATTCCTATACAGATAAAAAGCATCAGATGCAAGCAGAGGTTTTTGAGAATAGTGGTATTTCCGCAGAACACATTATTGCTGTCAAATTAGGCAACGAATATTATACATTCACATATGGGGAGTATAATCCACCTGCTACTTTAGGTGAGGTATTAGATGAATATAACCTTGCCAATGTTCTTGAGTTCAATCGTTTTAGAACATATAGCGGTTCTACTGAAAATGGATATTTCCAGATTGATGATGATGCATATATTTGGGATGTGTTGAGTAATTGCCGTGATGCTACATTTATCCAAGATGATACTTGGAATGGCAGTGAACGAGATTATATAAGTTTTACTGCAACATCAGATGCCCTTGGTGTATACAAGCGAGTATTTTATGTATCCAGTGATGGTTATGTCCGCACAAATATTTTTGATTATGCATATACGTTCCAAATCGGAGAAGAAGCAGCAGGTAAAATTATTTCCTATGCAACTGAAAATGGAATCGAAACTACAGACGAACCATACACCAACACTCTTGCAGGAACGATAACGGAAATTTCCAATGGATATATTTGGGTTGATGATTCTATTTTGTGTAAAGACGCATCTGAAGGCTTGATTTTTAAGATTCCGATGGATGACTTGAGAATTAGTCGTTGTATTGATTATGAAAAAATAGATATTGGAGACGTGGTTGTCGTATCCTTTACTGGAACTATTGATGTAGAAGCAGGATATGTTGTAAGTGGCGCATATTCTGTAGATAAAGGGACACTTTCCGATGGTGGAGTATCTGTTCCAGAATAAAGCAACAAACAAATATAAAGAAGCGTTCATCTACGGATGGGCGCTTTTTTCATGCCTGGAAGGAGGTGTTGTGGCATGAGGGATAAACTCAAAGGCAAACGCATTATGGTCTGGATATTCATGGGCAATGCCAGAATGTATGAAGCCCTGCGCGATTACGGAGACCGCATCGACACCATCGGTCTGTTTTCCTTCAAGGTGGATAAGACCGGCACCATCACCGAGAGCGGTGTTGCTATCAGCAATATGCTGACCTACATCAACAAATGGCCCCACATCCGTTGGCTGCTTACCGTTGCCAATGACGTTGCAAACTCCATCTTCAAAGCACTGCGCGACAATACGGACGGCGCACAGGATAAATTCTGCTCCGAACTCGTCCGCATCATGGAAAAGTACCCTTGGTGCAGCGGTGTGGATATCGACTTGGAAAAAGGCGATGATTACTCCACCCGCGAAGCATCCACCGCCATGTTCGCCCATATCTACATCACCGTGAAAGCCTATGATCCTACCAAGGAAATGAATATCTGTCTGCCGGGTATGACTTCGGTCAACGGCTCGGTCTGTAAATGATACTATAAGAATGTACATTGGGGAAAATAAAAATATACATTTTATCCGTTAACCTTCCTTTGAATTCGACTCAAAAAGTAGTTTCTTATCTTTGAGCCTGTATGACGGACCTTTTATTGATATAACAGTGGAATGATGCAGTAATCGGTCTAATACTGCATTAGCTAGTGTTGCAGAACCGAAGAATTCACCCCACTTTGAAAATGGCATATTTGTTGTAATTATCGTACTATTCTTTTCATAACGTTGTGAGTTTGTAATAAATATATTTAAAAAAGTAGAAAAAACTGGTATAATATAATAAAAAATTGGTTGTTGTTGAATGAAATCTCAGAATTTAAAAAAGTAGGCAGTGTTGTATTATGGTAATAATTATAGTAGTCTGCTGTACTAAATAAAACGCAAAGAGGGAAAAGTTATGTTTAAGAAGATGCCGGTATGTAGATTAATGATTTCCTGTCCTTCCGATGTGAAAACAGAGATAGAGATTATCAACAGAGTTGTGGATAATATAAATGATTCCATTGGTTTTTCTATGGATATTTTTGTTAAGACATTGTATTGGTCAAAGAATGTTATGCCAGAAGCAGGGGATTATCCACAAAGCATTATTAATAAACAGATTTTAGATAAATCGGATGCAATTATTGCTATATTTGGTAATAAAATAGGAAGTCCAACACAACATTATGAGTCAGGAACAATAGAAGAAATTGAATTAATGATACAGAAGAGAAAACAGGTATTTGTATATTTTTCTGATAAGCCAGTACGGAAAAGTGAAATTGATATGGAAGCAGAGGCAAAGATCCAGGCTTTTAAAGAAAAATACAGGGATAGAGGAATCTATGTGGTATATGGTTCTGATGAAGAATTTAATTATTATGTGAGTATGCATCTTACACGTTATCTTATAACGGAGCTTGCGAATGAAGTAAACCAAGTGAGTGAGAATACAAGATTTGACGATTCTATATTACAGGGAAAAGAAGTTGATTTAATTCATGATTATACCAAGTTCTATGATATAAAAAAGGTCACTTCATATGCTGATTCCAATATTATGAAAATCAGAACATATGGAAATAGCTTTGATGTGGATATTGATATAACCAATGTAACTAAAATGGGAAATCAGGAATTTGTAATGGCGTTATTTGAATATACTCCTTGCGATAACTGGTCTGCTTTTTTTGAAGCAGGATATTTTTTAGAATTTGATGTGGTAAGTAGTGGAGATATAGTAGCTTTCCAATTAGAAATAAAAGATGATATCCGAAACAAGATAATTGATAGAACATTACAGGTTAGCGGGGCGGTAGAACATTTCAAAATATGGCTTCCTTCTACAACAAGAGATCTAAGTGCATGGAGAAAAATATCACAAGTATGTTTTATTGTGTTTTTCAATAATATATATATAGACGGCAAAAAGGGTATACTGACAATTAGGAATCTTAAAATGATACAAAAATAGGATTTTCAAAGAATATGGAAAAAGAAGAATATAATAATAGTTATAATATCACTATTTTACAATAAATAATATTCTTTCTAAAAAAAATGTCTGCTGGTATATGCCCTTGTTAATGCAAACCTGAAGTCCTATGTGTTTTTTTCTTGGTAATCAGAAAAGCTTTCATCCTGATATGGTAGAAGTTTCATTGCACAATAGACAATGTTAATCGGATTACCTATTATCTATATGCCTTGTAACTTCGTAAAAAGTGTTGGTACAAAAATGAATGGAATGTTCCGACTCAAATGTCAATATGGGGACTATAAGCAAGCGTTTCAGCATTGATGATGATAAGTTGCAAAGTGGTGTTATATTTTTGGAAAAATTCACATGGAGAGAGTGAAATTATGAAGAGAATTAACGAAAAACAAATACTAATAGCCTTTTTTGATATATTGGGAACATCACAATTATTAAATGATGGAGAATTTCAAAAGGTTTATACTTATTATTCAGATATGATTAAATTGTGTAATGATAGTTATACTTCAATTACTGTCTGTAATCCTTTGTTTGGTAAGAAAGAGAGGTTTGGCAATTTGAATGATGTAATGTCTGACTTGGCTGATTTCGATACTCCATATCATATTATCAACTACGACTTAAGTCATGCATTTTTTAGTGATACTTTTTTGCTTTGGATAGAAATAGATCCTTTTTTACAACCTCTGATTGGTGGATTTTTGGAGAAATGTAGTATTGTTTTTTGTGAAGCATTAAAGAGGAAAATTCCTTTGAGAGGTACAATTTCTGTTGGAGCATCTATAATGGATGAAGAAAATCATCTTTTTCTTGGAAAGCCTTTAGTAGAAGCTGCGAAAGCGGAACCACATCAGAGATGGTTGGGCATCGCTATTGGAAAAACAATTGTTGATTTTGTCAAACGGTTTCACCCGATGGATATGAAATATTTGCTACCGTTTCGTGATCATTTGAAATATGATTCAGATCCGCTACTTAGTGATTTTGTACTTGATTGGTTTACATATTGGAATAAAAATGAAGATGCAGATCCTAAAGAAAAAATTAAGTCTATGAATGTAGAAAAAAGATTCGATAGTTACTATGAAAATACTCTTTTGTATGTTATGACATCTGAGCAACGGTATACTATCTGGAATGAGTATATGATTTGCCAAGATATTGATAAACTTAAGATTCTATGTGAAATGGGAGAGAATATTGATGAAATTAAAAAAAATTATAGAAACCAAGGCATAGAACTATTGACTTCGGATAAGGTGATGAGAAATATAGAATATATGCTAAATCGAAATGAAGCAATATGGTTTGATGAAAAAAATAGGGAGGTTTTGTCAATGTTCAAGAATGGGTTCATTGAAATTAATGGAATAAAGATGTCACTTGAACATTTGAAATCGTTATAATGCAATTCTATTAGCAGAAGTAAGGAAAATTATAAAACGACTTGAAGTTTAGCATATTCCTAAATATGTAAACTATTACTGTATCTAAAGATGCAAAATTAATTTTTAAACCGTTTAATTACATGAAAATGGCAAATGGTTACAGATTGCCAGACTCCATAATAATTTCTGATATAATGCGGTAAAGTCAGAAAGGATGATGGGATTATGGGGAACAGAGAGCATATATATGAAATTATTGCCGGGAATATCAGAAAAGAACGAAGAAGGCTTGGAATGAACAAGAAGTTTTCAAATTTGAAAATAAAACAGAAATACAGTTTGTTTCTATAACAAGATATTTAAATGTGTGTAGATAAATATCACAAGTATTTATTATTGTGCTTTGAACAACAAGGAAGTTATTAAATAAAATATGTCTGGGTTTGTATTTGTATTTTTTAGTAGTATTTTATTTCACAACAGAATACTTCACAACAAAAAAAGGTCATTTCACAACATTCCAGATAGATATTGCATGAACTTATCCGATATAATAGCTATAAATATATGTAAGCAAGGAAGTGACAATATGCAAATAGCTATCTGTGATGATGAAGTATCTATGGTTCAGATACTGGAAGAAAAGATAAAAAAGCTATTGCCAGATGCGGTTATAGATAAATATTTATCGGGTGATGAACTGATCGCAAGTGGCAGTAAGCCGGATATTCTTTTTCTGGATATTCAGATGCCGGGAATGGATGGAATGGAAACGGCAAAGGTGCTTCGTCAGGACAATGAGGATATGATACTCATTTTTGTGACAGCAACAGAGGAATATGTTTTTCAGGCATTTGATGTCGGAGCATTTCATTATCTGGTTAAGCCATTTTCCGATGAGAAATTGAAAGAGGTTGTGACAAAGGCAGTCCATAACATAAAAAGGAGTTCCAGACTTGAAAAAGACGAAAAATATATCATGGTACAGACAGCCGGAAGTCATATAAAAATTTTTCTGCGTGATATTGTGTATGCCGAGGTGTATAACCGGAAAGTTATTATCCATACACGAAGTATGGATATTGAATATTATGGTAAATTACAGGAATTAAGTGATATGGCAGGAACAGATTTTTTCCGGACACACAGAGCCTATCTTGTGCATTTTAAATATGTAGAAAAATATGATGCAACTTGTGTAACTATGAAAAATGGAATTGCATTGATTGCAAAAAAGAATTATCCAGAGTTTGTGAAGCAATATCTGAAGTATAACCAGAGGAAAGGAAATGAAGTCAGATGAGTTTAGTGGAAAGATGCTGGATGATCACATCGAAGTTTTCTGTTATTGCAATTTTAATTATTACAGGAATCTGTTTTGGTGTTTTTGTATATCCATATATGAAAAAGAAAAGGGAAGCTGCTCTGGTCAGTATTGTTTATATTGGAATTATGTCTGTGCTGTATCTGATACCGCAGCAGATTGGCAATTTTTCTGCATATATGCTGGGAGTTGTGGCTGCATTTCTTGTGATGTATGTACAGGACAGAAGAAACATCTATCAGAAAATATTTCTTGCAGTGACATTTTTTTCTATCCGTTGGCTTGCGGTTGCAATGGCAGGCAGACTGGATGATTTTATCACAAAAGCTCTGGTTTTTGGGAATACGATTGCAGGAAGACAATGGCTGCAATATGTACGTTATGCTGGAACGAGAATTCTGGATATTGTGCTTTGTATCGTTTTCCTTGCAGTTGCAATCGGTCTGATGGCGAACTCCGGAATTAAGGCGAGCCAGGCAGGTACTTCTCTGCGAAGTATCTTTACAAGAATGGCGAAGCCGACCAAAGAAGTACAGGCGGCTATGGACCAGTTAGGAATCTCACTGACGAACAGTGATGGTTCCATGAAGTCTCTGAAAGAGATCATGAATGACCTGCGTTCTGGATTTGCAGGCCTGACAGAAGCACAGAAAGCGCAGTTAGCAGCATCACTCGGCGGCCAGGAGGCTATGAGTGGATTGCTGGCTATCGTGAATGCGTCCGATGAAGACTACCAGAAGTTGACGGATTCTATTTACGATGCGGATGGTGCGGCCAAGGAAATGGCGGACACCATGAATGATAACCTACAGGGAGCAATCACACTCTGCAAGAGTGCATTGGAATCTGTAGGTATTGCCCTGTACGAAGAGGTACAGGAACCAATGAAAGAAACGGTCAAAGTCATTACCGGCATGGTAGAGGATATGAATGAAGCCATGGCGGAAAAAGGATTTGACGGTCTGATTGAGTCGTTTGGAAATTCACTCGCTGAGCTGGCACAGATGGCTATGGAGGCAGCACCTACATTGATAGGGGTTGCAGAGGACCTGGTAGGTACGTTCATAAATGCCATCATGGACCACCAGGAAGAATTTGCAGAGGTCGGAGCAACTGTAGTTGCTGAGCTTGTAAAAGCGATTCTGAATGTTGCCGGGGATATGTGGTCCGCCGGTATTTATTTGTTTACGGAATTTCTGCAGGCATTAAGCGACCATTCCGAGGAGATAGGCCGTTCTTTCGGTGAAATGCTGAGTAAAATTGGCGAGGCGGTACAAGAAAATCTGCCGCTTATCATCCAGGCTGCAAAAGATTTCGTAGCCGGATTCTGCGAGGGGCTGAGTGAAGAATTTCCGGGCGTATCTGCACTGATAGAAGGGTTCCTTAATGGATTCATCGATACGGCAAGTACGATTATCCAGGGAATTGTAGATGTGGTTTCTGACCTGTTCAGTGTGATTGATGGAGCAGACCCGAATGTGCTGGAGGCTGTCGGATATGCAATCGGCGTGATTGCGGCGTCCATAGCAGCTCTGAGCGTTGCAAGTTCTGTTCTGTCCTCTGTAAAATCTCTGTTCAAGGTGCTTGGCACACTGAAAGGCGGAGTTTCCGGACTGGTTGGAGTAATCGGAAAAGTTGTAGAAGGATTCGCACTCTGGAAGGGCGGAGCCGGAACACTGATGGAAGTTCTGGAACTGGAGTTCCCGAAGGCCGCAGGTATTTTCTCCTCTATCGGAGGAGCAGTTCAGAAGGTAATCGGATTCTTTGCAGAGTTCGGTTCATCAATAGCCGGAATTGGTTCTATCATTGCAGGAGCGATTCTTGCAGTTACCAATTTCGTAGATATGTTTGTAAATGGTTTCAGCGCCATAAAAGAGGTTCTGATGGTAGTCGGTATTGCACTGGCGTCTGTCGGGGCTGTTATCCTTGGGGCACCTGCACTGGTTGCGGCGGCGGTAGCTGGAATTGTAGCTGCGGTAGCAACGGCGGTTGTTCTCATCAAGGAACATTGGGACCAGATTGTAGAATTTTTCCAGAGCATACCGGATAAGCTGAGCGAACTTGGTTCGGCTATCGCTGAATGGGGCTCTGGTGTCCTGGATAGCATAGGAGAATTCATTGACTCTGTTGTTGAGTGGTTCTCCGAATTGCCAGGAAAAATCATAGATGCGATTAGCTCACTAGCAGACAGTTTTGCTGAGTGGGGAGCTTCCATGCTGGAAACGGCATCTGAGGTAGTATCGCAGATTATTGATTCGATTGTGCAGTTCTTTACGGACCTGCCATACAAAATCGGTTATGCGATAGGCTTTGTAATTGGTACGCTAATTGAATGGGGAGCAAATGTGATTAACTGGATCACAACGAATGTTCCTCAGATGATAGATAGCATCATTAAGTTTTTCTCTGAATTGCCGGGGAAAATCTGGAACTGGCTGGTAAACACCTACAACAAACTGGTTGAATGGGGAAGTCAGATGCTCCAGAAAGCCGGAGAGATAGCAAGCAACTGTATAGACAACATTGTGAAGTTCTTCTCCGAATTGCCGGGCAAGATTTGGAACTGGCTGACTGATGCCTTTAATAAGCTGGTAACGTGGGGTTCCAACACCCTACAGAAAGCGAAGGAGATAGCTTCTAACACGATAGATGCAATCGTCAATTTCTTCTCCCAGTTGCCAGGAAAAATCTGGACCTGGTTAAGTAATACGCTACAGAAGGTAATCCAGTGGGGTTCCGATATGGTAGCGAAGGGAAGACAGGCAGCATCTGATTTGTGCAGTGCCGTCATAAATGGCGTAGCGAACTTGCCGTCCCAGATGGCGAATGTAGGCTACAACATCGTGATGGGTGTATGGAACGGAATCTGTAATGCGGCCGGTTGGTTCAGACGCCAGGTGCAGAGTTTCTTCTCCGGCATCGTAGACGGTGTTAAGGGAGCATTAGGTATTCACTCCCCGTCCAAAGTCTTTGCAGATGAGATTGGTAAGTGGATTCCGCCTGGTATCGGCGTAGGTATTGAAGCCGAGATGCCAGACCTGTATAAGCAGATGGATGATGAGATGGCCAGTCTTGGAAAGCGGATGCAGACGGCGGTTAATGTGGAAACCGGAAAGATTGCTGTTGATAAGAAGGTCAGCACAACATACAAAGTCGAGAAAGAAAAGCAAGGCGTCTTCGAGAGTGGAGACACAACGGTAGAGATTACCGGAGAGACACACGTTCATGTAGATTTGGACGGTAGGGAAGTTGGAGATACAACAACACCGATTGTCGATGAAAACATGGCAAGAATTGATACACACAAGAAGAGAGGAGGTTAATCATGTCGGGAGTAGGCATTACGTTTGATGAGACGCATTCGTTCCGGGACTGGGGCTTAAGACTCAAGAAGATTGCTATCGGCATACCGAAAGCAAAGACAGAGTATGTGAGCGTCCCCGGCATGAACGGGGACCTGGACCTCTCAGAAGCTCAGAACGGCGGCGTAAAATATGAGATGCGAACCTTGAAATTCACATTCGGGGCAAGAAACTGTAGTTATGAAAGATGGAGCGGTCTGTTAAGTCAGATCGCTTCTGATTTGCAGGGAATCTCGAAGAGAATCATCCTTGACACCGACAAGGGATATTATTATACCGGCAGGTGTGAGATAGAGACAGAGAAGAATAACGATGTAACGGCGGAGATTGTTATAAGCTGTAAATGCGAGCCGTATAAAATCAGCGTGGATTCTTCGGATGAGCCTTGGAAGTGGGATACGTTCAGCTTCATCAATGGCGTTATCCGTAACACCTCAGACATCACGATCAGCTCTGGCTCCGGTTGGCAGAAAGTCAGCCTGGACGGTTGGGTTCATAACGAAACGCTCAGAATTGTTTCCAATGCGGAAATGAAGGTAAGGTATCGTAATTCAACCTATACGATATATACTGGCGAGAATATCATGTATGACATTGTTCTGTACAAAGGAGTGAATGACCTTTACTTCCAGGGAACGGGCAAAGTCACGCTGATTCACAGAGGAGGGATGCTGTAGATGTATACGATTAAAGCCTATGTGGACAGCAAGGAGTACACGATTCACGATGCCAGGGTAAAGGCACTGACCGTTGGCGGAAATCCGTATTTTGAAATCGGGGATAACATCAACGGTTCGGCAACCTTCAAGGTGTTTCCGACACACCCGTACTATGACAAGGTTACGAAGCTGACAACAGATATTGTGATTTACCGGGATGATGAGCCGGAGTTTTATGGGCGAGTTCTCTACGATGATGAAGATTTTTCTGGAACAAAGAAAGTCTTCGTCGAAGGAGAACTTGCCTTTTTGTGCGACAGCATCCAGAGACCGAAGGTTTATCATAATATTTCGGTCAAAGCGTATGTGCAGGATTTGATAGACATTCATAATGCACAGGTAGAAGAGAGAAAGCAGTTCGTTGTCGGCAGGGTAACGGTAAAGGATTCTAATGATTCACTGTACCGGTATTCCAATTACGAGGACACAAGAACGGCGTTCAAAGAGAAGCTGACGAGCAGACTTGGAGGACATCTGGTTATCCGGCATGAGGACGGTCTGAGAATCCTAGATTACCTGTCAGATGAAGACTATTACACCAGGAACACGCAGGGCATCCGGTTTGGGAAGAACATGTTGGATTTCTCAAAGAACATGGATGCTTCGGACTTGGCAACGTGTATTATCCCATTGGGAGCGAAGCTGGATGAAGATGAGCAGGACCCGGCACTGGAGGCAATCTCTGAACAGAGAAGAACCATTGCGAGCGTCAACGGTGGCGTGGATTATGTCACAGACGATAACGCAGTGAAGGAATACGGCAAGATTTACAAGACTGTAACCTGGGACGATGTGACAGTTCCAGAGAACTTAAAGAAAAAGGCCGAGGAATATTTGAAGTCGGTACAGTTTGAGAAGATGGTACTGGAGCTGAAAGCGATAGACTTAAATCTGACGGATGAATCTTTCCAGAGATTTGAGATCGGCAACATGATCCAGTGTGTTTCCACACCGAACGGTTTAGACCGGGAATTTCCGCTGACAAAGAAGAAAGTGTATATTACCAGCTTCAAGAACAACACCGTTACGTTGGGCGATGAGACGAGTGCTAAGTCCTACACCTCGTCAAACCGCCAGAGTACGGCTGAAATGGAAGAGACAATAAAATCCTTGCCAAGTAAGACAGAAATCTTGCAGGAGGCTCTCAGAAGCGCACAGGACCTAATAAATAAACAGGTAGCCAGTGGATATGCAGTACACGTTCCGAATGAGTTCATCGTTGCTGATGATGTGGATTATAAGAACAAAGCCAAGAATCTGTGGAGATGGGGACTTGGCGGTTTTGCTCATTACAGCCAGGGGTATGACGGACCGATAGACGGAGTGGCATTGACCATGGATGGAAAAATCAATGGGGAGATGCTTCTGGTAAATTCCGTCAAGACAGAATCGCTGGATGCCGGATACCGGACATCGGTAGAAACGAAGATATCAGAGAGCGAGACAGCGGCGAAGAATCATGCTGATAATAAAGTCAGAGTAGCCAGAGAGGAGATTGAGAATTCCATTTCCAACCTGGAGAATAAGATTTCGCTATCTGTACGAAGTGTAAAGGAAACGGTTGCCCGGAAGAACTATATAGTTGGTGGTGAGCAAGAGACACTTGATAAAAGAAAGTTCACTGCATCCGGCATAACTGGTAGTTGCACGATTGAGCAAGCTGAGTTCCTAAATATGAATGCGATCAAGCTGACGTTCTCTGCAAATGGTTCTGTAACATTGTCGCAGAGCCTGGGAAGCTTGGAAGCTGGCAATTATAAGATTGCTGTTGAGGCTGCATATCCGGAAAGCTCAAAGTACCGCCCGTCTTATGTACGGTACGGATTCTCGGAGAACCAGTCTACAGAATATTTCAGTGGATATAGTGCGGATGAATTTCACACCTACAGTAAGCAAGTGAAGATTACCAAAGCGGCGAAGTCTGTAGCAATCACGGTTTACGGATATACCGGTTCAGTGGTGTATCTCACGAACATCCGATGTCTGAGAGACATGCAGGAACTACTGGATGATCTGAATGCCAGGATAGATGTAGAAGTTGGCAAAGTGTCGGCTTCGGTGTCAGATCTCTATGAAAATTCGCTGCATAACTATTGCAGCAATGGAAAGTTCTCAAATAACGATGATAAGTTTACTGGTTGGGGAAGGAGCAACACAACCCAGGTCACACAGACAACCTTTGACAGCAAGAGCTGTGCGAAGATTGAGAACACATCTTCGACATACAATATCTCCTGGTATCAGAGACCATGGGAGAAGCGTGGAGACATTACAGTTAGGTTTAAGGCGGCGTGTAATGCAGAAGACGCAGATACGGCAAGGATAAGATTAACGATTGACAGCAAAAACTTTTATACCAATGCAGGAGAGCTGAGTGACGAGTGGACGGAGTTCGAGTTTACATCTTATGCAACGCCGTCATATTTCTATACGTATTTTTATAACTATGTAGCAAATACGACCGTATATATCACGGACGTGGAGATTCTGGGATATATGTCTGCATACTCGGAATCTCAGTTGACGATTTTAAAAGATTCCATTGAATCCGAAGTGAAGAGAGCAACGGCACAAGAAGGAACGTTATCTTCTTCTATCAAGCAAAATGCAGAGAGCATCACTTCAAAAGTAAGCAAGGGCGAAATGGGTTCTTACATCACACAGTATTACAACAACGTGATTATAGCTTTCAATAAAAACTCAAAATACGTGCAGATCAACCCAGGAGAAATTGCTATTTACAATTACGGAGTAGAGAACTCCAAGAAGCGTGCGGTATTCGATGAAACGGGTAATCACTTTTATAGAGATGGGTATTATGTCGGAGCGATTGGAACGAACCAGTGGTCAGGGAACAATGCTCATAAGGGATTAGTGTTCGATTTGGAACCGCAAGGAAAGTATATGGCATTTGCACAAAAAGCAAGTTCCTCAGCTACTTCCTATACTACGATGTTATGTTTCAGCCGTGCGAACAGTATCTACGATGAGTACGGAGTAAACCTGGGATGCAATTTGATTGGAAACTGGTATACGTTAAAAAATTTCAAAATTGGAAGCATATCGGCAGGAGGATATACGGCTTTTAGCGGAGCGATACCGATTGTGTGCGAGATAACAAACAATGGTAATAGTTGGACGTATTCTCATTTGAGAGTATACAACGGAATTATTGTCGGTTACTGGAATTAGGAGGTGAGAGCATGGAACTTATATTTCCGAAAGGCGAAGAACCTAAAAAAACAGCAAAAAACAGTGTAGCTATAGGAACTATCAAAAGAGAGCAGGAGGTAGAAGATGGAAGAGAGAAAGAAACCAACCAGACCGTTTAGCGTGATTTATGCAGATGCAAAACAAGCTCTGACAAGGCAGGTTGGAAATACGATGGCGGCTTACGGGCTGCCTATTTTTATGGCAGAGGGAATTTTGAGCGGAATCCTGGCTGAAATCCGAACCAATGCCGGAAATGAGCTGGCAGACGATACTGCAAGGTACGAGGAAGAACTGAAGGAGTATTACGAAGCCCAGATCAAAGAAAAAGAGGAGGCTTTTGAGAAAGAGAAAGCAGAACTGATCCGGACGTTCGAGGAGCCAGCTGTTCTGGAGGAAACAGAAGAACCGGAAATGACAGGAACAGAAGAGGCTCCATCTGAAGCCCCGGTGATTATTGAAACGAAGGAGATTGTCGAGGAAACGGAGGTGGAGTAAATGGCAGATATTTCCCAGGAAATAGATCAGCTTAGAAATGCGGTCTATGGAGAAGAGGTGCGAGGAGCTTTTATCTCCTGCATGCAGAAGATTCACGAGGAAAATGAAAGCTACAACAGTATCAAAGAGTCAGTCAATCAGTCGGCGACTACCATGCAGGAGCAGGTAGAATCTATCAACACGAAGTCTGAGGAAGTCAAAGCTGCATTGCAGAATCTGACTACGGCAATCGCCAATGGTAAAGATCAGCAGGATGCAATCGAGAAAGCTACCGCAGCCGGAAAGACACAGCAGACTGCTGCAGAAAAGGCTACGTCTGAGAGTAAGACACAGCAGAATGCAATCGAGAAAGCTACAGAGGCCAGTAAAACACAGCAGACAGCTTTAAAGAAAGTCGTTGATTCTGCAAAACAGATTGACTCAGCGATCCAGCAATCTGTAATGGCAGCGAATACAGCAGCCAATAATGCATCGGCAGCTACGAAATCTGCAACAGAAGCAACGTCTTTAGCAAATCAGTCGGCAGAAGCGGCTAAGACTGCGACAACAAATGCAAATGATGCTACAAAGAAAACAAATGCGGCAGTAAAAAATGCATCAGATGCTACAGAACAGGCTGCGCAGGCTACATCAGCAGCAAATGCGGCGACTGAAAATGCAAATCAGGCAACAGTAGCCGCCAAATCAGCAACGCAGGAAGCACTGACGCAGGCGGAAGAGGCGAAACAGGCGGCGGCATCCGTAAGGGATGATTGCTATCCAATGATGTTCCGTAATTACGATGGAAGAACGTATTCTGTGTTTTTCGAGGATGCAGATGAAACAATGGTCTGCACTGGCACGAAAGAAGACGACAACGCAGATGTCGCAACACCGGTTCCGTCTACAAACGCAGTGAGGAATGAGAACCCCTATGATGAAATTCCACTGTTTAAACCGGTTGAGTGTAACGGTTATGCAGATGAAGGTGGAGAGCTTCATATTACGGCAGTCAAAGGAGAACCGGAGTTCCGGACAGACGGAACAAAGGGAGATGTATGTATCGCCCTCAAAACAGGATACATTCGGACAATTATCGATACGGTTGGAATTATGGGACCACTTGGAAAGAAAGGTACAAAAATTTCGGTTACGGATTCGTGGAGAGAATCTGAGTATCCGGGATTTCCTTTCATCCCGTACACAGCAGCGATTAGACCAGATGGATCGGTAAGACCATATGTGTTGATCCCGAAGCACCAGGCTGTCAATTTTAACAGTTCGTATTATTCGCTTCCTGGATTCGCCCCGGCATACAATGTGTCACATAATGGACAGATTACAACATTCCGGAAGCGTGGCGACCAGTATTGCGGAGAGACTTGCTCAGATGCAGAAATCTGGGAAACACTGTTCATGATCGTATTTGCAAATATGAACTCGCAGGCTGTCATGGTAGGATGTACAGGATTTGCCGACCAGTATATGGCGGCAGTTGCAGAAGAAAATGTTGAAAGAATCATTTTGACCAAAAAGCAGGCAGAATACTTTCCAATCGGATGCTGCGTATCTATTGGGGAGATGGGAAGCAGTACGAATAAAGACCGAGGTCAGTCTTATATGCACAACCTCGCAAATCGTGTCAAAGTAACGAAGATTGAGGCATTGGATGATGATTCTGGAAATTACGCATTATATGTTGATAATGGAGGAGTGACGTTTAACACGTCTACAACTACATGTATTTCGACTATGCCGTGGCATACCGGTTCGACGGATAAGGTTAAGGGAACGTGCGGATCTCCATACAGCAATACGAATGGAAAAGAACCGTTCAAGTTCCTTGGTATCGAGTTTGCACTTGGACAGTATGTGGTTCGTTCTGATGTGATCTTGAACGGTGTGTACGATGCAGATGCCGACATCTACCAGCAGGAAATTTATACATGTTACGATTGCAAGTATTTTGCTACTGCAATCAATGAACATTACAAAAAGCTTGGTTATGTGATTCCGGATTCCGGAAATGCATGGAAGTATATCAAAAACCTTGGTTTTGATGTCAACTTCCCACACATTAGGATGGCTTCGGAGTACGGTGGAGACAGTAATAAGCGATTTGGGGATGCGGTACATACAGGAACTCGTGCCAACGGCACAAGGGGGTTCCTGTTGCTCGGCGGCCTGTGGTCCTGGTCGTTTGCCGGGTTGCGGTTTGCCCTTCTGAACTCTTGGCTCGGTGTCGGCGTCTGGTCCTTCTCGGCTCGTCCTTCTCTCACTGGAAGACGAGGATCAGTCGTAGACTGGGCATCGTCTATGGGGGTGAATTTGGCGGCGTAGCCCCAAAGAGGGGATCGCCCCTTATAATTTTTTGTAACTAATAAATGTATGATATAGGGATTTACGGTATCCGGGGAGTTCCTGTCGCTCGGCAACCTGAGGAACAGGTCGAATGCCGGGTTGCGGATTGCCAATCTGAACAATTGGCTCGGTAACGGCAACTGGAACATCTCGGCTCGTCACTCTGAATAATTATTCGAGGTATGCCGTACTTCGCCGGACAGCATCTGAAACTGATCCGGCATGCTGAAAAGCATCCTGCACGTGTGCAAAATTGTCGAACCAGCACCGGGCAACCGGACTTCGTAACACAGTGGGTACGGAGTGGGCTTAGTAGTAAAACCGAAAGGTCTTGAGATTCAGAAGGAGTATTCAGAAATTTACATAGATGAAGACGTATTGTAAGAATGTAGATATCGAAGATATTTCGATGATGGAGCTGGCGATACGGAATTGCTTTAAGGGAAAGTGGAAACGCCGGGATATACGGAATCTGCTTTCCCGACATTGCGAGTATACGCCTGGGAAGATTCTAAAGCTCTTGAAAACTGGAAATAAGCATATGCTTGATGGAGCAGTGCACAATCTGGCACTGGAATTAAATAACAGATTGATGAACAGAGAATTGAGTTTGCCGCCGACTGTATCAAGGACGGTCATTGAAGGGGCAAAACAGAAAGAAAGGAACTTAGAAATAGAATCGTATGAGCACCAGATATTTGACCATCTGGCAGACCTTGGACTGCAGGAATTGTTTGAGAAGAAATTCGGAACATGGCAGTGTGCATCCATCAAAGGCAGAGGTCAGCTCTATACGAAAAAAGGAGTTGAGAAATGGATTCGGACAGATCCGCAGGGAACGAAAGTAGCGATTCAGTGTGATGTCCGGAAATGCTATCAGAATATAGACATTGATGTGCTGATAGCAATGCTAGAAAGGGATATCCATAAGAATAAACCATTGCTGTGGTTGACAAGAAAACTGTTGTTGATAATGAAAGAGAAAGACAAAGGTTTGTTTGTCGGTTCGGTTATCTCGAAAGATTTGGCGAATTACTACATGAGCTATCTGTATCACTATGCAGAAAGTGAATTGACCGTTACCAGAAGGTCAAGGAGAAACGGCCTGGTCAAGGTCCGACTGTTGAGCCACCAGGCAATGTACATGGATGATGTATTTCTGAGTGGCTCTAATCGGAAGTATCTTATGATGGCATTCCGAAAAATACAACAGTGTCTGGAAAGAAAACTGCATCTGGAATTTAAGGAATCATGGAGGTTCTATTATGTCGAGTACGAGGACAAATATGGAGTGAGCCACGGTTGCCCGGCGGATTTGGCAGGATACGTGTACAAGAGAAACTGCACAGTGTTGAGAGATCATATTTTTCTAAAAGGCAGGAGAGCTTTTAAGAAGGTCAAAACTTATTTGATGAAAGGGTATGAAGTAACTCAGAGAATGGCACAGAGAGCAGTATCTTATTACGGTTGGTTTAAGAATAGCAACCTGCATCAGTTCATGGAGAAATATGGAATTGAGGAATTACAGAAATATTGCAAAAGAAGACTGAGTTATCTCAGTAAAAGAAACAGAGCAAAGGAGGCATTGGCATGTTGACAGTAATATGCAGCACAGAACAAATTGAAAGCATGGAATATTACCTGCGAAGCTCCGGCGTGGCAGACGTATTTTTGCGGAAGAACATTCAGAAGCAGGAAACGGAAGATGGTGGAGCCGGTAAAGGGACTCCGTACACAGCAGATGAAGTGTATTTTGCTGTGACCGGAGAGAAAGCCTCAAAGGAATCCATTGCGGAGGACTTCGACTATTGGTACAACAAAGGAGAAGAGATTACACAGGGAGAGTTGGCAGACAAATACAGTCTGGAGGAATTGCGTATGCAGGCCTACAGCAATGCAAGCGAGGCATGTGAGAAGACAATATATGCAGGAATCGATGTAGAAATTTCGACCGGTACAGAGCATTTCAGCTTGACAGAAAAAGATCAGCTGAATCTTTTCGGAAAGAAAATGCAGTTGCTGGCAGGAGAGGAAAAGCTGGAATACCACGAAGACGGTCAGCCTTGTAAGTATTTCACAGCCGCAGATATGCAGAAAATCGTTGACCGGGCAATGTTCTATGTGTCCTACAACACAACCTACTGCAATGCGGTCAACATGTGGATCAAGTCAGCAGAGAAAGCGAGTGATCTGGAGCAGATCCAGTGGGGAGCTGAGATTCCGGAAGAGTTCCAGAACGAGGTTCTGAAAGATTACATGAAGATTCTGGCATCCGGAGGTATTTCGTAATGAAAAGCATAATCAAATATCCAATGCTCTTTCTTTTCGGAGGGAGCATTTATTATTTGCTGGAAATTATCTTCCGTGGCTATTCATTCACGGCAATGATAATCTGCGGAGGCCTGTGCTTCACTATCTGCGGTGCAATCAATGAGAAGAACCGGTGCATGCCACTGGTTTTGCAACAGTTAGTTGCGGCGGCAGGGATCACGGCAATAGAATTTCTGTTCGGACTGGTTCTGAACGTATGGCTCGGTCTGCGTATGTGGGACTATAGCAATATGCCTGGAAATATCCTCGGTCAGATATGCCCTCAGTTCACGGCATTATGGTTCTTTTTGTCTGCACTGGGAATTATCTTGGACGATTATATTCGCTGGGTATTTTTCGGAGAAGAGAAGCCACATTACCACCTATTCCGGAAGAAGGAAGAGAGAAGAGAAAGAGAATGACAAAGCTACAGATTATCTCAAAGCTCTGGTCGGCAATCTATGACCTGGTATTTCTGGTCAAGGGAACACCGACAAAGAGCCTGGAAGAAATAGAGGCAGATCTTGACATTGTTGAGTATGCGTGCCGGAAGTATGCAGACTGTGACGATGATGAGATAACATTTGAGAGCAGAGGAGGGACAGCCTATGCGGATACGAGCAGAGCCACGGAAGTAGATTAGTTCTGAAAATCCGAAGTAAAATCAGAAAGGAGAAACCAATGCAGTTATTGATAGCTGCCGGTGTGCCATCTGCCATCGTAGCATTTTGTTTCTGGTTACTGGAAAGACGGATCCAGGAACGTGCAGAAGCGGAGAAAGACGAACGGGCACGCAGACAAAAAGAACAGGATGACAAAGAGAAGAACCGTGAGGAGTTACAGTACATGATGCTGAAAGCTCTTGACGGTTCTCTTTGTTTGTCGGAGGCAACAGCCAAAGCAGTACAGAGAATCCCGGATGCGAAGTGCAACGGGGACATGCACGCCGCATTAGACTATGAGCTGGAGCAGAAACATGATCTGGAGAACTTTCTGACAAGGCAGGGAGTAAACCATATCACAGGGGAATGAAATGGAAGGCTGTATTTGCCTCATATCCGCTCGTATAGCGGTTAGACAATATTTCCCCATTCAAACAATTAAAAACGATACAGGGAACTATCAAGAGATTACAAAGCATATTAGGAGGATTGATTCTATGGAATTATTGAATTTTTTAAACCAGGTGCCGATTCCGGTTCTGATCCTGGTGATCGCAGTGCTGGTCGTTATAACAGCAGTGGTCGTATATCAGTATGCGAAAGCGAAAGGACTGGAGGGCATCCGTAAAGAGGTGTACGAGCTGTTCCTGCACGCTGAACATATCTACAAAGAGTCCGGCCAGGGAAAACAGAAACTGAAATGGGTAGTACAGCAGGCAAGAGGATTGCTGCCTAAGTGGTTGCAGGTAATCATGTCCGAAGAGGTGCTGCTGAAAATTATTGACTGGTGGTTCAAGGAAGTTAAGGACCTTTTGGACGATGGAAAGGTAAATGGCTCTCAGAACTGATCGGAGAAGGGAGAGAGGAGCTATGGGCTTAAAAATCCTATTGGTGTACCTTTTGGGGATTTTGCTGTGTCAGCCGGTCTATATCTGGGGTATCCGGACACTGTGCCGGATGGAAGATGAAGACGAAGAACTATACTGCCAGGACAATGGCATGTATTACGAGCCAAACAAGCCGAATTATCCGCTTGTGATAGTGTTGCTGCTGATAGCAGGAATCTTCTGGCCGTTGGTAATTTTGTTTGCGGTGTTCGTTCCGTTGACATTTTTGCTGATGGACAAGATGGGACAGTTGCATCCGAAAGATGATGATGAGATGGACCCAGAAGAGGACACATACTTATGACCGGGTGGGGAGAAATCCCTGCCCCTTTTTTATGAATGAAGGAGAATTTACAAATGGCAATAGAACGGAATACATACACAGATATTTTGTTTGACGCTTTGATGGCTGCTGGTTGCACGATATATGGTGCATGTGCGGCTATGGGGAATATTTACGCAGAATCCGGAGCGAATCCCCGGAATCTGGAAAATCTCTGCGAGAAGAAATTGAACTATAAATACACGGACGATACCTACACGGAAGCAGTAGACTCCGGAAAGATAACGAGAGCGTTGTTCCTGCATCCGTTGGGAGATTCCAGGCAGTACGGTTACGGATTCTGCCAGTGGACATCTGCCGGAAGAAAGGCCGGCCTTTACGATCTGGTCAAGTCCAGAGGAGTGTCCATCGGAGATGCGAAGGCGCAGACGGAGTATATGCTGAGCGAATTGCAGAAGAGCTATAAGAGCGTCTGGAAGGTATTACAGACAACGACATCAGTACAGGAAGCGTCTGATATCTTTCTGGTTAAGTTCGAGGCTCCGACGAATACCGGTTCGGCAGTGAAGAAAACAAGGGCTTCTTACGGGGAGCAGTATTTAAAGATTTACCAGAATCAGAAGAAGGAGGAAAACAAAGTGAGCAAAATTGAAAATGCAGTAGCAAGAGCAGAGGCAATCGCCCTGGACGATTCACACGGTTACGACCAGGTAGACCGTTGGGGCAAACCGAATTACGATTGTTCCGGGCTGGTAATCAGATGTTTGGAAGAGGCCGGAATCCCGGCAAAGTCAAGCGGAGCAACCTATACAGGCAACATGCCGGAGGTTCTGCCAAAAATCGGATTCAAGGATGTTGTAAAATCCGTGGATCTGGCAACCGGTAGCGGAATGATCCGTGGAGATGTCCTGCTCGGAAATGGACACACAGCATTCTACTGTGGAAATGGTAAACTGGTGCACGCAAGTATCAACGAGAAAGGAACGGTCACAGGAGGAAAGTCTGGAGATCAGACCGGTAGAGAAATCTGCATCCGGAGTTATTATAACAAGCCGTGGAAGTATGTTTACCGATATACTGGAGGGGTCAGCAATGCTGGTACAGTGAGCGTAAGGAACTATCTTCAGAAAGGAGATTCCGGAGATGCAGTAAAAGAGATGCAGAAGATGTTGATCGGCTGCGGATATTCTTGCGGCAAGTCCGGAGTGGACGGCTCCTTTGGTGGAGATACCGAAAAAGCTCTGCTTGCATTCCAGGAATTCTATGCGTTAGAAGCGGATGGAAAATACGGACCGGCAAGTAAAGCTAAACTGACCTCTGTATACAATGGAAAGCAGAGCGCAGCAGCACCAGAGGTTGCGAAGAGCCCTCAGTATACAGCCGGAAAAGTATACACACTGCAGGTAGAATTGAAAGTGCGTACTGGTCCTGGAACAAATTATGCTGCCAAGAAGCATTCACAGCTTACGGTAGACGGACAGAAGCACGATAAAGACAATGACGGTTGCTTGGATGCCGGTACAGTTATCACCTGCAAAGAGGTGAACGTAGTCGGTAACGATGTATGGATTAAGGCACCGTCCGGATGGATGGCTGGATATTACAAAGGACAGGTATTCATCAAGTAAGAAAGCTTTTAATGGCAAGGAACTAAGAAACTAAATACACCTCTTTTGGTCAAAAAGGAAAATATGTCACATTGCCCCGGTATTCTGCCGGGGCTTCTTTTTTATTGCGGAGCAAGTCCGTAGAATAAATCAATATACAAAATTCACAAAAAATCCCCTTCAAATTTGACGAAATGTGCCTGAGTAACGATAGACGTTTTTAGATACTAACTTATGCCTAAGAGCTAAAAGCTGGTATAGAAGCGTGTACGATGTTATAGGCCTATATGTTAAAAATGCAATTCTGCGAAGTTCAATCTGGGTTCCGAAGTTATCCACAAGAAGAATGTTGATAATGTGAATAAGTCGAAAAATCGAAGCAATTTCATTTCCTATATATAAAATCTTGTAAGATTTCTTACATGATTCCTACACCATAATTAGAGATAGAGTAAGAGATAGAGATAAAGATAGATAAAGAGATAAAAAAGAATAGCACCTTGCGTTGCAAAGATGCTACACACACTGATTCGACAGCTCGAAAAATAATTGAAAAATAGAAGTAAAACACTTGACATGTTCGAGTTATCGAAGTATAATAAAGTTACAAAATAACAAAACAAATACACGATACAGAGTAATGCAGGCGGCAAGGTTGATGGAATAGTACATATGCTTGCCAGACGGTTCCAACCCCGTAGGAATGCAGAGGACAGAACGAATGAGAAAGGAGGAATTGCCCGTTGGGAAAAAGAAAACGTAGGATTGAAGAAAAAGAAGAAGAGCTGCTCTCAGAGCAGTTGAAGAAGACCAAAATTGAAATTTATGAATGCTGGACACATATCGTAATTTCCATAGTAACAATGCTGATAGCAGTTGTTACGGCAGTTTTGACCTGGTTCAAGTAATGTTCTGAAAAACAGCTCGGTAGCCGGGGAGACAAGTTCTCCTCGTGCTACCAAGTTTATCACAGAGGAGGCAGAAAGTAAATGAAGAAAAGCAGAAGAATGTTTTCACTGGCTATGCTGGTGTGTTTGATCGTCGGAGTTTCGACCGGAATCAGAGAATGTATCGGAGCCGCATGTGCGCTGGCATTCGTAAATGCAACACTCGGACTGGAAGATTTAGAGAAGAAAATGGAGGATAAGAAATAATGGATGCAAAGAATCAGCAGGACAGAGCAAAAATGGTAGAAGAAGCGGTTGGTCGTATGTGCCGCCTGGGAATGATGCCGCAGGTAATCACAAAATTCAGAAAGCAGGGAACGGTCCTTAAATCTGAGACGGCAGGTATTCTGTACGATTTGAACGATGAGGAGAAGAAAGCTGTTGCCGACTGGGAAGAAAAAAGCGGCGGGAT
>ENA-OPCN01000816-OPCN01000816.1-human-gut-metagenome-genome-assembly--contig:-NODE-816-length-24718-cov-1.728500_pt1 | contig 24718 bp, 24 predicted proteins | sample MGYA00241567_ERZ501485 | MGnify/ENA primary metagenome ERZ501485 (study PRJEB25962, sample SAMEA2042579) | human gut metagenome | biome: human gut; feature: human-associated habitat; material: faeces...
AGGGATTCCTTCAGACTGGCGGAAGGTGTTGTACTGCATGGAACAGATAAAGTTGATGGCAACCTGAGAAATCTGATACGGAGCAGAATCCGGAACAAATCCCAGAGCGATGATAAAGATGATTTCAATTGCGACCAGAATCGTTTCCCATCGCAGGAAATTTACTTTGGTCAGTCTCAGAGCGACAGCCTCCGAAACAAATGCTCCTGCCATATATGCGGTCATTGGGATGAAGTAATAGGCCGCTTTGTACCAGCTTTTGTTTCCGAGTTCAATGGCAAACAGAACAAAATTTGCTGTCTGTGCGTTACAGAATACCCCGCCCCGAAGGAGAAAAGTATATACTCCGTAAAAACCGGCAACAAACATCAGAAGCCAGAAAACCCAGTGTCGTTCACATTCCAGATATTCTGTTTCCCGTGAAGTCATGAATATCGCTCCTTTTCTTGATCATCTTGTCATGTGGGCTTATTGTGTATTATACTACTCTCATACTATTTTGCAAATACATATTTTTTTATTTATCCATACGTTTTTGATATGATAAATTGAGGAGGAAAACAGATGTCGGTCAATCTCGATTCATATAAAACGTTTTATTATGTGGCGGAATATCGCAACATCACACATGCAGCCAAAGCATTGTTTCAGACACAGCCGACAGTCAGTCGGTGCATTGCCGGATTGGAGGCAGAGCTTGGGTGTCGGCTGTTTGTCCGCTCCAAAAAAGGGGTTATGCTGACACCGGAAGCGGAGCTTTTATACCAGCATATCAGTGCTGCCTGTCAGGAGATTTTTCTGGCGGAGGAACAGCTCTCGAAACATAAATCCTTTCAGGAGGGACTGATTCGGATTGGTGCCAGTGAGATGACCATTCACCACTGCCTTCTTCCCTTCCTGGGTGCATTTCGGCAAAAGTATCCAGGGATACGCATTCAGATTTCCAGTTATAACACCCCGACTGCTTTTGATGCGCTCAAAAAAGGTGAGATTGATTTTGCCGTTATCATCTCCCCTTACCCGCAGATAAGCGGTTATCGGGTTACCAGAATATCTACCTTTCGGGATATTGTAATTGTGGGAAAGGATTTTTCCCATCTGTGTTCCGAAAAGATGGATTTTCAAAAGCTGACCAGTTATCCGCTGATCTGTCTGCAATCTGGGACAGGAACCCGTCAGTATCTGGAGGAGGTGTTTGAGCACTTTGGTCAGGAGCTTCGCCCCGAAATAGAACTTCCCACCACCGACCTGATTGTGCCGGTTGTGCAGCAAAACCTTGGTATTGGAATTGTTCCGGAAAATTTTGCACGCAAAGCCTTGCAGGAAAAAAGCGTGTTCCAGGTTCACTTAAGGCAGGATTTTCCACCACGACAGATCAGTGTGGTAAGTCACCAATTGCATCCAATTTCTTTGGCAGGTCAGCAGTTTTTGCAGCTTTTAATGCAGCAAATGACAATGGATGACAAAAATTCCATCCCGTAGGTAGAGTTATCAAAATAGACATGATTTATCTGTAAATTGGACATGGACAGGTGCTATAATAAATTTATCAACAGGTTTTAGAATAAACCTGACAGAAAGGAATGGATGTCAAATGAAATTGTGTGAGAATAAGGTTGCGCTGATTACCTCCGCAACACGTGGTATTGGACTTGCCTGCGCAAAGAAACTGGCAGAGAACGGCGCTAAAGTATATCTGGCAGTCAGAAGACTGGATGCAGGACAGAAAGTTGCAGATGAAATCATTGCAGAAGGCGGACAGGCAGGAGTTGTCTACTTTGATGCAGACAAAGAAGAAACCTTTACCTCCATGGTAGATGAGGTTGTTGCAAAAGAAGGCAGAATTGACATCCTGGTCAACAATTACGGTGCTACCGATGTTAAGGTTGACTTTGACCTGGTAAACGGCGATACAGACGGATTTTTCCGCATTGTTGAGAATAACCTCAAGAGTGTTTACATCCCATGTAAACAGGCAGTAAAATCGATGATTAAAACTGGCGGAGGTTCGATCGTTAACATTTCTTCGGTTGGCGGAAAATACCCGGACCTCTCCAGAATGGCTTATGGCATTTCCAAATCTGCCATTAACTATCTGACACAGAATATTGCAGTTCAGTATGCAAGACAGGGTGTTCGCTGCAACGCAGTTATGCCGGGATTTATCGCAACTGATGCTGCTATGCAGAACATGTCAGAAGACTTCCTCAAGATGTTCTTAAAGAATGTTCCTCTGAACCGTCCAGGTCAGCCGGAAGATATTGCAAATGCAGTTTTGTTCTTTGCAAGTGATATGTCTTCCTTCGTTACCGGTGAGACTATGCCAGTAGCGGGTGGATTTGGTCTTCCTTCCCCAATGTATGCAATGTATCAGGATATGAAGAGCAAAGGTTAAATAAAAACTAAAAAAAGGACGCCATACGGCGTCCTTTTTTATTCCTTGAGAAGTTTAAAATATTTCCTGAGTGCGCCCAGATGAATAAAAAAGATTTGCTCCGGATTTCTTTTTGTTATTTGACACAGTTTGTGCGCTTCCATCCAATGAATATTGCGGCTTTCATTGGTGTGGGTGACAGGAGTTCCTTCCGCTTCACATAGAAATGTGTTCAGGATAATCGAGTATGCTCCTGACAAATTTTGCGTGATGCAGAATGGTTCAAAAGAAATTGTTGGGATACTGGAAGCTTTCAGAGAGATCGCCGATTCTTCCCCCTTAATTTTTGTTAGAGTCAACCCTGTTTCCTCCCAGACCTCTCTGCGGAGAGCGGAGAAAATATCTTCGTATTCCCTGATTTTTCCGGCGGGGAGTTCCAACAATCCGTTGGTATTTCCTCCATCAGTTTTTTCCCTTGTCTGAACCAGAATGTACGTTTCATTTTCAATGATTCTTTCAATGATCGCGCCCACGCAGGGCTTGGCAAAAAATTCTTTCATTCCTGATGCTCCTTCCCAAAAAGCTTTACATACAAAACCTCATCGGCACCGAAGGAATTTTTTCGCTCTTGGATCAGGATAAATCCATGCTTTTCATAAAAGCGGCGTGCCCGGATATTCTGCTCAAAAACCCATAAACCGACCTGCTTAAATCCAGCAGATTTTATTTCCTGCAGAATATGCTCCATCATCATAGAACCATATCCCCTGCCCCAGTTACCTTTTCGACTGTGGATGCAAATCAGTTCTGCCCAATCCGGGTGGTTTTCTTCCCGATAAACGCCCCAGAACGCCATGCAGTGCGGTTGTGAGCTAATCAGGAGCAGAGAGCCATGTGCGGAACCTTCGCTTAATACATGCTGATACATCTGGGCAATGCGCTGTTTGTCGAGGTGGCTTTTTAATTTTTCATCCGGAAGAATTCCGGTAAAAGCAGCTTCCCAGGATTCTGCCTGAATTTCGGCGAGCATTGCTTCATCGCCGGGAACAGCATGGCGAATTACAACATTTTCTTCCATAGTTTTTCTCCCATTTACTTTTCCATGCGGCTGATCGCGTTCTGCGCACCGGCAACATCTGCAATATTTTCCAGCGCAAAATAGGAGGAGTATCTCCTGCCATTTCTGCGGTAGGATTCCTGCCAGAACAGGATGGTGCCGTTGCCATTTTTGTGGAGATGAATGTCCATCGGAGGAATATCCTCTGCCTGATAGAGCTTGATTTTGCTGCCGGAGCGGATGATCAGCTTTTTGTTGGTGATGATATAAAAGGTTTTGTTACGCAGACAGATGGACTGGATAAAGCGTCCGAACAAAAGATAAATTCCGACACCAACAAATGGGAGTCCCCAAATTGCCATAAAAAGGGAGGACGTGCTGGTGATGACCGAAAATTCCCAGAAAAGCGCAAATGAAAGCCAGAAAAGGCTGAACGGAATCATGACAAGATCCCGGCTGGTAAAGGTAAAGCCTTTTTCCGGTGCACCTTCCCATAAGATGTATTCGTTGTCTGAAATATAAGGTTTGCAAAAATCATAATGATCTAAAGTTGTCATGGGTATTTTGACCTCCTCGCTGAGACCTGGCTATCGAAGCTTTTTGGAAAGGTACAGAATCAGATCGTCGTCATTGCAGCAGCTGGAATAAGGCTCACAAACGACATCCTTGTACCAAACACCGCTTCCATCCGGAAGATAGCCTCGTTTGATATACAGGCGCTGTGCGCTTCCATATCCGCTGTGAAGTCCGACTCCCAGATAAACCATGTCGGAATATTTTCCAGCTATTTGTTCGGCTACATCCATCAGTTTACTGCCAATGCCGCGGCAGCGGTATTTTTCCAATACTCCAAAATCGACGATTTCCGGGATTCCCTGATTGGCAAAAGCTCCCTGTTCCGGCCGGAAATATACGTTGATATAGCCGGCAACCTGTCCACGGTAGTCGGCGGCAAGGGCGATTGCCTTGCCGTCCTTTTGGTCTTGCAGGCGCTGATAATATTTTTGTGGACTGGCATTAATCCAGCCCTGTGCAACTTCCTCTGCCGCGATGGTATCGGCATCCTCGGGCTGTAAGGAACGGATGGTAATTTCTTGGTCAGAATAATAAATCATAACCCATTACCTACCTAAGTTACTGAGTTCCAGATAAACCGATTCCCTGCCATCCTCCACAAAAGATTCCTTTACAGAAAAACCGTTTTTCTCCAGCACACGGATGGAAGCGATGTTGTTGGCAAAGGTAAAGGCACCGATACTGCTAAGCGAATATTTTTCCTTTACCTCATCCAGAAAGAGAGAAAGTACACGGGAAGCAATTCCTTTTCCCCAGCAGCTTTTCTCGAAAATACAGTAGCTGAGCATGGCGTTGGGAGTTTCTTTTGGGTCGATACAGTAGCACCAGATGTCTCCGATGTAGCGGTCGTCTGCATAAATGGTTTTTCCATAACTTTTTGCGTCCGGCAGTTTGGTCTGTGCAAAGTTTTCCAGAGCCTGATCAAGGCTGTTTACACTTCTTGGAAGCATTCGGTCGATCTGATCGTCCTGCGTTTGCTCAAAATAGATCCGCACATGGTCAGCAGTGCGTTCCTGCAGGGTGATTTCCATTGTACACCTTCCCTCCTTTTAAATTGCATGATTGTACTTAGGATTTATTGAAACGCATTTACCAGTTCTTTAAAGTGCCTGCCCCTTGCTTCAAAATCAGGATAGAGGTCAAAGCTTGCGCAGGCAGGCGACAGAGAAACAATGTCTCCTTTTTCAGCAACTTCCCTTGCCTTTTGAACTGCTTCCTGCATGGAAGAAACATGTAGGATGGTCAATTTATCTGGATCGTAGCCTTCGCAGGAGGTAACAGCAGCCTCAATCTTTGGTGCAGTTACACCCATCAGGATCAAAACTTTGACCTTTTCAATGATCTTTGGAGCCAACGGCTCAAATGGGATCTTCTTGTCATAGCCGCCTGCAATCAGGATGAGTTTCTGTTTAAAGGAATTAAGTCCCGCAATAGTTCTTGTTGGGCTGGATGCAATGGAGTCATTGTACCATGTTACACCGTCGAGTTCACGAACAAATTCGATGCGGTGTTCCACTCCGCCAAAATTCTTCGCAACCGAAACGATATTTTCTTTGGAAACCTCTCCCCAGACTGCGCTGATGGCAGCAAGGTAATTTTCTACGTTGTGGATGCCTGGGATGCGGATTTCGTCCATGTGGAGTACTGGGGTAACACTGTGACGGTCATTCATGGTAAGAGTACCATCTTCTGCAAGATAACAGCCCAGATCAGGAGTAATTCTGCGGCTGAACTGCATTGCTTCCCCGCGGATCTCCGGCAGGAAAGAAGCAGTGATTTCATTATCCGCATTGATAACAGTGCGGCTGATACCACCCTGATGCAGATAGATGTTACGTTTTGCGTCGATATATTCCTGCATATCCTTGTGGACATCCAGATGGTTTGGTGCAACATTGGTGATAACCGCAACATCTGGGGATTTTCTCATGGAAATCAGCTGGAAGCTGGACAGCTCCACAACAGCGCGGTCATCTGGACCAATTTGTTCAATCCTTGGAAGGAGTGGGAAGCCGATATTTCCGCCTAAAAATACCGAAAATCCCTGTGCCTTTAAGAATTCCGAAATAACGGTGGTGGTAGTGGTTTTACCATCGGAACCAGTTACGGCATAGATTTTGCAAGGGCAAAGATAAAAGAACAGCTCCATCTCGCTGGTTACAAAGGCGCCGCTTTTTCTTGCCTGCTGGAGTGCCGGAGTAAAATAATTCATGCCCGGAGTGCGCAGGATGATATCCTCCTCGCACAGATTTTCCAGATAGTTCTCACCGAGGGTAAGCTTAATTCCCAAAGCTTCCAGTTTGTCAGCTTCTTCCCCGATCTGTTCGCGGGTTCGCTTGTCGCGCAGGGTGACAATTGCTCCTTTGGAAGCAAACATTGGCAGCAGTTCGCGATGGCTGCGTCCCAGACCGATAAAGGATACTTTTTTGTTATGTAAGCTCTTGTAAAAAGAGTTCAGCTTGTCGTTCATGGTGTATCTCTCCTTGAAAATATCATTTATCCTGTAAAAGATGACTTTATTATACTCCCAAAGAACGGGGATGTCGAGCGAGAAAGGTCGCATCCATGAAGTTTGTTGAAAACTCGAGGGCAATGTTACCAACAAATCAGTGTAAAGGACAGCAAAGTTTCGTGTAAAAAATGAAACGGCAAGTAAGTTAGGGAGAGAAAACGAGCAAAACAAAGAGATTTCGAGAGATAGAGGGCTATAAATTAAAAATTCGGCTAAAAAGCCCTTGACAGCTGATTTTGAATTGGATATAATAGAAAACGTTGATTTGTCATCATTGGGATTTTTGCGGAAAACCGATGATATAAATTGTATTCGATACAAAATAAACAGGAGGTAGTAAACATGTCTACAACAATGCCAAACGCACAGAACATTACTCGTAAATGGTATGTTATCGACGCTGCAGACAAGCCACTGGGCCGCACCGCTGCTCTGGCTGCTGACCTGCTCCGCGGCAAACATAAACCAATCTTCGCTCCACACGTTGACTGTGGTGACCACGTTATCATCATCAATGCTGAAAAAGCTGTTCTCACCGGTAAGAAACTGGTTCAGAAAGTTCACTATCATCACTCTGGTTGGATCGGCGGCATGAAAGCAATCCGTTACGACAAACTGATGAAAGAGAACCCAGAAAAAGCTATGATGCTGGCTGTTAAAGGAATGGTTCCAGACACCACCATCGGCAGACAGGCTCTGACCCGCTGCAGAATCTACAGAGGCAGCGAGCACAACCATGCTGCTCAGAAACCAGAACAGTTCTAATTCGGAAGGAGGACAATGAACTATGTACGAATCTAAAGCATATTTCTACGGCACTGGCAGAAGAAAACACTCTGTATCCAGAGTAAGACTCTACCCAGGTACCGGTAAAGTTACAATCAACGACAGAGATATCGACGAATACTTCGGTCTGGATACTCTGAAAGTTATCGTTCGTCAGCCATTTGAAGTTACCAACACTGCTGGTAAATTTGACGTTGTTTGCACTGTTCGCGGTGGCGGCGTTTCCGGTCAGGCTGGTGCTATCCGTCCCGGTATCGCTCGCGCTCTGCTGCAGAACGGTGACGAAATGCGTCCAGAACTGAAAAAAGCTGGTCTGCTGACTCGTGACCCAAGAATGAAAGAGCGTAAGAAATACGGTCTCAAAGCAGCTCGTCGCGCTCCACAGTTCTCCAAGAGATAATTTCCCGTTTCGGGTTTTTATATCGTATCAAAAGCGTTTCCGATTTTCGGAAACGCTTTTTTTATTTGCATGATTAACCGTTTATATCTTATTGAGAGAAGATATGAGAATCTTTACACCCGATTTTTATTTCTATTTAAGTTACAGCCTTTATGATATAATTACTTTATATACAGATATTTTTTATTTGAAGATAAGTCTAGGGGTAAAGAGGGAGAATGCGATATGAGACTTTTACTGGCGGAAGATGAATTAGCGCTGTCAAAAGCACTTACAGCGATATTGGAACGAAATAATTATTCTGTGGATGCAGCTTATGATGGTCAGGAAGCACTGGAGTATTTGGAAGCAGATAATTATGATGGCGTTATTCTCGATATTATGATGCCAAAAGTGGATGGAATCACAGTGCTGAAGGAGATTCGGAAAAGAGGCAACCTGATTCCGGTTCTGCTGCTGACGGCAAAATCTGAGGTGGACGACAAGGTCCTGGGGCTGGATGCTGGTGCAAACGACTACCTGACCAAGCCTTTTAATTCAAGGGAATTGCTGGCAAGAATTCGTGCAATGACACGAACACAGGCAGCTCAGGCAAACTCACAGCTGCATATCGGAAATGTAGTGTTGGATCGCGCCACCTATGAGCTTTCCACCCCATCTGGAAGTTATCGGCTGGCAAACAAGGAATTTCAGATGATGGAAATGCTGATGAGCAATCCTAAAAATTTGATTTCTTCCGAACGGTTTATGGAAAAAATTTGGGGATATGACAGCGAAGCAGAAATCAATGTAGTTTGGGTGTACATTTCCTATCTGCGCAAAAAATTAGCTGCACTGCACGCCAATATCCAGATTAAAGCTATGCGAAATGCCGGTTATACTCTGGAGGAAATTGTATGATACGAAAACTTCGAATAAAACTGATTCTTGCATCCATGCTGTCTTTGCTGCTTGTTTTAACTATAATTTTGGGTGTTGTAGGGGTCCTGAATCATAGAAAAATCGTACAAGATGCAGACAGCATATTGGCACTCCTGCAGGAAAATGACGGTAACTTTCCACTCGATGAGCGTATGGGAAACGATTTGTTTTCCATAGAAAAACATCTTAGAAACAATCACCGCTTTTCTCCGGAGCTGCCTTATGAGTCCAGATACTTTTCTGTGTTTCTGACAGAAACTGGTGATGTCATTTCTGTAAATACCGGTAAGATTGCAGCTGTGGATACCACAACAGCGATCAACTATGCACATACGGTACTCCGTACAGGGCTTTTAAAGGGATTTGTGGATGATTATCGCTATACAACCTATACGGTTGGAAATGAGATTCACATTATTTTTCTTGACTACGGTCGTGAAATGACTTCATTCCGAAGCTTTTTATTTACCAGTATGGGGGTTTCCGTAGTTGGACTGATGGCTGTATTATTTTTGCTGATCTTTCTTTCCGGTCGAATTGTTAAGCCATTTTCAGAAAACTACGAGAAACAGAAACGCTTTATCACCGATGCAGGTCATGAGTTGAAAACACCGTTAACAATTATTGATGCGGATGCAGAAGTGCTGGAAATGGATATTGGCGAAAACGAATGGCTGCGTGATATTCAAACACAAACAAAACGTCTGGCACAGTTGACCAATAGCTTGATTCTGTTATCTCGAATGGAGGAACAGCCTCGCACCGAAAAAATTGAGTTTCCAATTTCTGATCTGGTGGAGGAAACGGTAGAAACATTCCAGGCATTAGCAAAAACACGCAACAAAAATCTTTCTGCGAATGTTCAGCCTATGCTTTCCATGAGCGGAGATGAAAAAGCAGTCCGGCAACTGATCACAATCCTTTTGGATAATGCGATCAAGTATGCTAATGATGGGGGTAGGATTGAGATTACGCTCAAAAAACAAAAGAATATGATATACCTCAGCACATTCAATACGGTAGAGTCGATTTCCAAAGAGAACATAATGCATCTGTTTGATCGTTTTTACAGAGTAGATCAATCAAGAAATTCTCAAACAGGTGGTTATGGACTGGGACTTTCCATTGCGGCAGCAATTGTGAATGCTCATAAGGGAAAAATTACAGCAAGTACCGAGGATGAAAAGTCACTTCTGATTACGGCAGCTTTTCCTGTATAACGAAAAATAAGATATATTATAAAACGCCATCTTTTCTAAGATGGCGTTCTTTTTTGGTTTTAATTTGGAAAAATGTTAATTTTAAGTTGAATTAAGTTTGTACTTTAAGTTTAACTAAGGTTTAAAATCTATACTTTATTCAAACAAAAGATATTACAACAACCAATTGAGAATATGATAAATTGAAAGGAGCTTGTTTATGTATAACAATCAAGAATATATTTCCGCAAACTTTACAACAGAATCGAATTTACCAAAATCTCCAAATTACAAAAAAAATCCGCGTAAGAAAAACAAGATTGCAAGAAAAATCGTTGCACTAGGATTAAGTGCAGTTTTCTTTGGTGGTATTGCAGGAGGAAGCTTTTATGGGGTCAATAATCTGCTTGAAAGTTTCCAGACACAGGGGGAACAGAATTCTGTTTCGAGCAGTGATCTTTCCCTCTCCAATGTGTCATATACGTCCAACTCATCCAGTCAATCTCTGGATGTGTCGACAATTGCAGAACAGGGACTTTCCTCTGTTGTGTCGGTAACTAATATCTCGGTTCAGGAAGTGCAGAGTTTCTTTGGACAGTTTGGCCGAAATGGGCGTGGTCAGATGCAGCTGCAGGAAACAACAAGCTGTGGCTCAGGTGTGATTATCCATTCAGATGATTCTTATCTCTATATGGTTACCAACTACCATGTTGTGGAAGGCGCAACGACCCTATCTGTAACATTCGTGGATGACCAAACCTATGAGGCTCAATTGTGCGGCTACGACGAATCAATGGATATCGCATTGCTGAAGGTACCGGTTGGTTCGCTGTCTTCGGATACACTGTCGCAAATTTCTGTAGTTACCATTGGTGATTCGGAGGAACTGGTTGTAGGCGAACAGGTTGTTGCGATCGGAAATGCTCTTGGATATGGTCAATCGGTAACCACCGGTATTGTTAGTGCTCTGAATCGTACCATCAGCACAGATACAGGTGCTTCTGCATATATTCAGACCGATGCAGCAATCAACCCGGGCAACAGCGGCGGCGCACTGTTCAATATGAATGGTGAACTGGTTGGAATCAACACCGCAAAGGTTTCATCTACGGATGTTGAAGGAATGGGTTATGCAATTCCTATCTCTCAGGTGCTGGAACTGATCGAATCCATGATGAATGGATACCAGGTCTAATCGTTTTAAGAATTTTAGTTTTCATCAAGAAACCTCTTCCTGTGGTTGATATTGGTCAGGCAATCTCAAAAATCTGATCTGACCATACAATCGACTGTGAACTGAACCAGTAACAAGCAAGGAAATCAATAGATAAGATGTGTTACCAACGTAAGGAGCTGAAGATTTCAATTTGCATCCAGGAAACGGTGATGAATGATAAAAGGAGGTTCACTCATGAATAAAAAATCCATATTGTCGCTGGTTCTTGCTGTACTTTTTGTTTTTTCAGCATGTGACTCCACAGATTTGGCAGAATCAGAAAGCTCCTCCACAGAACAAAGTAAGACAGAATCTGAGCAGCCAATATCAACAGCAGGTTCGTCTGATATGTTTACAGACAAAGACATGGAAATCGGGTATAACGAGGAAACAAGCACATGGATCACATTGTCTGGAGATAATGCTTCCAGCAATTCGGATACAGTGCAGGTTTCGGGCAGTACAGTTACGATTACAGATGCAGGTACCTATATTCTGTCCGGTTCGCTGGAAGATGGAATGATTATTGTCAATGCAGAGGACACAGATAAAGTCCAGTTAGTGCTCAAGGAGGTGCAGATAACAAATTCTACTTCAGCAGCCATTTATGTTTTACAAGCAGATAAGGTATTTATTACCACTGCATCCGGCACACAGAATACCCTTGCAAACGGTGGAGAATATGTCGCAATTGATGATAATAACATCGATGGGGTGATTTTTTCAAAATCAGATCTGACACTCAATGGCGATGGAACGCTGACAATTTCTGCTGATGCCGGTCATGGAATAGCTTCCAAAGATGACTTGGTTATTACAAGCGGAACTTACAATATCACAGCTGCAAGCCATGGAATTTCCGGCAAGGACAGTGTGAGAATTGCAAACGGAACTTATACGATTGAATCCGGTAAGGATGGAATTCATGCCGAAAATACGGAAGACAGCAGTATGGGATTTCTCTATGTTGGAGGTGGAACCTTTGATATTACAGCGGGCGGTGATGGAATGAGTGCCAGCTCATATTTGCAGATTGAAAATGGAACCTTTACCATTACTTCTGGAGAAGGAAGCGCCAGTGTTTCCACCACAAACAGCACAACGGAATTCGGACAAAGCAGCAGCTTACAGGCAGAAACAATAACCACACAGGATGACACCATTAGTCAGAAAGGTATCAAGGCAGATGGAAATATCAGCATTACAAGCGGTACCTTTAATCTGGATTCAGCTGATGACGCTATCCATGCAGCAAATGAAATTTCCATTGCTGCCGGTGAATTTAATATAGCCAGCGGAGATGATGCCATTCATTCTGACTCTTCTGTTGTGATTGAAGATGGTTCTTTTAAGATCAGCGATTGTTATGAAGGAGTAGAAGGTCTGTCCATCACCGTTGATGGAGGAACTTTCGATATTACATCCGAAGATGATGGCTTGAATGCTGGCGGAGGAAATGACAGTTCTGGTTTTGGCGGCAGGATGTCTCAGCAGGACGAGTTTTCGACTAGCTCAGGTGGATTTATTACCATCAATAATGGCAGTCTTACCATAGTCTCAACGGGTGATTGCATTGACTCTAACGGTGATTTGACAATTAACGGAGGTGTGCTGAATCTTACCTGTAACGGTAGCGGAAATACAGCACTGGATTGCGATGGAAGCTACACCAATAATGGCGGCGAGATAACCACCAATGATGGATCGGAAAATAATCCTGGACAAATGGGAGGCATGGGAAAAACTGGCGGAAAAGGACAAGGCCATTCCGGATTTTAAAAAAGACCAAAAGTAAAAATACGATTTTTCAAAATGGAGAATGATGGCATTGACTTACGAAGAATATTACGGGGATGATTTTTTTCGTCTGAAGCGTGTGGAAGAAATTTTGTTGGACACCATTCGTCAGTACCCGGCGAAGGATTATGCGGACGGTGTGGAGCCGATTTTATACTGCAAATCCAGAATCAAAAATCCGGATAGTATGATTCATAAATTGAAAAAGCGCGGCGTTGCAACAGATGGAAAAACTGCAATCAGAGAAACGCATGATGCAGTGGGAGTGCGCATCATATGCTCCTTTATAGATGATGTCTATAAAATTTCTCAATGGCTGAGCACACAAAATAATTTTACGATTGTTGCTACCAAGGACTATATTGCCTATCCAAAACCAAATGGATACCGCAGCCTGCACCTCATTTTAAAATTTCATGATGGACCCGAACAGGGCATTCAGGCAGAAATTCAGCTTCGCACCATTGCTATCGACTTTTGGGCAGCTTTGGAACATCAGATGAAGTACAAGAAAAATATCCAATATGAAAAGACAATCTGTGATGAGCTCAAACGCTGTGCAGATGAGATTGCTTCAGTGGATATGTCGATGCAGGCTTTGCGGGATATCATCCAAAATGATAAATGGGATTAAGTTTGTATTTTGGTTGCCAAAAGACGCAGCATAAGGTCAAAAATCCGGCAGAAAACCTAAGATAGCACGGTTTAGAGTCAACCTTGATTCCCCAAGAAATAATTTTCTGTTTTGCTTTTTTTACAATTTACAAAATTTCTTCTTGACGAGAGAATTGCTTTTAGATAAACTGAAAGTAATCCAAGATAAGGAGGAATTTTGTCATGTATTGCAGAAATTGCGGACAACCAATCGATGACAACGCAACGGTATGCCAGAACTGTGGGGCATATCAGAATAAAAATCCAAATGTGGAAGATAATGGCGGAATCGGCTGGGGACTTTTGGGATGCTGTATCCCTGTTGCGGGACTGGTCCTGTTCCTGGTTTGGAAGGATACCAAGCCCAGAACAGCAAAGGCAGCTGGAATTGGTGCACTGGTGTCGGTGATCCTGGGTATCCTGTATTATTTGCTTGTTTTTGTGGGAGCCCTCACCTTTGGTTTGTTGAGCTAGGTCATGCAGGCTTGGCTGTATCGTTGGCTGCCGATTATTTTCGGCTGTCATTGCCGGAGCGACCGTTCGTTTTTCTATCGTGGGAAACAGTTTCCAATCTGCGCCCGATGTACCGGTGAACTGATAGGAATTTTGTGCGCACTTCCCTGTTTTGTGCTTTTCTCAGTGCCTGACTGGAAAACGTGCCTTTTCCTGATGCTGCCGCTGCTGCTGGACGGTTTTGCTCAGAAACTGACAAGCTATCAAAGCGGAAATCTTCGTCGTTTGGTGACGGGAATTCTGTTTGGTTATGCTTTGGTAGGTCTGGTGTCGATTACGACGATTTTTGCAGCGCAGGCAGGATTTGAGTTTGGAAAAAATCTAAAATAAAAACGTCCCGTTCGGGACGTTTTTATTTTTATATCGATACTTTTACAGAAACAGAGAGTAAATGATTTTAGGATTTTCCAGCACCCTGTCAAAATCCAGCCGAAGCATCATAGTGACATGGCAGCAAAAATCAATTTGCTGTGAAATGGGCGAAATTCCCATCTCCTTGAGAAACTGTGTAAATTCGGGATACAGCGGCAGCAGGCTGCTGATTTCGGTATAATAGTCCCAGTGGGGAGTATCGATGTGATGGTCGGAAACAGACGAAATCAGCTCAGCTTGTCTTTGTTTCTGAATTTTTTCCATTAAGCCGCTTTTCTTAAAAAAATCCAGAATTCTTTCCGCGTCCGTCATCTGATCTTCCCCCTATAATACTATAATTATTTAAATTCAGTATATCATCTGTAACATAAAAAAGCAACATTTATTGTAGTGTAATATATGTTATAAATATTGAGCATATTATTGAAGACCAATATATATTACAATATTGGTTATAAAATAATGTTCTTATTTAAGTATAGGGGAGAAAGACCGTGAATTTTGTATTGAAAAATAAGGATAATAAAAAAGAAAAACTTGTATTTTCAATCCGAATCAGTCAAGATTTGGCTCAAAGAATTGAACAGGCGCTGGTTAATACCAATATATCCAGAAATGAATTTATCAATCAGGCGATTGAGTACGCACTGGATCACATGTCAGATGATACGGATACAAACCAGTAAAAATAAAAGCGGAAGCGGTATTATACCGCTTCCGCTTTTGTGCTTATAAATGCAGTCTCTTTTTTAGCTCGGACCAGGTGTCCTTTCCGATAAATAAAACCAGCGCTGCAAGGTAAATCACGCTTGCCGCAGCGGTCAGGACAGTAGGCCACAGAACTGTGGTCCAGCCTGTCAGCAGGAAGATTACCGGAACCATACTGAATACCGCTGAAACAACCATATAGATGATATAATTTTCGATTGAGCGGTGTCCTGTTGCGGCAATCGAGGCAATTACAATCATGGAAAAACTGCACAGTGCCGGAATCAGGTAGTTAAACGACCAGCGATGAAAGCCGGTCATCAGGTCGAAGATGACCACTACCAGTGCAATGGTGACCAGCTGATACAGAACATGTTTGCAGAAGGAACTGCGTTTGCGGATTGCCTGTGCAACGGTAGCCCATCCAGCCCCCACTCCTGCCAAAACAAACAGTGACCACCAACTGTGCGTCCAGAACAGCAGATTGCAGGTGATGCAGATAACGCAGATGGTGACGGATAAAAACAGCAAAAACCGAATCAGAAGATTGTATTGATGATAAATTGTCGGGATATAGGGAAAAATCTCGTCATCATATCCCTGCTGATCGGTCTCGGTCAGAAAGCGCTGGCACAGCGGACAGCGTTCCCGACCGGATGGAACAACAACCTTGCACTTTTCACAGTGTTTCATTGCAGATCATCCTCCAACTTATTGGACTGAATTTCCACCGGAATGCCCGCCTGGGTCAGCTGGCGGAAAAAGTGCTTTTGAACATTGGTGCTGCGAAATGCAGAAGTGAAGCTGACGGTCAGTTCCCCACCGTAAGAGCAGACACACGCCTGAAGCTTATCGGTGCTGACAAAAACATCAAAGCGTTTGACGAACGGCTTTGCAGCCTCAGGCAGGTCAATTTTACCGATATTGGAGATGGAACCGGCAGTATAGCTTTCGCTGATGGTGTCGGCAGTCCACAAAATCAGGTCCTTGATGACCAGAGGAACCGCGCGGGCAACATAGTTGTGTTCTGCCTTGGAGAGTGCAGCCATTCTGGCACCCAGCTGTTCGGCTGTCAGCTCCCGCTTAAATTCTTCCTTCACGCAGGCAATGACATCTTCGAGCGTTCCCGGTCCCTGAGAAAAGTTATAGCCAACCTGAATGACACCAAAAAAGTTTCGGGCGGTCTCCGACTGAAAATAGTTTCGCAGATTGACCGGAACCGAAAGAATCACCGGCTTTTTCTTTTGGCGCAGCGGGATTTCCTCGGCAAAAGCAATCAGCATCATCGAGGTAAGCATTACGGTAAGGGTGGTATTATAGGATTTTGCAAGCTGCAAAACCTCCTTGACCGGCATGATTCCTTCGATGATTTTGAGTCTGCCCTCCGGTACACGAAGACCTTTGAGCTGACAGGATTTTCTGCTTTTGGTTCTCTTTGCGCTGTGGTGAGGGTCATAATACTTGGAAAAGCTGTCTTCGTCCCGTTCCGAAACCGAGGCATCATATTCGATCTCGGACAAAAGATCCTCTTTCAGCGGTGGATATTTGATTGCAAGATAATTGCATACCAGTGTTTTTAAAAATTGCAGTGCACCAGTGCCGTCGGTCAGGGAGTGATAAACCTCCAGATTGATGCGGTTGCGGTAACAGCTTACCTCAAAAAGCAGATTTCGGCTGCTGGGGTCATAGATCTGTCCGCAGGGTGGACGATACTCCGGCTCCACAACCGGTACAAGTTCTGTCTTTTCCAAATAGTACCAGAACAGGCCATGCTTTAATACACTGCGGAAGATGGGAAAAACATCCAGAGATCGCTCGGTGGCCTGCTGGAGAATATCCCGGTCAACCCATTCGCTCAGCTGGCAGGCAAAGCGAAACACCTTGGTGTCCTGCTTGTTGCTGGTAGGCGGGAATATTTTTGCGGCATTGTCTAAACGGGTCCAATCAGCACTCTTCTGGCTCAAGACCGTTCACCTCTTTGTTTGTATTCTCTGTCAGCGAGATTTTGTTTTCTTCCGTTTCGCTGATTACCTCGCCGAAGGTATCCGACTCATTCTTTAGGAAATTATTGATATAGCGATAGGCTTTTTTAACATGTTTAAAGCTTGGGTTCAGGGACATAAATCCATGCAGTGCATCATGGATGCGATGGATTTCGACGATGTTGCCAGCTTCGGAAAGCTTTCTTCCGTAAGCTTCTCCCTCATCCCGCAGCGGGTCAAACTCTGCTGTAATGATCAGTGTTTTTGGCTGGTGACTTAAATCCTTGCTGATAATAGGGGCGTAATATGGGTTTTGCAAATCCTCATCCGAAGATCGGTAAAGTGCCATATAATCCACCATACGCTTACTGGTCAACAGATATCCTTTTCCATTGGTGCGCACCGACTCAAACGGTGAATTTTCGGTGTGGTCGTTATTGGTGGCAGGATACAGAAGAATCTGGCGTTTTGGGAAAAACTCCCCGCGGTCTCGCGCCATCAGAGAAACGACCGCTGCCAGATTTCCGCCCGCACTGTCTCCAATGAGTGTGATATCGTCCGGTGTGTTGCCAAACATATCGCAGTGTGCAAAAATTTCTTTTGCAGCACGATAACAGTCTTCCGGAGCTGCCGGGAACTTGTGCTCCGGTGCCAGCTGATAGTCGACCGATACGACGATATGACCGGTAATTTTTGCCATATTGGTGCAGACCTTGTCATACGAGTCGATGTTGCCGGTGACCCAACCGCCCCCATGGAAAAACAGCAACACTTTCGGCACCGGGTCAAACCCTTTCGGCGGAAAAATGCGGACAGGAATGTTGTGATCCCCTGCCCAGATCTCCCTGTCCCAGATTTTATAAAATGGGCGAAGAACATGGGGATGGGATGCATTGACAAAGGTTCGCTGAATTTTATAGCCGTTTTTCTTATTCAGCAGTTCCGGATAGGAAAGAGCTTTTAACGTTGCGCGCATAAACTGATTAATTGCCATAAATGATAGACATCCTTTTCATTTGAAAGAGGGTTAATGGTGAATCAAGATTTCGGAGTGCAAAAACTTTTTGTACATCCGTCAATTCTTTATGCTTATTATAGCGTATATCCTCTCTAAAACAAAGAAGGAAATGTCGTGTATTTTGGAAATTTTTTAAACAGCGTGAAAAAGTGATTGGATAGCTGTAAAAATACTGTAAAAAGAGGCTTTGATATTTGAAAGATCGTGTCAGATGCAGTATAATAAAAAGGTATGTACTCAATAGATGAAGACGATGTAAGATGAGGGAAGTGTAGTTTTTGCCGGACGAAATTTATTATGATAACAGCGCGACGACCAAAACAAGAGAGGAAGCCGCAAAATTAGTATACGAAATGTTGACCGAGTGTTATGGGAACCCTTCTTCCCTGCACCGAAAAGGCTTTGAGGCACAAAAACGCCTGGACAAAGCGCGGGAGCAGGTGGCATTATCGCTTGGCTGTCAGAGTTCGGAAATCTACTTTACCTCTGGCGGTACAGAGGCGGATAATATTGCAATTCTGGGTGCGGCAAGAGCGCAGAAACGCCGCGGCAACCGCATTGTAACGACTGCGTTTGAACATGATGCAGTGCTTAATACCGTAAAATATCTTGAGAGTGAAGGCTGGGAAATCGTTCGACTGATGCCGGATGCAAACGGACAGATTACACCGGAGCAGGTACTGGAAGCGGTGGATGATAAGACAGTGCTGGTGTCGATTATGGCAGTCAATAATGAGATCGGCAGTATTCTGCCAATTGGTGCAATCAGCCGCCAGCTGCGTCGGAAATATCCACAGCTGCTCATCCATTGTGATGCGGTTCAGGCTTACTGCAAGGAGCCGATCAAACTGGGAAAAACTATGGACGTTGATTTCCTTTCGGTCAGTGGACACAAGATCTATGCGCCAAAAGGATGCGGCGCACTTTATATCAAAAAAGGAACCCGATTCCGTCCGGTCACCTTTGGCGGTGGACAGGAAAAGAATGTACGTCCGGGAACCGAAGGGATTGCCAACGCCTGTGCGATGGGACTGTCTGCCAACCTCCTCATGCAGGAACGGGAAGAAAATCATAAAAGAATTACCCAAATCCGCGACGCACTTTTGGAAGGATTGACAAATCTTCCGGATATCTGCATCAATTCCCCTGCCGATGCGACACCTTATATTTTGAACTTCTCAGCATTGGGTGTGCGCTCGGAGATCATGCTTCATTTTCTGGAGGAAAAGGGAATTTATGTATCCAGCGGTTCAGCCTGTGCCAAGGGAGGAGCAAGTCATGTGCTCGCCTCGATGGGAATGGATCACCAGCGTGCGGACAGCGCAATCCGGTTGAGCTTTGGAAGATACAATACGCTGGAAGAAGTTCCTGTATTTTTGCAGGCTTTGCAGGAAGGCCTGAATCGGTTTCGAAAATAATTCATAGGAATAGTAGAGTAAGAGGTGTAACATGAAAGAAGTTATCTTGTTAAAGAATGGCGAGATTGCCCTGAAAGGTTTAAATCGCCATGCGTTTGAGGATCGTCTGATCAAAAATGCCCGCCGCAAATTGATGCCGGTCGGCTCCTTCCATTTCCGCAAGGCTCAGTCCACCATCTATGTTGAGCCGGATGAAGAAGGATATGATCTGGATGAAGCAGTTGAACGCCTGCAGAAGGTATTCGGAATTGCGGCATTGACAAGAGCCTGTGTAATCGATAAAGATTTTGAGCTGATCAAAAAGACTGCAGCAGAATATCTGAAGGATGAGCTGGAAAATGCGGCTACCTTTAAGGTAGAGGCAAAACGTTCGGACAAGAGCTTCCCGCTTAAGTCTCCGGAAATCTGTGCAGGTGTCGGTGAATATCTGCTCGAACAGTTCCCACATCTGGAAGTTGACGTGCACAACCCGGACATTGTCGTTATGGTAGAAGTACGCGATTATGCAGCTTATGTTCATGGAAGCCAGATCAAAGGTGCAGGCGGTATTCCGGTTGGAACCGGCGGCAAAGCAATGCTGCTGATCTCCGGCGGTATCGACAGCCCGGTAGCGGGTTATATGATGGCAAAACGTGGTTTGGAAATCAGTGCCATCCATTTTGTATCTCCTCCGTATACATCGGAGCGTGCAAAACAGAAAGTAATCGATTTGGCGCACAAGATGTGCTCTTACTGCGGCAGAATCAAGATGTACATCGTGCCATTCACCGAAATTCAGGAAGCAATCCGTGATCAGTGTCCGGAGGATCTGTTCACCATTATTATGCGTCGTTACATGATGAAGATTGCCTGTCGTGTAGCCAGACAGAATGAATGTGAGGCTCTGGTTACAGGAGAAAGTGTGGGTCAGGTGGCCAGCCAGACCATTCAGGCAATTGCCTGCACCGATGAAGCATGTGATATGCCGGTTCTTCGTCCAGTAATCGGTATGGATAAGGACGAAATCGTTATCATTTCCAGAAAAATCGATACCTTCGAGACATCTATCCTGCCATATGAGGATTGCTGTACTGTCTTTACTCCAAAACATCCAAGAACCAAACCTCAGTTAAAATTTGTCAAATTTGCAGAGGATGAGATGAACGCAGAGGAATTGATCAACCGGGCAATCGAGAATATCGAACAGCTCAATATCTCTAATTCCTGAGTCTAAGGTGTTTTAAGAAGGATTTACCGCTTGAAACCGGAATTTGTTTGGATTATGATATTGATATAACAGGAGATGTCCTTTTAAAATGAGTCCAGGCTGTCGGTTCGGACAGCAAAAACGGATCGTAGATTGAGGTGGAAAACATTGAAAGTCTATATCGTAGGGGTGGAAGCAGGAAGCCAAAAGGGTTTGCTGGCATCACCCTATATGGAAAAAGAACTGCGTGTTCTTGGCTATGACGTAGAGAAATTTCCGTCCAGGGATATTGGCAGTTTAAATCGTTCCTTTCAGGCCTGTGCACAATCAGAGGCACTGATCCTTTGTCCCCTCACCGGAAATCTTTCAGTAGATGCAGCCTGTGTTCATGCAGCGGCTCAGGCAAGTCAAAAAGAATTGATCGAAAGTGAAGAGGTTGCACGGCATCTTGCAAAGAGAGGGAAACTTTCACAGGAGCAGATTGAGGAGCTTGCTCTGATGCCGGAAGGAGCACGAATTTTCCCATGCCACCGTTCCCTGATCCCAGGATTTGAGGTGGCAGGTGACGAATTCCACATTGTGGTGCTGCCTTCCAATCCAGAGGAACAGACCAGCCTATTTTTTAGTTACCTGTTCCAGATTCTCAATAAGACCAGTCCAACTCCATGTTACAGCCGCGTGCTGCGCATTATGGAGATGGGATTTGAACAGGCACAGGAGGTTTTGCAGGATTTAACCAGTAAAGAGCTTCCCTGTGTGGCAATTTATGAAAAACGTTCCGAGCTCATTATCCGAATTTCGGATAATGATTCAAACCGTCAAAAAGCGGCAGAGCGTTGCAACGAAGCAATGAGAGCCATCGTACAGCGTCTGGGAACCCATGTATACGGGATTGATGTAAACGGAATCGAGCATGCGCTGGCACTCAAGTGTGCCAAGAAAAATATTCGCATTGCATTTGCAGAGTCTGGCTCGGCAGGTCTGGCGGCAAAACGTTTTCATAATGTCGATAAGGACGAAAAACTGATCTATTCGGTATATCAGTGTCAGCCGGAAAAGATGGATCTGGAAAAGATTGGCATCAATGACAAAATTGGAAAAACATTTGGTCCGGTCAGCGCAAATGTAACAGCGGCAATGGCACTGGGAGCTTCCAAGCAGGAAGAAAAAGATATCCTGGGATTAGGATTAAGCCTGCCGAATGCAGCATTCAAGAGCCGCAAAGCCTATGTGGCAGCAGTGCTCAACGGAGTGTGTATGATGCAGGAACTGGATGCGGGGAATTATCATTCCCTTACCCAGATGACATCAGATGCCGTTGCAAAATTATTTAATCTGGCAAGGAAACTGGTCGACAGTTATCCACAGGCTCCAGAGGGAAGCTGTGATGCTGAAGAAGCAGTTCTGGAAGGAATGGGCGTTGTTCCACAGACTGCTGCTTTGAGCCTTGCAGAAAATAACCTGATGGAACCTGATAATCACAAGAAAAAGGGGCGAAAGACAGCGAAAGAGAAGAATCTTCCACAGGAAGTAAAAAAAGCGCCAAAAGGTTTTAAAGGTATTTTATACCGTATTTTCCCGAATCGGGATGACAGTGGATTTGACAAGGTCCGCAAGATTTTGATGTGGATCTGTGTGTGTGTATTCATGGGATCGATGATCTATCTGATCGATTTTGGAGCCCAGAATAGAAAATCCCAGGCAAATCTGGCAAGCCTTCAGGATGAGATGGCACAGGCAGAAAAGGATATTGCAGATGGTAAGGTTAATGTATCCAATATTGAAGGATATCCAAATGACTATCTGCCAAAATTCTATTCTTTCTATCAGAGAAACGAGGATATCAAGGGTTGGATCAAGATTGATGATACCAACGTAAACTTCCCGGTTGTTCAGACTTCGGACAATGATTATTATCATCGTCTGGGATTCGATAAGGAATATGATTACTATGGTACCCCTTACATCGACTATGAGTGCGATGTTAAAACACCAAGTACCAATATCATTATCTATGGACACAATATCCGCAACGATGGACAAATGTTCAATGATCTGACCAAATATAAACAGCTCTCCTTCTATAAGGAGCATCCGACGGTAAGCTTCGATAGTGTTTATAAAGAAGGTACATACAAGATTATTGGTGCATTCATCACCAACACAGAAGCTTCGCACGATAATGGAAATGTATTTGAGTACAACCACTTTGTCAATGCGGAAACGGAAGAAGAGTTTAATGAATTCATCGACGAGGTAAGACGCCGCAGCATTTTTGATACTCCGGTTGATGTGGAGTATGGAGATGAGCTGCTGACACTTTCTACCTGTACCTATGAATTTAAGGAAGCACGCTTTGTCGTAGTTGCACGCAGAGTGCGCGATGGCGAAGATGCAAGCGTTGATGTAGATCAGGCAGTAGTCAATGAAGATGCATACTATCCGGCAGTTTATGCAGATGCAGCAGAATATGCAAAGAAACTGGGCCAGGTTAAGAGCATTACCATTGATGGTAAATCTAAGAAAGCCTGCAAGCTGAAACTGATTCCTGAAGAAGCTGATATTGTCAGAATGATTTATGACTTATATGTAGAAACAGATTCTCTGACATTGACTGAAGCTGCCTTGATCAAACAGGGTATCAAGACAAAGAATAACAACTATTTTACCCGTTTTTCTGATAACAGCGGTTGGAGCAGGTACAGCTCAGATTACGGCAGTGGCAGATGACGGCGGTTATGTAGATAACATTACCATTACAGTAAAAGGCAGTGGAAAGGAACTGACTGGTATTACACTGGATTCCTCTTCTGTCAGCCTGAAACCAGAAGAAACCAAGACATTGACTGCAACCCTCCAGCCAGAAGGTGCACAGGCAAGCCTGACCTGGAAGAGCAGCGATGACAGTATTGTTCATGTATCTGGTAATGAAACAAAAGCAGAGATTAAAGGTATCAATGCAGGAAGTGCAGAAATCACAGTAGCTTCCTCTGATGGAAAATACAGTGCAACCTGCAAAGTAACTGTAACAGCTTCAGGTGCGGATGAAAACAATCCAAGCATTGTCTTTGCACAAAGTAAACTGAGCCTGACTGTTGGACAGCCACAGAACATCAAACTGTCGGTTGCACCGGCAAATGCAGATATTGGAACTGTTTCCTTTAGTTCCAGCAGCGATGCAATCAGTGTACAGAACGGATACAGCAATACTGATGTTATCGTAACAGCTCAGAAAGCGGGAGAAGCTGTCCTGACAGCGACAACCTCCACCGGCTTACAGGCAAGCTGTACCATTACGGTAAAAGAAGAAGGCAGCGGAGAAACAACTGATAAGGCAAAACTGAGCGTAAATCAGCTGGTACTCAATCCAGGTGAGGAAGCACAGCTTCAGTACAGTGTTGATCCGGCAGGAACCGAGATTGTATGGTCTTCCAGCAATCCTCGAATTGCAGATGTTGACCAGAACGGTTATGTAACCACCATTATTTCTCTGGATCAGACCACAGAGGTTACCATCACCATGGCAACCAAAGATGGAAGCGCTTCTACCCAGACAACCGTTACTGTTATGGGAACTTCGGGCGGAAGTTCTTCCGGCAGCAACAATAATGGAAACAACAACCAGAACAACAATAACCAGAATAATAACAATCAAAATGGCAATCAGGGAGCACAGTCAGACCTTGGACTGAAAGCCAAAGGCGCTTCTGTCGAGGTTGGCTACGATAAGTGGCTGGACATCTATGTTGACAGACCGGAAGGTGACGTAACAGTCGTATGTTCTTCCAGTGACCGCAGCATTGCCCGTGTTGATAATAATGGTATTGTTACGGGTGTTGGCGAAGGTACTGCAACCATTACGATTACCGCAACGGATAACAATACCGGCGAGTATCAGACTGTAACCGTACCAGTAACAGTTACTGGCGGCGGATATGGTTATGGAACCAATGACCCAGTTCCGGATGAAGGAGAAGATGATTCTAATTCTTCGCAGACTGGTGGATTTGGTACAAGAGAATAAACTAC
>ENA-OPCN01000840-OPCN01000840.1-human-gut-metagenome-genome-assembly--contig:-NODE-840-length-24214-cov-2.422989_pt1 | contig 24214 bp, 28 predicted proteins | sample MGYA00241567_ERZ501485 | MGnify/ENA primary metagenome ERZ501485 (study PRJEB25962, sample SAMEA2042579) | human gut metagenome | biome: human gut; feature: human-associated habitat; material: faeces...
GAGTCATACATAATACCACTCCTGATCTGCTATATCAGACAGACGTGAATGAAAGCACATAGCTGCTTGTTATGACTGATACTTTTCGGAGGTTAATTCATACGACTCCGGGATAAAACAAAAGTCCCATGGGATCACAACATGCGCTGGAACACTGTATTGTTCTTCTGGACATCCACCACTCATCAAAATTTCCATATTCTCAGCAATAAACCTGCAGACTTTCTTCCTTATATTTATGTCTATTTTCTCAATCTTTTTTACCCATCTTCTGCATAAGCATTTTCTACATGATTTTTTTATCATTTTTAGAAATGCATCCCAATCCCTAACGGCAAGTTTCGCTGTTTTTACACTATCACATTCTTTTTCTGTTTTACTGTGGTTTAGAGCAACTAATTCATCATGAACAATCATGCAACGAAGAAGCAACTCCATTGCCTGCAGTTCATTTTTTGGAAGATTTGAAGCAAAACAAGATTTCTTTTCATTTGAGATATACCAACAACATGCTCCCATTTCGTACATGTAGGTACGGGCGTATTTTTTTACTTCTTTTTTTGAAATACCATACATTTTCATTCACCTTCCTTAAGCAATTCTTCCAAAAATTGCATATATTCATCTGCCAGTTCTCCATACCATCGTTCGAGGTACCATGGTCTGGGTTCTCCGGCAACCTTTAGCCTGCGCCAGTACCGGAACAGATCGATAACCGGCCATATATCTTTGTCCCGGTTCGCTGCTGCAATTTCTACATAACGCTGTTTGAATTCTTCTTCTGGAAGTTCAAACACTTTTCTGTATTTTTTCTCTTTTTCCAACCAATCGGAACATTTACTGTATACAAAATGGCGAAAAATGAAATATGTTGCGATTGGAATAACAACCAGAGCTAACCGGAACAGAAAAATTGTATTAGGCTTCCATTCTGAAAATATATCGGCATATTCCAGAATGTCATGGTATCCTACGATGAACATTAACATTCCAACCCAGTTATAATCATCTCCGGTATTTTTTTCATCTGGAAGCAATACTTCTAAGCTGTAATGGTACATTAGATCCCTGGCATATTTGCAGCTTATGATGATTGTAGCCGCAAGTATCTCATAATACAGGATCATCGCCGGATGCGCCCGTTGCGTTGCATCACCACGGCTGACTCCCAACAGGTTGAGGACGAAAATATTGTAAAAGCCATAAATGAAAAGCAAAATTATTGGTATTATATAATAAGATTTTGAACTCTGACGTTTACGGATCTTTTTCACCGTATGATACGTGTTTCTGAACTTTGAGGCGGTTCTATCCCATATACCTTTTTTTTCTGACATTAGATTTCCCATTCCTTCCTCCGTATTTTTTCTGTATGATCATGTACATATCGAGTCTCTATACCAGAGATTTTGCTGCTATTTTTCTTATTTACGCGGCCTGACATATGGGCTTGCTCGTAGGATTTTTTACCCACGCTTTATTTCCACTTCAATAACTTCCACCCGGTACACACAAATCTCCATTACTGATCTTCTGCCATTTCTTTTCCTCAAATAATGCATCGCCTTTTGAGATGGTACATGATTATGACCATGTATCACATATGCCGGACGTACTTTTTTCATATAGCCGCTAATTGCCTGAAACCCAACGTGGGTTTTGTCAGCATTTTTATTGTACAATCCAGAATGTGAAATCAAAATATCTGCCGGAACATTGCTGACGCCTCCTAATATATTTCTTGCATCCTCCTGTGTATACTGGATACGGTGTGGATTCTCTGCATATTTTGGAGAACCAGACAACCCGGCAATCTTTATACCTTGGATTTCTGTTATTTTCCCATGTATATTTTCGATACCTGCTTTTTTCAGAAATTCCGGCTCATCATGGTTCCCAAGAACTCCAACTATAGGGATCTCAATATTTCTTTTTATGACGTGCAACTGATCTAACAGGATGTCTCCAAGACAAATACAAAAATCGCATGTTGTGTTTGCGTTTCGTATGATCTGAATCTCTTTCGGAGATAAGCTCCAATGTATGTCCGCAATAACTAAAATTCTGTATTTCATCATTACGCCTTACTGATCAAGCAGATCTGTGTCTATAATCTGAAAATTCGCACGATGGATATAAAGCGCTTTTCCATCAATCATCAACTTTGTCATCTTAGGAAGCTTCTCTGGAATCTTCCAGTACACTTCATCCCCGGAGTATGCGGTTATCGGTTGCCCTAACTGGGATTTGATCACAACCACCCTGCTTTTCCCAAAATAGTTTTTGTATTTATTGACAATATTGGAAATATATGTATTCTCATCTATCTTCCCGGAAGACTCACTGGAAATGTCCTGCTGTACAAAATCAACATCCGGTTTCAACCCTTTTTGTGCAAAAATACAGCTATCTCCACAACTCTGTATCTGTTTGCCATCGATATTGATGGTGATCACAGAAGATAATTCATACCCAGTGATTACAGAGCCGCTATCGTCGTACGACGTTGTCTCAACCTTATTTCCGGATACATTGATCTTGTCTCCGGTCGTTGTCATAACCTTGTTTCCATAATTATCGTATGTCTCGATCGTATATCCGTTGCCGGCCAGATTTCCTTTGATGTCATTCATTGTGTCGTCGAATAATGCACATCCGGATAATCCTGCGATCATACAAACGCTCAATATGATACATAATAATTTTCTGATTTTTTTCTTCTTCTGCATTTTTCCTCTTTCTCTGCAACTGACAGCAGTCTCTTACTTTTTGATCTCAACGTATCGTTTCAGCACTTCCATCTGGAACATGGATGTCGCAATCTCCAGACATACCTTGAGGGAAAGCTCCTCTCCGTTTGCATTATTCTTCATCTCTTTTTTCAGGTTCTTCGCATATGGGAGCATGCTTTCTGCTCTTCCGCCTACATTTTTACTTTCGATGATGTCTGCTCCGATTTTTGCTAATTCCTTGTCTTCCAGTTTCTCAAATGGATTTGTCATGATTTTTCTCCTTATTTTTGAATTTTTAGAAACCTAAGCGGTAGGTAATTGACTTGTTCGATCTCTGCTTTTCTCGCATTTTCAAAGCCCTCCTTTCTGAAAAAATCAGAGAAAAAACTCTACTTATAATATGATTTTTCGGCTCTCGGTTAGATTTGCCATATGACAAAATAAAGCCAAAAACTGCATAAGTTTTTTTCTTATTTTTCATTTATACGTGAAAAGCTTCACATCAGATGTCTCTGTCAGGATGTGATGTACCCGGAGCACTGCCTTTCTCGGACATTTCTTTAATTTTTTGATCATTTCGTCTTTTCTCATTTTTGTTTTCCTCGTTTCTACATCTTATTCTTAATATAATTCTCAACATCTTTTTTTGCAGATCCTGGTTCACAGTAGATTCTGCATCCTGTTATTGTGCTGTCTGCCAATTCTGGATCCGTAAAATCTGCCCCATGTTTTTCCAACCATTCATCTAATTGATTTGATATATTCATCAAATCAACGGCAAGCTTTTCCCTACGATCCAGAAGTTTTTGTATCTTTTTTGCAATTTTCAATTTTGTTTTCCTCTTTCTTTCGTTTCTTATATGTTATCAAAAACAGGGTTGGATCATGTTTTGGCAGAAATATAAGCCTGCCGGTATGACTCCGGCAGACTTCTTACTTATGCTTTTTTCTGTTTTTTGCTTCATTGATCAGCCGATTCTTGATGTCACTGAATTCGAAAACATAAAATTCATCGTGTTCTTCGAATTTTTCCATCATCTCTCCATATTCTTTTATAAAATCATCCATTTTTCCGATCAATGTATCAAGCTCCTCATCAGACAGGTCTTTGTATGTTTCCCATCCTGCCATGCAGCCTCTCAGTGAACGCATATTCACAACGATTATTTTTTCTCTGTCTGTCAAAATCATTTTGATTTCCTTCCTTTATCTGTTCTTATGCTATCTTTTCTAATGATTCTCTGCTACAAAATGAATTCTAATGTCGTTAAAAAATATTGGCAGTTTTGAATTTTTCTTGTCGTGTTCGATAATTCTATTATACCTTTCCTCAAAAGAAGCTCCCAATTTGCTGTAATACTTCCGTATATAAGTCATATTTTCCTCTGAAAGTTCTTCTTTGTATACTATCCCAAACTGCTCTGTCTCTTTTAGGACAGGAATCTCATCCGGAAGCATAAACATCAAAATTTGTCTCATTACAATTCGCCATTTCGTTTTATTTCATTTCCATTGTATTTTCTACAACTATTTCTGCAATCTTATCGATCATAAAATCGAACGTTTCTGCCTGTGTATGATCTGCTTTTGCAAAATCGACCATTTGCTGTGTCATATCCAAAACATCAATGGCATCAACGAATTTCTGGATCATGTTCAGTTCTTCTCTGAAATCGAACTTTTCAAATTCCACATTCGTTCGGAACCTGCGTGTAAGTGCTTTATCAAGACGGTCCGGACGGTTTGTAGCGGCTATGACAATCTGCCCGTCTACCAAGGAATCGAGACATTGTATCAACGCAATAGTTGTGCGGCCAAGTTCTCCGTCAGCGCCAGTATCACGGCTGCGCTGGATGCCGATACAATCAATTTCATCTAACATCAGAACACATTTCTGGCCTTTACAGTAGTCAAATACTCTCTGTAAGTTTTGCGCAGTCTTGCCAAGATACGAATCGATTAGCTGAGAAAAGTTTAGATATGCATATGGCAGCTCCAGCTTATACGCAACATATTTTGCAAACTCCGTTTTTCCGGTACCTGGAATTCCATGGATCAACGTGGTGTTTCTGTATGGAATCCCGTATTCCAGAAGCTTTTCTGTTATTTGCGTTCCGGTAACAATTTTATCGAACAGCTCCTGTTGCACATTGCCTACATAATATCTTTCCTCATGGAAATCAGACACATCCTGCACCTGCATTAATCCGGAGATGTTGGCTGGAAGTTCCATTAAGCTTGCATTCCCGTTTTTCAATAATTTCTTATAATACTGGACATCACGTTCGTTTTTCTTTGTGTTATCATTCGCACAACATGCAATAGCAGCTTCCTTGGCTGCCTGAATCTGATTTTTGCTCAAGCACTCTATAACTTTGAGCATATTTCTGTCTAATCCTGCCATTAATTTTCCTTCTTTCTTTTTTATCTAATATGTTATATTTTCCTCGAACCGGGTGTATTTTGGCAAAAAAACAGAGGCTCAGTGAGCCTCTGCTTCCCTGACAGGAAAATATTTCTGTTTTTGATATTTCTTTTTAGAACCAGTCCGGATATTCGTCCTGATATTCTTTCAGGAGATTATCCACACGAAGTTCGTAATTGCTTCCATGTGAAGGATATCCTTCCTGTTCACATTGTTCTGCAATCTCTTCACAATCATCTTCGAACATCTTCAGTGCGATTTCCCTTGTGACCTCTGTCGACTCATACCGGAAATGAAGAGCATCGCTCCAATCTCCATTTTCGTCATAAATTGGAAGATAGCGATTACACGACCATCCATTGCTCTCGCAAATTCCGTCCATTAAATCGTCATTCAAATTGTCATATTCGTTACCGACAATTTGATGCAGCAAGTCGAAATTTTTGAACTCGCCGTTTTCATATAAAACAACGATTTTTCCTGTACTCTCCTGCTTCATCGATAATTTTTTGAAGCTTAATACATCCATACGTTTTCTCCTTTTTTATTTCATACTTTTCTCACTACTTTGATTGCTACTTTCATGAGTTCCTCCTTGTGCCTCTAACTTGTCCACTATAAAATTATAAAAAACAGGGGTTTTCATTAAAAGTAACTGAAAGCCCCTGTTTATCTTGTTTTGTTAGAAAAAAAGAAAATCCTGTCCAATATATATTATAAAATTATTTAAGCATTTAAAATAACTTGTCCACTATAAAATTATTATATCCACTGTAAAATTATAAAATTTTATAAAATATCAAGCATTTCAATCGCCTGCTGCTCTGTGATGACAGGGATTCCAAGATCCGCCGCTTTCTTATTCTTGCCGGATGTAGAAGTAATATCATTATTGATCAGGTAGTCCGTCTTTTTTGATACACTTCCGCTTACTTTTCCTCCGGCTGCTTCAATCTTTGCTACAAAAGCGGCCCGGTTCTCAAACTGCTCCAGCTTACCGGTAATGACAAATGTCTTTCCGGTTGCTTTTGTTGCTGCCGGAGCGTCTTTTTTGATCTCATCATCTGTAATATTTACACAGTTGAGGTATCTCAAGACTTCCCTAGAATGTTCAATGTACCATTCCTTGATCGTACGGGCTGTTTTTTCACCGATCCCATCGTACGCAGTCATAACCTCGATCGCATTATCTGCACTCAATACACAGCCCAATAATGCTTTGATCTTGGAATTGTTACCATATCCGCCATGGACGGTAAGCTCACGTTCAAAGATCTTGGCATCATCCTTTCCGCTGCCCGGAATTCCTAAGCTGTAATAAAACTGTCTGAACGTCGTATTCCGGCTTTTTTCAATGGCAGCAAGCATATCCTGGCAGGATTTTTCTCCAAATCCCTCCATCTGTCTGATCTCTTCTGCATGCTCTTTCAATTCGAACAGATCTGCATATTCTGCAAGCCAGCCTTTTTCTACAAAAGCTGCGATTGTGGCTCCGGCCAGTCCCTTTACATTCAATCCTTCTTTTGATACCAGACGCTCGTATTTTCCAATGTGCTTCGCCGGACAATCCGGGTTCACGCAGGATACTGTGATCGTCTTTGTCTCATTCTCAGACTGGATATACTTAACTGCTCCTCCACAGCAAGGGCATGTCTTTGGAAATTCTGGAGCTGAGAGCATCTTATGAAGCAGATTTGCATCTTCTCCGTCAAGCTGTGCATCCCATGTCTTTTTCTGATCCCTGTTTTCATAAATAGCAGGAATGATCTTATTCGCCTTATAGACACTGATCTCGTTTCCAATCTCAAGCCCAAGTTTTAAGACTTCGCTTACGTTATGGATTGTAGCTCTTGTTACCGTAGTTCCTTCCAATCTTACCGGATCGAATACGGCAACTGGGTTCAGAAGTCCTGTACGGCTCGGAGACCATTCAATGTCTCTTAACTTCGTGTAAGCAAGTTCGTCCTTCCATTTCAATGCATACCCAACCATGGAATATGCATATTTTGACGATCCGCTATACTGCTGCATCGCCCATTCCTGGTCATTTAAGGCTGTGACAAGTCCATCTACCGGATATTCGTAATCAGGAACCTGATCGGTCCATCTCTCAATGACATCCTTAAGATCTGATGCTTTTGATTTTTCATACGGCACTACCTCAAATCCCTGGGATTCCAGCCACTGAAGACTTTCTTCTTTTGTGAATACGTGACCGTTATGATACTCCGGATGATCAACAACGGTATAAGCCACAAAGTGCAGAGGGCGGCTCTTTAATAAGCTGCTGTCATAAGACCGGATAGTTCCGTTAGCAAGGTTTCTTGCATTTTCAAAGGGAACGGCTCCGGCTGGCAGGTTATCATTGATTTGTTCGAAGTCTTTGTACTTCATCACTACTTCACCTCGAACTGTTACTTCCCCTACCTCTGAAATCTGTCTTGGAAGTCCATGCAGGAACGGAGCATTATGAGATACATCGTATCCGGTGACTCCATCGCTGCCTCTTGTTACTGCGGAGATGAGTTTTCTTGAAAATGTGACCTGCAGTGTGCATCCGTCCATTTTCCACATGGTTACAACGCCTTCACTTCCGCTGGCAATCTCCCCGTCCTGGAAAGTTTTCTTAAATTCCTGGATATCTTTGGTTTTATCCAGTGATTTTGCCGGATACTTATGCTTTCTTTCCTGCAGATGGTCTACGACCTCATATCCGACCTTCTGAGTCGGAGAATCATTCAGGATTACTCCTGTTTCTGCTTCCATTTTCTCTAATTCCTCATACAGAGTATCGTATTCCTTATTTGATACAAGCTCTGTACCGGAACTGTAATACACCTTTGCATAATGGTTCAGTTTGGCTACAAGTTCTTTCATTTCCTTTAAATTTTCCTGTTTTTTCATTTCGTTTCCTCCTGTTTATGTGATTTTTTGATACAAATTCAATATGGGGTAATGTTGTATTTTGGATTTTAAGCATCAAAAAACGGAACATTGTTCCGTTTTTTTTCTATTTCTGCCAAAATGCAGATGGAATCTAAAAGATGTATCATGTTATTAAAGATTAATAAGAAAGAGGAGATATTAAACATGAAATGTTATGAATGTGAAAACAGAGGGATCTGCACTGCTCCAGTCAAATTCGACATGGCTGGCTGTACGGATGGATTTCCTTCTGCTGAGAACTTAACAGTTGCATCTTCAAAATTTACGACTGAGTTTGGAATGCATTATCGTGATAAGGATACTGGAAAATATGTTTTATTTGCGATTGCAGGAACCCCTTATGACGCAAAGAATGAAGGGGAAAGAAATCTAAAACTTGCCAGACCTGGAAGGTTCGATCCTGAGGATTCTCTGCTTTTGCAACGGAAAATCATCGAAAAATACGAAGACTGGGAACCACTGAAGTTCTCCATTTGACTGAAAGAGATAATGCCGCGCAAGCCCATCTAAGCCTCTGGGCTTAGGTGGAGAGGTTCACATCCATGCCCCTAGATGTGGATTTTCTGCAAAAATCATATAAAAACGAAAAATAGCATATGTTTCAGAATTTTGTCAGCACGCTCCCGTCTGTGTTGAAATAAATTCATACAAGAAAAAGCAGCAATTTTCTGCGCTGCTTTTTCTTTTCTAACAGATTTTATTCATTTTTTGTCTCAAAAAGCAAAATCATCATCTGAGATATTCTCATCCTGTGATGAAAGATCATCGTACAGCTTTGTAACATTTTCAAATGTCAATTCTATTGGTCTCATTGTTTCGTTTCCTCCTGTTCTTAGCAATATACGAACTCATATTCTACGATATCATCGCCTTTTTTCAGTTTGATATACAGATAATCGCCTGCTGTGTACTCAACACACGCATATCCTGCGGCCATATGGTCTATGATATCCTTCATATCCTCGCTTGTTATACAATACTCTCTCATTTTCGTTTTCTCCTTTTTTGTAAATTTTATTGAGCCATATCACTGCATTTTGCACATATAACACCACAACAGTTCTTCCAAAACTGTCTGCTCTGTGATTTTGTAACCATCTTCGGTGAATCTATCATAGACTTCGTCCAAAATCTCATCCCCGAAGTTATCCGGAAGTGTTTCACTCTTCAGGTAGATAGCATTCAGGCATTCCCGGATCTGTTCTTTTGCAGAAGCAGGATTCTCCTCCTTGGAAGGTTCATCAACAAGCCAGATATGGTTGTCTGCGCTTAAAGTACAGTCCTCCGTCTGGACTTCCCATCCTGCCGGAATGGTGCCCATGTTATAAAAAGCGTCGCTTGTACATACTGTTTTTCGCTTTCCTTTTCCTTTCACGTTATATACAACAACATCCCCTTCCTGCAGCTTCCTGAACTCTTCCTCATCATATCCAATATATTTATACTGGCTGATCTTGGAATCCGTTTTCGCTTTGATCCTTTTATTTAATTCCTCTCGGAAGGAATTAAAGTCTTGGAAGTACATACAATTCGGAGATGTCAATCCTCCGGCATATACCGGATTTACAAGAATCGGTCTTTCTGCCAAGTTTCTGCTTAAGAATTTTTCAGAAAGGTATTCGGCCAAATCGTCAATATCTTCCTCTGTATTATTCAGCAGAATATAGGCATCTGGTTTTTCTGCGTATCTGATATAGATCACCATGTCTTCACCGTTTCTTAAAACTTTCATTTTCGTTTCCTCCTCTTATTTCATTGATGTGATTTTTGCCATGTCGTCCGCCTTTTATTTTTCGGAATTTTCGGTAATAAAGCAGGTCGATTTGTAGGTATTACCCATTCTGCTTTTCGCATAGATCGACATTGCCAATGTTGCAGCAGTAAAATTCACAGTAATATCCTTCGTCTTCTGCATCCGTCAGCCAGATGCAGCCTTCGCAATCAGCATACATATTCTTATCCCTCCAGTTTCTCCATCTCTTCCCGCAGCACATCAGGATCTGGCTTTCTTTTAAGCCGCTCCTCAAACATCGCAATGAATGGTTTCAAATTGCCATCTGAAAAACGGGATTCAAGATCCTTTTTCCCAAGACAATTTTCAACCGTAAACATATACAACGCCAATGTGCATCCATCTTTGGAAATCCAATATGCGGTCTTTTGGTTGAACGCATTTTTGATTGGAGTTATGACATAAGCTCCTTTTACGATCTGTTTCAAATCTGTCTTCATTTCGTTTTCCTCCTGTATTTATGAATCTTTTACATTTAAAATATGAAATTTTTAGCAAGAAGAAAAAAACAGTGCTATATGGCACTGTTTTTCCTTTTTTGAAAGATTCTATTTTTGTTTTTTAGTTACTTTTTTCTTTTCATTTCATCCCACGCCTTCCGGAATTCCGGATCTCTTCTTTTCTTTCTGCGCTTTCTTTTTTACATCTGCTTTTACGAACGGCATTAATTCATCCTCCTTACCCGCTACTTTACATGTATCTCTGAATCTAATATGAAAGAGAAAAAATAATTTTTCATTGTAAAACATCCATAATGTGTTATTATATAAGTGTAAACGGATAAATAGGCACCACCTTGGTTTTCGTTACATATTACAAAATCAAAAGAAAGAGCAGCCAAATTCACAGCTGCTCTTTCCTTTTTATGATCTTTTTTTCTTTGCAAATAACGACGCAGTGAATACAATCCCTACTGCAACAATAAGTAACCAGATAGATTTTTTTCCAGCATCAGGTAAGATTGCCGTGATCATAAGCTGATTCAGTACTATTACTTCGGACCTGTCAGCATTGTAGGTATATGTTGGGATATACCCGTTTTCCTTTTCCTTGATCGAATATTCATAAATACTCATATCTGTATTGGAATATTTTGGAAGCCCGTCAAGTACGGTCGTCCATCCATCTGCTGCAGATACTGTAAAATCTTTTACATATTTACCATCCTGATACAATTCAAATTCCGCACTACTTGGATGTATTTTGTCTTTCCATTCTTTCTTTACGGTGATAGATACATTCTCGTTATCATACATTATAATTGTTTGGTCTTTTACAAAATGTATAGATATTGGCTCAGCCACCAGGTATCCATCTGGGGCAGACAGTTCTTCCAGTGTATATTCCCCAGGAGCAAGACTTATAAGCTTTTCTTCTCCTTCTTTTGTTGTCCAAATGATGGGTTCTATGTCCTTATCGTCATAAATACTACGGCCCGACAATTTTAATACGGCTCCGCCTATTAATTGTCCACAATAATCCGCTTTTCGGATTTTTAGTAAATACTCTTTATACTCTTTCGGTGTATGATATGTTGTTTCTGATACAATATCCCGTACTGTATTATTGATCGTTGTGATTCTCGATGTGTTCGTGATCACACCTGTTCCTGTATTTACGATCGTTGGTATTGTAATTACTGCTGTTTCTCCCGCTGCAAGAGACCGAATTGTAAAACTGAGCTTTCTTCCATTTTTATTTACGGATACGCGAGGAGAATCTACTGCTGGCAGACTGATATCACCGAAAGATACCGTGATCTGGTCTGTATTAATAAGAAGGCTTTCAGATATCTCATCTTCCACAACAATATCATGTACCGTTGCCGTTTCGTCTTTATTTGAGACGGTTAATCTATAATTAATAGATGTATCTTTAAAGACTTCTGCCGGGGCATCTTTCGTACCACTTGCCGGATCCGATGTTTTGTGCAATACAACATCTTCTTTTTTGAGAGTAATGGATGCATCTGACATCATGGACGTCCGTTCCGGGTCGCTCTCTTTTTTACTATAAATAAATGCCGTGTTCTTTGCCTGTTTGCCATAAGCCTCTTCATTATCCGGAGCTGTCATTCTGATATATATGGACAATGACTGCTTTCCTTTCAATACAAATTCCGTTCCGTCTTCATTTTTTGAACAGTCAACAGCAATCGCCGTAATGGTGCTTTTATCCTTTGGTATCTGCTTTGACCATGTATCCGTATTGGCAAGATCATAATCTGCATCAGTAAAGGATGCTCTGCTTTTCGTGGAATAATACACTACAGGTTTACAATGCACCGTCTCTGATCCAGATGTCAGTTTTTGCGCAATTGATGAAACATCTACGCTCTTAAGAGTCCCATGCCAATCAGAAAGATCCATAACGGAACCTTCCCTCTCAACTCCGTACTCAAGAACATCGAAAAACTGTATGGATCCTGAAGTTGCGTTATCTGACTGATTATATGTTAATCTATAGGCATATTCTTCATTCGGAAGCGTTTCGTCTTCATTTTGATATTCGGAACCCTGCCCTTTTACCGTTTTATCAAAGCCCCATGAAAATGCAGATACTGGAATGTAGTCTGTTGATGCTTTGGCATAACAAATATAATTATCGTATTTTAACTGCAGATCATCATAAACAGCTGATTCTTTAATTACAGATTTACTGTCATATAACCGGTCCGGTTTCGCAGACTGTTTGCTTGTATTCACAAAAGCAACATCGTTTTCCAGTGATGTTCCATGATCTACGATATTTCCGTATGTATTATGCAGTAAATAAAAAATATGCATTCCTGTTATTTTTTTTGTTTCCGGAGCCGTCCATCTGATAACCATCATTGTTCTTCCGGATCCCTCGTAATTTTCTTCAAACTGGACATCATAAAGCCCTGACTGGAGTTTTTCTTTACTGTTCTTTAAAGATTCATATGATGCTGTTTGGTCATATGCATTTTTGTTATCAGTAATCGGTATTCCAAAAATGGTAGATACATCTACCGTAGTCCCTTTTGGAAGCAGATCATAAAAGATGCCGGAAGTGACCGGAGTGCTTTTTCCACTTCCGGTGTTTTTTGTGTATCCGCTGATCTGCATAACATTGTCCTGTGTTCCCTTATTACTATCAAAAATCACATCTGATTGTTTTCCTGCGAATTTTTTTACATATTGATATGTTGTGTTTTTTGTAAGCTCATAACATTCTTTATTTGCCGGATTATCCCCTCCGGTATAGTTTGTGGATGTAAAATATGGTGTTTTTGAATCGTCGTCTGAGTTCCATACCTTGCATACAGACTTATCCTTTACGATAGATGTAACGCCGTCTCTTAAATCTTTTGCTATAAGGGATGATGTATGCGTTGTTGATCTTAATTTAAAAGTACCTGTAACCTGGAACTTGGTTCCGTAAAATGAGGTATCGTGCTGTACTTTATATCCAACCACATTATCCGGAAGGGTAATATCAATATTAGTACCTGTTACATATTTATAATACTCGTATTCTTTCTGTCCTTTATATCGGAGATAAATCCGGAATCCTTTGTAATCGGAACTGTCGTAATGTTCGTATTTATCCGTCCATTTTCCATCTATACATTTTGAATCATATTCTTCCAGCGTGATATTCAATGCGCTGATATAATAATCATCATCAGACAGGATATGGTTCTCTGTTTCCGGTTCCCAAACATATTTTGCTTTCGCAGCTCCGGAGCTGTACATCACATCACCCGGATCTCCGTCAGTTACCTCAACCGTTCTTTCTTTTGCTTCATAATCCAGCGTATCTTCGTTCCATGTTATGTTATTTGCATCTCCTTTGTATACAAGCTTCCATTTTAAGGAAATATCTTTTTTGTCATACACAAGGTCTTCCTGTGCAGCAGCTATAGTCCTTACAGAACCAACGGTGTTGTTTTTACTGAAATCTCCATCTTTTCCTGTATAATTATAAATTATTGCTTCTGCACTTACCGCCTGCTTCATTTCATAACCTGACTTCCATGTTGTGTTTAAGACTGCCTGGTTTGTAAGCTTTACTCCGGAAGAAGTCATATCTTTTAATAATTCATTCGGATATTTTAACGTGATAAAAACATAATCGGTCTTTTCTCCGCTACCGGTTTTTGTTTTTGTATCAATATTTACAACTGTTCCCTCATGATCTGTATCTTCCGTCCAATAATAGGAATAATCCTGCGTCTGGTACGCATTGTAATAACTTTCCGCTTTCCATGTGACATAAAAATAATCATCTGCGTCTGCCGGTTTTGCCCCCCAGTTTTCATTCCATCTAAAATACACATCATTATAAAAGAGCTTTGCTTCCGGAAATACTTTCGTATGCATTTCTGCAGTGAGTTCCCGCGATTCTGTTATCACGTCTCCCCCGCCAATATCTACAGAAGCTTCTATTTTTACAGTTCTTTTTGCAAATTCATATCCGTCTAAATATGCTCCAGATGCATTGGAAGCACCTCCCGGTACTTCGGAAGGAGTCACTCGATAACTGAGCGTAAAATCAATCCCCGTTCCACCTGCCAGATCTTCATTGTTGATCAGGATGTAATCATCTCCATCTTCGATATATGAGAAATACATACCATTTCTTTTATCTGGATACTTTGGCAGATTCGCACTAATATTATTAGTCCCAACCCGGTTGCCATTCCAATCTTGCCATATATATTTTGGGATACGGATTTTTACAGATCCTGCCGGAAGTTTTTTTTCACCAATCGCTTTATTTAACTCATATCTTATATGCAGAGATGCTGTCTGTGCATTATTGTTAGACGGATGAAAATCAAGAGCATCATTTACATTTTCAACGTCTGCATTTGAAGCATTTGACCATTCAGCCCCAAATGTATAAGTGTAATCTCCTTTTGTATATGTTTTGATGACCGGTTTGTAAAATGCATAATATGTTACATTTCCCGTGATCACAGTTTCCTTTGTTAATTTTTCACCCTGTCCGTTTTCCTTTGTATACCATCCTTGCAGGATATAGCCGTTTCTTCTGGCTCCTGGAATAACATTAAGTGTCGTGTTTTTTCTCACTTTTAAAGAAGTATCTTCCATTTTCCCTTCTCCCGGGTCAAATGTAACTGTGCATTCTCTTTTTCCCCATTTTGCAGTCAGTTTTATATCTTTTTCTATTAAATCCCCGTTTTTATAATACCGTCCGGTTTCATCGACCCAGCCAAGAAAATCAGCATCTTTTTTTGAAGGTATGTAAACACCGGTGATGGCAGCACTCTTTTCTAACACGATCACTTTGTCGTACTCATATTCTCCTCCGTTTGGATCAAGTGCGATCTTGACCGTATCTTTTCTTCTCCACTTGGCGGTTAATTCATTTCCATTGGAAAGATCCACCACATGACCTTCTTCTATCTTTGTTCCGTTATGATACCATCCTTCAAATATATAGCCATCTTTTTCTGCTTCCGGAAGTGTCATCAATGTATATTCCGGAGCGTCCTGTATCAGATACTCCTGTTCATTTACGATCTTTCCTCCGGCTGCATTAAATTTCGGTGTCCAACCCCAATGCGCATAATATGTTGCGTCTGATGTCACGACCGTATCCGATGTTACCTGTTCACCGTCTTCAGTAAACCATCCTATCATAGTTTGATATCTGTTCCCGTTACTCGGATATTTTGGCATGCTTCCTATCTTACTGTTATATGCTACAGTTTTTGTTGTATTTCCATATTCCCCTCCATTAAATGTAAGGACTGGATCTTTACCCCATGCTGCCACCAGTTTACAATCTTCTGTTATAATGGTTTTTTCTGTAACGTGAACACCATTTTCCGTGTACCATCCTAAAAAAGCATATCCTTTTTTCTGCGGCTCAGACAGCTCTCCTATCGCTTTACCTTTTAATATCCTGATTGGGTCTTTTACTTCCCCGTTCCCGGTATCAAAAGATACTGTTGCATAGTCAGTAGTTGGACGCCATTTTGCATACAGTACAACTTCGTCTTCCTCTTCACCCGCAAGATTGCAAACTGCACAAACGGCTTCGTATGATGTGCCAGAACCGTTTCTTTTTGTATTCCATCCGCTCAGCACATAACCGTCGCAGTGAAAGATGTCATCTGTCAGAGTATAGAAATCATCATATTTCATTTCTATAACAATGCTTTTTTCATTATCCCCGGAAGTTAATGCGTTCGGGTCGTTATTTTTAAGGATCAGCTTATAACGGTTATTCTTCCAATGAGCATAATAGGTATTTTCTGTGATTTCTCCGTTTTCTTCTAATTTTTCCCCGCCGCTTCTTTTGGTATACCATCCGGTAAAGACATATCCTGGACGTATTGGATGCTCTACCTGTGTATCATGGAAAGTTATGTCATCCGCATATATTGTTATCTTTTTTGAACCGATTCCGCCATTTGCCTGGAAAGACACACTGGTGGAACGATAGAATACAGCGTCCATCCCGGCATTATAAAGTTCGTTACTTGTGTAGTTCTGCTCATCTACACTGCATTTCCAGATGCCTTCCGGAATGGCAGCATCCTCCAGAAATACCGTGTTGCTTCCAACCGCAATCAGTCTTAAATTAGAACATGATTTCAGGAAGTTTTTCATAATAGTTGCTTTTTTCGTATTCCAGTTCTCAAGATTTAAGATTTTCAGAGAAATACATCCGGCGAATGTCGAATTCATACTTCCAATTCCAGAAACATCCCAACTTCCAAGCTGCAACTCTTTTAGCGATGAGCATCCCTGGAATGTATAACTGATACTTGTTACTTTTGTTGTGTTAAAACCACTTACATTCAAATATTCCAATGACTTACAGTTATTGAACGTTGCGTACATATTAGTGACTTTTCCGGTATTGCTCCATTTGCTTAAGTCCAGTCTTTTTAATGACGTACATCCCTGGAACATAAAGTTCATGAGAGGAACATTTTTTGGATTCCAGTTTTCTATATAAAGTTCTGTCAGACTGGAACATCCATTAAAAATATATGTCATGTTAAAGCAATTACTTACATCCCATCCATTTCCATCGATCACTTTTAAAGAACTGCAGTTCTGGAACATAAGACTCATGTTCAGGATCTTTTTCAGATTCCAATTTGTCGTATTAAGGACACTTAATTTTTTGCATCCATTAAATGTCCCACTCATGATCGTTGCTGATGACAGATCCCATCCACCCGTTTCAAGCTGTTTCAAAGAACTGCAGTTCTGGAATGTACAGGTCATGGTCAAAATACTGCTTGTGTTCCATCCTTCTGTATCCAACATCTCCAGTGAAGTGCAGTTATTGAACGTGGAGTTCATATTGGTAATGTTTTCCATATTCCATCCACTGATATTTAACGTCTTTAAAGCCCGACAGTTTTGGAATGTGCAATATAAGCTTGTGACTCTTGATATATCTAAATTCCTTAAGTCAGCACTCTCTAAATTTGTGAGATTTGCATATCCGTTCTGTTCACCGACCGTTGATTCTCCAAACCACCACGCAAGAGTTCTTGGTCGTATTACGTCTTTCACTTCAATGTTTTTTATTTTTGAAGCATATTCGGATTTTAACCAAGGCGTTGTCGCGTATTCTTTTCCGTTATCATCTTTTGCTGCGTATCCGTAACTATCTTCAAATCCACAAAATACGCACAACACATCCCCTTTACTCTCGTCCGGAACATTTCCTCTTTGAAAGATCAGGTCTCCATTACTATATAAGATCGCATACGCTTCTAACGTTTCCTTTGTTTCTGAGATACCGGCAGGCTCTGTATCCGAAATAATCGCCGCTACTTCAGGGCTGGATTCTTCTTGCGTTTTTAATGCATCAGGGTCTGAATCATTTTCTGTGACCCACACAACGAAAAAACGCCCAGTAATCTCTTCTCTTACCTGGACAGTCAGATCAGCCAAATCATCCTTATCACAATCTATCTGTTTCCATGTACCATCTGACATTTCTTCATACACAACTTTTTTATCAGACATCGGGGAGAATCCCGTAACTGTTATATCAGAATTATTTAAAGAAACATTTTCCTTATTTTTATCCTTTATTTGAATCTGGAAAGCGGATGTATAATCACTTGAAAAACTTCTTTCTATGCTTGTCCAATTTTCATCATCACAATATCCTTCACGTTCCATACTTTCTTTTATGGATGTTATACATGAATTGACATCGAAGTTTTTTAATACAGACACGGTTCCTTCCGTCCCATCCTTAAATCCGTCCGAAGAAACAATGTGAACGCTCAAATATTCGCTGACTGCGTCTTGTTCCATATTATCAAAGTCTAATGTAGTCGTAGCTATATCCGAGGTTATTTGTGTAGCATTATCATCCTGATTGTTGATTTCTGATGCAAATGACGGGACTGTTGATTGAAACAATAACAAAAATGCTATTACTAATGCGGTTAGTTTCGAATATTTTTTTCTTTTCACTTCAAATTTCTCCTTTTAATGATCGCTGCTACAAACACAAATCCAGAAATATATGCAAGTGCAATATAAATATAAGTTTTACCTGTATCATTTGTTTTTACGTTTTTTAATATTTGACCTACCTGTTGATCCTGTTTTTGTTCGAATGATGTTAATTTTTGATCAGAAGGAGCAGGTTCTGTTGTTTCGTACTTTACATAACTGGTGAGGTGTGCTTCCATGCTTGCATCCAGTGTGATCAGAAACGGTACCGGTGTGTATGTGTAGCCTGATTCTGAAACAATGTCTCCGGTTATAAGATAAGTTCCGTACGGTAATGAGATCCCGGCGGAACCATCCGTTCCGGTTGTGATCTCGGTATAACTTTCTACTTCTCCTGTATCAGTGATACTGTCTGCCAGATTTTTAGCATATTCCGATTCATCATCAGAAACCTTTACATCAGAAAAAGTACCCTGCCGTATTCCTTTTTCATCTGCTATCCTGTAGATCTCGAATTTTTCGTTACCAAATATCTGCTTCTGATCGGATGAGGCACAACGTAAAGTAACATCACGCCGTTTGGTTTCCGCCATGGCTCCGCTTTGTCCTACATTCCCAATACCTATTTCATCTTCTTTTCTCGCCTGCTCCACATCATTTGTGGCAGCATATGTTGTATTTACATTGAGAGGAGTCTGAAAAAACAAAAAACTCATGCTCATCAGGAGCATCCACACTCTTCTATTTTTTACTTTCACTTTTCCTACTCCTTTCCTTTGCTGTTTTGGCTATTTTCCGGATATCCGGGATGATAAATAGTAAGATAATCAAAACAGCTATCAATGTCATCACCAATTCATATACAGCAAATCTGGACATCAGCCAGGTCCATATTTTTTTGAATATATTTATCTTTTCCTCTTGTGTTGTTTTAACCAGTTCTTCTGGATTATTCACCCGTTCCCCACGGACCAATAACCGTTGTGAATTCAAACCGATCGGGATACATGTGATCAGCGTGCAGTAATCCTTACCCTCTTCGATTCCAAGATAAGACAGATTATCCGGATTAACCTGATGGATGTCGTCTACTTGGTATGTAAGCGTTTTATCTAATACTTTGATTTGAAACAGGTCACCTTTTTCCAATTTAGTCAGTTCGGAAAACATTTTTAGTCCTGCCATACCAGTGTGTCCGGATAATACACAGTGGGTGCTTTCACCGCCTACTGGCAAAGATGAGCCTTCATAATGGCCAACTCCGGACTGTAATACTGCAGATCCGGTCCCGTGATAGATTGGCATATTTTTTACACCAATCTTGTCGCATGTGATATACCCCATAACGTCTGTTCCGGGGATTTTTAAACAGTTTTCATAGTTCTGCCGTTCTTCCTCCGACATCGTAAACCGGCTTGCCCCGCGGTCTTTCAGTGATTCGTTATATTCTTCCGCTTGTTTCAGCATCTGGTTATAAGTGTCTTGATCCATATTTTCTACATTTTTTTGATATCCACCGAACATCTTACTGGTGTGCTGCTCGTTCCAGATATCTGACCCAATCGGATAGAGCAACATACAGATGCAAATCACCATCATGATATCGGATATGATCAAAGTTCTTATTGATTGTTTCTTTTTCTTCTTTTTTCTCATATCATATGATTTTCCTTTGATGTATTTGTTAATGCGACTGTCTTTTGGTTTTTGTAATATCACCTCACCAGCCGAATTAACAAATAGATCAATTTTTATAATCCTAAAACGGAGGAAAGACTTAGCCCTCCTCCGTTCATTCAAAAGACCTGCTTAGTCTTCTTTCTTTCTCATTCTGACAATTCCTGCTGCTGCAAGTACGATAACTGCTCCGCCAGCCAGAACGATCAGTCCAGTTGCACCTGTGGTAGGAAGAACTGTTCCGCCAATATTTACTACATCGCCTCTTAAGGATCCGTCTAAAACTGCTCCTGTCAGTGCTGCATCTCCCAGTGCGCCATCAGCATCTGCTACATTTTCAGCAACCAGTCCGGTAAGTGCATCATCGGTAAAAGATGAAGTAACATCAAATACGATATCTTTGATTGTATTGTATCCGTTTGGAGTAACAGTCTCGGATAATTTGTATGTACCTGCATCCAGACCTTCCCATGTAAATACGTTCTTTACACCATCTCCGTTTGCAGTTGCTTCTTTTTCTGTACCAACGATTTCAAAAACACCCTCGGCATTTTTCTTATACAGAGTGAATTTTGCACCTTCCAGTGCCTGCTTGTCTTTATCAGTTTTATTGATCACAAGCTGGTAGCTGTATACTTTAACTTCGGATTCCGGAGTCTCAGAAGTGCTGCCTTCCTGATTTGTATTTGGATTGTTGGAGAATGTTAATGTAACCGTATTCGCATTACCGGCTGAGCCAAGAATGGTTCCGTTTTCAGTAGTGTTTAAGGTCGCATTATATTCAACAACAACTTTGGAATCTTTTGTGACAAGTTTGTCTCCACCTTCTTTTGTCAATGCTTTCAGATCATCACAACCGATAGTGAATTTTCCGCCTACAACATCAGAAATAGTGAATCTGTCAGTTACATCCACACCATCAATCTTAACAGTGATATCTTTTGCTTCACATCTTGTAAGTCCGGCACTTAATGTATCATTAAATACATATTTATATGTCTGGTACTCATCATAATTTGCTGCGATTGTACCGGTCAGCTGGAATGGAATGGAATCACCGATATCGTAATCACCGTGTCCCTGCCAAGCAGATACTGCTCCAGTCGTATCATTTGTTTCTTTTACTTTTTTCTCGACGGTTGGGACGCCAACTTTTCTCTCGATTTCTGTATTTCCTGCAACTTTTACAATGTACAGTGTGTAAGAGTCATAATCACCAACGGATCCAGCATCTTTATCTTTGATCAGGTAGTAACCAGGAGCTACTGTTGCTGATGTTCCGTCAGATACGGTTGCAAATGCTGCACTTTCAAGGTCAACATATTTCTCAATAGCAGCCAGTTTTTCAGAATCCGTTGTTGCAGTTTTAGCTGTATCAACAATATCTTTTACAGCGTTATTTACTGCTGTCTCGCTATCGAGCCCTTTTGCATTCTGTCCTGCTTTAATATTGGACAGTTTGTTTCCGGAATCGCTTCCGTCTGCTGCTGTTCCGGCAAGATCTCCCTTTAAAATCTGATATACTTCGTAAGTGTGTTTATCTCCTTGTTTTGCAGAGATAGTAAAGGTTCTTGCGTCTGTAATCTCATTGTTAGCTGCAAATGCGGTTACGCCTGTGGCAAAAATCATAGCAGCAGAAAGATTTAAAAGACACAACTTTAAAATTCTTTTTTTCATCATGTTTCTCCTTCTTCTTATCACAAGCTTTTTCTGGCTTGTTATTTTTACATATACAATATGGATTATTTTTACAATAACGGAGATAATTTTCGAAAAAAAAGAAACAGTACTATACGGTACTGTTTCCTTTATTTTGGAACAAATTTTGTAACTCTAAATCACAATCAAGTCCCAGATGCACGCATCTTCGTCATCTGCAATAAACTGGCAGGAGAAATCTCCTTTGTAAGATCCTGCTTCCTCGTTTGGGTTGCCATGATCGTCATATTCTTTATGCATGTGCTCTCTGGCCGCAGCGATAGCTTTTTCCTTATCTTTATCCTCAAAGATGCTGGTATTCACTTCACATCCGTCACTCCAGATAACCATAGCCTTATAGGGCTTATCATCCAGAGCTTTTTTGATTTTTTGGTATTCGCTGTCTGTAATAGCTCCATTATGACGGAGTTTCGACAACTTTGATTTAAGACCTTTGCTCATTTCGTTTACCTCCTGTTTCTCACACTTCCTAGCATTCTGTATCACATAACAAATATTCCTTATTTTTATGGAAAAATTTTTCTGATACTGTTTTATGATCTTCATCCGCCCATGTAAGAGATCTTTCGTCACATTCAGGACATGTTCTTTTATTTACATTCCCTGTGTTCATGAATATTGTCAGCCCACAGTTGCTACAGAATACTAAATCTCCATGATCTAGTGTTGGATTCTCATTTGATCTTCTGTCCAGAACAAGGATTTTATCTTCTGGAGAATCTTCTTTCTCTAAATATTTTTCGATAGCTTCCATAATATCATCTTCCAAAGAATAATATTCAGAACCGTAAATTCTTCCAGCCTCTTCATTCTCCAATCGTTCTTCCTGATCTGACGTATCTGCACATGGAATACTGATCCCTTTTTCATCTAACAGATGCTCAAAGATTCCAATGATCTCACATGCAAACTCCTTTATTTCCTGTTTTCTTTCCTCATTCATCAGTTCGTTTCCTCCTTATTTGCATCATCCTTCATGAATTACCACGTCTGAACAGCTTGTCAGAGACTACGCTATTCAGGCGTGGTTTCCGGTCTTGCTGGACGGTAAGTGGCTTAAGGCTATTCACAAAGCCTTATCCCAGTGGGATTACCTTTATGCTATGCTGATTTCTCCTCACAGCAGGATCAGCAGCCATTTTCTACCTTCCGGTATCCGACTTCAAGCTCCTCATCGGTTACAATACTAAGATATTTTCGAAAGATTTCATTTAACTTTTCTTCCGTTAAATTCTTCTCTTTTTCTGTCGATTCTGTCCAAGGGTAGCGTGGCTCGAACAGTAAGTAGGTCTCTGATTCATAGTCTTCGCAGACCATAAGATCTATCTTCTCTGTTTCCATGATAACTTCTCTCAGGATTTCGGCCAAACCGCCTGAATTATAGTCCCCGCAGGTCTCCACGTAAACCGTCAGGATATCATAGGTTTCAATATTCTCAAGAGAACCGCTGTCTGCAAAAAATCTTGTGATTTTTTTATGCAGCTCTGGAGCTGTTTTGATCAGCTCTAATAATCTGTCAATCTCAATCTCCTTTGTAAGTTCGCTAGTACAGATTCCGCATCCGTAACATGTCAAGTTTTCGTATGCCATTTCGTTTTCCTCCTTCATTAATTTCCACATGCAAGAATCTTTCCGTTCTTCGGATTTACGATACAATAATCAGTGTCAGAACATTCGAAGAATACATCTTCATCGAAAAGCTGCTCCATTTCTTCTTTGAATGGATTGGATCCGTTCTTGATTTGTTTCAACTGATCTGTTGTAGCATAGAAAATACGAGATATACTTGCCGTTTTCGTTACTTTAACTCTTACAGCCGTAACGTCTGATGGACGGATATATCTGGATACAATATACTCGACTGTTTCGAGAATTCCTTTCTCATCTGAACTATCACAATCTGTCAAGAAATACTGATCTCCATTCGTTGCGTTACTGACAAGAAATGAGAATTGAGCTGTTTTTGTATTTTCAAAAACATGCAGCACTTTCTTATCATCTAACGGATAAGTGTAACTGTCCGGACTCTGAGTTCTTCTCATTTTACAGATGCCATCCAAGATTTCTTTTGTTTCATTTCTCATTTTCGTTTGACTCCTTTTCTCTTTTGAAATACAATGTCAGACAATTCTTTTGTAAGTTTTTCAGCAGTAGAAACTCTTTCTGCTAACACATTATCTGTACAGTAATCCCATTGCTCGTCCTTATTCACCTGTTTTGCAATAATAACAGCTTGCGATAATAAACTGTTTATTGAACTCAATGAATGCCGGACATTGTCCTTGTCGATTACGTGTCCTTTTTGTTCCATATCGTTTTCCTCCTGTTTTGAAATTTTTGATACAAATTCAATATGGAGTAATGTTGTATTTGGGATTTTACGCAGCAAAAAACGGAACATTGTTCCGTTTTTAATAGCTGGATTTGGAAAAATATCCCGTATTATAAGAAGTGAACATACTCACCACCTGCTCACGCTGAGGTGGGAGCTTCC